>Ga0228536_1000188_pt1 | contig 154753 bp, 153 predicted proteins | sample SJ1Smetagenome_FD_168611 | JGI IMG/M metagenome (GOLD analysis project Ga0228536, IMG submission 168611) | Enriched culture of PCE-dechlorinating microbial communities from Ithaca, New York, USA - SJ1.S | ecosystem: Engineered > Modeled > Simulated communities (microbial... > Unclassified... | reverse complement strand
CAATTGGAGAAATTGAGAAAAATCACTTTGGCGGACGGACAGATATTAGTCACCGAAATGACAAAAAAACAGAGGGAAATACTTCAGGCGCTTAACCTGTGCGCCTGAACTTTTCGGGAGGTTAGGTAGTTACGGAATAAAACCTCAGAGTCACAGAGCGCACAGAGGATCATGAAAAAATGTCGAATTCCTGTGACTTTTGCACGAACCCACACCAAACAGCGAGGAGCCAATCATATACCCTTGCCCTGGTGTCCAGGTAGATCTCAAAGCAGCCTGGTGGCCTCGCGTGGCCTGGGGGTCTTGACCACCAGGATTCGAGTGACGCTATTGCTCTCGTTCATCCAGCGGTGGGGAATCTTTGCCGGGCTCTCAATCAAGGTGTCCGCCCCTGCAACCGCTTTCTCCTCGCCGATCTCCACCACCCCAACTCCTTCCAGGACATAGAATATCACATCCACCGGAGTGATGTGCTTTTTCAATGACTCACCAGGCTGCAGGGTTATATGCACTACCTGGGCGCTCTCGGTATCGCTGATGCTCCGGGCATCCACCCCATGGGGATTGGGCTTGCTGGATACGTCTTTGACCTGCACGATCTTCATAAGTGTCTTATATTCACCCCATCTGGCATAAGCATTCCCCTGTATGCGGCTTTGGCCCATGCATTCGCCAGATCATGCGACCGCTATTCACCTCCCAAATGAATAACTAATCGCATTCTCCGAGCAGACATCAACACAGCAGCCGCAGAGGATGCATTCGCTGTTTTCCATGATCCTCTGACGGACCATGAGGTTTACATCAAGGCTCATGGGACATGTTGCCGAGCACCTTCTGCAATTCGAACAGCGGCCTGCATCGGATGAGAGTTGCAGCGCAGGCCAGCGGAAGAGGTCTCGGATCTTCCTTCCGGTGATGAGAATCACGGCGATCGGGCAGAAGTAATGGCAAAAGGCACGCTTGCCGGCTAGCAGGGCAAAGGCGGTGAAAAAAGCGATCTGCACAAAGAATATCGTGTACGATCCCTGTTGTGCAATTGATATGCCCTGATCGGTATAATAAAAGAGGTCGATGGTTTTCAGCCCTCCTGCAGAGCGAATTGCAGAGATGAGTGGGATAAAAAGTATGAAAAGGAATATCGGATATTTAAGCAGGTTCATCCTCCCTGTTCGAACATTTTTATCATTTAGGAGAATATAAATTTCCTGCAAGCCCCCTCCTGGGCAGAGCCATCCGCACCACAGCCTGCCCAAAAGAAGCGAGCTGATGAAAAGGAGAACGAATACGATAAGGCCGCCAGTGGCAACTCCTTGTGATGCACCCCGGATAATTATCGGGTAGGATATATAAACAAAGGTGGCGGGCAATAGCACGAAAGAGAGGATGATCATCGCCCTCCTGATCTTTTGTCTGGCCGGGAATTTAATCATAAATTTATATTATCTGCTTTTTGACAACGGTGTCCGAGAGCTTATTGAAGAGGCGCTGCCTCTTTTCCCGAAAGGCAAATAGGCCGATCAGGCAGTCGACGGGGAGGAGAAAGGCCTTGCCAAAGGACTGCAGAGCCGAATCCCTAAAGCCGATGGCCTCTCCATAGGGCCCGACCACCACGATATTGAGCAGCATCTTTCCCAGGGATTGCCCACGGTATCCCTCCAGTGCTGTCCAGTAGACGAACATCAGACCGGACAGCATCAGCATTGCGTCCAGATGCATTGGATCGATCCCGAGGACCAGGACTACTCTATGCCATATGAGTCCCATGAGCAGAACATCGATCAGCCAGGCCCAAAAGCGATCACTCCAGCTGGCCAGCACCAATTCATCCAATCCGGTCTCCTCCTTCAGCTATTTCGAGATTCAGACCTTTTTCTGCCTCTTCTTGTAGATATAGCCACCAACAGCAATCAAGATAATAAGCGCCAGAGCTGCTGGCAGAAGAAGAGACTGGGCGGCAGGCTCAACCTTTACCGGTATTTTCATGCTCTCTGAGATCACTGTGTCTCCATTGACATCAGTATACTTGATCTCGCTGCTTATGCCATAATCCTTTGCTGTAGCATCGGAGTCGACGTCCATCCGGAAGAGGACAGTGGTCTCATTTCCCGGATCCAAATCCCCTATGAAGGCCTGATCATCGGTGGAGGAGAAGGGCTTGAAGATGGAAAGCCTGGCTACAGCATCCCTCACCGGATCCTCGCCGATATTCTTGTAGGTGGCATGGATCTCCTGCTTCTTGCCCCCGGCTAAAAGCTCAGCAGTGGTGTTCTGGATCACGAAGTCCGCCTGCTTCTTGACCCGGATGGTGACGGGCACTGTCTGGTTGGCCTTCTGGTAAATATAAGAGACCCGGTAGTTGGAGAAGGTGGATGTGCCCCCCTCGGTTACTAACTTGGAGGCATAAACCCGAACGTTATCCTGATAATCATAAGTCATGTTCAAGTGGAGGGGATACTCTCCGGCAGGAGCATGCTCCCCTATCTTGATGGTGAACTTGAGAGGAGACTGAGTCTTGTCCCCGGACTTGAGCGACTCGACCACCTGGTCGCCTGACTTCACCTCGATCTGAGGGGCCTGGGAGATCAGGGTGGCGGTGACCCCCAGAGCGGTAGGCTTCTTGTTCTCCTCCTCCAGCTCTGCGCTGGCGAGGGCATACTCCTTGGAATTCTGGGGCATCTGGTCCTGTTTGAAGCCTATGATCCTGCCGTAGTTGGTCAGATCAAGATACAGGGTGACGGTATCCCCCCGCTTGAACTCATCTGTGCCGGAGATGCTTGCGGATATGTCCGGACTGCCGTACATGGTGTAATAATTGTCCCCGCCAAGCTCCAGGGGTATGTAGGTGTTCTGGGCTAATACCGGAGCCAGGAGGATGAACATAGAGGCCAGGGCGATGGCATACTTAATTTCCATTGATTCTTCTCCATCTTTGATCGTTGATCAGTGCAATTGCTCTCTTCATTTCCAGTTTTGCATTCTCTAATACTTCACGCTGAACTTCCATTCTAATGGCCAGGACTACGAACACGGTGAAGGTGGTGACCAAGGCGAGCACGACCGACATCACCGTGACCACTCCGAAGTTGCTGATTATGTTGAAGGGAGAGGCGATCAGAGCGCCAAAGCCGAAGATGACCGCCATCCCCGATGCCACCAATGCAGAACCTATGCGGTTGGCTGTGATCTTCAGGGCATCGATGGGATTGCCCACATTCTCCAGCTCTTCATAGAAGCGCTCCATCATAAGTATAGCGTACTCCGAACCCACCCCCAGGACCAGAGCGCCCAGTGTGGCGGTGAGGGGGGTGTACTTCAGCCCGCCGTAGTACATGACCAGCCCCATCCAGCCTATCACTACCAGCATGGGCAGCACTGGCAAGAGGGCCCGGATCAGGTCCCGGTAGATCAGCAGCAGCAGGACGAAAATCAGGAACAGGCCGAGCAGGGACATCTCCACCCTCCCCTCTGTCAGGGCATCCATGACCGTGGTCATCAGCACCGGCTGGCCGGTGATCCGGACGGAAACTCCGGGCGGTGGGGTATGCCAGGCCAGGTCATCCTCATAGGACCGGACCAGACGCTCCATCCCTTCCGTTCCCAGGTTGAGCTGGGCATTGCCTATATTCACATCTATTATCGCCAGGTTGTGGCCGTTGAGGTATGCGCTGCTAACTGAAGAAGGCAGAGAGGCGATGATCTCCCTGGCCCGGGTGGTGTCGCCGGGCAGCTCTCCCCCATTGGCCGATTTGATATAGGTGGCAATGCTGGTGGCCCTCTCTGTCCGGTCCTCTCTGGACCTCATAAGGTAGCTGCCAAACTCGTCCATCCATTTGAGGTTCTCAGGATCGGTGACATCATCGGCCTGGATCAGGAACTTGATTGAGTCCGTTCCCCCATAGACATCTTTCATATGCTTCAGGTCGATCAGCGGCGGCAGGTCCGCGGGGATATAGTTCTGGGAATTCGTCTCTATGGGGACCAAAATGTCAGCATAATTCCCCGCCAGGGCCAAAAGTAAAGCCAGTGCCAGCACCGCCTTCCACCTCTCAATGCAGAAGGTGGCAGTGCTCTCGATGAAAGCACCAATTGGCGAGCCATTCTCAGAATGGGCTGCTGCCATCTTCTTTCGGGGCAACCTCTTCTCGGACTGATAAAGGATGGTCAGGTTCACAAAAAGGGCGGACAGGTAGCACATGACCAGGCCGATCATGCACATCTTTCCGAAGTCCTGGGTCGATGGGACGGAGGAGCTGAGAAGGGAGAAGAAGCCCGCCTCCGTTACCGTCAGGGCGACGAGCACCGGGATTGCCACATATTTCACCGTTCTCGTCGATGCTTGCAGAACGGATTTGCCTTTAGACAATTCCTCATCTATCCGGTTATGAAACTGTATAGCATAGTCTATGCCAATACCTATCATGATGGGAAATGCGGCGAATGTGGTCATTCCCATGCGAATATGGAGGAGGCCCATGGCACCCAGGGTCCAGACGATCCCCAGTAAGACCACTGGCAAGGGGAGAAGCGACCACCTGACATGCCGGAAAAAGAGCAGCAGGGCTACTATCATCAGCAGGCCACACAGGGCGAGGATCTGGCCGTTGGTGCTGTTCATCATCTGCACGATTGCCGCCTGGAAGGAGGGGTCGCCGGTAATGGTCACGCCGTATCCCGAGGGGAATTCTGCATAGTCCACTGCTTTCTCTATTTCCAGAAGGAGCTTGTTTCGCTGCTCTTCGGTTAGGGTGGAGGTGGTGGGCATGCCAATGATGATTCGGGTGTGGCCGCGATCCGGCATCAGATGGGCAATGGAGGTGCCTGAATTTGCCAGGATCTCGTCAATCCTCTCCTGAGAGGGGATTTGCCGGATGCCCGTCCTCTTGTATTCCTCGTCCGCTATCCAGTCGGCTGCGCTCTGGACGCCCAGAACATGCTCCACCTGATGCATATGATCTGAAAATCGCAGGATGGCAGACAGAACCTCGGCCCCTGCTACGTCATCGCCCTCGATGAGTATCATATTGCCATCAGAGCCGAAGTTTTCCAGGTAGAGGTGATCGTAGAGCTGATAGAGGGCGGAGTCTTTTGAGACGAATGCCTCGGTGGTCATGCCCTGGCTCTCGATCTGCTGGGCATAGTGAAGTGAGACCAGTGTCAGGAGAACTGCTGCCACGATGATTATCACAGGATTGCCGGTAATCCATTCTCCCAATCGCTCCAGGTCAGCCATGGCAGTGAAACCCTCTATCCGGATTTTTTCGAACGAACCAAATTATTGCGATATACTTAAGCTTTGTGTCCTATTCGGAAGCTTAATCTTGGATGAGCCCCCGCACTTTGGGCATGAAGCTGGAGTTCCATGGAGCGGCTGGAGGGGTTACAGGCTCGCATATGGTCCTCCACGCCCGGGATCTCCGAATCGGCATAGATGCAGGCCTATTTCAGGGTGGCGATACCGATCGGAACCAGGATGGCTTTGGCCATGATCCCAATCGACTGAAAGCGATGATTCTCACCCATGCCCATGTCGACCACAGCGGCAGGATTCCTCTTTTTATCAACGAGGGATTCAAGGGCTCAGTCTACTGCACCCATGCCACAAGAGACCTCTGCCAGATCATGCTCCAGGACTCCGCCCACCTGATGGAAGAGGCGGCGGAAAGGGAACGCCGCCATGCCCGCGATATGAAAAGGCCTCCTCGCCCGCCTCTATACACCAGAGGGGATGCTGAAAGGGCAGTGCGCCAGTTTAGATCCTTAGACTACTCCAAGAGATTTAATATCGGGGACATATCTGTTCGATTCAGTGATGCAGGCCATATCCTGGGCTCAACTATTGTTGAGATGGATATTGGCAAAAAGAGGCTGGTCTTCAGCGGAGACCTGGGCCGGCCGGACACCCCCATCCTCCGTGATCCCCAAAGGGTGGACGAAGCCGACTGGCTGGTGCTCGAGTCCACCTACGGTGATCTGGATCACGAGAGGATGCCTGACCGGGGAAAAAGGCTATTTGATATCGTTTTGGAGACTGTGGATCAAGGCGGGAATGTGATAATCCCGGCATTCGCCATAGGTAGGACCCAGGAGATCCTCTATGAGCTGAATCCCTTTGCAGAAGCGGGCAAGCTCTCCGGGGTGAAATGCTTCGTAGACAGCCCCATGGCCATCTCCGCCTCTGAGATCTACCGCCGCCATCCGGAATGCTTCGATGAGGAGACCCTCGGCCTCATAAGCAGGGGTGACAGCCCACTGGAGTTTCCGGGAATGGAGTATGCCCTCTCCAGGGATAAGTCAAAGGCGATAAATGAGCTGAAGGAACCGCATATAGTCATCTCAGCCAGCGGAATGTGCACCGGTGGAAGGGTGCTCCATCACCTGATGCAGAACATCGAGCGCAAGGAGAGCACAATACTGTGCGTCGGCTATCAGGCAGAGGGAACCCTCGGTCGAAGGATGCTTGACGGCATAAAAAGCGTGCAGATAATGAACCACGAGTTCGATGTACGGGCAAGGATCGAATCGATGGACGCATTCTCCGCTCATGCCGGCAGAAGCGAGATCCTGGAATGGCTGCGCGCTTTTCGGAGCTTTCCTGGCCAGGTATTCCTCAACCATGGGGAGGAGCGTGCCGCAGAGACACTGGCTGAGGCCATCAGGAGCGAGTTTGGCGCTCGTGTCAGCATTGCAAAGATGAATCAGAGCTTTAGCTTATAAGGCAAAAGCCTATTTATCAATGAGGCTATTATAAGCTATGGGGTGCTAAGATGAAAGTAACCTATACCAATAAGAAAGGAGAAAAGGTTGAGCAGAAGTTCGATACTGAGGACGAGGGCAAGAAGCTTAAGGAGAAGCTGAAGTCGCAAGGGGTAACAGACGCGAAATGGGAGTGGTAGTGGCCAAAGACTGGCTGGAAAATGCTAATTCTATGAGCTTGATCTCATTCCACAATTTTTTTGAATCGGCATGCTGAATTGTGTTCCCCCAAATTCATAGTTCGTGTGGTGCTTATATCACTCATTTTTGTAAAAATTAATTACAGACTAGTCCTTAAAGTGCCGGTTTTATTCTTGAGATCCAATATCCGGGCGCTAATCATCCACTATCTTTAAGTAATGGTATTGTACATTATTGTTAATAGCATTTTGCTCAAACAGGCTTTGAAATTTGCATCTGAAATGAATGGTGATCTTATGAGAATAAGCGATCAGGTAACTCAGATCTTTGGACCTATGAGTTCCAATATCTTTAGTGCTTTGATCATCCTTGTTGTGGGGTGGATCGTAGCTTTGATTGTCAGCTCTCTCATTGGCAAAGCGCTGCGTCGCACTGCAATGGATGAAAAAATAGCCCGGGTGGCAGTGGGCGAGGAAAGGGCCAGATCCATAGACTCGAATCGATGGATTACTCGGATAATTTATTATGTTCTACTGTTTTTTGTTATAGTGGCATTTTTCGAGACTCTGGGCCTAACTCTGGTTGCTCAGCCATTAAACGAGATGCTAACGGTGGTCTTCGCCTATATCCCCAAGCTCTTTGCCGCTCTATTGATAGCGATCGTCGCTATCGTCTTGGCGATGGTTCTCAAGAGGGTGGTATTGACAGTTCTTCGATCTGCAAACATCGATGAGGACATAGGCAGCAAGGCCGGGCTGGAGAGAAAGGAGATGCCATTGAGCCAGACCATTGCCGAGATAGTATTCTACCTTGTGCTCCTCCTCTTCCTGCCCATGGTCCTCAATGCACTCTCTTTGGGCGGGCTTCTCGAGCCCCTGCAGGTGATGATGGCCAAGATGCTTGGCTTCCTCCCCAATCTGCTGGCAGCAGCAGCTATCCTCCTCGTCGGCTGGTTTCTCGCCCGCATCGTGCAAAAGATCCTCACCGGCCTGCTGCTGGCAGTCGGCTCGGAGAGGCTGAGCGAGAAGGTGGGCCTTTCTCGGGTTCTGGGAGAACGAGGGCTGGCCGGCTTGATCGGCCTGATCGTCTATGCCTTGATACTGATCCCCGTCCTCATGGCAGCCCTCCAGGCCCTGGACCTGGTATCCGTCACCCAGCCCTTATCCAATATGCTCAACCAGATACTAGCTGCCCTTCCCTCAGCCTTCGGAGCCATTTTGATCCTGGCCATCGCTTATGTGCTGGGAAGGATTGTGGCAGAGCTGGTCACAAACCTCCTGGCGGCAGCGGGATTCGACTCCATACTGGTCTGGCTGGGCCTGGGAAAGGAGCCGGCAGAAGGAGAGAGAAAGCCCTCCCAGGTGGCAGGCTATCTGGTGCTGGTAGCAATAATGCTTTTTGCCCTGATAGAGGCATTCAGAATACTCAACTTCGCCCTGATGGCAGATCTGATCTATGAGTTCATAGTCTTCGCCGGCCGCGTTCTGGTGGGACTGGTGATACTTGCCACTGGCATTTACCTGGCCAATCTGGCCTATGACACAGTGATGGCCAGCAACACCAGCCAGGCGAAGATGCTTGCCGGTGCGACCAGGATTTCCGTATTGATATTCTCCGGAGCCATGGCCCTGAGGCACATGGGACTGGCAAATGAGATCATCAACCTGGCATTTGGACTGCTGCTGGGCGCCATCGCTGTGGCCGTGGCCCTGGCGTTCGGACTGGGTGGAAGGGAGATCGCCGCCAGAGAGATTGATAAGTGGTTGAAGTCGATGAAATGAGCTTGCCTCAAATTGAACGAGAATCCTGGGAAAAGAGTGGCATAACCTGCCCTTTTCCCACGATTTTTGATATTATGACCCGGGCTTTTAATAGAAACGATTTAGTAATCAAGAAGAGATCATGGGATTCTATGTTTGGATCCAAAGATCATCTCACCACGATAGACAACCACCTCTACATCGAGGACGTCGACTGCTGCCGTCTGGCCGCGGAGGAGGGCACTCCACTGTACGTCACCTCCGAGAGGAGGCTGCGAGAGAACATCCGCCGCTATCATAGAGCATTTCCCGATGCAGAGAAATATTTCGCGGTGAAGGCCAATGGCAATCTGGCCATTCTGCAAGTCGCCGCCCAGGAGGGAATGGGGGCAGACATATTCTCTGCCGGGGAGCTTTCCCTGGTTCGCCTGGCTGGCATTCCCAGGGATATGATCCTCTTCAACGGCAACTCCAAGAGCGAGAAGGATCACGTAGCTGCCCTCCAGGCAGGGGTTCGCATCTCCGTGGACTCCAATGAAGAGCTGGAGCACCTGGCCAGGACCGCCCGTAACCTGGATTCAGAGGCTGAGATCCTCTTTCGGGTCAACCCCAATGTATCGCCAAAAACCCATCCCAAGATCGCCACCGGCCTGAGATCCTCAAAGTTCGGCATTCCCGCGGAGCAGGTGGCCGGGACCTATAAGAGGGCGATGGAGCTTGAAGGGGTAAAGCCAGTGGGACTGCACTGCCATATCGGCAGCCAGATTCTGGATACCGCTCCCTTCGCCGAGGCAGCGGGAAGGATGATGGACATCACCAGGGCAGTGATGGCAGAGGGCGGGAATGTGGAAAGAATAGACCTGGGGGGAGGCCTTGGCATCCAGTACCAGCCAGACAGCCCTGCCCCCCTGCCCTCGGATCTGGCAAAGGCCATTTTGCCGGTAATCCAGGATAGCTGCCGGGATATGGGAATCTTCCCTCAGCTCATTTTGGAGCCGGGCAGGAGCATAGTGGCGGACAGCACTATCATGCTCACGGGAGTCAATGTGGTCAAGAGGGCGCATGTCAACTTCGTGGCAGTGGACGCCGGCTTCAACGTCCTCGCCCGGCCCATGCTCTATGACTCCTATCATCATGTGCTGGCGGCCAACCGTGCGGAAGAGCAGGGAGAGGAGACCTATACCATCGTCGGCCCGATCTGCGAGACCGGCGATGTGCTGGCCCGAGACCGCCGTCTCCCTCGCCTGGTGCGGGGCGATACCCTGGCCTTCCTGGATGCTGGTGCCTATGGCTTCTCCATGGCTTCCCAGTATAACGGCCAGCCGAGACCGGCAGAAGTTATGGTCTCTGAGGACCGCTGGGAGCTCATCCGGCATAGAGAGGATGAGAGCGCTCTATTGGCCGGGCAGACCATCCCATCCCGGCTGATGTGGTAGGGGAATATGAAGGCAGATCCGTTGGTTGCGGCAGATAGGATAAAAGGGATGATTGAGCCGCTGCTGCAGGGCCAGTTCTCTTCGGGCCTGGGCAAGGTATTGGTCTATGTGCAGTCGGTGACCCGGAGCCTGGATTCCTCTCGAGCCGCTCTGAGAGCATTAGAGGAGAAGAGAACGGGAAGTCTGGATGCCAACTATGACGATTGGGAGAAGAGGAGAGCGGCCATAGAGCAGGCTTATGGCAGGGGTCTGAAAAACTCCATTGGTTTTGCCCGCCGCAACCTGGATTCTGCGCAGCTGCAGGCTCTGGAGGAGCTGGTGCGGCGCCCCCGCCTGGCCAGCAGAACAATTCTGGAGAAGAGGGCTCTTGCCCTGCAAAAGAGCTTCGACCGAATGGAAGATCCCGCCGCGGGCATGCTGGAGCACTATACGAGCACCTCCGATCCGCTTAACAAGTATCTGGTGGCCGGCCCCTGGGGCCACGAGTACCTGCAGAAGAGAAAGATCGATCCTGGGGGGTATGACCTCGCTCTCTGCAGGCTATTGGGCTGCCAGGATACTGTGGCAGGCAGAGTGGTGATGAGCTATGCATCCATCTGCCGGGCGATCGATGAGCTGGAGGCAGTGGCACAGGGTGCTCTGGATTGAATTCTCTGGATCATCTCATCTACTGCAGCAAAAGGTAATATAATCCTAAAGAGAGACTTAACTGGCAATTGGAGGTGATGCGGCTGCTGGAGATTGAAGATCTGTCGGTCAGCATTGGCAGTAAGCAGGTTTTGAAGAACTTCAACCTTAGGATAAACAGTGGTGAGACCCATGCCCTCTTCGGCCCCAATGGGACGGGCAAGACCACTCTCTTGAATGTCATAGCCGGTATTCCCAGGTACACCATCGATAAAGGGCGCATTATATTTAAAGAAAAGGATATCACTCACATGTCCATGGACGAGCGGGCGCGCCTGGGAATAGGCATGGCCTTTCAGCGGCCGCCGGCCATTCGCGGCCTGAGGCTCAAAGACCTGATCACGATCATCAATCCCCAGGCAGACACCGATTCCATTCTCAAAAAGATGGACTTTGAGGCCTTTGCGGAGAGGGATGTTAACCGCGGCTTTTCTGGCGGAGAGGTCAAGCGCTCGGAGATGGTTCAGCTTTTAGCCCAGCAGCCGGACCTGGTGATGCTGGATGAGCCCGATTCTGGGGTGGACCTGGAGAACATCAAGCTCATAGGAGATGCCATAAACCAGCTCACTCAGAAGGATCAGCGACCAAGCTACCGGACGAAATCGGGGATCATTATCACCCACTTCGGCCATATCCTGGATTATATGAAGGCAGACCGGGCCCATGTCATGCTGGGCGGTGCGATCGTCTGCAGCGGAAATCCGGGCGAGATCTTGGAGCAGATCAAGAAAAGCGGATACGAGGGTTGTGCGGGGTGCGCATGTCAAGCATAGAGGAGAAGGCCCGCAAAGCGCGAGATAAGAAGGCGCTCTTTGGTACCGATGTAAACCTGGAGAGCTACCAGTCCGATGCCAAGCCCCAGAGCGCTGTCGATGATGCACTGGATCTGCCCAATGTGGTAAAGAAGGCAGCTCTGGACGTGGGCGTGACCCTGGATGACGAATCCTCCGGGGCTTATGTGCAGATGGATCAGACCCCTGTAGTGGCCAAGTCCCTCTACGAAGGGGTGGAGATCATGGATATCGCCTCTGCCCTGAAAAAGTACGACTTCCTGCAGGACTACTGGTGGAAGCTGGTGGCCGCGGACGCAGACAAGTACACGGCAGATGTGGCCGAAGCCCCTCCGGCAGGCTTCTTCATCCGCGCCAAAAAGAACATGAAGACCATCTTTCCGGTGAAAAGCTGCCTGTATCTGGGCTCCACCAACCTCAACCAGCGGGTGCATAACATCGTCATCGCCGAGGAGGGCTCTGAGCTGCATGTGATCACCGGCTGCACCACCCCCGCCCATGTTCAGAGGGGGCTGCACATCGGCGTCTCCGAGTACTATATCCAGAAGAACGCCAAGGTGAGCTTCACCATGGTGCACAGCTGGGGAAAGGAGGTTGAGGTGCGTCCGAGGACCGGGGTGACCATCGCGGAGGGTGGATCGCTGTACAACAACTACATCATGCTCCGACCGGTCAAGACCCTGCAGACATTCCCCACAGCCAATCTGGCCGGCCGGGGAGCGGTGGCCAGCTTCAATACAGTGATCTACTCCACCATGGGCAATATCGATGTGGGAAGCGATGTGTTCCTGAACGCCCCTGAGACCAGCGCCGAGTCCATCTCCCGAGTGGTCTGCATGGGCGGGGATGTCATCGCCCGGGGGAGGATGACCGGAACCGTTCCCGGAGCGCGCGCTCACCTGGAATGCGTCGGCCTTCTCCTCTCCAATGAGGGGCGGATCTACTCCATTCCGGAGCTCGATGGCCATTGCCGGGACCTGGATATGTCCCATGAGGCCGCAGTGGGCAGAATCTCCGAGGAGGAGCTGGAATATCTGATGGCACGGGGCCTCTCCTCTGAGCAGGCCACCAGCGTCATAGTTCGGGGCTTTTTGGATGTGGAGATAAAGGGCCTGCCCGAGGAACTGAAAAAGGAGATCAAGGATATCACCCAGAGGGAGGACCTGAAAGGATCCTGAAAATATCCTTTTTAGCTTCTTTTCTCGTATTTTTTTTCGATAAATTCCCGCTGATCTTCTCCTTCAATCTCAATCCCGGGAATAGAGAATCAGAGGCCATGCAATTTGCCGCAAATCGTCTGCAAATATTTATTAGGGGGGATGGGGAATACATATCAGGTGTTTTCAATGCGAACCGAAATTCTCCTCACCTTATCCATTCTCTCACTTTTATGCCTGACTGGATTGGGTGATGTGGGTACTATTGAGTATTGGCTGACCAAAGGAGCAGAAGAATACGTTAACGGAAGCCTCAAAGAGGCTTTTAGGTCATTTGACAACGCCACCACCGTCGACCCGGAGAATGCAACCGTCTGGTTTGCCCGGGGGATGGCCCTCAGCGGTCTGAAAAGATACGAAGAGGCCATTTCGTCCTATAATAAATCCATCCGGATCGATGACAAGAATGCAGACGTCTGGTATGCCAGGGCGACAGATGAAAGCTATATTGGCAGGATGAACGATTCTCTTGCTTCCTATGATCAATCCCTGCAGATAGATCCAGAGAACAAATTCGTATGGTATGACAAAGGCAATTCTCTCCAGGAATTGGGTCGATATGAAGAGGCCATAACCTGCTATGATCAGGCCATACTCATCGATGGAAACTGGAGCAGGCCCTGGGATAGTAAGGGTTATGCGCTGGGAGAGCTGGGCCGATATGAAGAGGCCCTGCAATCATTCGAAGAGTCCGTAGACATCTACCCCAACAGCTCTCAGTCCTGGTATGGCAAGGCGCTGGCATTGCGCAGCCTGGGAAGGACCCAGGAGGCAGAAGAGGCATGGAGCACATATCGGGATCTGAGCTATGCCCATATCAGCTTCAGCGATAACCGCGGAGAGTCCATGGAGGACGCCATAGTCATTATGAATGCAAGAACCGATCTTGAAGGGGTAGGCTCAGAGTATTATTATCTGGAAAAGAGGTTCGGGACGGATGCAGTGGACAGGGATCGCATATCTCAGTACCTGGTCGAGGGTGAAGAGGGCAGATCCTATGATGTGCTGGAGGTCCATCTTACATCCGGAGAGAATGCCACCATATACTTTGACATTACTGACTTCTATGGAAAAGGATTCGTCTAAAGCCGAAACTCTTGCAGAAAAAATAGGAGACGATAATCGATGTCAATAGAGGATAACAAACGCATTGTACTTCGCTTTTTCGAGGAAGGACCATCCAAGGGAGACTTGAGAGCCGCAGATGAGTTGCTGGCTCCAAACTTTGCCCTGCACACACCCCTTCCATCAGCTCCAGGAATTAAGGGGATGAACGATGTGATTACAGCATGCAGGTCAGCCTTCGAGCATCTGAATGTTACCGTAGAGGATATGGTGGCAGAGGAAGACAAAGTCGCTGCACGCTTCACAGCTCGCGGCATACACAAAGGTGCTTTCATGGATTTAGTGCCCACAGGCAAATCCATAACCATGACAGGCATCGAAATCTTTCGGATAGAAAACGGAAAGATCGCAGAGCTCTGGGGTGAGGCCAACCTGCTTGGGCTGATGCAACAACTAGGGATCTTGCCGCCCTTGGGGCAATAAGGGTGGATGATCCGGCGGGAAGTTCATCCTTCCCGCGGCGAGATTCACCTACCCTTCAGTTGTTTCCTAATGTGGCCGTGAATCCCGATTTCTGCCATTGAAGATCTTCAGCGCTTCAAACCATAAAATGCTCGCTATCCCGGATGCAAAACAAATGGCTATATCAATAAGATGCAGATAGGCAAAGCTGAATATCTCTCGAAGGAATGGAACATATATCGCCATTGCCAGGAAGACCAAGGCGCCTCCCACCACCCACCAAAGGGCAGGATTGGGGGTGCTCATTGTCTCCAGGATGGTCCTGGTCCAGGATCTATTTGCCAGAATAAGGGCCAGATTAGCAAAAATGAGGGTGGTATAAGTCAGTGCCCTGGCTTCGGCCTCACCCTGACCACGATAGAGTGAGACGGTGAAAACTGCCATGACTATGACCAGAACGCTCAAGCCTTGAAGCAGACTGAGCCCCAATGCATGACTGCTAAACAGAGGCGCATTTGGATCTCTGGGCGGCCGGTCCATCACATCTGCCTCCTCAGGCTCGGCCTCAAAGGCAATTGAGCAGGCAGGATCTATGATAAGCTCCAGGAAGACTACATGAACCGGGAAAAATATCAACGGCCATCCCAGGAGCACGGGAATAAGCGAAATGCCCGCAATAGGCACATGTATGGCCAGAATGTAGGCCATGGCCTTCTTGATATTATCAAATATCCTGCGGCCTGATTTTATCGCCTTGACAATGGACGAGAAGTCGTCGTCCAAAAGCACCAGAGATGCTGACTCGCGGGCCACGTCTGTGCCCCTGCCTCCCATGGCTATTCCGATATCGGCAGCTTTTAGGGCGGGTGCATCGTTCACCCCGTCGCCTGTCATGGCCACGACCTCTCCATTGGCCTTTAGGGCTTTGACAAGCCTCAGCTTCTGTTCCGGTACAACGCGAGAGAAGAGGCAGATATCTCGGACCTTCTCCTGAAGTTCTTGATCGCTCAGTATTGCCAGTTCAGGACCGGTGATGACCTTATCTGTTGGCAGGCCAATTTGCCTGGCTATAGCCTGAGCAGTTCCTGGATAGTCTCCAGTTATCATCACCACTCGAATCCCGGCAGAATAGCATTCCTTAATCGCCTCAGGAACGCCTGGCCGCACCGGGTCTTCCATTCCTATCAAGCCCAGAAATTCAAACTCGAAGTCGTGCTGTCCATCGGGCAGATCGGTCTTTTGGAATGAGGCCTTGGCTACACCTAATACGCGCATGCCCTCATTGGCCATGGTCTGGATGTTATTGGATAGTTCTTTTTCCCGATCCGGATCGATGTGGCATAGTTCTGCAATAGCTTCAGGCGCACCCTTGGCAGCGATCACATACTCATTTCCCGAAGACGATCTCCAGACGCGGGACATGGCCAGCAACTTCTTTGATAATGGATACTCTCGAACCAGCTCCCAGTCCCTGTGGATGTGCTCAGTTTTGGCCAGGTAGTCCTCGCCCAGCTTTTTGAAGGCCTTCTCCATGGGATCGAAGGGATCCATCTGACTGGCCAGAATGGAAAACTCAACCACCTCATGAATGGCCTCAGGCAGATTGTCTCTGCCGTCATCCAGCTCGACTGATTGGCCGCTGGCGAATATCTTTTTCACCTTCATGCGGTTAAGAGTCAAGGTACCAGTCTTGTCCGTGCAGAGCACAGTGGCAGAACCTAGGGTCTCTACCGCCGGAACACGCCGGGTTAAGACGTTATTCTGAGAGATTCTCCACGCTCCCAGCGCCAGAAATACTGTCAAGACCACGGGGAACTCTTCGGGCAGCACGGCCATGGCGGTGGTTATGCCCGCCAGTACTCCTTGCAGCCAGTTGCCTCTGGTTATGCCATAGGCAACTACTACCAGTAGACACAGGCCCAAACCGAGCAACGCCAGGTTGCGTACCAGCAGGTTGGTCTCTTTCTGAAGGGCCGTCTCCTTGGACTTGACCTGCTCCAAAGCTCTTCCAATCTTGCCGATCTCGGTGTTTATTCCCGTAGCCCTGGCCACTGCCACCCCCTGGCCCTGCACAACCAGGCTTCCAGAGTAGACGAATGGCAGATCATCTCCACCCGGTCTGGCCATCACAGGCGAGTCGGTCTCAGAGCATACCTTCCGGACAGAGACCGATTCACCTGTGAGAAGGGATTCATCTGCGGAAAGATTGGTGCAGCTCAGCAAAACTGCATCCGCAGGCACGCGGTCGCCTTCTGCAAGAACAATCAGATCTCCCGGGACTACATCCCTTCCGGCTATCCGCTTCTCCACACCATCCCGGATTACCAGTGCACGCGGGCTAGACATGTCTCGCAAGGCCTCCAGGGCCCGCTCTGTCTTGCGTTCCTGATAGAAAGTGATGCCCATAACAACCAGGACAGAGCCCATTAGTATCAGGGCCTCTTGGAGATCTCCAAGCAAAAAATAAACCAGCCCGCCCGCTACCAGGAGCAGGAACATAGGCTCCTTGACAACTTCAAAGGCAATGGCGAAGGCGCTGCGGGGTTTGGTTGAGGGTAGCTCGTTGTAGCCTACTTCTTTTAGCAGTTTTGCGGCCTCGGCTTCGGTGAGGCCTCCAGCGGTTTTTATATCAAAATCATCAGCCAATAACGCAACCTCTTCCTGTACAATAGTCCGGGTATTTTCGTTGTTAACCCTGGGTGAAGAGATAGATATCAATCCATTGGTCTTCGGTTAAGAGATGATCAGCCAGTTGAGGATTCGAGGGCCTTTCAAAGCTCGGGCCATGATTATATGATTCGAGGCATGACTCGGGTTATCAGACCCAATATGCACAAAGGCAAAGATATTGGGTTCGGCTCCTAATGCGGTTTTGAAAGAAGCTAAAATCGATAGAGATTATTGGATCTCCTCGACGGGAGCCAGAGAGGACTTATGCGTCTGCTCATTAACATCGTTCTGATCTTGCTATGATAACTCCCAACGATAGCTTCGTTTATCATACATCCGAATTGCTCATATGGCCGCAGTGCGCGGACGGGCGCTTGCATGCACGCGGGGATGCCCAACGGGGGGGCAGGAGGGCGATGGAAGTGCAAAGGTTTTTATCAACACAGCCATAACATATCTGACGGAGGCGTGATCAGTTGGTTTGCTCAGATAACCTGGAGGTCAAAAATTTGATGTCACCTGTCGTTAATCCTGTAAAGGCTAACTCTGAGACAGGCAAAGAGTTCATCGAGGGCATCAGAGAAGGCCTGGAGGATTTTGCTGAGGGCCGCTGTAAGGTCTTCAAGGATGCCGATGAGCTATTGGCCTACCTGCTAAAACCCTGATTTATCCAATTTTGATCCTTCATGGCATTTAGGCCCCTCCTTCCAAGTCATTTTCATAAGCAATTCAAGAAGCTGACGAAAAAGGATGCTGCTTTGGAGCAAAGGTTTGGGAAGAAGATCAAAGCGATATGTGAAAATCCCGAAATAGGAGAACCCAAAAGCCACAACTTGAAGGGCCTTAGAGGCGACCATGTAGATCCTTTTGTGATTATTTACGGCGTATTCGGCGATTTCATCGTTTTTGTACATGTAGATCATCATGATAAAGCGTATGCCGCAGCCTATGAAATAGCAAAAGCTCTTACTGAAGATGAAGGGCTGCTAGCAACACTCGCAAAGGTAGGCGTTACCTCTGAAGAGCTTGTGGCCTTGTAAAATCGATAGGTAAGTAGAGGCGATATCACCTAACTTTTGTTCTCTATACTTCTTGTCATCTGCAAGTTTTATCGGTGAAAACGCTCTGAGGTTGGATTTTCGGGCATCTTCCCTGGGGTTGCCCGCACGGCCCGCAGCGCGCGGGCGGGCGCTTGTATGCACGCGGGGCCATCCTCTAAGCTATAAATTGAAAATATTGACGGAGTTCGTTATGGGGACCATCGACCTTACGTTAATCAGAATCCTCTTATATGGCCATTCCTCAATGGATGATATGCATGGAGGAATAAGCAATGATGCGGCTTTGATCGTTGTGGAACCGCAAAACGATTTTACAGAAGGTGGTGCATTGCCTGCGCAAAACGCAAGCGAAGCGATCACGGTAATCAACAAAATCATTCCGAGATTTCGGTATGTTATTGCCAGCAAAGATTGGCACCCGCCAGACCATTGCAGCTTTGCTAAATGGCCGATGCACTGCATCGCCGGCACGATTGGTGCAGAATTCCATTTCTCATTAGACCAAAGGAATATCCGGACGATAATCCACAAAGGCGTGGAAAGAGATGATGATGCTTATAGTGTGTTCGAAAATTCGCACCTAGAGGCCATGCTCAGAGCCGATAATATCAGGAGGGTCTATATCACGGGCTTTGTCCTTGATGTATGTGTCTACGAAACCGCCGTAAGCGCAATAGCCCTGGGTTTTGATACTTACATCGTTCTTGATGCGACCAAACCTGCGTATCCCGACCAGTTGGAAGAAACAATGGCCAAGATAAGAGATGCAGGCATAAAAGTGATATACAGCGCAGATCTTCTGGCCAGATCTGAATTAAGAAATGGGGACTAAAATAATGTCGCCTTTTTTCTAGCCCTTCATTTATCTGGTAGTTCATTTGCAGTTAACAGGAGCACTTTAGAAATCCAGGGCATTTGCCGTATAATCTATTGGCCTGATTTTTTCCGTTGAATCTGCTGAGGGAGCAAACGGGGGCTCGGGATCTATACCGAAAATGCTGCAGCAGGCCGAAAATCCCCTCTCCGGAGGCCCCTGAAGATATAACCTTGATCACAAAAGGCCTCAGGTCCACCACCAGCTTGCCCGCATGGCTGCGCGCGGGCGGGCGCCTGCACGCCAGGCAATCGGGGGCCGTAGGAGCGTAGGTGGGAAGGTGGGCCTTGGGCTTGTGATCTGTGGTCGGGTGGCATAAGATGCAAGCTGGAGGAAAGGGCAGGGCGGGTGTGAGGGCTGTGGGTGCGATAGGGCATGAAAAATTTGCCAGACAATTGTGGGGGCGTGAAATCCTATCAATCATGCTAATACGTGCCTTAATACCACTAAGATTGGATTACTTTGATAATTCTACGCTCAATTTTTCCCATGCTTCATCTGGCAAAACGGATAGTTTTAATGCATTTTGTTGGACCGTCGCGGCGCTTAGGAAGTACTCTTTTGTCTTAGATAAATCAAGTTTGAGCTTCTTTTTTAAACTGATTATTCGAACTAATACGCCCGGTGCAAGGAAGGCCTGTTCAGGGGAAAATAGAGGATATTTCCTTAGAATATCCAAATTGCTATATCCACCTGTATTACGGGGTCCATTTAGATCGATATAGCATATCTCTAAATACAAATTTAAAGCATCCTTGAGACGCCCCTCCATTCTTAAAAGTTCTGCCATATTAAGCTTTGTATTTCTGTAAAGGCCCCAATCTCCCCTCCTTGCATTTTCTATTATCTGTTTATTGAATAATGACCACTTTACATCATTATCTGAAGGCTTACAGCCAAATCTTGCTGCTATGGTTGCCTTCTCTTCTTCAAAAAGCAGCTTTTTTTTAAGGTATATATCGTGAGTTCCATTTTCGACGGACCATTGTTCTTTGATTAATTCCGCCTGAGCCATGGTTACAAGCACTTTCCGGCCATCTGATGGTCGTGTTCTAACATAGATGAATCCGCTGCAACTTGGGCATTTCATCTTTCGGGAGGGCATCTTGTCTAAGGACCAGCCACATTGTGGGCATACCGGCTCAGTATTGCCTATATCTTCTTTCCCACTTTTTGATAATGGATGTTTGATAGAATTAGGGGGGCTCATTTTTTATGCACCAGATTTAACTAATCTCAATAATATGATATTAAGTCTATTATTTTTTTATACTTTCACATGGAACACAGCATCTCACATATGCCTAATATAAATTTTCGCATATAACCTTTTCGATCTAACAAATTTATAATAAATTTGGTAAAAATAATAAATTTGGCAAAAAATCTTAGACAACAAATGGTCTTATATAGGACTCTATGCATCTTATCTTATTAGAGGTAGTATCGAATGGGAGAATGGCCAAATGCAATAGAGCAAGCTGTGGATAATGAAGCAATTCAGGAAGTAAGGTCTGATTCTGGCATTGGGCCCATTGAAAGATTAGCCAATAACTATACCGTCTCCACCGATCGACTTCTTGGTTTTTTGCTTGATATGTCTTATGATGAACTCCAAATTGTAACCTGTGATGCATGGAAGCAACGCTGTGGTGGGGTTCCAAGAAATTCATTAGTTATTATAAAACCAAGTCCCGCGATTCAGGCTTCATATCCAAATATGAGACCTCGACTAATTCTAGTCCGTATTACAGATGCTATTCCTACACCAATAAAGCAAGAAATACAGCAGACGATTTTCCAGATTCATAGGCTACAAGCACCAGTTGATCCAATTACAAATGAAGCACTTCAATGGGCAGCTCTTAAAGGAAGCATCTTAGGAACTTACTATGACGATGTAATTGATACTATTGATGAATCCGGAAATCAGGTACCTTTATTTAAACTGGGCTTTGGAAATGATATTGACAGCTTCTTTTCGCCTCACTTTTATGAGGTTTATGTTCCAATTGATGAACATTTATCGACATTAATCAATTCATTTGTCGCTGATAAATTGCCCGTTAAAATTGGACAACTAAGATATACTGAAACCATAGCTTCTAGCGTTACGCCTGATATAGATGTGCAAGTTTCACCAGAGGATTTCATAAAGAATCGAACTGCCCTTTTTGGAAAAACTAGAATGGGAAAATCAAACACAATAAAAGTTATAGCGGATATTATATTGCAATCAAATAACAATGTTGGGCAAATTATATTTGATCCATCTGGGGAATATTCATATTTTAATGAGCAAGATCAAACCAGCATTTATTTGATGCATAGAGATCGATGTACTCGATTTAGTCTAAATCCACGTCAGATTAAACAAGAACAAGAAGAGAATGTTCCGGTACCCAATATGCTGAGGACCAACTTTTTCCAACATGTGCAACTTGGACATTCTATTATAACCAGTCTATTTGATACGTTGCATCCCCGGCGTCCTGGATATCTGGAGCCATTCTTTCTGTGGAATTCTGTTGATCCTGATGAAATAGATACTCAGTTCCCAGATAGAGGAGATAGAACACGGTATTGCAGGGCTCTTAGTTTATATTATGCTTTGCTAAATAAATCTGGCTTCACTGCTCCAAATAATTTTTCCATAGATCTAAATTTGAGATGGGAAATAAAGAGGGAATTGGCCGCTAATGAAACACTTCGCGCATCAGCAATTTTGGAAAGTCGAAAAGGGGAAGAAGGACTAGCAGAAAGACAAAAGCTGGATGTTGCTACAAGAATTTATGAAGTATTATATAGAATTTACCAGAACAGAAGGGAAGACAATACCCTATTTCCGATAAGTACAAGAAGTGCCAGGCCTTATTTAGAAAACTTTGAGGAAATGGTTCTAAGAATGATTGGAGACCGGAGCATATCCGGCCCTCGCTATCTCATGCCATTCACCAGGTATCATGATCCAAGTGGCATAAATATTATTAGACAAATTGTTGATGACGCAGATAACAATAGAACTGTTATCTTAGATTTGTCCAATGCAGATCAAACCATAGCACAGTATTACAGTGAAATCATTTGCAAAGCCATACTCAATAGGCAAATGGATCGATTTGCAAATAATCAACTTGGAGATCATTCCGTATTGTTCTATTTTGAAGAAGCGCATAATTTATTTAGGCAAGATGACAAAGATCTGAATAGCGTTTACAACAAACTTGCTAAAGAAGGCGCTAAATTTGCTATTGGGATGGTTTATGCAACTCAATCAATGACAACACTAAGTCCTGATTTGCTCAAGAATACCGAGAATTATTTTATAGCTCATTTGAATGATGATCGAGAGATCCATGAATTAGAACGAAGATACGAATTTCGTGACATCGCATTGGATGTACAAAGATCACGCACAAAGGGATATGTCAGAATGATAACTCTTTCACAGAGGTTCGCTTTGCCGGTGCAGATTCGTAAGTTTGAGCCAAGGCAAAATGCTGGGAACTGAAGGGCGATAAAAATGTCCTATGTTGGTTCTGGTCAACTGCCAATAGAGCATGCATCTAAGATTGGCCATATGAAGTTCATCCAAGATGCCCATATTCAGAGAATGCTCAGCGAATTTGAAAGCACAACCTCGACTGCAATCGAGACTATCGGATTTAGAACGGGTCATATAGATATTAACAAAGATAATGATATTAATTTTATAATAGCCATCGATGGAGGTGAATCAGTGGTTCCAAATGAGATACGTTCTCATAAACGACTTGCATTTATATCAGTTTGCGCTTTGCTTTTGCGTGTTCAAGATATAGAGGAAATGAGACAGTGTCCAATTATAGATCCGAGAGATTTACCTTCTAAACTGCAAGTATGGAATAATCCCGCAATACTTCCCCTCTCCGGAATCCGACACCCAAATGAAACAATAAAGGATACTATCCGAAAGACTATTGATAGCACAATGCACTACACAGGACTTTATAATACACTTAAATTTTTAGTTTCCAGGGAATGGGACCTTAATTATGAGATGGGCTTAAATGAGGCACCTCATTTCTGTTGCCGAAATTGCGGAGAAGTTGTTTACATTCCAAAATCCGCACTTAGTTTTAGGTGTCTGAAATGCAAGCATCTTCATACACTCTCTGATTATCTTGGCATAGGTGAGGATAGTCCTGAAGAGTGGGCACGTGAAGAAGCAGCAACAGCGCTAAGAGATGTTCTAGAAACACTCACACTCTTTCATTTTGTGCGAATTTGGTATCAACAACCAAATAAACTCGGACAAGTATTATTCATAAAAGATGGACCACTTTTACTCAGAGCAGGGCTTTATAGATTATCTGATTCAATAAGGGCATTAATTCAATATTTGCGCGACAATGAAATACCTCTAAATCTGGTTGGAATAGAAAAAAATGGAGAGCTAGTTAATCACATTGAGGAAATTAAGGAGAACCTGCCAGAACCAGGTGATTATTTTGCACCGACAGTTAAATATATTATAGAAAATATTAGGGGCTACACATTTGATCCGTCAACGTATCGCAACCGCGTACAATATGGTTCTAAAGTAGTAGCAAGGTTAGGTCCACATCATGTCGTACCAATCGATATTCCCACAGGCGACTTTCTGCTTGAACCAAGCTTTGAGGATCTGTATAGATTTAAAGAAAGCTTAACTGTTTTGGCGAAGATGACCTGTTATAAGTACGAAAATGCCTTAATTCCTATTGTCTTAGCCAATGCTTACGCATCGATATCTCAACGGCCCTCGGGAGACATTCTGTACTCATTCGCATCTCGTTTCTTCTCCTAAAATGTCCGTAAAACCTTTCTTAAAATGGCCCGGAGGAAAACGATGGATTGCGGGAAATTTGGCACAAATTATTTCAATCAGACTCCGTAACAGATATTACGAACCCTTTTTGGGGGGAGGTGCTGTTTTCTTTTCATTGCTTCCGCAAAAAGGTACTCTATCCGATATAAATGATGATTTGATGAATGTATACATTCAAGTGCGAGAACATCCAGATGTTATTTTGGATGCATTGAAGAAAATACCAATTACAAAAGAAAAATATTATAGTATTCGTGCAGATGAACCTACAGAATTAATCGAAAAAGCTATACGATTTCTATATCTAAATCGAACCGCATTTGGCGGTATTTATCGCCTCAATCTAAACGGAAAATTCAATGTTCCATTTGGTGGAGGTAAACGTACACCTGAACCTTTATGGTCAAGAGATTTGGTAAAACTGGCATCGAAAGCTCTTCAAAGGATGGATTTGGTGACCTCTGATTTCGAGGAAATTATAGATCAAGCTGGAAAGAGAGATGTAGTATATTGCGATCCTACATACACAGCGACTCACAATAGCAATGGATTTATCCGCTACAACGAAAGAAACTTTTCATGGGATGATCAAGAACGTCTTGCTGCTGCGAGTCTAAGAGCATGTAAAAGAGGGGCTTATGTTCTGGTGAGTAATGCGAGTTGCCCTAGTCTTCATGACTTATACAATCCTTTCCAGCCAAAAATTCTTGCCAGAAAAAGTCTTGTTAGTCCAAAATCAGAGGCACGCCGGGAAATAAACGAATATCTATTTATTTTAGATCCTGATGACATGAAATAGGATATTGGCTTTCTGGTGAAAGGACTGCTCACTGAGCCGAATAGATCAATCAAGATTACGAAACAGAACTTGATAAGGGACTGCAAATTAAGCGGTCCAACGTTGTGCGATTAGCCCTAAACATTTCCGAGAAATTGATCCTTACTTCGTTCAAGTTCCGGAGGCATAAAGGAAAAATTTATGTAACAAAAGGATTGAGGCGGGACAAAATTCGGAAACATGATCTTTGGATCCACAGGATTTTCAAATTGTTCTACTTCTACAATCTCCAGGGCGAATCCAATCTCTCTGTTTCTAAAATAATCAAAAAACTCTTCTTCAGAGACCCCAGCATCATCCTTCAGCTGACGCCATAAATTGATTGGTTTATCCTCGATTATCTTACTTATCCTAAAGATTCCAACTATTTTTTTAATTGGATTGGTGGAATAAATATACACTCTACCTATATTTCTCTTGGAGAATGCATTCTTGCGAAATTCGTATTTTTTTCTCCCATTGATGATGGACTCCGCAAACTTTGGCTTAATGGATAGTAAAACGTCCATCGATCCCACCCATTTCCCTTATTTTGATGTATCTTTCTGTAGATAGCTCCACGGCCGATTGTGGGGCCGCCTTGAGTATGCCGTTGCCTATTAGCTCTTCTAATCCTAATGGCTTTGTAAAATGAATGTGATGCCTGAAAAGAAAAACAGATACAGGGCCTTCTTCGACGAGTTTATCTATTTCCATTCGAGAAAAAACTGTTCTCTTTGCGGCAAGTTGGAGTATCCTTTCTGCATCGCTAATGCCGACATGTATCGACTCCACTACACCGACTGAGGTTATCGCTTGAAGATCTTCAGATCGATAGAATAGTATCAGATCGCCTGGACCTATTCGTTTAATATTCGAATGGGATAGATATGCCTTCTTTATTGTATTTCCTTCAACAATGAACTCGCCAGAATGCTCGAACAATGTGGTCTGCCTGCAGGGGAAATCTGTGAACAGTCTGTCATGATAGGCTGGCAGAATGGGCAAAACGAATTTTTTAACATCATCGCCATCATAAAAGCTGGGATAAAATATTCTTGAGATCTCGATCGGAGAACAATATTTAAGTCCTTCATAGCCTTTGGCAATCAACCTCTTTACGAATATATCCTCTCCATTATCTTTTATAGCGATCTTATTGAATCCATATTCTGAGATCAATTCGACCAATCGATCTGGCGGTTTTGTGAAATGGGTTAAATAGATCTCATTTATGCCATTTCGAACCGAGAGGTCTACCGCCATCTTGATGAATAGCTCTCCGATTTTATAGCCGATATGAGTTACTTTTAGTGTGGCAATTTTTAACCGTTTTTTCTTGGGGAGAGGCGGTTTCGAATTATCGATAGACTCGTCCTCGAATTTGTATATAAGCAGAGCACCGATGCTTCCGTCCTTTCTATAATATACCCAGCTATTTCTTCCCTCATCGGATATTTTCTTGAACCATCTTTCAAATTCTGGATTGTATTCTTCTTTTAGGCTATCAAATATTGGATCTGAGTAATCTAGATTGCTGACTGGCTCACTTTTCAAGGCGGGTGGTATAATTATACGATCTCTGGTTAAATATACCTTAAAAATCTGCAATGCTTCATCTAGCAGAAGTATTTTATCGCTAATACCTAATTCATTTGATATTTTATGAATATCTCTATTTTCTGTTATGATAAAATCAAATAAATCTGCTAATTTTTTCAGGTCAGCCTTCGATAATGGTCGACTATCAAGTTCAATACTTGCCTCTTTTAAGGTATTTCTGAGATCTTCTAAGTTTTCCGAGAGGACTTTATCCCGCTTCACCTCTTCGAAGACATAAGAATCCAGTAGAAGCTTCATTGAGATCTCCTTTATTATCCTGCAAACATAATATTATTTGCGATTAAGCGCTATAGTTTACTAGACAATTTATGCCTACAAATAGCCGATCCATAGAGTGAAGGTAATAAATAATAATTAATAAATGCGGAGGACGGGAGTCGAACCCGCGAACACCTTCGTGACAGGGTCCTAAGCCCTGCGCCTTTAACCACTTGGCAACCCCCGCGTTCTTCGACATGCACCCCTTTTCGGGGCTCGGCCACACTAAAGAACTCAGCTCTACTAGAACTTTGCGATACCTTCAGGTCTCTACCATCCCTTCAGGCCCGCCACCCGCCCGCGCCCTCCTGGCCGCCGCTATCAGCTCTCTCATCTCCCCGGCTGTGAGATCGTGCCTGTGCTTCTGATCATCCCACTCCCGCCGGAAGGGATAAAAGTACTCATAAAGCTCCAGAACATCCCGCGACCAGAGAACCGAACCCTCTTCTATCACAGCCATCTTGATATGCAGCGGCAGGATCTCGAAGATTCTCAGGTCGTACTTCTCAGAACGAAGATGGGATACAAACTCCCTCCACAGCCCTGCCCTATCCTCTGCCTCCGGGGCCACCAGGCAGAGGTCTATGTCGCTATCCGGCCCGGCATCGCCCCGCGCCCAGGAGCCGTAGAGCAGCACTCCTAAAACCCTCTTCTCCCAGGAGGGCTCTGCCAGAAACTGCAGCTAAAAGATCACTTCTCGCACTGCTTCTCGCCCATCAGCCAGGCCATCACCGCTTTGCTGGTGTGCATCCTGTTCTCCGCCTCATCGAATACCCGGGACCTGGGGCCGTCCATCACCTCATCGGTGATCTCCTGACCCCGGTGGGCAGGCAGACAGTGCAGGGCAATGGCCTCCTCCCCTGCCAGGTCCATAAGCTGGGAATTGATCTGATACCGGCCGAATACCCTCAGCCGCTCTGCCTCCTCCGCCTCATCCCCCATGGAGACCCAGGTGTCGGTGACCAGCACATCCGCCCCTCCGGCTGCATCCTCCGGCTCCTCGACCACCCGCGGGCTTCCGCCCAGGGCGCGGGCCTCTTCCAATATCTCGGCCTTTGGCCCATACCCGGGTGGGGAGGCTACAGTGATCTCCATCCTCAGGATGGCCGAGGCCAGAATCAAGGAGTTGCAGACGTTGTTCCCATCCCCAATCCAGCCGATCTGCAGGCCATCCAGAGCCTGGAAGTTCTGGCAAATGGTCTGGAGGTCGGCCAATATCTGCAGGGGATGCTCCCAGTCGGACAGGGCATTGATCACCGGGACGCTGGCATTCTCCGCCAGCTGGAGCACAGTGCCGTGAGAGTGGACCCGGGCGGTGATGCCATGCACATATCTGGACAGCACCCGGGCCGTATCGGCTATGGTCTCCCCCCGGCCCAGCTGCAATTCGTTGGCCGATAGGTATAGGGGATGGCCGCCCAGCTCCCAGGCTGCCACCTCCAGGCTGACCCGGGTCCTGGTGGAGGGCTTCTCGAAGATCATGGCCAGGCTCTTTCCCTCCAGGGGCTGGCCATGCCGGCCGCGCCTGGCCCGGAAGGCCTCAGCGCTCTGGATCAGCCGCAGTATATCCTCTCCAGAGAGGTCGGCAATGGAGATCAGATTCATGTCAGAATCCTCCTTTCCGGGGCCCTTGCCCTAGGCCCGCAGCCTCTGCAGGATCTCATCCATCTGGGTGATGCCCTCACTGCTGGGGGATACCTGTGCCTGGATCCCTTTGAACCCTGAAGCACCGGCCGGGCAGGACTCATCCCCCTCCAGCTGATTGGACCAGGGACTTTTTATCATGAACGCCAGACCCGGATGGGGCTTATCGGCAGAGGCTGTGGCATTCACCACAATCCGGTTCAGCTCGTTTTCCAGCAGAACCTTCCCCCCCTCTGCTATCCCCAGACTGGCCATATCCCCCTTGTCCAGGATGATGCTGGCACTGAGCCGGAGATACTCCTCCGAGTGCAATCCCATCTTTTCCGCCCCGTACTGGAAGATATCCCGGTAGGTGACAACCTTCACATCCACTGCCATTTAAATCGCCTCCATGATCCTGGTCAAAATCTGTTCATCCGCAAGCTGGTTGGTCTTCATTGAGGGCTCGAAGGTGACCCGCACCCCATCCGTTCTCAGCGCCGTGCCCCCGGTCTCCAGACCGGATATGGCAGAGGGGATCACCACCCGGGCAACATCTGCGGTCAGGGACCGGCGGGGATCAATGGCGATGATGGGGGCAGCAGCAAAAGACCTCGCCAGGCCAAGAGGCAGATCCAGCAGGGGATCAGAGCCCAGAACCAAAATGGCATCCGCCCCCTTCACCGCCTCCACCAGGCTGGGGGCTTCCGCCGCCTCTCCGGAGGCAGTGAACTTGACCCCTTTGACCCTTCCTGTCCGGTCGAACAATAGCTGGCTGTATCCGCGGGAGTTGTACTGGCCGGTCATGGGAACCACCTTGAATGTGGTGATCTCATTCAGCCGGCGAAGGAGTTCCTCGAACCGATCCATCTGATCCTGCAGGGAGACGAGCATAAGAGGACCGGGGAAGATCACCCCGTACTCGGTCTTCTTGATTATGGAGCCAAGCTCAATCATCTTCTTCTTGTCCCCGAACTTGGGGATCTTCCCCTCCAGCACCGCCAGGATCGCCTCCAGGAACTGCAGATCCTCGCCCGGCAAGACCCGGTAGGTGGTGTTGGGACAAAGCCGGGCGGTGGGCGACTCCCTCACATCCACCACGATACAGGTCCTCTCCTCCTCGTAGCTCTTCTGCCTTTTCTCGCCTCGGGGGAAATAGGAGAACCGGGACAGATGCCTGGGCTGGGTGCTGGATGGGTCCGAACCCCAGAAGATGGAGGTATCAGCGAAGTTGCGCACATCATCCAGAGTGCAACTGGGAATCTTCCCGGAGAGGATCCTCTCCATGAGCTGCCCCTCGCAATAACTGGAGGGATCATCAACGAACGCCCCGATCTTCGCCGCCAGGGCGAGCCCCACCTCCTGCGCCTCCAGGGTGCAGTTGGACCAGCCGTAGATCACGGGCGCGCTGGCGTTCCTTAAAATCTCCGCCGCCCTTTCTATCGCCTGATCTAAAGAAACCTCACTGCCCTCCACCAGAGGCCCCGTCCTCTCGCTGAATAGGGCCTGATAGTGGGCCTGGCCTTTGCGGCAGAGGTTCCTGGCCTGGGAGACAGACCCAGAGCCAGCGTCCGGAAAAAGTATGTCCTCGCATATGAGCGAGCAGCCTGTACAGGTCTTATAATTGAATTCTGTCATCTGCATCACCTCAGACGAACTCTATGGCCTTGCTCGGACAGGTCGCAGTGCAGGCATTGCACAGAATCTTATTCGGCCCGAAGCGCTTGCATTCTTGCAGGTTATTGGCCACTACCACCCCGTCCTCCACCCGGAGGATGACACGATCCCCCTCCGGACCGAGGCCAGCGCCGACCCTGGTGGGCTCGGCCGCCACATTCACCGGACAGGCGATCACGCAGTTGCCGCAGCCAAAACACTTCTCCGGATGAATGACAAGGCCGGTCTCTGAGGCGCTCTCCAGTGGAGCCACGATCTCCTTCAGCTTGGCGAGCTTCGCCTCATATTTCTTCTCTTCGAATAGAGGAGTGCACTCCTCCAGCTTCTTCTCCCGGCCCAAGAGGCCCACGGCAAAAGCCATGCAGGTGGGAAGCCCGCACTTCTTGCAGTTGGTCTTGGGCAATAGCATATAAATCTCCATGGCGCTTACCATAACCAGATACCTCAGTTTGGGAAGGATACAGCAGTAACATCAATCTCGATCATATTTATTGCCTGCGCAAAGCTTTTCATACTTCTTCAGGAATTGTCTTTTCAATGCCCTTCAGCAATCCCATTGCCCTTTTGGGCCTCCTTGGCATAATACCCCTGGTAATAATCTACCTCATCCGGCCCCAGCCAAAGGAGATCCGCTTCTCCTCCATCCAGTTCTTGCGAGAGGGGGAGGCGAAGCGCACCGCCGTCCTCAGCCGTCTGATAAGCGATCCCCTCTTCTGGGTGCAGCTCTTGGCCATCTGCTCTCTCTCCCTCGCCGCAGCCGGGCCCTACACCAACGAACAGGGGCCGGCAAGCAGCCATCTGGTAGTAGTCCTGGACGGCTCTGCGAGCATGCAGTCCTCATTCTCCCCCGCCCAGAACATCATCCGTTCATACCTCGACCGCTATGAGAGAATCAGCATCATCTTAGCAAAAAACGTTCCACAAACGGTCCTCACCGAGGGCAGTCCAGCTGAGGCCCGAGATCAACTCCCACAATTTAAGCCGGCTGCAGTCTCAGCAGACCTCTCCAGCGCACTGACCCAGGCCAGCATACTCCTGGGCAGCACCGGGGGGGATATTCTTCTGGTCTCGGATTTCATCAGCTGGACGGGAGACGATCCCGATGTCACCCGCAATCTCATCGAGGCCGGCGGCCGGGTGGGAATAGTCTTTGCCGACTCATACCAGGGAGGGAACAACCTGGCCCTGACAGAGGGCTGGAATGTGCCGGGAACGGGATACGTAAACCATACTGCTCTGATTCACAACTACGGCCCGACAAGAACCATACCCATTACCATCACCGGCCCGGGCGGCAAGACCAGCCAGGCAGCTGCAATCCCCCAGGACGGCGACTACTACCTATCCTTCACCGCCTATCCCGGGGTGAATGAGATCTCTCTGGACATTGAGGACGCCATCTCCTGGGACAACCGGGCTTATGTCTATGTGCCAGACCAGGCTAAGAGGGACGTTCTTTATCTGGGCGAGGCCGGGCCAGCCCTAAAAGCCCTCCAGTCCCTGCCCAATGTAAATGTTTTAACCTCAGGCAGGTACTCGGACTTCGATCTGATCGTCCTGGCAAGGAACGCCTCGGCCGACGGCGAGCTCAACCGCTACATCGACGGCGGCCGGGTGATCTACCTCCCCTTCGATCTTGAGAGCCCCCAGTATCTCCCGGTGAGGGTGACGGGAAAGCTCCCCGGCCCCACCAGGCTTTGGGTGAGAAATTTTGGTTTTGCCGAGGGCCTGCACTTCGATGAGATCGGGATTTACAGCTACCCGAACGCTGCTGCTCGCGGGGGCGCGACCACCATGGTGGAAGCCAATGGTGTCCCCATCCTCGCCTACTGGCGGCTGGGCGAGGGGATTGTGATCTATGACGGCCTGGAGATGGACTCAGACTTCTATCTGCGCCCCGAATACCCCATATTCTGGTATCAGATGATCAACTGGATGACGGGGGTGCCGGATATAGAAGACTCCAACCGGAAGACCGGGGAGATCATAGCCACAGGCGAGCAATCCACCATCCAAACCCCCAGCATCAGCCTCATCGCCAGCACTATTGCCCTGGACGAGGTGGGCATCTATCGCTTCCAGGGACGAACGGTGGCGGCGAACATGTACAACCCCACTGAGTCCTCCCTCCTCCGCAGCCGAGATTTCGAGCAGGGTGAATTTCTAGGAGTGGTTCGCAATACCATTGTACAGAGGGATCTATCCCACTGGGTGATAGCCCTGGCCGCCCTGGCCATCATTCTGGAGCTGGCCATCATGCGCTGGAGGAGGGAGACATGATCCAGGATCTCTATTTCGCTCGGCCGGAGCTTCTCTGGGCCCTGCCACCCCTAGCCCTGTTGGGGCTGGTCTACGTCCACCTTCGGGCCAGGAATAAGATCCTCGCCCTCTCCAGGCTGCTGATCTTCTGCTTGATACTGGCAGCGGCTGCAAACCCCTATTTTGTTCAAACCCAGGTCGTCCAATCGCAAAAGCCGAGCATCACCGTCCTGGATGACAAGACCGGATCGATGACGGTATTCGATCCCGATGTGGCGGCACGAGTTGCCGATCTGACCGGGGCTTCTTTGCGCACATTCTCCGGTGACTCGACTCCCCTGGGGGACAGGATCCTCCAGCATGCCCTTCCAGGAAGCACAATCCTCCTGGTGACGGATGGCTACAGCAATAGCGGCCGATCGCTAGAAGATGCCCTCGCCCTGGCCAGGAGCTCGAATAGCACTGTCTTTGCCCTGGACATCGATCCGGTGAAAGGCGATGCCGGGGTGGAGATATCAGGACCAAACACCGCTGTCCTGGGAGGGGACTACCCCTTCCGGGTGATGGTGAGAAGCTCCCTTGACTACAGCGGACCCCTATCGGTCTATGCCGATGAGAAAAAGATCTACAGCGACCAGATCCAGGCCAATGGGAGCGCCTCGATCAAGATCTCTCATTCCTTCCTGGAGACGGGAAACCATATCCTCAGAGCGGTGATCGCCCCGGATATGCAGCCGGCAAACGATGTTTACCAGAAGTCGATATATGTCGTCCCCAAGCCGGAGGTTCTCCTCCTCACCTCAAGCGACTCGTCCCTGGCCCAGAACCTGGATGATCTTTATAAGCTGACTGCAGCCTCTGAGCTTCCCCCCAGCCTGGATAGCTATAAGTCCATTATCCTTGATGATATCGAATACAGCTCGAGCCTCGACCGGCTGGAGGATTATGTGCGCGAGGGTGGCGGCCTGGTGGTAGTGGGAGGCAAGAATTCCTACGACCTGGGAGAATACCGCAACTCGACTCTGGAGAGGTTCCTGCCTGTGCAGTCCTTTCCCAGCCGCTTTGAGGGAGGCAAGACGCTCATCTTCGTCCTGGACATCTCCTTCAGCCTGCTGTCCACTCTCACCAAGGACGGGACCACCCTGCTAGACTATGAGAAAGCCCTGGCGGTGGAGCTGTTGCATTCCCCCCAGTTCCAGGATTACAATGTGGGACTGGTGGTCTTTGGAACCCGGGCCTATAATGTGATCGATCCCGTGCCCTTATCCCGGAGCCAGAACGTCCTCGCGGACAGAATCGCTACCCTTGCCCCCACAGGAACGGAAAACAGCTATCTTGACTCTGGCCTCGAGCTGGCCAGAGATATGATCCAGGCCAGCGGAGGCGAGGGGGAGATGATTGTCCTCTCCGATGGAAACCTCCAGAACTATGGGGATGTCGTAGTACGATCCAAGGAGCTGATCCGGGAGATGAACATCACCACCAGGCTGATTCAGGTCCAGGCCATCCCTGGCGCGACGGGTAGCTTCCCGGATATCGCCAGCAGCACGGGCTCGGAGTTCACCTATTTCGTTTATCCCGACTCTCTGACCACCATCAGCACCCCTCTGCCCGAGGAGACGAGGCCGCCGGAGAAGAACATCACTAGCTACGACCTGGCAGTGGTCAACCAGAACCACTATATCACCACCGATCTGGAGCTGAACGCCACCATCACTGGCTTCAATGATGTCACCCCCAAACCCGGCTCTTTGAGGCTGGTGGCACTGACCGATGGCAAGCCCGTCCTCACCGTCTGGCGTTACGGCCTGGGGAGGGTAGCGGCCCTGACCACAGACAACGGCATTTCCTGGGCCGGTCTGCTATATCGCAGCCCCAGCTCTCAGCTGATATCCTCCGTCGTCAACTGGGCGGTGGGCGATCCCCGGCCGCAGGAAGACAGAGTGGAGGGAGAGGATGGATGGCAGAACACTCCCTTGCAGATCACCATTGCCAGCAACTCCCGGCCCAGCCTGCCCGGGGCGAACGTGGAAAAGATAGGGGACAATAGATACACGGCGACGTTTACTCCCAACAGCAGCGGCATCTACTATATAGGAGACTACGGAGTTGCTGTCAACTACCCCCTGGAGTACAGATACATCGGATACAATCCAGATCTTCCCAGCCTGATCATGGCCAATGGAGGCAAGGTCTTCACCGAGGAGGAAGCGGGGAGGAGCCTGATTGCAGAAGCATCTCGGGTCAGCCAGAGGATGACAGAAGAGAGGGTATCCAGAAGGGACGCTCTGCTCATCATCGCCCTCTTGATATTCCTGTTGGAGATTGTATCAAGAAAGATCAATGACATACGAAGGCAGGGGCGGACAAAGCCGTGAGGTCACCATCAGATTTTAATAGCATAATCAGCCTGTAGTGAGATATATTATGGAGGTAACTGCCACCAAATGAGTTCTCAAATGTGTGCCGTCTGCGGCCTTCCACAGGAGCTATGCATCTGCGAGGAGGTTGCCAAGGAGCAGCAAAGGATCGTAGTCAAAGTTCAGAAGCGTAGATATGGAAAAGAGGTGACAGTTATCCAGGGCATTGATCCTCATGAGATCGATCTGCAGGAGCTGTGCACTCACCTGAAATCCAAGCTGGCCTGCGGCGGGACGGTAAAGGACAGTCTGATCGAGCTTCAAGGCAATCATATACAAAGGATCAAGGATATCCTGGTCAAGAAGGGATTCGGCGCAGACCAGATAAGCACCTGAATCCCATTTCGCAGGTTTTTATCGATGGGCAGGCAGATCCTAACTTACGTATTTTCTTTGCTCATTTTCTTTTCTTAAAAAAGGATTGATTATGATGAGGGAGAGCGCAATGCCTGGCTGCCCCCCTCCTCTTGAATTGCATTGGAAGGAGCCACCTCGTCTGAGCTCATAACAATTGAGAATATCCACTCGCTCAGGCTGGCGCAATGCTCGGGAATGCATTCCTCTATGCAGCCGGCGCAGGGCTCAAAGGCATCCAGAGCCATAAGAGGATCGAAACGTCTGCCGCTAGTCCTGCTGACGCAAAAGAGCCTATAAGTCCTGATGCCGTCGACCGACTCCACCTCTCGGGTAATATGGCGATCTTTGAGCAGCTTGGCCACTATGCGAGAGCATTTTCTGGAATCGATCTTCAGAGCCTTCCATAGATCGCTTTGCAGGGCTCCCTCAGGATGCGATTTAATGTAATCTAATGCTTCCTCGACAGACATCCCCGACACTCACTCCACTGGGCTGATTAGAATGATGTTATTGCCGCGCAGGATGACCGATCCCAAAGAGCGAGTCTTCTCGCCCCCGATCAGCTCCACGGTCTCCAGCAAGTGCAGGTTCAAGTACTCATCTACGCTGTTGAGAACACCCTCCAGCACGTATCGGGGTGATCCCTTCATCTCTACCTGAATCTTGCTACCTACCAGACTCTGTACCTTCTTAGTTGGGAACATATTTCAGACTCCTTGGCCACTTCGACGGATAACCCTTATGCAGTTTCACTGGTCTATATTGATGCGGTCGATACCCGTCATATCTAGACGGATACCACACCTTTTATCCCAGCGACGCTCTTCACGAGCTCCTTCTCGATGAAGTTCTTCAGGGTCATCTGGGAGAATGGACAGCCCGCACAATGCCCCTGCAGCCTTACGGTCACAATGCCATCACTGATATCGACGAGCTCAACATCTCCGCCGTCCACGCGAAGGCCCTCCCGGATCTTTCCCAGGGCCGCCTCCACCTCGTCATTTAGGTTTTGCATGAGTATTATCGTCTCCTTTAACCTTTATGGAATTAACCTGGTGCCCGATTATGGTAAACCTTATCCCTTTTAAAGCTTCCTCGAGCTCTTTTATGAGCCGCTGACACTTATCTGGGCCTACAACGGTATTGACCATGACTCCGGGCTCTGAATGATCTCGGATGGCCTTCAATGCCATATCGGGATCCTCGCTCAGCTGGAAGCTCTTCCAGTTGGTGGGTGCCATTCCTTGATACTCAATGAGATAAAAGCCGGTGATTCCAAGCTCCGTCAAGCTGTTGATGACTCTGACGAGATGCTCGTGATCTACAAAAATCTTGACCATGGTCTTCATGGAGTTTCCTCACCTATATATCGGCCATAAGACCTTATAAAACTTCGCGATACCGGGATATTCTTTTATCCTACCCAGGCCATGCATTCCCTACCATGCCATCCAGAGATATCAGAGACGTGCTGAAGAGCAGGGGAATCACTGAGGAAGAGATCATATCTGCAGCAATGGAGCTATACTTCCCCCATCCCGGAGTGGAGACGCGCGAGCGAGCAGAAGCCGTATTCCGCCGGGAGATGAACCTAGCTCTGTCCGACCCCAATCTGGCCCTGCTCATATACGCCGCCCTCCTCCTGGAGGTGGAGGGAGAAAGGCGCAACCTTCCCAACCTGAAACCGTCCGACTATGAGAACGATCTGACCTGCCTCATCGCGGACGAGGTCATAGGCCTGAGCATAGCCAAGTACGTGGGCGGATATAAGGGGCTGTTCGATTATGTGCGCTACGACAAGGCCAAACCGGGAATACTCTCCCGGCTGGGACCCTTCCTGGATGATGCTCTGGCCGGGCTTATCGGCGGAGTCTCAGCCAACATGTACACCAGAGCGGCAACGAATCCGGGGAGCGGGAATTGAAAGGCCTCTTGTTCGCCCTTAAATCCGGCTTCGGATGGCTATCCGCCATACCGGTAGGCATATCCATGGAGGGGGTGGAAGCCCTGATGAACCATGTCTATGTCTTTCCCCTGGTGGGCTTGGTTTTGGGGGCGATCCTGGGAACGGTATCCTACATCGCTCTGCAGGCATTTCCGGCGAGCCTGGTTGCCGTAGTGGTAATAGTCGCTATCTACTGGCTATGCGGCATAAACCACATCGACGGCCTGGCAGACTTTGCTGATGGTGTCATCGCTCACGGTACAAGGGAGAAGAAGATCGCTGCGATGAAGGACGTATACATGGGAACCGGAGGAGGACTGTATATCGTCGTTTTAATCCTGGCGGCATTTGCCGTCCTGTCCAGCCTGCCGGAAAGGCTCTTGCCCCTGGCACTTCTCACCGCAGAGGTCAGTGCCAAAGAGGCTATGATATCCTTTGCTGCCTTCTCCAGCTCCCTGCAGAAGGGATTTGGGCAGATAATGATTCAGAGGACGGATAAGGGCCAATTCCTCCTGGGCCTGGTCATATCGGCGGTCATCTGCTCACTCGCCCTTGGAGCTCTCGGACTGGCGATCCTGGCCGCAGCCCAACTGGCCGCACTTTACCTGGTATGGGTCTCGAAGAGAAACTTCGGCGGAGCGACTGGTGACGGCATTGGAGCGACAAATGAGATTGCACGGGTGACTGCTCTCGCTGCCGCCCTGGCGTTAGGAGGTGTTCTGCCCTGGACGCTCTGGTGATGGCTGGAGGAAGGGGCTCCCGTCTGAATAGGGGAGAGAAGCCCATGGTGACGATCTTCGGCAGGAGGTTGATTGAGTATGTAGCCCTGGCCCTGGAGGATAGCTCAGTGGAGAAGATCTACGTCGCCACCACTGAGAATGTGCCCCTCACTCGGGCCTGGGCACGGGATTGGAGCCTATCCGTGGTGGATACTCCGGGGATGGGCTTTGTCCCGGACATGATCTCTGCGGTGAATGAGGCAATGGTTACCGATCCCATAATGGTCATCATGGCCGATCTGCCCCTGATCACAAGCGAGCTCATCGATACTATAATCGAGGTCTATGAAGAACGTCCTGAGCCAGCCCTCTCCACCCACACTCCACTGGATCTGCACCGCCGTCTGGGCCGGAGGCCCGACTCCCTCTTCAACTACCGGGGCCAGCTGATCGTGCCCTCAGGGATCAATGTGCTGGACGGAGGAGAGATCGAGAGAGAGCAGGAGGATTATCATCTGATAATGGAGAGGATAGAGCTGGCAGTGAATGTGAATGTGGCAGAGGACCTCCGCCTCTGCGAGCGGATACTGCAAGGTGATTTTATTTGAATGACACCATAACGATTAACGGCGAGAAGTTCTCTCTCGGAGACCTGATGTTGCTCACCGGCGAGGATGAGGTAAAAGAGCCGAAGGGCTATATTCTCCTCGTGGCCCGAGCATTGCGCAACCCATTGAGGCTTCCCTGGCTGCTCAAAGAAATATGCAGCCTCTGCATCAAGGAGGATGAGCAGAGGGATATGAGGCTTAGCCTGATCCGAGTGCAGGTCGATGCCGAGCTGAAGATGAACCAGGATATCCAGAGATTCCAGCAGAGGCGTTATGTTGCCCAGGTGATTGAGATCCTGCTGTTCAACGATCTGATGCTTGCCCCCAGGGAGGCAGTGGAAGAAGGCGATATGGAGTAGACGATGCCTGTGCCCATGGACCATTCCATATCTATGGCGCAAGGGAACTCCGGTCTTTAGGCCGGAGAAGCTGACCTTCCTTTCATATAACACACAGGAGCAAAAAAATCTGATTTCCGGGGAGAGGACCACCTGCCCAAGAAGCCCTTCCTGACCTTAAGGGCCCCGAGGCCTTAATTCCGGCATGGTACGACGCCGGGATCATGCCAGGGGGGCCTGGAAGGTCCTCGCAAGCTCAAGATCTAAGTGGTCTCATTCTGCATTTCTGCGGCGCTCGGTGATGCTGCAGTGCTCCCGGGTGCGGATGGGCTCCCTCGCACACTGCTTCCAACAAAAGCGGCCTTTGTCGTCAATCCCACTCTGGCGGCATTGACGGTGATGTTGCTCTTGCCGGCATCAGGATCGCGGCTCAAAAACTCATTGATGCTCTCGGTATATAGTGCCGATGAAACGCCACCGGGGCTCTTGGCGAAGGCGATGTTCCCAAATACTGCCGGACTGATCCCGGATAGATCCAAAGCATATGGATTCTTCCATACATACGTGGGATCGAATTGATTTATGATGCTCCTGTTTATTGCAGAAATATCTTCGCGATTACTAGCTACTGCCTCAGAAGGCAGCTGGGCAATTGCAGGCGCTATCAATGCCAGCATGGTCGCCAGGACCATTATGCTAAAAATCTTTGCCATATTAATCCTCCTAAATGCGCATCCTGCCCTCATTCCCACTCCCTGGCACAGATGCGATCGGTGATCGATTGATGCTTCTATCGCGGGAGATGAATGCTATTTCATCACCGCAGATAGCGGTTCGAACTATAATGATAATAAACCTTGTGGTTATCGTTTATCCCGCTCCAGAACCCGGAACTCGTACTTTCCTCCATCCATCCTGAGAGTCCATATCCTCCAGCCCGATGGGAAGCAGACGTTCTTATGAGCGATTCCCACAAGGTCGAACTGGATGGTATCACCCCTCTTGAACTCCCCTGCAGTCAGGGTCTCGCCCAAGGTGAGCGCCCCGATCTCCCTATTGTTCACCAGCAAGATCACATCGCGTTCTCCGGCTCTGGTCATGGTTACATACAAGGTGCCGTCGATCGGGGCGGCGATGTCTGGTGACGGTGGGAAGGCTAGAACTGGACTCAAGCCTATGGCAGCGGAATAGAATGGGAAAGCTGAGCCTATGCCGCACTCTCCCTGCTTGATTCTGAACCACCCTCCCTCCCCCCAAGTGAGACCCCAGGAGTTCTTCCCTATCCAGCAATCCTCCCCTTCGTCATAGCCAACGATCAGAATGGCATGGTTGCCTACGAAGTTCCCATAATCCTGACTATAAATCCCCCCATCATGCTCGAAGAAGTCTGCATAGACCGCCATGCCGCTCATTAGAGGGCCGGTTGAGGCGATATGGGCTTTGGCCTGCTCCGGGCTGAAGATCGTCTCAGAGAATGTGATGGCAGTCAATCTGCTCTTGAAATCCGGGCATGGCTTCCAGTCTCCAGCATAAGGACAGCAGAGCTCATCGCAAACCCCGGACTCTGCAGCCGTGAGCATCCGCCCGAATTGAGCACCGCTCTCGCATTTTCCACCTCCTCGGGGAAAAAGATAGGCCTCAGAGAGATCGGGCTGCAATTTGGGGTCCTGATTTGCGATCTTTATCATGGACTCCATCAGGGCGATGGTGGCGAAGGCAACGGAGCTACTGCATTTTCCCTGATCGCGGATGGGGGTGGTAAAGTCTTCGCCCTCAATACTCCTCCAGTCAAAGGAAGAGGGATGCTCCACCGCCCTCAGAAGCTTTGCCATGGCAACAAACATAGCCATATTATGCTGAATCTCTGCTGGCGATACTATCAGCCCGGTCGAATATGTCTTTCCCATTGTCTTCATCTCCAATCAATGCTCAGACGGCAATTCTGCCAACATCGCTATCTCCGCCGCACAGTCTATTGGTGGCTAAGACGAAATGCATACGAAATATCCAATCCCCGGGGCTGCATTCCTTGGCTTGAGTTCATTTGGAGGGACGACATTTCTATAGCATAATAGGCTGGATGAAATATATACTTGTCCGCTTTTCAGGTAATGCCAACCGACTGGAGGTGGACGCCTCTTCCCTGGGATACGTTTAAAATTATAACGAAGATAATTGACAGGCAGGTGGGCAAAAGTGAGACGAACTGACATGCAAATGGCATTTGTTTTGATGTTGCTATCATGCTTATCGATTCAGGCCATAGCCCTGGATCCCGGCACCATCGCAGTGCCCAGTATCACCGGAGCCAACATGGATATGCCCAAGCCCCTGATCACTCCCCCCAGCATGGATATGGCAAATTCCCCCACCAAAGTCACCGTGGTGGAAGGGAAGAGAGATCCGTTCTCTGATGGATCGCCATTCAATGAGACTGAAACCAGCGAAGCAGATAAAGTGAGCGGGGATTGGACGGTGAGATTTGCCAATCGGAGCGATGTCTCCCTGGGCCTCGACCTCTGGGCCTCCGGTGGGAGCAAGGTGATGGGCTTTGGCGAACTGAGAGAGGGCCTGGCGAAGAACTCCGTATCTGCCAGCGGCTCCTTCGAGGGAGAACTGCTAATGCTGAAGGTCAAATCGGCGGCGCCAAAATTCCCGGATCAAAGGTATGACGGATGCGATCTTGATCTGGTTTTAGCGAATGAAACGCTATTTGGAGCTTATATACTGAAGTGGAATGGTGAGATCATGGACGAGGGAAATGCCACCGCCGTGAGGATATAGGCCCCTGGAATGGCTTTGCATCGAGAAACAATTTATATGGCTTAAAGACCACCAGAAATGGAAGCATTATGGTCCTGGACAACTTAGGCGGATCGCTGCGCAATGCCCTAAAGAAGATTGCCTCAGCGAATAAGATAGATAAAGCACTGGTCGACGAAGCGGTACGGGAGATTCAGCGTGCCCTCCTGCAAGCAGACGTGAATGTGAAGCTGGTGATGCAGCTATCCAACACCATCAAATCGAGAGCATTGGACGAGAAGCCCGCTCCGGGCATGAACCCAAGGGAGCATGTGATCAACATCGTCTACCAGGAGCTGATAAACCTTGTAGGCCGCGGTGCCGACATCCCTCTGAAAAAGCAGAACATCATGCTCGTGGGCCTGCAGGGCTCGGGAAAGACGACTACCGCAGCGAAGCTCGCCACCTTCTTCCAGAGGAAAGGCTTACGCACTGCGGTAATATGCGCTGACACCTTCCGGGCAGGAGCCTATGACCAGCTCAAGGCTCTGTGCGAGAAGCAGGGCATATTCTTCTACGGCGAGAAGGGCAACACCGATGCCCCGGCAGTAGCCAGGAACGGCCTGGAGGCCACAAAAAAATACGATATACGGATCGTCGATACCGCAGGGAGGCATGCCCTGGAGGGGGACCTGATCCAGGAGATGAAGGACATCCACGCAGTGGTAAACGCCGATCAGAAGCTGCTGGTGATGGACGCCGCTTTAGGCCAGCAGGCCAGCGAGCAGGCGAAAGCGTTTAACGAGGCGGTCAACATCACCGGGGTTATCATCACCAAGCTTGACGGCACTGCCAAGGGCGGCGGAGCCCTTTCTGCGGTGGCGGAGACCAAGACCTCGGTGGCCTTCATCGGAGTGGGCGAGACGCCTGCGGATTTAGAGCGGTTTGAGGCCGATCGCTTCATCTCCCGCATGCTGGGGATGGGTGATATCAAAACCCTCATCGAGCGGGCCCAGGAGGTTCAGACCGAGCAGGAGGTGGATGTCGAGTCCTTGATGCGGGGCAAGTTCACCCTCAAGGATATGTACCAGCAGATGGAGGCCATGAACAAGCTCGGACCATTAAAGCAGATCATGCAGATGCTGCCCATGGGAGGTCTGGGCTTTGAGCTATCGGACAAAGAGTATCAGATGACCAAGGACAGGCTGGACAAATACCGGGTAGTCATGGACTCCATGACCGCCGCAGAGCTGGATGACCCCAAGATCATCACCGCCTCGCGCATCAAGCGCATATCCCAGGGCAGCGGCGCTTCGCCTGACCTCGTCCGCGAGCTGCTCAAATCCCATCAGGCCATGCAGAAGGCGCTCAAGGGGATGAGAGGAGGCATGGGCAAGATGAACATGAAGAGGATGATGAAGAGGTTCAACCCAGGCGCCAAGACATAACGATGCTCTGGCCATTGCTGCTTTTGTAGATGCTCTTATCGATTCGGCCCGATTGGCTGCCTTTTCTCTAGATCACTGGCTGCCTATGCATAAGAGGTGCTTGCCGCCGGTAATGGTGTGGCGGCGCTGATGATGGTTATCTCTTTATCTTGGGGTGCGGAAAGGATCACACTTCCAGTCAACGTTCCCGATTCGATCGGCATCCCCCGGGAAAATGCCTCATACACCCCGGTGATGGCAGTCTTGCTTGCGGACAGCTCCATTCTTATGACCTCCTCCCCTCCCGCAGCCATGACGAACACCATCAGGTCCTTTGTCCCAACCGACCCGGCGGCAGTGATGTTAATTCTTCGGCCTTCAGAGCTAAGCTGCCCTGAGCCCATAACCAGGTCATCCTGCTGAAACATCTCCAGATCCAGATGTCTGGCGGGGCTGCCCTTAAGATTCGCCGACCAGCTTCCGGTGAGGTTTAGCCCCCCGGAGAGGCCGACCTGTGCCTGCGATGACTCTTCCTCTCCCACGGTGATTGGGGTGAGTATTCCCCTGCCGGTAGAGACGGTACCCATATATCCTTGTGATGCTGCCCCCGAGAGGAGGATCAGCAAGACCAAGATCGCCATCGGAATTCCTTTCAAATGCAATTGCATTCACCACTCAAGCCTCTTTTCCACAGATGATACGGCAATCAAATGATATAGCAATCTCTGGTATAATAATCGTGGGCTTGAAAGGCGCAACTGAAAAAAAGGGGGATCTATTATATCCCGCCAGGGTATTTTGCGATTTTGCCGGGCCGGCTCTTGCCGGCCTTAAGTCCGCACTATGCCATCGCTGGAACGGCCACCGGCTGAACCGACAGCAGCTTTCCAGAGGCTATGCCCGGTTGGGTCACTCCCGGAGCGGTGTAGACGAAGCTGCCGTTCATGGATCCCGGGGTTATGGTCAGGCTCAAGCGATAAAGGCCCTGGCTCTGCACCGGGGACACGAACAGGGCCACTCTGTCGCCCAGTATAGTGCCCGCAGCGGTTACCTGAGCTGCGTTTCCATTCTGCATCAGTATACCATATCCCGATACTGCATCTTGGTTTTGGTACAGATTAAGGGTGAGGTAGCTGGTAGCTGCTCCGGTAAGGGTAAAGGACCAGTTCCCTGCTATTGCTACATACCTAACAGGCACCTTGGTGACGGCATTGGGGCTCATCCCCGTCTGTCTGTCGATATAAAACAGGCTCTCATTTCTAAAAGATAGCGATGGATCATCTGCAACGCCATAGACTCCTTCTTGAACCTCTTCTCGGATCACACTGCCGGACATATCCTCAGTGGGAAACTCCGGAACTGCATTGGCGCCAAGAGCCGCAGCCGATAGGCATGCGACCAGGGCCAACGCCATCAATACAAACTTGAATCCCATTCTCCTAATACCTCCATGTCATAGCATACCTGGGAGATCTTAAACCTTGTCTCTTCTGGAAAGGGGCGATCATGCGAAATGATAAAAAAAATTGGAAATTCAGTTCTTCGCCTGTTTAACCCTCTTGTAGTGCCGGTACATGATCCCCAGGGCATCTGCCACCTGCTCTGGGGTCGAGAAGACCGGTATTCCCGCCTTCTCCATCTTTATGACCCCGGGCATCTCAAACTCCTTTCCGGCAACGCAGGCGATGATGGGTTTTCCCTTGTAGTCGATGCTCTTCAGGGTATCAACATAGCTGTCCAGGATCTCCGCCTGGAGGATGACAATGAAGCTGCCCACATCAATGCTATCCACCCCGATCTCTATGGTGCTCTTCACAATCCTGGCGTCCTGGCTGAAGGTGTAGTCCACCGGGTTCATGCCGCAGACATAGTCCGGCAAAAGGTCCATCAGCCTCTTCTTCAGAGGCTCCTCCAGCTCGGAGAGGCGCATGCCATTGTCGATGATGGCATCGGCAGCTATCACCCCCAACGAGCCGGCATAGGTTATGATGAAAACCCCCTCCCGGTCAGGCAGGGGCTGCTTGGATATGGCTCTGGAAAGGTTGAACATATGCTCATAGTCTCGGGCGCGGATGATCCCCGACTGGCGGAAGACGGCGCTGTAGATCTGGTCGTTTCCGGCCAGAGAGGCAGTATGGGAGGCCACGGCCTTCTTTCCCGCCTCGGTCCGGCCGGACTTTAGCACCACTATGGGCTTTTTCATGGTGATTTGGCGAGCCTGGTCTATGAACCTTCTGCCGCCTTTCACCGACTCCAGATACATGCAGATGACATTGATGTTCTCGTCCTTGCTCACCGCCTCCATGATATCGGTCTCATTGATGTCCAATTTGTTGCCAATGGTGGCTATGATGCCGAAGTCCATGATATGGCGCAGCCCCCAGAGCATCCCGGCTGCACACACCCCTGCCTGGGATACCAGGCCGATGTTGCCCTGACTCAAGGCATCCACAATCCCTATGGACTGCACCATGCTGCAGTGAGTGTTGATGATCCCCGAGCAGTTCGGTCCGAGCAGCCGCACGCCATACCTATCTGCGATCTCTTTCATCTGCAATTCGATCTTCTTGCCTTCCGGCCCCAGTTCCGCAAACCCGGCCGACTCGACTACGATATAGCGCACGCCGCACTGGCAGCACTCCTCCACTACATCCGCGGTCATGCCTGCAGAGACCAGAATGATGGCCACATCCACTCGCTCGGGCACCGCGCTGATGCGGGGATAGGCCTTGATGCCATGAATCTCCTCTGCTCGGGGGTTAATGGGATAGAGCATACCCTTGAACTTGTGGCTGACCAGATTGGTGAAGACATTCCAGCCCAGCTTTCCTGGCGTACCCGAAGCCCCGATCACCGCTATGCTCTGAGGATAGAAGAGGTCATGCAGATCCTGCTTCTCTTTCCCGGCGGGTGGACTGGCCCTGGGCTCGCCCAGGATGATTCTGGCATCGACCACAGTGCAACCATGGGGATAGAGGAACACGGGATTAAGATCCATCTCCCAGATGCGGGGCTCCAAGTTCACAAAATCCGATATCCTCATCAGTAGATCCTTCAAGGCCTCGATATCCGCAGAGTGGCCCCGGCTGCCCTTGAGCAGGGAATACCCCCGGATCTCCTCGATCATCTCCTGTGCATCTGAGCGGGTGATGGGGATGGAGCGGAAGCTGACATCCTTCAAGACCTCAACGAATACCCCCCCCAGGCCGAACATCAGAACCGGCCCGAAGGTGGGGTCGTTTGCCACTCCCACGATGGCCTCTATTCCCGTCGGGGCCATCTTCTGCACAGAGATGCCCTCCACCGGCTTTCCCTGAAATGAGCTGACAATATCCCGGTAGGCTCGCCGGACGTCGTTCTCCTCATTCAAATGGAGCTTGACCCCACCTGCATCGGATTTATGGACTACATCAGGAGAGAGAACCTTCAAGGCCACTGGACTGGCCAGAGACTTGAATATCTCCACTGCCTCCTCTTCGGTTCTTGCTACCACGGTGCCGGTTGTGGATATCCCCAACTCCTCCAAAATGGCCTTGCTCTCATGCTCCATGAGGTAAGTTCTGTCTACTGATTTTGCCTGATCGATAATGTCTTTGATTACTTCTGCCATTTTCAACCCCAGATTGCTCTTTATCGTTCTGCTCTGAAGCGATGATCTTATCTTAGATAAAAGGTTATTATCTTTCATGGAAAAGGATATTGTCCAGGTCATCCTTGAAAAGGAGCTCACTGTCAAAAACCCTATTCTGATAGAGGGATTCCCGGGAATCGGCCTGGTAGGTAACATCGCCAGCCAGTACATAGTCAACGATCTGAAGATGACCTATATCGGAGCGATGAACTCCAAATACTTCCCGCCACTGGCAGTCCTTTTGGGAGGAGTAGTGAACATGCCGGTCCGCATCTATGAGGATGCGAGCAAGGGGGTAGTGGTTCTGACCGCTGACATTCCCATCCATCCCCTGGCCTCCTATGAGGTTGGAAGGGAGATAGTGGCCTGGGCAGAGTCCATCGATGTACAGGAGTTGATCTGCCTGGCAGGAATAACCGTGATGGATGATCAGAACCGGGTCTTTGGCGCTGTAAGCCGCCAGGAGCTGCTGGATAAGATAAGGGGCAAAGCAGAGATCTTTGAGATAGGAACGATCACCGGAATTACCGGTAGCATCATGAATGAGTGCCGCATAAGAAACCTCCCTGCGGTCTGCCTGCTGGGGGAGACGGCATCAGCAGAACCTGATCCCCGCTCGGCGATCGCTGCCATCGAGACCATTAACAAGATCTATGGCCTGGGAGTGAACACTGCCAAGCTCGCTGAACAGGCAGAGGAGATCGAGGTGCAGATGGCTCAACTGGCCCAGCAGATGAAAGCGGCCGCACCCGAGGAACAGCAGACCCAGTTGCCGAAAGAGTTCCCAATGTACGGGTGATGCCAGATGATTTACACAAGCCTAACCGGATTATCCAGACATGTGATAAAAGAGATTCTCGCCGCCAGGGTGAGGACGGTGGAGATCAGGAGCCCGAACAATTTCTTTGCCATCTACAACTGCCAGCCTGGCGAGAGGATATTCATCACCGATTCAAGCGCCCTGGATGTAGTTCCAGGCACTACCGGCCTTATCACCACCATAAAGGCCCTTCAGGTCATAACCCACAGAACCATCCAGTCTGGGGAGAATTATTATGAGGAGAGCGAGTCTCAGGCAGCAAGGCTGCAGCTTCAGCTGGTGGGCGTCGGTCGGGTGAGAAGGATTGCGTCCATTGAGCCAGCAACGCCCCTCACTTTAGACGTGGATGAGGTGAGGTACTGCGGGGCACGGTAAAAGCCTCTTTTTTTAGAGGAGAACGACCGAGAAGATCGGCTTTGCTCAAGAGATGAAGGTTCTTCTCGTCACCGGAAGGCTGGCCTCTGAGCAGGTCAGAAGATCAGCCTGTGGCACGGATGTGCTGGTGCTGGATGTCGATGTAGCAGCGTTTATCACCCCGGAGATGCTCTGCCGGGCAGGGCCTCAAGGATACGACCTGATTCTGATTCCAGGAGCCATAACCGCCGATTTCCGAGGGGCGGAGATGGCTCTTGGCACCAGTATCCGCCTGGGTCCGAAGCATGCTGTAGACCTGATATCGCTCTTGCCCCGCCTGGATGAGGTTGAGCTCTCCACTACTGTTCCGGCCTGCGTCCTATTGGAGGCGAAGAGAAGGCAGGAGGCCATCATTCAGCTGGAGCGGCAGGAGGCACAGGCCAGAGGGCAGTTGACCATTAAAGGTGTCAAGATCGGCGGCAGCTCGCGGATGAAGGTCTTGGCAGAGGTCGTCGATGCCACCAGGCTCCGGGATGAGGATCTGGTGGAGCGGATCAGATACTTCGAGGAGCAGGGTGCCGATCTGATTGACCTGGGCGCATCCTTGGACGCCACCTCTGCCAGCGTCAAAAGAGCGCTGAAGAAGGCAAGGGAAGTCACTGCCCTTCCCATAAGCATAGATGCCGTTCGGCCGGAGCTCATCTGTGCCGGCATTGAGGCTGGGGCGGACATGATACTCAGCCTGAACGGTGAAAACCTTCCCCTGGTGGGAAGCAGGGTGGCAGAAGCGGGTATACCGGCAGTGGTCATACCGGGACCTGGATCCGTCACCCTGGAGGAGAACCTGAACAAAGCAAAGGATTATGCAATCCAGATTATTGCCGATCCGGTCCTCGATCCCCCCTTGATGGGCCTGGCCCGGTCGATGATCAGATACATCAGCCTCCGTGAGGCCGATCCTGATATCCCTCTTTTCTTCGGGGTGGGCAATGTTACTGAGCTCTTGGATGGAGACAGCCAGGGGGCCAACCTGCTCCTATCCGTCCTGGCAATGGAGGTGGGGGCCTCATTGCTCTTCACCCCCGAATACAGCGCCAAGGCAAAGGGCTCCATTCACGAGCTGGCTGTGGCCTCGCGGATGATGGTTCTGGCCAAAGGGCGCCAGACTCCTCCAAAAGACCTGGGCCTAGACCTATTGATACTCAAAGAGAAGAGGAGAATTCCAGAGGAGGTTCCTCCCCGGGAGCTGGTGGAGGCCTCGGCAGACCATAAATTCGAGGCTGACCCTGCCGGAAGCTTCAGAATCTTCCTCTCCGAAGGGAGGATCGTGGCTGGAAACGGCAGGATCACAGTAGCTGGCACGAGCGCCCGGAAGGTGCTTAATACCCTCATCGACCGGGGATTGATAGGAAGGCTGGACCATGCCGGCTACCTGGGCCGGGAGCTGGAGCGTGCGGAGATAGCCCTGCGCCTGGGCCGGAGTTATATACAAGATGAGCCCCTATGGCCGATAGAGAAAGGTTAAATAATAACTATTTCGTGAGGGAGAGAGGATGAATCAGAAGGCTTTCGCTATCTTCGTAGGCGCTCTTATGGTGCTCTCAGGAATTGCTTATTTCCTACCCCTGGGCACCAACCAGAAAGAGATTGCTGTTACATCAGATGCCAATTCCCCTGAGACCTTTGGCGTTAAGGGGAGCCTGGTGGACTGGAGCTTCGATGGACTGGGAGACGTGCTGGAGATGGCACCGCAGAACACTGATATGGCATACTGGATAAATATCAGTTCATCTCAGAATCTGACCAATGCAGCAAGTATCGCCCTCCCGCAGTCCATCGGCCTGATCTATGGGGACCAGCTTTATTCCACCAGGATCGAAAGGCTGGGGGAGGTTCGCTTCAATAACACCTGGGCGGAGTTCCACTGGATCGAGCCTTATCCGATGGGCTACAACAGCCTGGTCATTCCCTATGAAGGCTATATGATGATCCCCATGGGCACCGACTTTGTCATGGTCATGGGCAGGCCAACTCTATTCGGGCCGCAAGAAGCAGTACAGCAGTCCATCGATGTCATATCCGGTGGCCAGCCATCGGAGAACTTCACCCTGGTTGATGACAGCGGAGCCGACCTGCAGGTAGCAGCCCTAGGTCGCGGTGGAGCGAGCATGCCCATGGCTGGCGGATATAAGGAGTTCAACCTGAGGATCACATCGTCCAGGAACGGTGAGGATGGTTTCGACATCGTCGCCCGGTATATCCAGCCAACAGCAGATACCAGCCGGAAAGCAAGCGATCTAGCTGAAAAGAGCGACCTAGAGTATTCCAGCAGTGGATCAGAAGGAGAGTTATCCGGATTTGTTTCCGAGGAAAACATTCGGTTTGTGCTGATGGGGCTTCTTGGGCCCTAGCGCAACCTTTTTACATGTGGAACTAATGGCAGATCTAGTCTTGAGGTATAATCCAAAAGGCGCTTTTGCGATGAATGATGATGGGCGTTGTCGCCCGGAAGGAGAATTAAGTTATGGCAAGACCAATATATGTAAGGTTTGATGTTCCAGCAGATTTGGCCACAAAATCCCTTGAGGCCTTAGAGCTGGCTCGCGATACCGGCCGAATAAAGAAGGGCACAAACGAGGCCACCAAGGCCATAGAGAGGGGTGTGGCCCGTCTGGTCATAGTAGGCGAGGATGTTCAGCCACCTGAGATCGTCGCTCATATTCCCGCTCTATGCGAAGAGAAGAAGACCCCCTATATCTACGTCAAGAAACAGAGCGAGCTTGGTGCCGCTGCAGGCCTGGGCGTTAAGAGCGCAGCCGCTGCGATCGTGGAGCCGGGGAAAGGAAAAGAGATTCTGGATGAGATCGTCCAAAAAATTGGATCTCTGAAGTAGGTGATATCCTATGGAGGACGATAACGGAATACCAGCAGAGGTAATCGAGGTCATCGGCGTCACCGGCATGCATGGAGAAGCAATGCAGATCAAGTGCCGTATTCTTGAGGGCAATAACAAGGGGAGAATCATAACCAGGAACAGCATGGGGCCCATACGAATCGGCGATGTCCTTATGCTGCTGGAGACGGCAAGAGAAGCAAAGAAGCTTACCAGCAGGTGAGGAAGATGGAAGAGAGAAAGTGCAGCTTCTGCAATAAGACCATTGAGCCTGGCACGGGCAAGCTCTATGCCAAGAAGGACGGAACGGTATTTTTCTTTTGTTCTGCCAAATGCGAGAACAACGTTGCCCTTGGCCGGGTAACGAGAAGAATAAAGTGGGCCCGCAAGGGGGCATAAGGCCTGGCGGATATCGAAAGAACATTCGTCATGGTCAAGCCCGATGGAGTGCAAAGAGGCCTGGTGGGCAAGATCCTGCAACGTATTGAAGAGAAGGGCTTCAAGATCGTTGCCATGAAGCTCGCTGCGATGCCTGAAGCGAAGGCTAAAGAGCATTACGCAGAGCATGTGGGCAAGAAGTTCTACCAGGATCTGGTGGACTTCATCACCTCAGGACCATCCGTCTCCCTGGTGGTCGAGGGAAGGGGTGCCATTGCCGCCATGAGAAAGATGAACGGCGCCACAAATCCAGTGGAGGCCGTACCGGGAACCATTCGCGGCGACTGGGGCATTGAGACGGGACGGAATGTGGTGCACGGCTCAGACTCCCCGGCGTCAGCATCTCGCGAGATCGCTCTTCACTTTGATCCCTCCGAGCTGGTGACATACAAGCGAATAGATGAAGAATGGCTCTACGAGTAGCTCCTGGCAGATGCTTCTGTCAAGCCCTCATGGGAGCCTTTAAATTCCCAAAAAATAAATCACTTTTTTAGGGCTAATTCTGTGAGAAGCGATATTTCATGCAGCAGAAATCCAAAAAGGCCGGCAAGGCAAAGGGCAAGCAATCAAACCTCAGGACACCGATAGTAGTGGTGATGGGGCATGTGGACCATGGCAAGACCACACTCCTGGATAAGATCCGAGGTACCGCAGTAGCCAAGGGAGAGGCCGGCCTGATAACCCAGCACATTGGCGCCACAGAGGTTCCTTTAGATGTGGTTCAGGATTTCTGTGGATCGCATTTCGGAAAGGAGATCGAGATACCGGGACTGCTGTTCATTGATACGCCGGGCCACCATGCATTCACATCCATGCGCAGCCGGGGCGGCTCCCTGGCCGATCTGGCAGTGCTGATCGTGGATGTAAACGAGGGCTTCCAGCCCCAGACCATCGAGTCCCTGAGCATTCTCAAGCGCTTCAAGACCCCATTTGTGGTTGCTGCCAACAAGATGGACCGCATTGGCGGATGGCATACCACCACTAATGCTCCTTTCGCCAAGAGCCTGAAGGTGCAGAGCGAGAGGGTCTCAGAGATCCTCGATACCAGGCTCTATGAGCTTGTGGGAGAACTCTACAAATATGGCTTTGACGCAGACCGCTATGATCGCATCACCGATTTCACCCGGACGGTGGGCATCGTGCCCATCAGTGCCATAACCGGAGAAGGGGTTCCTGACCTTCTCATGATCCTGGTTGGCCTGGCGCAGAGATTCCTCAAGGATAATCTGCAGCTCACCGCCACCGGTCCAGGGGTGGGCACCATTCTCGAGGTCAAGGAGGAGAAAGGGCTGGGCACTACATTGGATGTCATACTCTACAATGGAGAGTTTTTTGCCGGGGATACTGTAATCGTCGGCACCTCGCGCGAGCCCCTGGTCACCAAGATCAGGGCCTTGCTCAAGCCCAAACCGTTGGCTGAGATCAGGAGCGAGGAGAGGTTCCTTCCGGTAAAGCACGTATCTGCCGCTTCTGGGGTGAAGGTCTCCGCTCCAAAGCTGGATAACGCCCTGGCCGGATCAACCATCCGGGTGGTCTCCAATCCCGACGAGGTAGAGGCCCTATCCCTGGAATTGAAATCCGAGTTGGACGCAGTCAGGATTGACACCGAAAACGAGGGTTTAATCATCAAGTCGGACACCATCGGCTCGCTGGAGGCCCTGGTAGGGGAGCTAAAGGCAAGGGATATTCACATTCACTATGCAGATGTGGGGCCCATATCCAGAAGGGATGTGATAAGGGCCGCTGCCATCAACGATCCCCTTCTTTCCGCCATCCTGGGATTCAATGTGGATATACTGCCCGATGCCTTGAACGAGATACAGAAGACGAATGTACCTGTCTTCTCCAGCGATATCATCTACACCATCATCGAGAGCTACGAACGCTGGGTGGAAGATCAGAAGAATAAGATGGAGCAAGAGCGCCTTGAAGCGGTCATCCGGCCGGGGGCAGTGCGCATACTTCCAGATTGTGTCTTCCGGCAATCTAAGCCCGCTGTGGTGGGAGTTCAGGTGATCGGCGGGATCGTCAGGACCCAGGTCAATCTAATGAGAGAGGACGGGGCCAATGTAGGAGTGATCAAGGGAATCCAGGCCCACAATGAGAACCAGGGATCGGCAACCGTCGGCCAGGAGGTGGCCATATCCATCGACGGGCCCACTGTGGGCCGGCAGATCCATGAAGGTGATATCCTCTATGTCAATATCCCGGAAAAGCATGCCCGCATTGTGGAGCTGGAGCTGAAGCCGAAGCTGGCCGAGGATGAGAGAGAGGTGCTGGAGAATTTCCTGGAGATCAAACGCAAGAAGGACCCATTCTGGGGAAGGTAGGATATGACCTTGCAGCGAACTGCGTTTGAGCGGGATGACTCCAATGGCCATGCCGCTTAACGAGATCATAATTCCCCTCATCGCCATCGGCCTGGCGGAGATGGGCGACAAAACTCAGCTCTCTGTGATACTCCTCTCCTCCCGCACCCGGGAGTACATCCCGCTCCTGGCCGGAGTCATGCTTGCTTTTCTGATCACAGATGGATTTGCCATTCTCATAGGCTCCTGGATGACAGGCATAATTCCCCTCGATCTGCTAAAACTGATATCTGGCGGGGTGTTCATTCTGTTTGGAGCATTGATTCTCAGAGGAGACCAAAAGGAGGCAGAAGAAGAGAGGGGGCTATCGTCCGGGAACGCTCTTCTATCCGGATTTTCCCTTATCTTTTTATCGGAGTGGGGAGACAAGACCCAGATCGCATCCGCCCTCTTTGCCACGGAGTATAATCCAATCATGGTCTTCATAGGGGTTATGGCAGCGCTATTCATCCTCTCCGTTATGGCAATCTATCTGGGGCAAATCATCTCTCAGAAGGTCGACAGGAAGCTGGTATCCAGGATAGCGGGCACCCTATTCTTGATAATAGGCATCGCTATCATCCTCTCTCTGTTGGCGCCATATGCGTTTGCTATTGGATTATAACGGCCCAATAAAATAGATTATTGCAATAGCAAGGACCCTTGCCCTGCTATCGCTTTGCTGAATTTATGTAGTGGCTATATTATTATCTAAACCTTTTCTACCTTATCGGCCTTGGGGCCTTTCTCGCCCTCAATGACATCGAAGCTCACCTTGTCGCCCTCATCGATTGCGACACCGGGCTTCAAACCAGTCACATGAACGAAATAGTCCTTACCATCGTCACCAGCAATGAATCCAAAGTTCTTGACTCGATTGAAAAACTTAACTGTTCCATCTACCATTTTTTATTCCTCAATAAGATTAGACCCTCTGGAGGAGCTTCAACTACTTAAAGTTGCTGGCAGCTTCCCCTTCAGGAGGCAAATAACAGCCATGTGAAGCCCAATCTATAAGAAAAGGTTTTATAGAAGAGCAAATACTGCTTAACGAGAATCATTTGCTGGAGGATTATTATACATGGCAGGAATGGGTGGAACACCAGTTATCATTTTAAGAGATACCCGCAGAGAATCGGGAAACGAAGCCATTTCGAATAATATAATGGCCGCCCGCGCAGTGGCCAATGCCGTGCGCAGCTCAATGGGCCCCAAAGGCATGGACAAGCTGCTGGTGGATTCCATTGGCGACGTCACCATCACCAACGATGGGGTGACCATCCTCAAGGAAATGGATGTGCAGCACCCTGCTGCCAAGATGCTCATCGAGGCTGCCAAGACCCAGGATAAAGAGGTGGGTGACGGCACCACCACTGTAGCTGTGCTGGCGGGGGAGCTTCTCAGGAAAGCGGAGGTGCTCTTAGACCAGAAGGTCCACCCCACTATGATCGTGCAGGGCTATAGAATGGCAGCTGATGAAGCAGTAAAGATCGCAAAGTCAATCGCCTTCGAGGCCCAGGAGTCAGATCGGGCACTGTTGGAGAGAATCGCCCGGACCGCTATGACCGGCAAGCTGGCAGATTCTCCTGACAGCAAGATGGCCGGATATGCCGTTGATCTGGTCCTCAATGCCACCGAGGACTATGGGGATAAGAGGGTCTTCGACATGGACAGGGTCAACGTGGAGAAGAAGGTGGGCGAGAGCACAGCAGACTCAGAGATCATCGAGGGAGTGGTGATCGACAAGGAGATCGTCCACCAGAATATGCCCCGCAAGGTCACAGATGCCAAGGTGGCCCTGCTCTCCTGCCCCATCGAGTCCAAGGACACTGAGACCAAGACTGAGGTCCAGATCACCTCCTCCGATCAGTTCCAGATGTTCATGGAGCATGAGAAGAAGAGGGTAAAAGAGGCAGCAGATAAGGTGATCGCCAGCGGCGCAAATGTGGTCTTCTGCCAGAAGGGCATCGACGACCTGGCCCAGCATTACCTTGCACAAGCGGGGGTCCTCGCCCTGAGAAGGGTGATCAAGAAGGACCTGGACAAGCTTGCCAAGGCCACGGGAGCTAACATCGTCACCAGCCTGGATGAATTGAAACCCTCGGACCTCGGATCCGCCGCTCTGGTGGAGGAGCGGAGGGTGGGAAGTGGGATAATGACCTTCATCACCGGCACCAAGAAAAGCGCTGCAACCCTACTCCTCCGGGGAGGAACCCAGCAAGTCCTGGATGGCCTGGAGAGGGCCCTTGACGATGCCTTACATGCGGTGGCAGACGTGGTGGAGGACAAGAAGCTGGTGGTTGGCGGTGCAGCCCCGGAGATCGAGATCGCATTGCGCCTGCGCGAATATGCCGCCACCCTGAAGGGAAGGGAGCAGCTTGCCGTCGCCAAGTTCGCTGAGGCGATGGAGATCGTGCCCAAGACTCTGGCCGAGAACGCTGGCTTTGATGCCATCGATAAGGTGGTTGAGCTGAAGAGCAGGCACTCCAGCAACAAGAACATAGGGCTCAATGCCTATACCGGGGAGACGGTGGATATGTATGAGCTGGGCGTGGTCGAGCCCCTGCGGGTTAAGATTCAGGCCATTTTGTCAGCCACTGATGCTGCTTGCTTGATACTGCGCATCGATGATGTCTTAGCCTCCACCAAGGAACCTCCTGCACGCGGTGCAGGCGGCATGCCTCCGGGGATGGGGGGCATGGGTGGAATGGGAGGAATGCCCGGAATGGGGATGGGAGGAATGCCTCCCGGGATGTTCTGATCATCCCGAAACCATTTTTTTTATGGTACAGACATACTCTTTTGGTTTATTTTGGTTTGTTGATGATGCCGTTTTGGCTCAAGCATCCATTTTCACCTAATGAAAATGCAATAGTGCAAATCCGTTATGTATATCGATCACGTTATCTATATATAACTTACAATGAGATTTGCTTCTGAGGTCAAGCAGCAATGGAAGGATATTGGATCTGGCTGGCATTTCTGGCTTTAGCGGTGATATCCCTCAGCATCATCCAGCTGGAAGCTGGTCGCAATAAAAGGCTGCTAGCAGGCTATCGCCAGATGCAAATGGACGTAGAACAGCTGCGGGGCCGGCTCAGGGAAAAGGAGATGAAGCTGGACCAGCTCCAGCGGGAATGCGCACATCTGCTCAAGCTCAAGAGCCGCAACCTGGATCTGGAAGAGGAGCTCAAGAAGACGAAAAGATCGGCAGAATACAATTCGTCGGAAAGGCTGCAATACCTGGAGAGCTACCTTGCCCGCCAGGAGCAAAATCCTTCAGCCATCTTCCTGGGCACCTTTCCACCCCTTCGCCTCCACTCCATTGAGGACAGACTCTGCAGGATGCTGGAGGCGGCCAGGTTCGAGGTGGTGGTTGTATCCCCCTGGATAAAGAGGCAGACCTGGAATCGGATTGCTGCTCCATTGCAGAAGTTCTTCCGCCGGGGAGGGAGGCTGGTGGTGTTCATGAGGGGACGGGAATCGGACTACAGCTCAGGAATGAGCGATGACATCCAGGATGAGGTAAGAAGGCTGGGAGGAGAGCTCCTTTTCGTCCGGCCGCTCCATGCTAAGATCTATATGATCGACAGAAAAGAGGCGATAGTGACCTCTGCCAATCTCTCCCAGGGAGGGATCGATGACAACTACGAGGCAGGGGTATGGTTGAACGATCCCCAGGTCATCCATGATATCTGCTCTTATGTGGATGACCTGTACAGGTGCCGGCAGAGTTGAAAAAGGAAAGGAGCATTTAGGCGCGTTGGAGGATTGAGATAATTTGTCCAGGATTCGGGTCTTGTGAGGTTTATCATCCGGACGAGGATACATTTCTCCTCTTGCAGGCGGCCATAAAAGAGGCCCGCCCAGAGGATCATGTGCTCGAGGTAGGCTGCGGTTCGGGTCTCGTATCCCTGGAATTGGCCAGACAGGTGGAGAGCCTTGTCGCCCTGGACATAAATCCTCATGCAGTCAGGGCGACCAGGGAGAGAGGGGTGGAGGTGATAAGATCCGACCTCTTCGAAGGAATAAGAGGGAAATTCGATCTGATCATCTTCAATCCCCCTTACCTTCCCACAAAACAGGCAGAGAGAAGCGATCAATGGATCAACTATGCCCTGGACGGAGGGGAGAGCGGCAGGGAGACCATAGGCCGGTTCTTGCTCGATCTGGCGGAGCATCTCCGGCCGGGGGGAAGAGCACTGCTGCTCATATCCAGCCTGAGCGGACCGGAGGAGGTGGAGATGATGGCAGGGGACGCCGGGCTTATCACAGAGCGGGTGGCCAGCAAGGGATGCTTTTTTGAAAAGCTCATGGTGCTGAGGATCACAGTCCGCAATTGAGTTCTCCGGCGGGATAGTAGATATCATTTTATAAATATAGACTTATCAGCATCAGAACTGCCCGCAAGTCCATCGCCTTTACTATCCAGGAGAGCGATCAGCCTCTCCAGCACTAGAGAGACGCCTTCTCCGGTCTCGGTGGACATCTCTGCCAGATCACTGTATCTCTTGATATCAACCTTATTGGCGACGATCAGCATGGGCAGCCTGATCCAATTGGATAGATCCTCGGCCAGACGAAGCTGTGAATCCAGAGGATAGCCGCAGTGCTCGCTTGGGTCCAGAATGTATAGCACTACCCCCTGCAGATGGCTGAGGGCAGCCACGGTCTGCCTCTCGATCTCATTTCGCTCCGACATTGGCCGGTCGAGCAATCCGGGAGTGTCCACCACCTGATACCTCTTATCGTCCCGAACGAAGTGGCCCACAATTATCCCCCGAGTGGTAAAAGGATAGCTTGCCACTTCTGGTTTTGCCCCAGTGATGCGGATGATGAAGCTTGATTTCCCCACATTGGGATAACCGGCGATGAGAATGGTTGGAGCTTCCGGGTCTATGGTCGGCATCTTGCGAAGCAGATTCCGGGCAGAATTCAGGAACAGCATATCCTTTTCAATCGATCTCATCACCGATGAGAAGCGCCCAAAGGCCGACTTTCGGAGGGGAGTGCTGTCCGTCCCCCTGGCCCGCCGGATCTTTCCCACATATTCTCTGGTTATCAGTCTTGTCTGCCTGGAGGCCCAGCGCAGGCGAGATAAGCTGATACGGATCTTATCTACGCCAACCGTTATCTCCACCATCTCTCTGTAAAAAGGAGGCAGGTTCTCAAAGGAGGGAAACTTCCGGATCAAATTGGCAAGGTTATCTGAGAGGATATTGCCTGCATTCAGGACCATGGACTCATTGTCGGCAGCACGGGTGGCGCGCCGGAATGATTTATCTAAAAGCTCCTGCGATGTGGGGATAGTTGGAAGACGCTCAAACATCAGTGAGGACTAGCCGGCATTAACAGATAAAGCTTCGGTCCGGCCTTCCGTCTCCTTTGGGGCATGCGCGGCGCGGATTGCAGGATTCATTTAATAAATGGTTTTCGGAAGGCTTAAATAGTACTTCTTTATCTATATAGATGAGGTGACCTTTTGAAGAGACTAGGCACCGCGCTTCATGTCGTGCAGAATAAACTGATAGTCCAGAGTGAAGAGATCGTTGGAAGCGAGACCGCTATCCCCAGGGGTAACTCCTGGGTGGTGGATCAGAAAAGGACCAGGGTCGGAAAGGTTTTCGATATATTCGGTCCCATCGATCGTCCATATATAATCGTTCGGCCGAATAGAGGAACAGATGCCGCTGCCCACATCGGAAAGAAGCTCTATATCGATGAGGCGCCGGGGAGAGATAGCAAGTGGAAGAAATTGAAAAGCTGAGAGAGATAGAGAGGGCAGAGCCGGAGAAGCTCAAGGAGCGTACCCGGCTCAGACGCGAGAAAGAGAAGGTAGACGAGTTTGAGAAGTTTACAGTCGAGTGCCCAGAGTGCAAGAGCCACACCCTGGTGCGCGACTATGAACGAGCAGAACTGGTTTGCTCCGACTGCGGCCTGGTGATCGATGAGAACTTCATAGATCAGGGGCCGGAATGGAGAGCCTTCGACCACGATCAACGCATGAAGAGGTCGAGGGTTGGGGCGCCCATGACGTACACCATCCACGACAAGGGACTCTCCACCATGATCGACTGGAGGAACAGGGACTCATATGGCAAGACCATATCCTCCAAGAATAGGGCTCAGCTCTACCGCTTGAGAAAATGGCAGAGGCGCATCCGGGTCAGCAATGCCACAGAGCGAAACCTAGCCTTTGCCCTGTCTGAGCTGGACCGAATGGCATCAGCTCTAGGTCTATCCAGAAATGTGCGGGAGACGGCGGCGGTTGTCTACCGCAAGGCTGTAGACAAGAACCTCATCCGGGGGCGGAGCATTGAAGGCGTGGCAGCAGCAGCGCTCTATGCCGCCTGCCGCCAGTGCAATGTGCCTCGTACCCTGGATGAGATCGCAGAGGTATCCAGGGTATCGAGAAAAGAGATCGGCAGGACATACCGGTTTGTGTCCCGGGAGCTGGCCTTGAAGCTCATGCCCACCAGCCCCATCGACTACATCCCCCGCTTCTGCTCCGGCCTGAATCTGAAGGGCGAGGTGCAGGCGAAGGGAATTGAGATCCTCCGCCAGGCCGCGGAAAAGGAGCTCACCAGCGGGCGCGGGCCCACTGGCGTGGCCGCAGCCGCTATATATATCGCCTCCATCCTCTGCGGGGACCGGCGCACACAGCGCGAGGTGGCAGATGTGGCAGGAGTGACAGAGGTCACCATCAGGAACCGCTACAAAGAGCTGGCAGAAGAGCTGGACATAGAGATAATCCTTTGAAGGGATATCTCTAGCATCTTTTTTTCAGGCAATTGCCCTAGAATCAGATTCCTGTTTTAGCCTTTATCTGCGAGATGTCCTCTTCTATCTTTGCCAGCCTCTCGGTTAGATCATCTCTATAATCTGAACGGATATCATCAATACTAACTGCGATTTCCTCTTTGGCGGAGTCTATTTTTTCTGCCAGCAGATCTGCGGATGATTTGACCTGATCTCTTACCCCAACGATCTCCGCTTTCAGGTCGTCTCTTGTGACCCTTATCTCGTCCTTTAGTTCTACGCGGGTGGCTTTGACCTCGTCACGCGTGGCTTTCACCTCATCGCGAGTGGCCCTTATCTCTTCCTTGAGCTCCTCGCGAGTGGCTCGTATCTCATCTTTCAGTTCCACTCTGGTGGCTTTTATCTCCTTCAGCACATCCTTGTTTACAGAGATCAGCTCCTTGAGCAATTCCGCTGCTTGATCGATCCTCTGATCGGTCTCTCCACTGCCCGAGACCACCTTAAAAAATCCCTGGAACTCATTTGCTGCAGCTGAATACTCCTTCTGGATATCTGCCACCTGAATCAGAGTATTCTTGATGTCTATGGCGGCAAGTAGGCTCCCCAGGTCGTAGTCTTGCCCTTCTGCCACCACCTTGACCCGGCCGTCATCGAGGTTCTGGACGTAGCCGGTCAGTCCAAAGTCCCTGGCAATGGAAACCACCCTGGCCCGGTAGCCAGTCTTCTGAACCTTGCCGGAGATATAAGCGGTCAGCCTGCGCATTATAGTTAATTTTCTCACTCTCTTTATTTAAGCCTATGACCTGCCGTATTTTAGAGTAAGAAGGAGGGAGGCAAAAGTCAGTGATGTAGGAGGAAAAGATGCTTCGACCTTTGCCAATTACTATATACGGCAATTGCCGATATAAAAAACTTTCGCTTGATGGCAGCGGACGATTCCAGGGCAAAGAGATGCTCGGCTGGTGAAAAGATGTTGGAAGAAGATCCTCTGGGCGACATTGCAGTTCTCACAACTATTTGCCAGCAGCCTCCTGCAGCAGCAATTGTGCATCCCCATGCATGCCTGTGAGTTTTTTGGTGATGATGTGCTGCGGGCCATACTCCTGCTCCGCCAGCCCTTTAATCCGCCAGATATCGGAGAGGAGCCTGCCGATCTCCTTTTGAACGTACCTGCGGTTCTGCTCGCTCATGGTCAAAACATCTCGGTCTTCTCAAAGCCCCTCTTTCATTTTACCCTTTTCGCCGTCCTTCCCAAAGCCTGGGACAACTGACAGATCTAATTTGGCATAGTGGCAGCCGGGTGGGGCCTCTCCGAGCGCATGGCTAGAAACCTTCCTGGCGGCGGCACAGGAGAAAGGAATGCCGCTGTTGACACTGGACAGAAGACTGTACGAGAAAGTAAGAGGGAAAAGAGATGTCCGTTTGGTCTGACAAGAAAATTTAGCGATCAGAACCATACCTATTAAGCACTGGCCGCACATCATGCTCTATGGATGACCGCCGGACGGTCTGCCTCTGGGAGGTGGATTTTCTTCGAGGACTGGCCATTGTAATGATGGTCATCTTCCACCTGGCGTATGACCTGGACTTCTTCAGGATCCATGAGATTGATCTGTCCGGAGGATTCTGGTTTTATCTGGCCCGCTTCACTGCCTCCCTCTTTCTCCTGCTGGTTGGCATCTCCCTCACCCTGAGCTATTCCCGGGCGAAATTGGCCGGCCAGCGGAATCAATACCCTTTCAGGCTCTTGAAAAGAAGCCTCTGGATAATGAGCCTGGCCCTGGGAATTACCCTTGTAACCTATATCGTCATTGGAAGGGGATTTATTGTCTTTGGAATACTCCACCTCATCTCCATTTCCATACTCTTAGCCTATCCCCTCCTCCGCCTGGGCAGAATGAACCTCCTTTTAGGGCTGGCAGCGATCTTGCTGGGCCTGTACATCCAGGAGCTTGAGGTCGACTTTTTCTGGCTCATCTGGCTGGGCCTGGCTCCCCGAAGCTTCACCTCCCTGGACTATGTGCCTCTATTGCCCTGGTTTGGGGTGGTGCTGATGGGTATGGCCGGGGGAGCATTGCTCTACAAAGATCTCGGCCGCCGCTTTCCCCTGCCCGATATCAGTGCCTGGCCTCCGGTCAGAGGGCTCATATTCTTGGGCCGCAACTCTCTGGCCATCTATATCCTCCATCAGCCTCTGCTGCTTGGCCTGATCTACCTGGCAGAAGGCCCGTCTCTCTTCTCTTTTGCCTGGAAATGAAATGAGGAGAAATTATGATGAAATGAGGATGAAATAGGAATGAACCAAGGGAAAAGAGAGCCTTGTATACGACCGAAGATGATGGCCAGCATTCTGGAAAGCGTGAAGGCTCCCTTCGGCCCTTCGGGCGGATAGGGCCCTTAATGTTATCTATCAGCAGAGCTATCCATATCAGCATGCCATTTGAAGAATGCAGCATTAGCCATAAGGGCGTGCTCGTAGTGGGCGGTATAATCGTAGACCTGATTGCCAGATCTGAGAAGTTCAAGGTGGTAAATGACAACCTCTGTTTTCCCTTCGACTCCAAGATCACCCTCGATCAGCTCAGCCAGGATACCGGAGGCTCAGCACACAACCTGGCAACCAACCTGGCAGAATTGGGCACAACCACTTACATCCTCGGTTCAGTGGGCAAAGAGGACCACGGCGAGGAATACCTGAGAAACCTGAGGATTCACGGCGCAATCACCAAATATGTCACCTTAAAGGAGGGCCTGACCGGGATGTCTTTGGTCTTTCTCTATAACGGCGAGAAGACCGTTCTGACCAGCAGAGGGGCCAATGCCCTGCTGGGTGAAGAGGACCTCAATCCTGAGGTCTTTGATAAGATCGATACCATGGTCCTTACCAGCCTGATAAGCCAGGAGAATATGGCGCTGATGAAAAAGGCCATAGAAGAGGCGAAAAAAAGAGGTATCTACATCATCACGAATCCCAGCATGAGCATGGTCAACCACCGACCAGAGGAGCTGAAGCATGCCATGCATAACAGCCAGGTGATAATCATGAACGGCAAGGAGTCGATGCTGATAACCGGGGAGAAGGATGTCGATTCCGCTATCAAGAAGCTGAAGGATTATGGAGCAGAGACGGTGATCGTCACCCTGGATGTCAGAGGCGCGCTGGTTTTGGATAATGAACGGACCTTCCGGGTGCCCTCCTACAAGGTCAAAGTGGTGGACACGACCGGCGGGGGAGATAGCTTCACCGCTGGATTCATCCATGCCAAATACCATGGATACTCGAATGAAGAAGCTGTAAAGTTCGCCTCCGCTGTGGCCGCCCTGAACATCGTCACCCCGGGAGCGAGCACCGACCTGCCCAGCGAAAACGATGTGGTCGAGTTCATGAAGACGGCGGAGTTTCTGGAGGCTTGATTTGGGGGGCGAAGGGAGGGATCGCACCCGCATGGAAATCTCATCAGGCCATAAGGGCTAAGTCCCCTTTGCGGAATATGCTCTCTCCCCCCAGGTGCACCATCTCCGGCAATCCCCCAAACCGGGCCCTGACGATCAGCTCTCCGATCTTTTCTTTCATCACCCTGGCGATGCCGATGATGGATGTCGTGGGCCGGGCGTTCACATCCACCGCCTAGGGTCGTTCCCCCAGCACGAAGTCGATCAAACGCCATTTGGCGAAGACCAAAACGCGTGGCCGAATGTTGCATCACGATCCGATACAGGGAGGGGCCATTTTTTCCTCATATTCGTGGCTTAGCAGATTTAGCGGGATGCCGTCTCAGCCAGCGACACCTGATAGGCCTTCCAGCCGGGGCACCAACCGGTATGCCAGCGCCAGATTCTGGCTACCACGGAGTCTGGGTGCTTGTCAGAGTATCTTCGCAGGGGGCAGGAGTCGCAGGCGTGCTTTTTTTCGGACATGGTTTCCAATCTCTTATGCTCGCTATTATGCTTATCTCTCAATGGGATTACTCTTAATCAACCGAGCTCTCCCTTCAGGAACGTGTACTCCCCTGTCACATGCACCCGCTCCGGCATCCCGCCAAACTTTGCCTGCAGTATCAGCTCCCCGATCTCCTCTTTCATCACCCGGGCGATGCCGATGATGGATGTCGTTGGCCGGGCGTTCACATCCACTGCCCACGGTCGTTCGCCCAAAACATAATCTATGCCCGCGTAACCGCGCAAAGCCAGGACATCTGCCGCCTTCTCCGCCGCCTCCCAGATCTCCGCCGCCCGGGGAGTGCGGTAGGGCACCTGGCTTCCCTGATATCTCATCTTCCCATCGGCAAAGTCGATCAGCTGGCGGTTGAGGGTTAAGGGCAGAAAACCCTCTTTCCCCACGATGAAGCTGGCGGAGAGGTGCAGCCCCTCATGGTAGCGGGTGACGATCTCCTCCGGGCCCGCCCGGACAAAGGAGCTGATCCTCACCCCTTCCGAGCCCGAGCCGGTGCGCGGCTTGACCACATACTGCAGGCAGCCCTTATCCACCGGATCGGGCCGGTCCACGATTTCTGCCACTGGAACGCCGGAGCGCGCGAGCGCCTGGGTAGAGAGTAGCTTGTCCGCAGCCAGACTGGCGGCAGCGGGGCTAGAGCCAAGATTGGCCGTCCGGCCTTCGATTATCTCCAAAAAATGCGGCTGCAGGCCATCAGGAGCGATCAGCAGGCATGCTTCTGCCTCGATCGACTGCAGGAGAGACCCAAAATCCCTCCCAGCCTCAAGCATTATGGGCTTGCCCTCTTTTAACCTGGGCCCAGAGGTGGGATAGGCCACCTCGTGTCCGCTGGACGCGAAGCTCTCCACCAGACAGGAGAGCATGGCTCTGCCCTCCAGCTCATGTGTGCCGCCCAGACCCAGGGCGGATGCATACTCGGCAACGAAGATGTCCATGAATTCTCGAACTGCCAATGAAGAGCAGGCTATACTAGTCTTATGGCCGAAGAGGCCGAAAGACAGGGCTATTGAGAGGAGGGAGATCGGCAAGAGACAAAGAAGCAAGAGATCATCAATTAACCTTTTATTCCAGCCCACTTCTCCTAAAGCCCATGAAGCTTCCGGGCACGGCGACAGCAGAGGAGAACATCCACATCGCCATGGGGAAGCTGGCCATCAGGCCTGGCGATCTGTTCCTGGATATAGGCTGCGGCTCAGGGGCAGTCTCCCTGGCCGCCTCATGCTACACAGACAGGATCTACGGCCTGGACCGCCGACCAGAGGCGATAAATCTCAGCAGAGAACTGGTTGAATGCGGGAAATTCCTCCTGGGCGAGGCAGAGGAGATCATACCCCGGCTGCCAGCGGTGGACAGATGCTTTATCGGCGGCACCCGAGGAATAGACAGATTCCTTCCCCTTCTGCTGGAGAAGGCCAGCCCGGGATGCATGATCGTCGTCGACCTGGCCAGGATAGGAATAGCCAGCAAGGTGGCAGAGCTGATGAAAAAGGAAGGCATTTTCAGGGAGATCCTGCAGATTCACATCAATCGGGGCTACGACCTGGCGGGGGACATTGCCTTCAAGCCCATAAACCCCATATTCATGGTGATCGGCAAATGTTAATCGGCATAAGCCTAGGACCGGGCGATCCGCAGCTATTGACCTTCAAGGCAGCAGCGGCCTTGAAGAGCTGCAAGCGGGTCTATGTTCCAGGGGAGATGGCAGCAGAGCTGGCCAGGCCCTACTCCTCCCCCCAGATCCTGGATTTCCCCATGATCCAGGATGAACTGGAGTTGAAAAGGATCTGGCAGAAAAATGCAGATATCATCGCCCAGGACGCTGGCACCAGCCAGGTGGGCTTTGCCTGCATCGGCGACATCAACACCTTCTCCACCTTCAGCCATCTGAAGAGGGTGATAGAAGAGCGCCATCCGGGAATAGAGATCCAGACCATTCCCGGGGTGGGAGTGGTCCCAGCCTTGGCCTCCAGATTCGATGTACCTTTGGAGAGGTCTTTTCTGGTCTCGGACGGATCCCAGGTGCAGTCGGTGATCAGGATAAAGGCCACCAGGCCCAGGAAGCTGGCTGAGGAGCTACGAGAAGAGGGTTATGAGGATTTCACATTGGGCATGAGGCTCTTTACCCCGGAGGAGAGGATCGTCCGGGGAGAGATGCCGGAGAGGAGCGAGTACTTCAGCGTCCTCTTGGCCCGGAGGAGAGAATGAAGGTCTACTTCGTAGGGGCGGGACCGGGCGACCCGGAGCTGATCACCGTCAAGGGCAAGAGGCTCTTGGAGGAGGCGGACCTGGTGGTGTACGCCGGCTCTCTGGTCAATCCCCAGCTCCTGGAGGGATTGAGAGCCATCAAGGTCGACAGCAATGGACTGTCAATAGAAGAGACCCAGGCAAAGATGGTCGAGTTCCTGCGAGCGGGAAAGAAGGTAGTGCGACTGCACAGCGGCGACCCTTCGATCTATGGCGCCATATTAGAGCAGATGAAGCCCCTGGAGGAGATGGGAATAGAGGTGGAGGTGGTCCCCGGAGTCTCCTCCCTCTTTGCCGCCTCTGCCGCTCTGAAGACCCAGCTCACCCTTAAGGGGATCTCTGAATCTCTGATCGTAACCAGGCCCAAAGGGACCACGCTGGCAAAGGACGACCTGCCCACCCTCAGCCGCCTGGGAACGACCATGGCCATATTTCTGGGAGTCGACAAGATCAGGGATATAGTCCAGTCCTTAGACCGGCCGGGCACAACTCCGGTGGCGGTGGTCTATCACGCCTCCTGGCCGGACCAGCAGGTATTGTGCGGAACAATAGATGATATCGCCGATAAGGTAGAAGAGGCGAAGATAGACCACAGCGCCCTCATACTGGTGGGCGATGTGGTTAAAAGAACCGGATTTAGGAGGTCTCACCTATACCGGAGCCGCTGAAGTCCCTGGCCATCCTGGTCTTCCCCCGGGATAGGGATAAGGGAGAGAGGATTGCCCGGGCCTTAAGCGATCGCTATCAATCTACTCTAGTCCTTTATGAGGAGGAGAGGATGAAGAGGCTCCTTGAGAAATACGATCTGCTGGTAGCGATCATGGCGGTGGGGATCGTGACCAGAAGCCTCTGCCGCCATCTGCAGGACAAATGGCGAGACCGGCCGGTGGTTGCCGTCGACTCCGCCCTCAGCTGCGCTGTGCCGGTGGTAGGAGGCCACCACGGGGCCAATGACCTGGCCCTGCTTTTAGCAGAAAGGATGGGGCTCTATCCGGCCATAACCACCGCCACCGATGCCTCGGGCCGGCCCTGCCTGGAGAGCGTGGCCGGGCGGCTGAAGGCTGATATCGTGAACAAAAGCTCCTCAAAATCCATCAACCTCGCATTCTTGACAGAGGACGTCCCAATATTGAGGCTGAAGGGGCCTAAGATACTGCTGGTGGATGAAGATGTGGCGGTGCTCAAGGCAAAGGGGCTGGTTTTGGGTGTGGGGGCCAGAAAGGGCGTATCCTCTGAGGAGGTCCTCCAAGCGATAGACCAGGCCCTGGCGGAATCCGGCAGGAAGAGAGAGGATATAGCATTCTTAGCCACCGCCTGGCTAAAGAAGGAGGAGGAGGGCCTGCTGGAGGCGGCGAAGTCTCTTGACAGGGAGATCGTCTTTCTCTCCCGGGAGGAGCTCAACTCCCAAAAACCTTCCACTCCCTCGAGGGCAGAGGACCTGGGACTGGCGGGAGTTGCCGAGCCCGCAGTCCTCGCCCTGGCAAAGAGGCTCATTCTTCCCAAGAAGGCATACGGAAGGGTGACCGTTGCCATTGGAGAAAATTAAAATGACTGCCGAAAAGGGATTGGGATTCAATGAATGATTCTGCACTCAGCCGATCAATAGACCGTCATTGCGCTAACAGGCTCTCAATCGTTGGCATCGGGCCGGGTGATGCCTCCCTCCGCACCCTAGCGGCAGTGGATGCCATAAAAGGAGCTGATTATGTGGTCGGCTACCGGCCCTATCTGAAGCTCATAGAAGACCTCTTGCCGGGAAAGGAGGTCTACTCCAGCGGCATGGGAAAGGAGACAGACAGGGTCCGAGCGGCTTTGGATCTGCTCAGCCGGGGACCTGTGGCCCTGGTGAGCTCGGGAGACGCTAACGTCTACGGCATGGCAGGCCTGGGCCTGGAGATGGCAGAGCATCCAGCTGAGGTGGAGGTTATTCCTGGGGTCACATCATTTACCGCTGCAGCTTGCCGGGCCGGCCTTCTCTTCCGAGAATGCGTGGCGGTGATAAGCCTCAGCGACCTTCTCACCCCTTGGCAGGATATCGAGGGCCGATTGCGACAGGCAGCGGATTTTGGAATGCCCGTCGCCCTCTACAATCCTAGAAGCCGGAAAAGAGACTGGCAGCTATTGCGCGCCCTGAATATCTATGAGAAAAGAGATGTTCTGGTGGCAAAAGAGGTGGGAAGAGAGGGAGAAAGGCTCTTTTGGACCACAGCCGCTGCCCTCATGGATAGCGTTTCCCTGAGAGAGGAGATCGATATGACCACGCTTCTCATCCTCCCGGGCAGGGGCACTTACAGGGGGGATGTTGCTCGAGAGGCAGAGGTGAACCTGGTGGGCACCGGCCCGGGAGGTCAGGCAAACCTCACCGCAGAGGCCCGGACCATCCTCAGCTCATCTGAAAAAATTCTGGGAGCAGAGCGTTACCTGAACCTGATCGGGGACTATCCAGGGGAGAAGGTCGCTCATGCGGGTCCCTGCCCGGAGAGATCATACGCCCGCTTCCAGGAGGCAGAACAGCTCGCCCGCTCGGGAAAGAGGGCGAGCATCCTCACCGGCGGCGACCCGAGCATCTTTTCCGCGGGCTGGCGGATCATGGACCTGGCCAGAAATCGGCTTCCCGTTCACATATCTCCTGGAGTGAGCGCCTTCTCGTCAGTTGCCGCAAGGGCAGGAGCTCCCCTCTCCGGGGACTTCGCCCTTCTCTCCCAGCTGGATAATCCAGAAGCGCCATCCCTGCTGGCAGCAGCAGGCTTCGGCGTTGTGATCTATAATGTGAAAGGGCATGAGGTGCAGGCCCTCCTCCAGGAACTGGAACCGGAGAGAGCGGTGGCCCTGGCCAGGGACGTGGCCCGGAAGGGAGAAGAGATGATCATAATGAAGGCAGAAGAGCTGATGGAGACAAAGCCATCAGGCTTCCGGTTCACCCTTCTGGTATCCTGCCCGAAGGCGGAGATAAGAGAGGGCAGGATCATAGCCCGAAGGGGATATGATACCAAATACAGCTACTAGAGCTGATTGATATGATAGAGAACTATACCGATATTGGGGCCAGCACACCTGAGGCGATAAAGATCAGCAGAAAAAGCCGGGAGCTCATATCCAGCATGATCGGGGACCGGAGCCTGGAGGACAGGATCACCCAGAGATGCGTCATTGCCACCGGCGACCCAAGCACAGCCGATATCATGAGATTTCAGAATGACCCTTTTCAGGCAGGCCTTAAGGCCCTGGAACGAGGCGCTCCCATCTACGTGGATATCAAGATGGTCCAGGCGGGGGTGCTAAAGAAAGGCCATACCAGCCCCATAGAGGCGTTCATCGATAAGGGAGACGAGCTGGCGGCATCCAGGGGGATCACCCGCACCTCAGCCGGTGTATTTGCCCTGAATGAGAAGCTCTCCGGATCAATAGCGGTGATAGGAAATGCCCCCTCTGCCCTGCTGACCCTCTGCGAGCTCATGGAGTCGGGACGGGTCCAGCCCGATCTGGTGATAGGAGTGCCAGTGGGCTTTGTCAATGCCCTGGAGAGCAAAGAGAGGCTCCGGGAGATCTCCGTCCCCTCGATATCCACTGCCGGTACCCGCGGCGGAACCCCCATCGCCGTAGCAGCCATAAACGAGATCATAAACACCTATGCCAGAGAAAGACCCTGAGCTGATAGCCGATCCAGTCAGCGGCTTTAGCATACCCCTCTCCTGGATCGAATCCTGTTCCGATCCCCTGGCCCGGGAGAAGATCCTGTCAGGCAGATGGACCATCCTCTCAAGCGGCCAATTATTAAAGCGCGGCCTTACCACGGGAACCACCGCCGCCGCCGCAGCGAAAGGGGCAGTCGTATCCCTGGTCCGGGCGACCGAAAGCCTGGAGGTGATGACGCCAGCCGGAATACCGGTCTCGGTTTCCGTTAAGGCAGAGAACGGCTACTGCAATGCTCGCAAGGACGGAGGGGACCATCAGTCCGATGTCACCGCCGGCCTGGGGATATCGGCCCGGGCAGAGCCATCTGGAGAGACGGTCCTCCTCGCCGGGGCGGGAATTGGAAGGATAGGAGCAGGAGGCCTGTGCGACCAGATCGGTCGACCGGCCATAAGCCCCTCAGCAAAAGGGCAGATCATGATGGCTATATCCGAAGGGCTGAAGGTGACAGGTCTTGAGCATGTTCGGGTGGAGATCTGGGTTCCTCAGGGAGAGAAGATTAGCCGCCAGACCCTCAACCCCAAATTGGGGATAACGGGAGGCATATCCATTCTGGGATCGACCGGATTTGTGGAGCCCTGGAATGAGCACCTGATAAATGAGAGGGCTGAGGAGCTGAAAGGGGCGAAGAAGGTGGTGGTCAGCACGGGCAGAACCGGACTCAAGCTCAGTCGGATTCTCTTTCCCGATCACGAAGCGGTGCTTATGGGAAACCAGCTGGGCCGGCTGGAGTTTGAGCCTGATCAGGAGAGCATCTTATGTGGCCTTCCCGCTCTGATACTAAAATGGGCTTGGCCCGAGATACTGGAGAATACGGGGTACAATACCGTGGCGGAGATGGTGGAAAAAGAGCCGGAGCATGAGAACATTGCCCTGGGATTGAGGAGGGCCAAAGAGAAGCTGCCTTACACCCGGATAGTTCTCCTCCATAGGGATGGGCGGATCTTATTGGAGGCTCCATGATCATCGTAGGAGTGGGCATCGGCCCGGGCATGATGACCCAGGAAGCCGGGGAGGCCATCGGCCGGGCGAGGTTGATCTATGGATCGAAGAGGTCGATAGACCTGGCCAGGGAATATATCGACCCGGACTGCATTGTCAGGGAGATAGAGGACTACAAGAGGCTCTCATCTCTGCCAGAGGAGGCCGTGGTTCTGAGCACCGGTGACCCCATGCTCTCCGGCCTGGGCTATCTGCCGGGCAGGGTGATCCCAGGGATATCCAGCCTGCAGGTGGCCTGCGCTCGCCTGAAGATCAGCGAGCTTGATGTGGTCCCCATCACAGTCCACGGGCGGAGGATGGACCCAGAGGCAATAGCATCGGAGCTGAGCCGGAACAAATCCGTCTTTCTTCTCACCGATGACAGCACCGATCTGGAAGGGGTCTGCCGGCTGCTGGAGGAGAGGGGGCTCGCGCGAAGCGTGCTCGCCCTAACAGATCTTGGCTACCCCCAGGAAAGGATCGAGAGAGGGAGCACTGCCTCTCCCCCTCAGGCCCCCGGTCTCTCCTGCGTTCTCATCGGACCGCTGTGAACGGATGAATTCAGGGATGGCAGCTCTTGCAGGGAAGATATCCCTGGCTTTTTGCCTCCTCGGCGCTCTGGAAATAGACCTTGTTCTCCTGCTTGATCTTCAAGGCATAGCGGCAGTCAGGGAGATGGTACTTCTTAGAGGTGCTGCTGCCTACGAAATTCCCTTCTGACTCCTTCTTTCCATCTGATTCATCCATGACCACAACGCTGCTGACTGATGCTTCGCCACCATCGGCATCGGCGCCGGCGCTACCATCAAAAAGCTCAGGATCCCCTGCACCATCTCCATCTTCGCCTGAACCAACTGATGCATCAAATTCATCTGCGACGCGATCATCGGCCTCATTCTCATCCTCTGACCTGGAGTTTTCTCCTTCTGCCGATATCTCTGCCTTTGATTCCTTCGAATCCTCTTGCTCGGCCTCTTCTGGAGCCTGAAGCTTGGTGGTTAGCCCTTCTCCTGACGATATCAGAGCACGAGCTTTCGTACTCTCGACACGCTCGATTTTTCTCTCTTTCTCGCCCTCTCTCCCTGCATCCTCCTCTGGCTCTTCTTCATCCTCATTTGACTCATATCTATAGAGAGATCTGCCGGCATAAAGGGCACGAGCATCAGATATCGATATCAATTCCCCAGAGGAGATCCTTTTAGAGATCAGATCCTCCTGGTCCTCAGCCAGGCTGCACCTTCTGTTCTCGCTGGCCAGAATGCCGCCAGGGCCTGATGCCTCCAGGGTGCAGGTGTAGTTGCCGGGAAGTAGTTCGAGGTTCTTGGCGATCTCGAAGCTGTAATCCCTGTTCGTCTCCAGCCTCATCAGCAGGTACTTGGTGCTTGAGATTGAGGCCTTCCCCTGGCGGAGGGTGGCATTGAGCAATAGATAAGGTAGAGTGCCATTCCCGGTGAGAACGACATTTCCCCGCAGGCTGAAGAGATCGATATCCAGATTGGGGTCTATCTCCATTTTCAGCTGACCCGACCACGCCTCTGACTGCTGAGCTGCACCGCCAGCGGATGAGGCATGCTGTGGTTGGGATCCCAATTCGATGCAGCCAGTGATGGACGATAATACCAGTATAAGGGGAAATAATATCGGAGCTATACCACACTCTCTAAACTTTTTCAAACACAATTGACCAACCCCTTGATTTCCAGTGGAAAGCAGAAGCCCTGAAATGCGCGCCTTATGAAACTGGCCCGAGCAAGGCAATCTTGAGCAGAGGGCCATTTGATCCTCACAGGAAGCTGCATTGCCTTCGAAAAAAGAGCTTGATTCTATTCACATCGATCGGAGCACACGCAGCAGTCCTTCTGCACAGTCCAGCATCTTTTTCAGCCTATCCAGATCCTGCTCAGATCTTATGCCTGCAGAGAGCTCGTCCAGCCGCGCGATCAATGATGCGCGCAGCCCAGCCTTCGCCTCCATGAGCCCGCCATCCATCCTCTCCTCATCAAAGGGGTCCGTACTCCTCGTTCCGCCAGGCAAACTCTTCCCTGCCGCCTGCAAGAGAGGCATACTGGGCTCGTGATCCGGCCGATCCTCTTCTGATCCCGAAGGCTCCGGAGCCTCTCTTCCAGCTCCGGAAAGCTGCTCACCATGGACCTGCTCATCCTGAAATGAACAGACCGGGCAGACTATCACTCCCTGACAGCGAAATAGGGGCGCTCCGCAGTCATGGTGCGTAGCCAGCATTGTGCATCCCCTCTCAAGAAGCCTGGTTATCTTGCTGAGTACTTCATCTTCTTCCATCGTCCCATCACCAGCATTACCACATACGTTTAAATACAACGATATATCATCCTTGAATCAAAGGCAGATAAACATCATAACCTTTTTCCCATAGATATGGGTGGTGGTTCTATGACAGCTGAAAATGTCCTTAAGCAATGTGTTGAGGTATTAGAACGTATTATGAGCGATGATGCAGTCCCGAGGAATATCAGGCGCTCTGCAGAGAGCGTCAAGACCATCCTCATGGACGAGAGCGTAAACGAGGCGATAAAGGCCGCATCTGCCATTTCCATACTCGATGAGATAAGCAATGACCCTAATATTCCACTTCATACCAGAACCCTGATCTGGAATGTTGCTAGCCAGCTTGAGACCATACCAGTCAGCTAAATCCCTCTTTTGGACCAGATAGCCAAGCAGCTTTCCACGGCCTATGAGAGGGACCGTATGGTTTCCACTGGAACTCAAGCCTATGTGACCTCTGTCCCTCCGCTAATCGTTCTTGGTTGGATATGCAGGATGAGTTTGACTCTTCGATCCTGCATTCACTGAGGTCATCTTGGGCTCCATCCATTTTTTTTGTCGGCATTCTCTATGCTTCAGTTCCTGCTATTCAAATATCTTCCATCCGATAGCAATAGCTGTAAATCCTTCGTGGTGATGCTCTTGAGATATCAAGGTTCAATTTCATCGGTTTAGCGCTTGCATTCAACTGGACGTGATCTGAAATTGCGATGAAGACGCTAGCTACGGATTCTGGTTTCATTAGCGTTTATTGATCCTGTTACTAACAGTCGACAAAAACTATTGAACTATCATCCGTATCGCGAAGAATATGATCGGTATTCTCAGTAACTACTTACTTAAATTGCAGCTTTTTTATGTGGTTACGTATCATTTAGCTATAGATTTAAGATGTTTATCTGCATAGATTAAAACATAGTCTCTTTCTCTGTAGAGAGGAAGATATATATATGAATAAAAGAGAACCTAGAAATGGCTAGTTTTATTTTATTATCTATCAGGGTATTCGCTGGAGTTTTATCTCTTTTCCAGAGGAAATCATGGGGTAGGAGGCCAATATTTCCAGAGGAAATGAAGGGGAGTTAACCATAACTCTTAATATCCACCAGGACGATTTTAAAATGTTCAAGGGGAATTATCTTGGTACCTACATCCAGAGGGTTATTTGCTGATTTATTGGCGCAAGGGGAGATATTTCAATCCAGAGACATCCTGCGTCCTACATATACACCATCCAAACTGCCTCACAGAGAAGAGCAGATCAATAACCTTGCATCGATTCTGGTCCCAGCTCTGAGAGGTGAGACGCCCTCTAATGTCCTCATATACGGAAAGACTGGCACCGGAAAGACAGCGGTGGCCAAATATGTGGGAAAAGAACTGGAAGAGGCCAGCTTTGAAGATATGAAGTGCGTTGTGATATACATCAACTGCGAGGTAGTCGATACCCAGTACAGGATTCTGGCCCACCTGGCAAGGCACTTCGACAGAGATATTCCGATGACCGGTTGGCCCACAGACCAGGTTTATGCAGAGTTTAGGAATGCTCTGGATGAGGAGAAGCAAGTTGTAGTGATAATGCTGGACGAGGTGGATAAATTGGTGCGAAAGGGAGACGATGTTCTCTATAACCTCTCCCGGGTAAACTCCGACCTCCTCCGATCGCGGGTGAGTATCATCGGCATATCCAATGACCTCAAGTTCACAGAGTTTCTTGATCCCAGGGTGAAGAGCTCTCTTGGTGAGGACGAGATCATCTTTCCGCCCTACGATGCTGAGCAGATCAGAGAGATCCTGGAACAGAGGGCCAATGTCGCATTCTGTTCCGGATCCTTGCAGGAGAGCGTAATACCTCTTTGCGCGGCATTCGCAGCTCAAGAGCATGGAGACGCCCGCCGAGCCCTTGACCTCTTGCGCATCTCTGGAGAGCTGGCGGAAAGGGCCCGATCTACTGTGGTCACGGAGGTTCATGTCCGCCAGGCCAGAGATAAGATAGAGCAGGATCGGGTAGAAGAAGTCATCAAGACCCTGCCCACCCAATCTAAGCTAGTGCTCTATAGCATCATTCTCTTAGAGGAGCAAGGAACGAGAAACATCACTACTAGTGCGGTCTACAATATGTACAAACAGCTCTGTCCTCTGGTAGAGACCGATTTTCTCACCCATCGCCGGATCACAGATCTCATTGCGGAGCTGGATATGCTTGGCATCTTGCATACCATTGTGATCAGTAAGGGCAGATATGGCCGGACCAAAGAGATAACATTGAGTGTGTACTCCGGCAAGCTCAAGTCAATACTGCAACAGGATTACCGGCTGAAGGATCTGACCAATGTCACTGTCCCCCAGCAAGCTCGTTTGGGGCTCTGATATATTTCCCAATATACATTTTTATTTATCTAATTGAATCTCCCTCTATGGCTTTCCTATCTCCGTTCATCCGGTTCCTGATGCCTCTCATCTCGATTGGGCCAATATGCTTTGTTCACCTCTCAGGGCACTCTCTATTCTAGATGCCTAATCCTATGAAATGAAGGGCTAACAAGAGGATTGCTCCAACTGCCCCGCCGATTCCGCAAATCAGTATGACCAGCCAGCTATAGCCGATATCCGCGCTGATGAACTGATTGGCCAGGAAAAGAATAAAGAGGCCGGCGATTGCGTTTATGACGAAATTTTTAAGGGACCTCAGCAAAAGAAAGGCTCCGAATATGAGAACGACCGCCAGCAAGACTATTCCAACTTCGATCATAGCTGTATATTAGGGTAGTCTAGCTATTAAAAATTCTCCTAATCAGCCTCTGAACGGCTCCATCTCGCTTGCCAGACGGTGGAGCTCTTTTGTATCCAAGGATAACGGATCAATGTGGATCAGCATTATTGCGTTCTTCATGGCAATCTCATCTCTCTGGAATTGAACGAACCGGAGCACAGTCTCATAGTTGCTCTGGGTGATCAGGTAGCCCATGCCTTCCAGGAGGATGATTGGATAGTTGGCCTGGTCGAGGAATTCGGAGATCATGCCGCTCAACCTGGGAAAGTTCGTGGGGTCCACCGTTCTGTATCCTGGTTCGCTCTTTTGAGTCAGCCATATCACAGTCTCCGGAGGTATGCTGAATCTCTCTTGCAGAGTCTCGGGATTGTGTCGGCTGAGGCATAACCCTTCCATTCCATGAGCTACCAGCTCGCTGAATACCTCCAGGCTCTTTTTGGGCTTCTCCTCCTCTACGATATACGTGGTCCCTGGGATAAGCGATACCTCAAATGGGCTCCTTCCATAGCTCTTCATGATCTCAGCCAATGTATCCTTGATATCGAAAGTGGGATCAAATGTTCTGATGATTCTGTCCAGCCTCCTTAAAGCGAGGAAAAAGCTATGCCTGGTCAGAACCAGTCCTGGTCTGATATTCAAACTGGGGATGGCGGTCAGAGCATCCTGCATATCTGGCTCGCAGGCCGGCCCGGCTTCGTCAGAGGGCCGATCTCTCTTTGGAGCCACCTCAAAGAATCCGCCTGCTGCAATAAGTTCATTGGCTTTCATGACCACCTCTCTTCTCACCCCTTCATTCAGTGCGGAGAGCATCGTATCTGAGAAGAGCCGAAAGAGGTACTCTGAGAGGGGACCCAGGGTGAACAATAGCTCCTTTGCCTCATTGACGCTGGAATTCAGTTCCATATGGACGAAATCCTCTCCCTCAGCCAGGATCAGATGAGTCCTTTTTCCCAGCAGCTCCATCTGATAGACGAAGTCCAGCATCTCCCTCTCTGGAACCTTGAACATGTTCTCATTCACCAGCTTTTCTATGCTGTCGATGAGCACAATGCTGTTTCTGCTGGAGTCGACGAACGATTTTATGGTTATGAATAGGAGGGGCAGATTTCGGGGTGAGATGTATCGATCGCTTCTCTTCTCGTCGCTCAGCTTGATGATGGGCGTCTCCTTGAATCCCCAGCGGAGCCTGACCTCCTCCGGGGAGGAGTGGGTGATACACAGCCCTTCTACACCGTGGGTGATCTGGTCGGTGAAGACCTCATAAGCGATATCAGGCACTATGTATATCCTTCCCCTCGTCAGATCATAGGTGGGAAGGGTCTCCTTCTTCTCTTCCACCACTGGCTTAACGGGAACCTGTTCCTCTACAATCATTCTGGTGGCAGAAGGTCCTACTGACCCGGTGAGGGTCTTTTCGAACTGGTTCCAAAGCTCCTGAAGTTGCCTGGGGCTAACCGTCTCTCTGGTCGCTCCCAGTTGCCTCAGATATAGATCGACCTGACGATTTGCTCTTTCCTCTCCTATATACTTTGCAAGGGTCGTCTCGATCTCGCTTATTGTCCCATAAAGCATAGCTCGGGGCTCAACTGGCAGCTCCTCGCCCTGTGCCATCGCTTTTTCTGCACCGTATATGAATGATTTAGCGATGCTTTCCTCCTCGAGACTGGGCTTAGTGAGAAGGGATACGAGGATGTAAAGGCTGGTGTTGACCAGCAGCGTCCAGAATACGGAGTTGGTCCACTGGTCAAGGCCGAGGCCGAATAGGTCTGTGGGTCTGAGGAAAGACAGGCCGAAGGCTCCATCTCTAACCAGGCTTGAGAGCATGCCATCGTCCCCGGCCATGGTGGGTATCAAGGCGGTGTAGGACCAGAGCAGAAATCCTGAAACGAGACCTGCCATAGCTCCTTTTCGGTTTCCTCCTCTCCAATAAAGGCCTCCGAGAGCAGCTGGCGCCAGCTGACTGGCAGCGAGAAATGAGACGATTCCGATATCTGCCAGTATCTGATAGGCAGCAACATGGGAGAAGAGGTATCCTAATAGGACAACCAGGAGTATATTCAGCCTTCTGGTGTTGAGGAGTGCATCGGCCAGGTTCTTCTGCTTTTTAATATGGCGCAGAATATAGGGGAGCTCCAGGTCGTTGAGCAGCATCGTGCCGACGGCCACGGACTCGACTAGGATCATGGCAGTGGCTGCCGATGTCCCTCCTATGAAGACCAAAAGAGATAGAAGGTCTTGATTGTGGCTATAAGGTATGGTTATTATGAAGGAGTCCTTGAGGCCGGGGGTATTGAGGAGCAACCCGCCCCAGGCGATGGCCGGAACGAAAAGGTTGATCAGCAGGAGGTAGAGGGGGAAGAGCCACATCGCCTTTTTCAGATGGCCCACTTCTGAGTTCTCCACAACCATGACATGAAACTGTCTGGGCAAGAATAATATGGCAAAAAAGGACACGAGGGTCAGGGAGAACCAAAGAGGATACTCCACGTCCATGAGGTTGGAATAATTCGGATTACTACGAGCCTGTTCAGCCATCTGGCTGAAGATATCCCCATAGCCTCCAAAGATTCCATAGGCAACGAATAGCCCTATCATCAGAAAAGCCACCAGCTTCACCAGGGATTCGAAGGCCACCACAGCAATCAGCCCCTCATGCCGCTCCATGGGGTCTAGCTGGCGGGCGCCGAAGATCATGGCGAATATGCCCAGGAGGAGGGCCACCACCAGGGTGCTCTCCCAGGAGAAGCTCAGGAGGGTATGGGATTCGGCCAGAGTCTCTAATGAGGTGGAGATGGCTATCAGCTGCAAAGCCACATAAGGGGTTACCATGACCAGGCTGAGCAGAGCAACCACTGCGCCGATGGCATAGCTCCTGCCGTAGCGAAAGCTCAAGAAATCGCTGATGGAGGTGAGGCGGTACTCCTTGGATACGCGAACCATCTTTCTGATGAGCACCCAGCCCAATGTCATAGCCAGGACGGGCCCTAAATATATAGGCAAAAATTCCAGGCCGGTAGATGCTGCTCTTCCTATGGAGCCGTAAAAGGTCCATGCTGAGACATATACGGATAGGGAGAGGGCATAGACATAGGGATTGCTGACGATGCTCTTGCCCTCTAGCTTTCTATTATCTGAGAACCTAGCTATTGCGAAAAGAAGGAGCAGATAGAGCACCATAACCACAAGAGCGGTATTCTGGCCTATCAACCAGAATTCCCCCGGTCAAAGAGGTACATCAGGAGAATGAGTATCATCCAGACTGCAGATATATAGACGAGTATCGCAGGCATGCCCAGCAGAATTATGGCATCGGCCAAGGAAAGCATAGGCCAGTTGAGCAGCACCCATCCTAAGAAGAAGAGCAAAATCCAGAAATCCTTCTGGCTCAGGAGTTCGTGGAGTGAGGCCATGGCTATAAACCCGGATAGGTTATCATCCCCTTAGCAGATATATCTACTGCATGTAGATCAGACTGCTTTTATATCAGGAATTCGTTCTCGCAGTCGTGAGATGAATTGATCCTCAGAACTCATTATTCAGGCCAAATATCTGCGGATATGGACGGAAAAGAGGTCATGCTGGCGGGCTTCGCCCATGAGATCAGGGACCTGGGAGGCATAGCTTTCCTGGTGCTCAGGGACAGAGAGGGAATGGCTCAGATAACTCTGGTCAAGAAGCTCCTGGGAAAGGATGTTTTCAAGATGGCGCGCTCCATCAGCCGGGAGAGCGTGGTTATGGTCCGGGGGAATGTTAAGGCGGAGGCCAAGGCTCCGCGAGGATATGAGATCCTTCCCACGGAGATTCAGGTTTTGAGCGCCGCCCAGGTGCCTCTTCCTTTGGATCCCACGGAGAAGGTGGAGTGCGAGCTGGACACCCGCCTTGACTCCAGGTTCATGGACATCCGCCGGCCCTGCGTCCTGGCCGCATTTGAGATCGAGAGCGCAGTCCTTTGCAGCCTCAGGGACTATTTCCATAAGAAGGGGATAGTTGAGGTCTTCACCCCCAAGATCGTGGCCGCAGCCACAGAGGGAGGGACTGATCTCTTTCCCATCAGCTACTTTGAGAAGGAGGCCTTCTTGAACCAGAGCCCACAGCTCTACAAACAGATGCTGATGGGAGCGGGCATGGATCGGGTTTATGAGATCGGTCCCATATTCCGGGCGGAGGAGCATGATACCAGGCGCCATCTGAATGAGGCCATCTCCATAGATCTGGAGGTGAGCTTTGCCGATGACAAGGATGTAATGGAGATCCTGGAGGAGGCGGTGGCCGGGGCATATAGCTATGTGGCTGATAACTGCCGCCGCCAGCTGGAGGTCTTGAATATGGAGCTGGAGGTGCCCCGGCTTCCCTTCAAGAGGATCACCTACACCCGTGCTCTGGAGCTGGCGGAAGAGAAGGCTGGGGCCAGGATGCAATGGGGCGACGACCTGGATACAGAGACAGAGAGATTCTTAGGAGAGAGCATTGGAGAGCATTACTTCCTGATAGATTGGCCATCATCAATCAAGCCCTACTATACTCTGCCTTATGAGGATAAGCCTGAGATCTGCCGGGGATTCGATCTCATGCACCCGAGGATGGAGCTGGCCAGCGGGGCGCAGAGGGTGCACGACTACAGCCTGCTGGTGGAGAGGATAAAGGAGAAGGGGCTGGATCCAGATGGCTTTGAATTCTATCTTCGCGCTTTTCGCTATGGAATGCCCCCTCATGCCGGTTGGGGTCTGGGGCTGTCCCGTCTGGTGATGACCATGCTCAATTTAGAGAACATTCGCGATGCGGTGATCTTTCCCAGAGATCGAAGGCGCCTTGTGCCCTAGGATATGCCAGGAATGGAGAGGAAATATAGTAGCGTAAGCACAAATCATCTCCATTCTTATAAAATAATATTTAACATTAAATAGGCATATATTTGCATTTATGCCATTTTGGTTTTAGAGGAAAGGATGCGGCGCAGACCCGATAAGAGGGCTGCGCTCCTTTGCCTGAGGCTCCTGATATGGCTTAGACCTAATCCAGCTTCTCGATGCCCTCTTTCTTCACCTTTGGCTTCCATATTTTGTCTGGCATCCAGGCAGGCGCTCCAGCAGGCTTGTCTACCTGTACCCTCTCTCCTGAGAAGATGTGCACCTTCTTGGTGCCACGCTCACGCAGCTTAATCTCTGTGTAGCCGCGGTTGGCGGCTTTCAGTGCCGCTTGCCTGGGCGATTTTCCTGTGAAGACTCCAATCTCATTTCCCTGGGCGTCCCTCAGGGCAAAGTTTCTCATTTCAGCCAAATTTTTCCCTCCTGATGGTTATGATATGCCTCTCTGATTCGGTATATTAATTTAATCCAAAAGTATCTCCCCCTGTCTCCCAAATGAGGAGTGAGCAGCTGCCCGATCACTGCCAATTGATCCACCATTCTGTCCATAATTCAATGGTATTCGGCAAAAAATTTGGCAAAATAGGCGGAAGAACCGGGCTGTTCATCCTCCTATTAGCTGTTTTATCTCTAACCTATGGCATTCACCCCTTCCGGCCGGCTCGTCGCCAGGCTGCCGATGATATATGCTGCTGTACCGCAGGTCAACCCTACAAATACGGGGTGGATGAGGGGGTAGCCGTAGAAGTACCAGACCACCACCGAGAGGAAGGAGGCAAGCAGGCTGGCAATGAAGCCGGTCTCATTGCCTCTCTGCCAGAAGATGCCCAGGAACAGTGGCACCAGGACGCAGCAGGCGATGATACCCATGCTGACCGCCACCAGGGGCACGATCTGTTGTGGCACATTGATTGCCGAGACGGCGGCGATGATCAGTATAGCCACCCCAATCATGCGGGTGAGTAGGAGAACCTTCCGGTCGGCAATTCCTGGATTCAGATAGCGCAGGATGTCCGAGGTGAGGGAGGTTGCAGTGACCAGCACAATGGCGCTCATAGTGGACATGGCTGCAGATATGGCTGCCAACAGGATGATCCCGTCAAAGCCCTTGGGCAGGATCAGTGTGGCTACGAATGGCACCAGGCCGTCGGGATTCTTGAGGAATGGAGCTATCTGCTCGGCGCTCAATGCTCCATAGGCCAGGATTCCCAGGGAGAAGATGCATACTGAATAGATGGCGATGGAGATGGGTCCGTAAATGCCCGCGAAGCGAACGACCCTCTTGTCCCGGGCGGAGAATATCATAATCAGCAGATCGGGAAGGGCGAGCAGTCCCAGGCTGATGGAGAAGGCCTGTCCAAATGTCTGCTGCCAGGGGATATTAAGGCCATTCATGCTGAGCACATCAAGGGGAATTCTCTCCCAGATATCCAGTCCGCCGCCAGCGGAGATCAGGCCGCCGTAGAGGAAGACGGCCCCTATCAGCATCAATACGCCCTGGATGAATCCCACCCAGATTATCGCCGGCAGCCCGCCGATGGCGTAGTAAATGGCCACTATGGCTACGGTGATCAATAGACCCTCCAGGTAGGATACGCCAATCATTCCCTGAAATAGGGTAGCGCATCCTTTGAAGATGGGGACCAGGTATACGGTATAGAGGATGAGCATGATGATAGCAAGTATGACCTTTCCCAGGGGAGAGTTGTATCTTCTCTCCAGCAGCTGGGGAACCGTCTTGGCATCGTACTGCTTTGCCATGGTCCAGATCCTCCCCGCCATGATCCAGGCGATGCAGGCGAATCCGACATGAAATAGGGAGCAGAAGATCACCCAGGGCATGCCGGCGGCAAGTCCGTAACCGCCTCCTCCCAGGAAGGAGGCTGCGCTGAAGTAGGCAGCAGTATAGGCAATGCCGATGACGGCAGGATAGGCGATGTTGCGGTTGGAGAGGACAAAGCCTGAGAATGTCCCCTGTCGCAGCTTAAGTGAGAGCAGGATTATCGCCAGGACGTAGGCCAACAGCAGCAATTGATTAATCATGGTATTTCCTCATTAATATAAATATAGTTGTGGATATCATAACTATAAGAGCGATCAGTAGCGCAATGTAGGGGGTGGGCATGCTCATTTTTTCTCACCCTGAAGTAGTCGATCACAGAGCAGGAGAAATGGCTGATCTGTGTCCCTCCATATCGAATTCATGTCTATGTCATTCTCCAATTTTGTACCTTAATGCACATTTTTGGACAACGTATTGCTGCCTGGTTTAAAAAGCTTGTCTTCAGCCTCCGATCGGAAGATAGAAGTAGTAGCAAGATACAAACATAATAATCAATGAGGTGAAACTCTATGGAGCCTCGAATTCTCAGAGTCGGCGAGAAGGTCACCGGCAGGTATAGCGGCATGGAGCTGGGCAAGAGCAGGAAGTTCTTTTGGGTGAAGCTCGGGGAAGAGGAGTTTTATCTGCCAAAGGACGTGGGGAACTCCCTTCTCAAGAGCCATCAGATGGGCAATCAGCTGTTTACCATTCAAAGGCAGCTGGATGTCTATGAGATTAAGCCGCTCATTAGTGAGCTGGATTAGAGGGGACTGAGGCCTTCTGGCCTATCCCTCACTCCCTGCAAATAGTCGTATTATGAGTCTCATGAATCTGATGGCATAATGAAATAGATCGGCATATGCCACCTAGCAATGCTCAGGCAATTTTAGGCAACATGCTATTCACAGGACTTGCCAGTTACATCTTCCAGAAGACCACAAAGCCGATATATATCCTGATCCAGAGCGCCTATCGAAAGGCGAATGAAAATGCTTATTGGAATAGATGTCGGCGGAACCACCACTGATGCTGTTTTAGTGGATGGCAGCCGGGTGGAGAAGACGGCCTATGTGCCTACGGATCACAATGATCTGCTGGGATGCTTGCTGGGGGCTCTGGATGAGCTGGTCAGAGGAGTGGACGTCAGCAAGATCGAGAGGGTGGTTTTAAGCACCACTCTGATCACAAATATGATTGCCGAGAAGAAGACGGATCCTGTGGCCCTGGTGCTGATACCGGGTCCGGGGACCAATCCTCAGGACTACAACCTGGGCCAGTCCATCATTCTTGATGGGGCCATAGACTTCCGGGGCAAGGAGATCGACCGGTTGAACGAATCCCAGATAAGAGATGCTGCTGCCAGGATAAAGGAGAGTGGAGTCTCGAGGGTGGCAGTGGTGGGAAAGTTCAGCCAGAGAAATCCGGCTCACGAGGAGAAGGTTTTCGAGATCATGTCCCAAATCCTACCCGATTCGAAGATCGAACTGGGCCACCGGGTATCTGGTCACCTCAACTTCCCCCGGAGGGCGGCCACCACAAAGCTCACCCTGGCCACCAAAGAGAGCTATGCGAGGTTCGCTCTTGCCATATCCAGGGCTCTGGAAGAGAGGCGGATCACCGCTCCCGTTTATATCCTGAAGGCAGACGGCGGGACATTGCCTTTAGAGGGATCGCTGGAAATGCCGGTGGAGACCATCTTCTCCGGGCCTGCGGCCAGCATCATGGGGGTCATGGCCCTGACTCCTCCTGGCCAGACTTCCGTAGTGGTGGACATCGGCGGCACGACGACAGACCTGGCTCTCATCCTCTCCGGCAGTCCGCTGCTCTCCTCCAAAGGGGCGCGGGTGGATTCTATGCTGACTCATGTGCGCGCTTTTGCCGTAAGGTCCGTGGCCATTGGCGGGGACAGTGCAGTGGACGTCGCCGAGGACGGCCTGACAGTGGGCCCGCAGAGAAACGGCTCGCCCTTCTGTTTGGGGGGTACGGGCCCCACTCCCACCGATGCTCTGCGCGTCTTGGGTCGGTCGAGCGTCGGCGACCTGGAGCGAGCAAAAGAGGCGATGGCAGGGGTGGCAAGCAGGATGAACTGCACTATAGAAAAGGCAGCAGAGATGGTGTTAGATTCTGTGGTGGAGAAGATCGCCTCACAGGTCAATGAGATGTTCCGGGAGTGGGAGCAGGAGCCTGCTTATCGCATCTGGGAGATCATGAAAAAGGAGAAGCTCGAGGCGCAGAATGTGGTTGGGGTAGGGGGAGCTGCCCCCGCTCTGGTGCCCCTCATCGCCTCCCGGCTGAAGGTGGCCTCGATTGTGCCTGAACATGCTGCGGTTGCCAATGCCATTGGTGCTGCCGTTGCCCGGCCCACCATCACCCTTAACCTTCATATCGATACCGAGAGGGGTGAGTTTGTGACTGCAGAGGACGGGATCATGGGCAAGGTGAATGAGAGACAGATGTCCCTGGCTCAGGCTGAGCAGCTGGCCCGGAGGCTTCTCGCAGAGAGGGCAGGCCGCCTGGGGATTGAGGAGTATGCCGCTGAAGCTCTGGTCACTTCAAGCGAGGTCTTCAATATGATTCGGGGATGGTCGACGGTAGGAAAGCTCCTGGACGTCCGGATGGAGATTCCTGCTGGCCTGCTATCCTCATGGAGGTGCACGTAAATGGCTTCTAATGCAAGAGCGGGAAAGACCGGCCTGATATTCTTCCCCGCCTTCGACTGGGCCATCTCGCCCACCCATCCAGAGAGAGAGGAGAGGCTGCTTTATACCCGGGACCAGATCTTTGAGGAGGGGCTGATGGACCTCCCTCAGATCGAGGAGTACAAGCCTCGATTAGCAGAGAACAAGGACATCGCTCGCACCCATTTCTGCGTTCCAGACGTGGAAAGCCAGGTGACCGAGGCCCATCTCATTGCCGCCGGAAGCACCCTCACCCTGGCCGATGCCCTGGAGAAAGGGGAGATCAGAAACGGCTTTGCCCTGGTGCGCCCGCCAGGCCACCACAGCATGCGGGTGGTGCACGGCAACCGGGGATTTTGCAATATCAATAACATGGCCATACTGGTGGAGTACCTGAGGACCAAATACGGCCATAAGAGGCTAGCGGTGATCGATACGGATGTGCATCATGGCGATGGCACCCAGGAGATCTTCTGGCATGATCCCGAAGTCCTGTGCATATCCTTCCACCAGGACGGGCATACCCTCTATCCTGGATCCGGTTTCGTCAATGAGATCGGCGGGCCGCAGGCACTGGCGCGCACCCTGAACGTTCCCCTGCCTCCGGGCACCACTGACGAGGGGATCCATTATGTCTTGGACAACCTCATCCTGCCCATACTGGAGGAGTTCAAACCCGATCTGGTCCTGAACTCCGCCGGCCAGGACAACCACTACACCGATCCTCTAGCCAATATGTGCTTCTCTGCCAATGGCTATGCCCGGCTCAATGAGAAGCTTGCTCCGGATATCTGCGTCCTGGAAGGAGGCTATGCAGTGGAAACCGCGCTTCCCTATGTGAACACCGGCATCATCCAGGCCATGGCCGGCCTTGACTACTCCCATGTACGCGAGCCGGATTATGTTCCGGGAGCCTTTGTGCAGACCGATGCCATGTGGCGGGAGATCAAAAAGACGGTGGACCAGGTGAATGAGGCCTGGGCGAAGAGGGAGGAGATGGTCCAGATGGCCCTGGAGAGTCTGGGCGACTTCTACCGCCGGAAGAAGAGGGTCTTTTACGATACGGACATGATCAATGAGAGCCAGGAGGAGTCGGTCAGGCTCTGTCCGGACTGCCCGGGATACATGACCATCACCAGTTCAGCCCAGAGGGGATATGGCACTTTGAACAATGCCTTCTGCGTCTCCATCCCTCGTGGCGCCTGCTCGTCCTGCCGGGAGGATGCAAAAGAGGAGTATGAGGAGCATCTGGAGGACCGGAGGATTGGATATGTCTATCTGCAGGACAAGGACCGGGACAAGTTCAAGTTCTGCAACAATATGACCCATACCCAGAAGGGGTACTGAGGGCCAGGCATATTGAAAGTTGGGCCATACTGGCCTATGCTGGTCTTCTTTATCCTTTCTTTTATTCTCTATTTTCCGATCAATTCTCCTGGAGTCTGCGAGCTGTATGAGCGATAGAGCAAAGGAACTGGAGGAGGCGGCGGCATCGATCGACGCAGCCTCCCTTGATACGGCCAGGAAGGGGATCGTCACCGGCTGCCAGGAGCTGATCTACTGGCTGGAACTCTTATCCCGCCGCCTTGAAAAGGTCCCGCCCGAAAAGCAGCATAAGTTCGCCCGCGCATTCTCTCTTATAATGCTCGGCCACTTGCCCACCCGGCCCGGGACCTGCCCTTTTTGCGTCCAGTATGGCCAGAGCAGAAGCTGCCAGGGTTGCGGCTATGCTGCCACTCACGGGCGCTGCGATTCGGATCAGTCGTCTTTCAGCCTGTTCATCGAGGCCTTCAGTGAGTTGGGAAGAGTGATTTATCAGGATACAGGAGGCCTGAACTGCCATCCGGATGATGCCCGGCTGAGGCTTGATCATTGCATTCGCTCCTGCTGCCTACTGGCAGCGGATATGATGGAGGATATTGATTCCTCCTCCGCCGAGCGGCTGATGGAGAGGAAGGCCAGGTACCTAGAGCAGATGATCGATCTTTTGCCGAAAGAGCTCTTCGGTCCAGAGATAATGGAGAGTTGGCGTCGAGTGCATGAGATGCTTCGCAATTACTGGTAGTACTCAGTCTGCTGTAAAATAGTCAAATCACATTTCAGCTCAGATGCTGCACGAAGAGCTCCTCATAGAGCCTCTTGACGTTCTCCGCCGTCTTAGTCATCTCCGGGAAGCCCTGGTAGTTCATCGCCTCCTGCACGTCCTGGGGAAGGCGGAGCTTGTACTGGCTGCGGGAGAAAAACCAGCCTTGCCGGGCATAGTAGCGGGAGAGATACTCCTGCTCCGTCTGGCCGGGGGTGGGGATGAACAGCCCATGCTTTTTGTCCAGCTCCACCATCTCCATCATGGTGGTATAGCCGGACCTGGTGATCAGAAAGCGGGCCCGGTTCATCATCTCCACTTTATCCTCCGTTGATAGGTAAGAGTGAACTGTGGTATGCTCATCCAGCTTCTCGTGCCTCTCCTTCTGAGGGCTTCCCAGGAGCACCACCTTCTCCCCGGGGAGCTTTTGCACCTGCTTCATGATGATCTCCTCCAGCTTCGTCCTCTGGGGCTCGGGTCCTGAGACGATGATCAGATAATCCAGGTCTTCATCCAGATTCATCTTCCTGGTGCTGGTGAAGATTCCGGCGAAATAGGCTCTTTTGTTGGTGGCATCCAGGCGTGATCGGCTGAGCTTGCCGCTCAGGTTCGGCTGGCCCGCCCAGGGATAAATATCCGGCACAATGACTCCGTCGAACTTGACATGAACGAAGCTGTTCACGGGAATGGTGAGCATCTCAAAGGGGTAGAGGTACTGGGGCAGGCTGAAGCGGAGCTGATGGGAGATGAAGTAGCTGGGAATGTCGTGGCTGTAGACCCCCATGCGGTTGTCGCTTATTATCAGATCAAACTTATTCACAGAGAGGATCTCGTCCAGCTTCTTTCTCTCCCTGGCCAGAGCGCGGAGGAGGATGGGAATGCTGGCAGCGAACTTGGGCAGGAAGAACCGGGTGGAGCTGTAGGGGGCAGGATAGTCCTTGAATGTTATGAAATCGCATTCCGGGAATTCCCTCTTCAGAAGCGTCAGGGCATTGCCGCTGGTGCCAATGGTGACCTCGTGGCCCCTTCGTATTAGCTCCTCAATGATGGGAATGTCCCTGGTGGAGTGGCCCAAACCCCAGTTCAGAGGGCTCACGAATACTTTTCCCATGAGGCGGGAGATCAAGCTCTAGGTATAAATCGTTTTCTTGATAAGAGCTAAATATCAACCTGTTCCACCAATAGCCCGTGTACGAGCAGATAGTTCAAGCCGTCGACAAGATGAAGAAGGGAAGCCCTGGCTATGAAGGGATCAGCGCCATCCTGAATAGATATGCCAGGGGCGAGATCAATCTGGATGAGGCCTACTACGACCTCTTGGAGGCGGAGCTGATTGCTATGCCCAAGAGGTGCGGCATGTCCGCAAAGCGCCCGGTGACTGCAGAGGACGAACTGCGCCTGAAAGAGAAGATCCATGAGAAGATCAAAGAAGATCTCCATTAGACGGCCAACAGAGATGCAAAGCAAAAGCGGCAAGGGTAACAGGTCAAGAGCATATGTTGGGAATAAGCGTCACTGAATTGAGGGATCTGGTCATATCATTGATCGCCCTGGTAATAGCCTTCTCGGTGCTTTTTGGAGGGGCGGTGCTTGATATGAATATGATCATCGTCTCCACTCTGGGTGTTGCCAGCGGATTTCTCCTCCATGAACTGGCTCATAAGTTCACTGCCCAGCATTTTGGATATCTGGCCGAATACAGGGCCAATCTCCTGGGCCTTGGTCTGGCGGTGGCTTCAGCCTTCGCCGGCCTTCTCATTGCCGCTCCGGGAGCGGTGATGATCAGCCGGTCCCGGCCCCCTGTCCAAACATATATTCAAGATAGCATCTACGGCTCTACCGTCCCCGATCCGTTTCATCAGGAGGAGCTGGCCAGCCAGCTGAAAAGAGAGATGCTCTTAATATCTCTGGCCGGGCCGATGACCAACATCGTGCTGGCAGCTTTCTTCTTCATTCTGGGGATGAGCGGTCTGGCAGATGGCGAAGTCTGGGCGCAGGCGATTACATTTGCCCTCTTCATCAACCTGATCCTGGCGGCCTTCAATATGCTGCCCTTCGGACCCCTGGACGGCAAGAAGATCTTCGACGGCGACCGGCGGGTCTGGGCTTTGATCGGCCTGCCTGTGATACTGATCGCTCTGCCGGTTTATTTGGGGATTATATAAAAGAAGGCTGGTTCAATTCTGCAATTGTGCTGCTATCGAGGGTCAGTTATTTCAATACTCCATGCAGGACGGGAAGTAGGTGTTGAATGAATGACTCAAATTGAGGTTCTGCAGGAGATCTCTGATACCCTCATTTCCATCAATGATTGCCTGGAAGGGATTGGTGAAGAGCTTGAGGAAATCAGCATGGCCAGCAAGATGATGATATTCTTCAAGCTGATCGAATTGAAGCCGGAGATGAAGGACAAGCTCGGGCCTTTGATCAATGAACTGGCAGAATCTATGGATTTCACGATGGATGAGGCAGCAGGAGAGGAATAGCGAAAAAGCCCTCACTGAAAGGGCCGCCTGAGAAATTCAGGGAGGAGGTGGGCCCCGAATCTCTCGCGCATCTGATGATTTGATTTACTTAACAAAAACATCATAGATGTTTATTTTATTTAGCCCTTTCCATTTGAGAATGCTCGCCCTCCCATTTTTCTTGAGCCCTACTTTCAGCGAAGATCTTTTGATCTAAGCGATTCTGCAGTTGAGGACATGGATGAGCATGTCCTGACCAGGTTACGCCAAGAGCTGATTGAGGGAATCGATGAGAAGACCAGAGACGGAGCATCACGTTTTTTCAAGGAGGAGGTCAGGTTTTACGGTGTCAAATCCAGCCTGGTCAGGAAGATCGCGACCAAATACTTCCGGGAGATAAAAGGGAGGGACAAAGGGAAGATCTTCACCCTGTGCGAAGAGCTCCTCTGCTCAGACTATGGGGAGGAGGCGTTCATCGCTTTTGAGTGGGCCTATTCCCTGCGCAGCCAATATGAGCCCTCCGATTTCTTCATCTTTGAGGGCTGGCTTGAGAGGTATGTGAACAACTGGGCGAAGTGCGATACCCTATGCAACCATACCCTGGGAAGCTTCATTGAATTGTATCCTCAATACATGGAGAAGCTCTTTGGCTGGGCCCGGTCAGACAACCGATGGGTGCGGCGGGCCTCAGCTGTGACCCTCATCCTACCCGCTCGCAGGGGCGACTTTCTGCCGGAGGCATTCATGATCGCTGACATCCTCCTTCTGGATAAGGACGACATGGTGCAGAAGGGATATGGCTGGCTTTTAAAAGAAGCGAGCCGGGCTCATCAGGCTGAGGTCTTCGACTATGTGATGAAAAACAAGGCCGTCATGCCCAGAACGTCTCTGCGCTATGCCATAGAGAAGATGCCCGCGGAATTGAGAAGAAAAGCGATGGAGAGATGATATCCTCTGGAACTATCCGCAGTACTTGCACCCAGGAACTGTCTCCCCATTTCCTAGATAGAGCACCTGGCTTCGGCTTCCATATCTGAATACCGTTACTCCCTTACACCCTAAGTCGTAAGCCAGTCTGTAAACCTGGAGCACATCGCTTACCGTTGCCTCTGCAGGCAGGTTCACCGTCTTGGATACTGCATTGTCCGTATATTTTTGGAAGGCGGCCTGAATGCGCACATGCTGCTGAGCAGAGATGTCAAGAGCAGTGCGGAACAGCTCCTTTAGATCCTGGGGCAGGCCAGCGATCTCCTGCACACTGCCCCTCCAGGCCAGCTCCACCTTGAGATCTGGGGTATAAATCCCCCTTTCCATCGCCATCTTCTCAAAGAGCGGTGAGACCTCCAGCAGCCGCGCCCCCTCCAGCACCCGGCGCACGAATGCCAATGCAAAGAGCGGCTCAATGCCGCTGCTCGTCCCGGCGATGATGCTGATGGTGCCAGTGGGGGCGATGGTGGTCACCGTGGCGTTTCTCATTGCGCTCCACCCCCGCAGGCGCGAGCTATCAAACAGGGGGAACGATCCCCTCTCCTCACCCAGGCGCGCCGACTGGGCACGAGCGTGCTCGCTGATGAATCCCATCAGCTTCTCTGCCAGGGCCACAGCCTGGGGCGAGGCATAGGAGATGTTCATCTGGATGAGCATATCGGCAAAGCCCATCACACCCAGGCCGATCTTGCGGCGGCTCAGTGTGGCCTCTTCTATTTGCGGCAGGGGGAAGCGGTTCATATCGATGACATCATCCAGAAACCTCACCGCCAGGCTGACCAGCTCAGCCAAACGATCCCAGTCCAGCTCTCCTTTTCTTACCAGCCGGGAGAGGTTGATCGAGCCCAGGTTGCAGGACTCATACGGCAGCAAGGGCTGCTCCCCGCAGGGGTTTGTGGCCTCGATCTCCCCGGGGAGGGGGTGGGCGGCATTGATGCGATCGATGAAGATGATCCCCGGGTCGCCACCCCTCCAGGCGGAGGTGGCGATAAGGCCCAAAAGCTCCGCTGCCTTCAGCCGGCCCCCCGCCAGGCCCGTGCGCGGATTGATCAGGTCGATCTCGCCCTCACCCCGCGATTTTTCCATAAATTCGTCTGTCGCCGCCACAGAGAGGTTGAAGTTCTCCAGGAATCCCGGCCGCTCCTTGGCCTCGATGAACTCCATGATATCGGGATGGTCGACCCTCAATATCCCCATGTTCGCTCCCCGGCGACGCCCGCCTTGCTTGATCACATCGGTCGCTGTATCGAAGATGCGCATGAAGGAGACCGGTCCGCTGGCCACTCCCCCAGTGGCCCGGACGACATCGTCCTTGGGCCGCAGTCGAGAGAAGGAGAATCCTGTGCCTCCGCCGCTCTGGTGGATGAGGGCCATGTTCTTCAGAGCGTCGAATATGCCTGGCAGCGAATCCGTCACTGGAAGGACGAAGCATGCCGATAGCTGCCCCAGCTCCAGCCTGGAGTTCATCAGGGTGGGGGAGTTGGGCAGAAACTCCAGGTTCCTCATCATCTGCAGGAAAAGAGATCGATAGCTTTCAACATCGCCGCCATATTTGGACTCAGCCTTGGAGATATGATCGGCCACCCGTCCAAACATCTCACCCGGGGTCTCCACCACATCTCCCCGCTCGTCCCTTAAGAGATACCTCTTCTTCAACACCTCCGCAGCATTGACCGAGAGCTTCAGGTCATCTGCCACTCCTAGATAGCGTTTGGCTTCTCTGATCTCCGTTCTTTTTTGGCGGTAGAGGATATAGGCCTTGGCCACATCGGCGTAGCCAGCGGATATGAGCGCTCTTTCCACCAGGTCCTGGATCTCCTCCACTCCGGGAATGGTGCGGGAGAATCGTTCTTCTGCCTCTTTAGCCACCCTCTCTGCCAGCCTGAAAGGAGCATCTTCCTCCTCTCTGCCCACGGCTCGAAAGGCTTTGGATATGGCCAGAGCAATCTTCTCGGTCTGGAACTCGACCACCCTTCCCTCCCGTTTTCTGATGCGCTCGATCATCCCTGTTCATCCTGCGGATTCGAAATCCATCAGCTCTATTAAATCCGGATTATCCCGCATCCTATACCTATCATGCATAATCGATATAAACCTGCATCTCTCTTGCCCGAGCCGTTAAATTTCTATGGCTTGACCGCTGACTTACTACAATTACAGAGGTTAAATGAAATGAAAATTGCCATCTCAGGAAAAGGAGGCGTGGGCAAGACCACCCTCGCCGGAACCCTGGCCCGTTTATTTGCGCGCGACGGCTACAACGTCCTGGCGATCGACGCCGACCCGAGCATGAACCTGGGCTCAGCCCTGGGGATAAAAGAGCTTCCCAAGCCGGTCACTGAACACAAGGACCTGGTTGAGGAGCGAGCGGGCATGCCCATGGGCATGTTCAAGATGAATCCCAAGGTCGACGATGTGGTGAGCATGTGCGGCTGCACCGGGCCGGACAACGTCAAGCTGGTGGTCATGGGCACCATCGACTCCGGAGGATCGGGCTGCATGTGTCCTGCCAATGCCTTCGTCAAAGCCCTCCTTCGCCATGTGATAACCCGGGAGAAGGATCTGGTGATCCTGGATATGGAAGCGGGCATAGAGCATCTGGGCCGGGCTACTGCCAGAGGCGTCGACGCCATGATCGCAGTGGTGGAGCCGGGGATGAGGTCCATTGAGACCGTGGAGAGGATAATGCAGCTGGGCAAAGAGATCGGCATCTCCAGGTACTTTGCCGTCATAAACAAGGCGGACAACCCAGGTCCTGTGGCGGACAAGCTCTCGGCAATGGGAATTCCAGTCCTCGGAACCATACCCTTCGATCGCTGCCTGGTGGAGGCGGACCTGGCAGGCACCCCCCCTATAGATGCCGACTGCCCTTCGGTCCAGTCCATCAAGAGGATAAAAGAGAAGCTTGAAGAGATGTTCGGCGAGAATAAAATAGAGAAGAATGAATAGATCGAGAAATAGATGAAACAGGCAGGCCTAGAAGGCCAGATGGCCTGCTCTTAATCCCTCTCCTACCACCGACCCTATGACCCGAGAGCCAGGTCCCATGATCCGGCAGGCTTCCTGGGCCTCTTCCTCCGCCAGCACCACTAAAAAGCCCATTCCCATGTTGAACGTCTGGTACATCTCCAGATCCTCCACCCTGCCCTGCTCTTGCAGGAAATGGAATATGGGCTGGGGTTCCAGCGGATCGGTGATCTCGAATCCGAGATTGCTGATCCGGCGCAGCTTTAGTAGTCCCGAGCCGGTGATGTGCGCGAGGCCGTGGACATCGCACCTTCCCACCAGCTCTACCACTTCATGATATATTCTGGTGGGAACTAAAAGCTCCTCTCCTATGCTTTTTTCCCCTCCGGGCAGGCGATCGAAGTAAGTGTATCCGGATTGGGCCACTATGGCCCTGGCCAGAGTGTAGCCGTTGCTGTGCAGGCCGCTGCTGGGGACCCCAACCAGCACATCCCCCTTCTTGATCTTCTCCCCGGTCACCACCTTATCCTTGTCCACGACGCCGATAGCGGTTCCGGCCAGGTCGAATCCCCGGATGATCTCCGGCAGGGAGGCGGTCTCTCCTCCCACGATGGTCATATTGGAGAGTTCAGCACCCCGGGCGAGACCTATGGCTATCTGCTCAGCGCGTTCGGGATCGACCTTCTCCACCGCCAGGTAGTCGACAAAGGCTATGGGCTCCGCGCCGATGGCATACAGGTCGTTCACATTCATGGCTATGCAGTCAATTCCCACGGTATCCCACTTGGAGATGGCATTGGCGATCAGAACCTTTGAACCCACCCCGTCTGTGGTCATGGCCAGGGCAAAGCTTCCCATATCCAGGAGGCCTGCATAATGGCCTATATCGGTCAATGGCGCCCCGAACCCTTTGCGCCTGGTGGTGAGAACGGACTTCATGGCCTCGATGGACCTATTCTCCAGGCTGATGTCCACTCCTGCCTGGGCATAGGTGAGCTTCTTCATGCTTCACCACCCAGACCGAACTCGCGATGAAGCTCCCGGACTGCTCTTTCCCCATCCGCCGATGCCACCACAAAGGAGATGTTATGCTGGCCAGATGCCTGGCTGATCATGACCACATTGATCTTAGCCTGACCCATGGCCTTGAACACCCGGGCGGCTACCCCAGGAGTCCCGGCCATTCCCGAGCCTGTCACCGCTACTGTGCAGACATCATGGTCATGGGAGATCTCCTTGACCACATCTCTGGGGAACTCGGATCGCAGAGCCTCATCCGCTCGATCTGCCTGTCCCTCCTCTATGACCATGGATATGTTGGCCTCAGAGGAGCCCTGGCTGATCATCACGATATTGATCCCCGCTTCGGCCAGAGCGGTGAAGGCGCGAGCAGCAACGCCCAGTGTCCCTATCATCCCCGCGCCGGAGATGTTCAGAAGCTCGACTTTCTGATGCAGTGTGACCGCCTTGATCACATCCTCTTTGGGAACATCGTCCCTCACGATCTGAGTTCCTGGGTCCTCGGGATCGAAGGTGCACTTAACCCTCACAGGGATACCCTTTTTTATGGCTGGCTCGATGGCTCTGGGATGGAGGACCTTAGCCCCGAAGTAGGAGAGCTCCATCGCCTCCCGGTAGGAGATGGTGGGTATCGTCTTGGCCTCTGGCACTATCTTGGGATCAGTGGTCATGATGCCGGAGGTCTCCTTCCAGAACCAGATCTCATCCGCATTGATCGCCGCACCGATCAGTGATGCGGAAAGGTCGGAGCCACCACGGCCAAGGGTGGTGTTCGTCCCCTTCTCGTCCTGGGCTATGAATCCGGTGACCACTGGGACGCCCTTCAACGGCAGTAGCTTCTGGGGGATGAGGCCATAGGTCTTCTCCAGGGGTCTGGCATCCCCGTAATTGCTGTCGGTGATGATTCCTGCCTCTCTTCCGGTATAATGCTGGGATTCGATTCCCATATCCCGCAGCACCCCGGATAGAATGGGTGCAGCCAGCTGCTCGCCATAGCCGGAGATATAGTCGAGCGAGCGTCTGGTTAGCTCTCCCAGATAGCAGATGCCGATGTAGGCCTTCTCGAGCAATGAGAGCTTCTCAGATATTATACCCTGTACCTCTTTGGCGATTGCAGGATTCTGGATTGCATCTGCTATCGCTTGGTTGTGTCTATCTGTGATCCTCTCCATGAAGTCCATCACATCTGAGACATTGCCTTCGCTGGCCGCCCTTCTGGCACAGGCCAGAAGCTCATCCGTTACCCCTTGAAGGGCAGAGGTGACGAGGACTATCTCATTGTCGCGATGGAAATGCGCGACAAGATCGCCCACATGCCTCAGCCGGTTTCCGTCAGCAACGGAAACACCACCAAACTTCATTACCAAGCGCGCCATCTTAAAAACCGAACCACAGCTATCTTCGCATCGATTTAAGCTTTGTCCAGCGATGGTTCAAGAGGGCGGTCTGCCAATATGAAGGATCGTATATTTCCCTTTACAAATCGCCCGAAGAAGGGGCCGAAGGCTTAAATACATTGAGCCCGAGGAGTCTCAGTCCTAGTCAGGATTATAAGATTTATCTCAAACTTCGCGAGGCGTATTATGGGCAAGAGGAAGAAGATAGCAGAACGTGTAATGACTCTGATGGATAAACCCCAGTTTATCAGGAACATCGGAATCGTAGCACATATCGATCACGGCAAGACAACCCTTTCTGATAACCTGTTGGGCGGGGCAGGCATGATCTCCATGGATCTGGCAGGAAAGCAGCTATTCATGGATTTCGATCCCCTGGAGCAGGCCCGAGGAATCACCATCGATGCCGCCAATGTCTCCATGGTCCATGAGGTGGACGGCAAAGAGTATCTGATCAATATGATTGACACTCCCGGCCACGTGGACTTCGGGGGCGACGTCACAAGAGCCATGCGCGCTGTGGACGGTGCTGTGGTGGTCGTGGACGCGGTAGAGGGCGCCATGCCCCAGACGGAGACCGTGCTCAGACAGGCTCTGAAGGAGGGCGTTCGGCCGGTCCTTTTCGTCAATAAAGTGGACCGGATGATCAACGAGCTCAAGGTGGAGAAGAAGGACATGGCCGCTCGCCTGGGCAAGGTCATTGACAATGTCAACAAGCTCATCTTAGGAATGGATGAGGAGAAATATAAAGCCGGCTGGAAGCTGGATGCCGCCAAGGGAAATATCGCCTTCGGGTCAGCCCTCTATAATTGGGCAATAAGCGTTCCCCAGATGAAGAAGACGGGGATCGGCTTTGATCAGGTGGTAGACTACTGCCATGAAGGAAAGATGAAGGAGCTGGCAGAGAAGGTTCCCCTGTACATTGCAGTCAACGATATGGTGGTCAAGTTCCTGCCCAGTCCCATCGAGGCCCAGAAGGAGCGGGTCGGGGTCATCTGGCACGGCGATTGGGACAGCCCGGTGGGGAAGGCCATGGCTTCATGCGATCCGAATGGGCCGGTGGCTTTCATGATCAACAAGGTCAAGGTCGACCCTCATGCTGGCGAGGTGGCCACAGGAAGGCTCTTCTCCGGGACACTCAGGCGGGGCATGGAGCTTTATGTATCTGGCTTCGGTGGAACCAACCGCATTCAGCAGACCGGCGTGGTAATGGGTGCGGAGAGGGTAGAGGTAGAGGAGATCCCGGCAGGGAACATCGCAGCGGTTACCGGCCTTAGGGATGCGATCGTCGGATCCACTATATCCTCAGAGGAGAATATGACCCCCTTCGAGCAGATCAAGCATGTCTCCGAACCGGTCATGACCGTGGCGGTCGAGGCCAAGAACACCCGCGACCTGCCCAAGGTGGTCGAGGTATTGAGGCAGATCGCCAAGGAGGACCCAACTTTGCAGGTCACCATCAATGAGGAGACCGGAGAGCATCTCATGGCAGGCATGGGTGAGCTGCATTTGGATGTCACCGTCACCAGGCTCCAGCGCGATCGCGGTGTAGAGCTGAAGACCTCTCCGCCCATTGTGGTATACCGGGAGTCCATAGCCGGCCATGCGGGGCCAGTAGAAGGAAAGTCGCCCAACCATCATAACCGCTTCTATATCGAGTTTGAGCCTCTGGAAGAAGGAGTGATCCAGTCCCTGAAAGAGGGCAAGATCAGCATGAAGATGGAGGAGATTGAGCGCAGAAAGCTGCTCATCGAAAATGGCATGGATAAGGATGAGGCCCGGAACATATCCGGCTACTACGGGACCAATATCCTTCTTAATATGACCAAAGGCATTCAGTACCTGAGAGAGACCATGGAGCTCATACTGGAAGGCTTCGAGGAGGCCTTGAAGAACGGCCCCATCTGCAGGGAACCGGTCCAGGGGATAAAGGCCAAGATCATGGATGTGAAGCTGCACGAGGATGCAGTGCACCGCGGCCCGGCTCAGGTCATTCCCGCAGTCAGGCAGGCAGTGCAGGCAGGGATCCTAATGGCAGATCCCGTGCTGCTCGAGCCCTTCCAGAACGTCTATATACAGGTGCCTCAGGATCAAATGGGTGGAGCCATGTCTGAGATCCAGGGGAGAAGAGGCGTCATCCTAAACATGGACAGCCAGGGCGATATGGTGATCCTTAAATCCAAGATGCCTGTGGCTCAGATGTTCGGTTTCTCCGGGGCGATAAGATCGGCCACCGAAGGGAGAGCCCTCTGGTCGACGGAGTTCGCAGGATTCGAGCCCCTGCCCGCAAACCTGCTCTTAGAGACTGTCAAGCAGATCAGGACCAGAAAGGGCTTGAAGCCGGAGATGCCCAAACCCAGTGATTACCTGAAGGTCGTATAAGCGAACCCTTCGAAAGGATTAAAAGCAGAAATACCGAAAAATATGGATAGTGCCAGTTGGAGGAGATAAGTTATGGCAGATACTAAGCCGCATCTCAATCTAGCATTCATTGGACACGTCGACCACGGAAAGTCGACAACCGTAGGCAGATTGATGTTCGAGACAGGGGCTGTAGACCCCCACGTCATTGATGAGTATAAAAAAGAAGCAGCAAGCAAAGGTAAGGCAACCTTCGAGTTCGCCTGGGTCATGGACAGCCTGAAGGAAGAGCGCGAGAGGGGCGTTACCATCGACATCGCCCATCATCGCTTCGATACCGCCAAGTACTACTTTACCGTGGTGGACTGCCCTGGCCACAGGGACTTCGTGAAGAACATGATCACCGGGGCCAGCCAGGCAGATGCTGCCGTATTGATCGTGGCCGTCCCGGACGGAGTCATGGCTCAGACCAAGGAGCACGTCTTCCTGTCCAGGACCCTGGGAGTCAACCAGCTGGTTGTGGCTATGAACAAGATCGATGCCACCACCCCACCCTACGACGAGAAGAGGTACAACGAGGTCAAGGAAGAGGTAGGCAAGCTCCTCAAGATGGTTGGATACAAGGTAGATGATATACCATTCATACCCCTCTCCGGTCTGATGGGAGATAACCTGGCCAAAGCCAGCACCAATACGCCCTGGTACAAGGGCCCAACCCTACTCGAGGCCTTAAACAACCTCAAGGTCCCGGATAAGCCCACCAACCTGCCTCTGCGCGTACCGGTGCAGGACGTCTATACCATCTCAGGTGTCGGCACTGTGCCCGTGGGCAGAGTAGAGACCGGTGTCATGAGAAAGAACGATAAGATAGTCTTCCAGCCCGCAAATGTGACCGGCGAGGTCAAGTCCATTGAGATGCATCATGAGGAGGTGCCTGAGGCATTCCCCGGAGATAACATCGGATGGAATGTGCGTGGCGTCTCCAAGAAGGACATTCGCCGGGGAGATGTCTGCGGATCGGTGGAGAAGCCCCCGACCGTTGCCAAGGAGTTCAAGGCCCAGATAGTGGTGCTGCAGCATCCAAGCGCCATATCCGCTGGATATACTCCAGTATTCCACTGCCATACAGCTCAGATCGCCTGCACCCTGACAGCCATTCTGGCCAAGCTGGACCCGAGGTCCGGTGCAGTTAAGGAAGAGAATCCCGCCTTCATCAAGGCTGGAGATGCGGCCATCATCATGGTCACTCCCTCCAAGCCCATGGTCATTGAGCCGGTGAAGGAGATTCCCCAGCTGGGCAGGTTCGCCATTAGAGACATGGGCACGACCGTCGCAGCCGGCATGTGCATGAGCGTGGTACCACGCTGAACCAACTTTTTTTGGTGTAAACATGCAAAAGGCTAGAATTCGGCTCTCTGGCACCAATCCCTTGATGCTGGACGATATCTGCAATCAGGTCAAAGGGATTGCCCAGAGGACGGGCGTCCATATGGCGGGCCCCATCCCTCTTCCCACTAAGAGAATGGTTGTACCATGCAGAAAGAGCCCTGATGGAGAGGGAACAGCGACCTGGGACCACTGGGAGATGAGGGTGCACAAGAGGCTTATCGATCTAGATGCCGATGAGCGCGCTCTTCGGCAGCTCATGAGGATTCAGGTTCCTAAAAACGTGAATATAGAAATCGTTCTGGAAAGCTGAGATCAGTAGGTGGGGGTGCTTCCCGGGAAGAGAGCCCGCTGCCTATATCATTCTAAATTTTCAGAGGAATGTTCCAGTATCATAGGATTATTTGCATAAGATGCTGGATTGAATGAGATTAAAGGGGATGTGGACTCGTAGTATAGTCTGGATAGAATAGAGGCCTCCGGAGCCTCGGGCCCGGGTTCGAATCCCGGCGGGTCCGTAACATTTTTGCAGTTGATTCTAAATTTTGGGCTTTCTGGGATTTACTGAGTCTCGCTAAAGATTTCCAGAAGTGACCGCTGTGGCAGTACACTCTCCGGAAATTTCTTAATTTAATTAAGCAGGATCGCCGATCGGTAGATTCCGGTTGATCTTCTCTCCGCTATCAGCTGCTGGATGCCTTTTCTGCCCTGGCATTTGACCTGTCTGCTCCTTTTAGAGTAACCCCATCATCGATCTTTTTGAGAATGATGGTCCCATCGCCCAAATGGTCTATGGCAATCCTGTCTCCAGTGCATAGGTCAAGGCCATATCTGATGGCTAGGGGAAGCTGAACCCTGCCGTTAGCATCGATATTGGTAATCAATCCACTCACCTAGGCCATCCATCCCTCTTGTTTATAAAAGGCTTATTCTGAGATGAGGTTCATATGAAGGCAATGCGATAAGATGTCTGATCTAGAAGATGGCAAAACCGTGAATTTCTTGTCGATCCATCGGGGAAGCAGGCTGCCGGCAAGGAGGCGGTCGCAAGAGCTGCCCTGCTCGCTGGCATGGCCGGAGAGCATGACTTTTCATCGAATGAACTCTCTAGCAGTCTATGCCCTCGCATCCCGCCTCTCGCTTCTCCTTAGCGGGATCGTCCCGGAAGACCAGCCTCTTTTCCACATCGAACGTGCCGGTAAAGGACTCGTGCACCTTGACATCCTTGGAGAACATCTTGTGCAGATGGGCATCGGTCTGCCAGGTTCCATTAAACGAGTTCCTGGTCGATATGCCTACCGAGTCAACCGGGCTGGTGCTGAGGAGCCGTGCGATCTCATTCGGGTCAGCGGTATAAGAGGAAGGATTTGTGGAGGCGAAGAATGTGCTTCCTTCCCTCTCCATCTCGGTGACGGAGAAGGACTCCTGAACCTCAGCTCCTATTCCTCCCCAGAAGGATTTGGAGTTGATGTACTTGGTTCCCACCATTGGGGTGGTGCCGGAGTAGGTGATCCGAGTGTTCTCCCAGAGGTTCAGGGGAATAGTTGAGTCATTGCTCATGCCCGGCATCCGCCCAGCTCTCTGGGATTCAACGGTTCCCGTATCCATCTCCAGGTCGCCGTCACCGGTCATGAAGCTGTTATACTCCAAAGCCAGGTTTCTGTCCTTTACTGAGACGCCAACCTCGAAATAGCCCGTTCCTGCCACCTTCAGGCCGTTGGTGAACTCCCCCTCCTGGACCTGCCCGGATAGAGCAGATGCTATGCCAGTTTGCTCCAGGGTGAAGAGGAATATCAGCAACAAAGCCAACGCTACTCCCCTCGTAATCCTACCCCATTTTTCTTACTGGAGATCTATTTGGATCTTCTAGATAAAAAAGTTATTGCACTGGGGGGGCGATAGTTTGATCTCATTCCTTTGCCCAAACTCATGGCTGATGTCAGGGGATCTCGCTGTGGTCATGGATGTAGCAGGGACCATTATGAGGATGTATCGCGTGGCCAAGGACATACCAGGAGATATTATCCTGGAGAAGGTCGTCACCTGGGAGCTTATCATGGAGAAGAGTGGCCGGGCACTGGTAGTGCCTCAGATCGATCCGGATATGATAATATCCTGCAATCCCGACCATCCCATCAGAGTGCTGGTCTTGGGTCGCGAGGATTGCATCAAGATCAGCTGCTCATCCTCTCAGATCTCCCCAGATGAGGTCTTGAGGATTCTGAAGAGCTCTCCGGTCAAGATGCGCGAGCTGCAGGAGGCCTGTGCAATAGTGAAAGCGAAATGCCCGGGGAACTATCGCACTGCAGGATTCATCGTTGACCATGATCATGGAGAGATCGCCTATGCAATCAGCACTGGTGGCATTCCATTTCCTGGATTGGAGAGGGTACTGCTTGATTTAAAGGCTATGGGCGCAGATGTTTATCTAGCCTCAGGAGATAGCAGAAGGAGCCTGAACAGCCTGGACGATCTGGGCATAGATCCATCGCGAATGAATCCAGTAGCCAACCCCTGGCGGAAGAAGGAGATTGTAGCAGAGCTCAAGGAAAGGTATGGCCATGTGGTCATGGTTGGCGATGGCTTGAATGATATCTATGCCTTGAAGGCGGCAGACCTGGGAGTTTTGACGGTGGAGCAGCACACTCGCCCCTCTCCCAGGTTGCTGGATTCCGCTAGTGTCATCATCAAGAGCATCCGTGACCTTCCCCGAGTCATTAAAGAATCTGGATCTATCGGCCAGAACGAATCTACTCCTTCCCGACAAGGCGAACTACAAGAAAAGTATTATATACCTTGACAGTTGACCCTCTGTCCGGCAACCTTTTAATTCGCTTCGAAATGAGATTGAACTAGAAGATACTAGGAGTAGCCAATAAATGTTCGAAGAGCTTTTAGAGCTATACAAAACAAAGGCCGAAGAGATTGAAAGAGATCGTCGAGAAGCACAGGCTATGATAATGCTCGTCTCCGCTATCGACAAGATGTCCCAGGACATGGAGTCTAAGAAGAGCGATGTCGAGCTTTTGGGCAGGCTGATCGATCAGGTTGACCGCTTATCCAAAGAGGTATCCGACCTGAAGAGCCAGTTTCGCACCAGGCAGGCCCGGCCTTCTGCTGCAGTGGAGTCAGGCGCAGGCGATGGTAAGGCCCTGGATAATCATGCCCGATCTCTGATCGATATCATGGCGGAGAAGCCGGGCAGATACACCACCAGCGAGCTGGTGGACATGCTCGGTCTGAATAAGACAACGGTCATAAGCGTGATGAAGCGCGCTTTGGAGCTTGATCCCAAGCACGTCAAGATGAGCCAGGGCAAGAGGCGTAAGCTCTATTTGTCCTATGTCTCCGATGAGGATACGCAAAAGGTAGAATCCTCATCTGGGACTGGTGAATCTGACCGGATGAAGCTTGAGCTCATGGCCATGACCTGAGGGTGAAGCTCATATAAGCTGCAAAATTTGATACGATCGAGGCCGAACAGCCGGAAAACATCCGGCAGCCTTTCGCTTTGCGGGTTGCCCTTATGCCGGACTTTCAGAGATGTTTTCTCCCCAAATCGCCCTAATCTATTTAGTCATTTAATGTCGACCTGCATATTAACAGTGGATCTTGGGTATCTTGCTACTTATATATAGCAATCTTGACTTATTATGATATTCGGTTATGACATCCGCAGCAGATGATTATGATCCTGACCGGCAATATAGAATCTCGAAATGATGGGAATCATTTCAGCTCTCCTCTGGACGGATGAGCCGGAAGGCTTTGAATATTCCGGCAATTGCATTCTTCACTAGCTCTCTTCTCAATTCCATGCGGTAGATCAGCACCACAAATACGGTGAAGGTGGTGGCCAGGGCGAAGACTATGGCCAGAACGGTCACCATGCCGAAGTTATTGGTGATCAGAAATGGGGATGATATCAAGGCGGCAAATCCGAATATGGTGGTAAGCCCTGAGGCGATCAATGCCGAGCCTATGGCCCTGGTGGCTGTGGAGAGGGCCTTTCTAGGTTCGCCGATCTTCTCCAGCTCTTCATAGAACCGCTCCATCATCAGGATGGCGTACTCTGATCCTACTCCCAGGATCAGGGCTCCCAGGCACGCAGTAAGAGGGGTGTATTTCATGCCTGATATGTACATCACACCACCCATCCAGCCTATCACCACCAGCATGGGAAGCACAGGAAGCAAGGCCTTTATCAGATCCCGGTAAATCGCCAAGAGCACAATGAATATCAGCAAGAGTCCGAAGAGAGTCATCTCCGTCCTTCCTTTGGTCAGGGCAGTTATGACGGTGGTCATAACCACTGCGTCTCCCGTCATTCTCACCGAGACCCCTGCTGGAGGAGGATTCCAGGCGATGTCTTTATCGATCTCTTTCATCAGCCGGTCTGAGCCCTCGGTGCCCAGGTTGGTTATGGTCTGGCCTACATTAAGGTCGATTATGGCGGTGTTGTGTCCATCCAGGTATATATCCCGCCAATTGGCAGGAAGGGCATCGATTAGCATTCGGATAATTGTCCTATCCGTGGGGAGAGTTCCCTGGTTTGCCTCTTTTGTCAGGCTGGCAATGCTCGTATATCCCAATATCTGATCTCTGGAGCCTTTCAGATAGATGGAGAACTCATCCATCCACTCCAGCACCCGCGGATCGGTGACATCATCGGCCTGCACCAGCAGCTGGATGCTGTCAGTGCCCCCGAAGGTCTCGCTCATATGCCAGTAATCTATCAGTGGGGGCAGATCCTGGGGCACATAGTTCTTGAAGTCTGTGTCCACAGGGACCTGGGTATCTGAATATATGCCGGCCAGGGAAAGGAGTAGGGCTATAGCCAAAACGAGCTGCCACCTCTCAATGCAAAAGCCTGAGATTCCATCCAGCATCCTCTCAAAGATCGTCTCCTCTTCCCTCCGGCTGCCTTCTCCCCGGTCGCCTGCATTCGTATCTTGGGTCGAATGCTTATCTATTGGCTGGTGGTTCAAGCGCTTTCCCACGGCAATGTAGAGGATGGTCACCCCCACGAAGAGGGCAGAGAGGAAGCAGAGGATCAGTCCGATCAAGCAGAGCAATCCGAAGTCCCTGATCATGGGGATGGAGGATGTGAGCAGAGAGATAAAGCCAATGGAGGTTATGATCAGGGCGATGATCACCGGTTTGGTGACGTGTTTGACCGTTTCTACCACCGCTTTTTGCGGCTGGCCGGTGCGAGTGAACTCCTCATTTATCCGGTTTTGGAACTGGATGGCATAGTCGATGCCTATGCCTATCAGGACTGGAAATGCGGACATCGACACCATGGTGAATGGTATATGCAAGAGGCCCATGGCACCGAAGGTCCAGCCAACCCCCAGGAAGACGATTGGTATAGGAAGTAGGGACCACTTCACCTGGTTGAAGGTGATCAGCAATGCTACGATCATCAGAAAAGCTGCCAGGAGAAGAATGGGACCGTTGCTCTCGGCCATCTCTGCAGTTATCGAATTCATCAGGGCAGGATCGCCGGTGACCGTCAGCCTGGTGTCAGCAGGAAAGCTGGCCAACAGCAGCTGGCCTTTTGTCTCCTGGTACAGCTCCCCTTGCTCGCTTTCCGTGAGGGAGACCGGCAGCTCTATGGAGAGCATGGTATGGCTGCGATCGGGCAATATAGCCGCCAATATGAGATCGTCCGCGGACAGGATCTCATCTATCCTCTCCTGATCGGGAATGGCTCTTATTCCGCTGCTCTCTTTCTCTGTATCGGCCACTATATCGGCTATGCTGGTGACGGAGAGGACATCCGGAGCCTCTTTCATCTTATCGGAGAAGGTGAGCATCGACCGGAGGACCTCTGGCTTTGCCACATCATCCGCCTCGATCAATACGGCGATGGATGCGGTTCCAAAGTTCTGCACATAGAGATGGTCATAGACCTGATAAAGGGCGGAGTCCTTGCCCACCATGCTTTCGGTGGTCAGCCCTTGCATCTCGATCTGTTGGGCATAGTGGACGGCGCTGAGGGTGATGAGCAGTGTGGCAAAGATGATAATAATGGGATTGTCTGAGATCCACCGGCCGAGCTGTTCTGAGCCGTTCATTGCATATGCCTCGTTTCCTCTTTGAACTGCCATAGCCCGGGATCTTCCCGAGCCAGCATGGCAAAAGTTCGGATATTATCGACCAATCGAAACATGCGAAAGATAGATAAAAGTTGTGGTCTTCTCTATATTGATGGAGCAAGAGGCAAGAGCCGTCTTGAAGAGGCATATGATAGATGCCTGTGTCAAAGGGGCCAATAACCGCGGCTGCTGTGATGCAGTTGGGGTTTTGCAGGGCACACTCTTTCTGACGGGTGTTCCCCTGTCCATGGACCAGCTGGTGGAGGAGACTGGCTACAGCAAGTCCACGGTTAGCACCAATATGGGCATCTTAGAGAGGATAGGCCTGGTCAAGAGGGTGGTCATACCGGGCGATAAGAGATATCACTATATTCCAGTCACAGATGCCGATTCGTTGAGGGGAGATATGATAGCCAACATCCGCCAGAATCTGCAATGCATACTGAATGCACTTGACCGAACGGAGGCAGATCTGAGGGCCTGGGAGAGTCCAGACCCATCGGTCATGCAGAGGATTGAGGAAATTAGGCATTTTTATCGGCAGAACGATAAGTTGTTGGATCTGATATCAAGGCACAATACCGAGGATTTGATCCAGCTGCTAGAGACGTCCTTCTGAGGGTATGAATTTTTTTAAATGGAATGAAATAAACATTTTTCTACTATGATTAGCTCGAAGCTTAGACCAGAGGGCTTCATCGATTTTGAATACGTTATAAGGTGCATTCAATACATTGATTAAGGAGTTGATATGTTAATGAACTGAAGAGCTGAAATATAATGGATTTTAATTGGAGAGGAGCTTTAGGCATTGGGATCTTGAAGAGATGATCGGTCAGATGCAGTGGCGCATAGATAGTTGCACGAATGGCGAGGGTGATGATCAGTCGCGGATCGCCCTCTTTAAGAGCGATCTGGATAGGATCTCTGCCCGTTTATGTGAGCCAAATAGCAGTAATCTTGGCAATACCCTCCTAGATGATCTGATTTCAGATAATCCTTGCTGCCTCTTTTTGCAGGATCGAGGTCTTCGCTACACCTGGCTTTCATTTGAGAGGCCTCCTGGAATGGATGGCTTGCTGGCCCTGGGAAAGACGGATGAGGATATTTTTTCGCCAGCGGAGGCAGATCGGCAAAGGAGGATCAAAGAGAGGGTGATAGAGACTGGGAATCCCGCCCGGGGCGAGGTCCATATCTCGAAGGATGGGATGGAGCAATATCTTGATTACGTCTACTATCCCTGGCAAGACGAAGACGGAAGGACTCTGGGTGTGGCAGGCTGCATCAAGGATGTAACCGAGCGAAGGATAGCCCAGATCCAGCTGCAAAGAATGGTGCAGTCGGTGGAAAGCTCTCCAACAGCGATCGTTTTATTTGATTTCGAGGGCAGGATCGAGTATGTAAATCCCCTCCTCCTTCAAAGCTGTGGATATGATGATGCCTCTCCTGTGATGGGCTGGTCAATATTCGATTTCACCAATGAGGATGGCAAAAGCAAGCTGCGAGAGGTGATCATTCCTGTCCTTCTATCCCAAGGGAATTGGCAGGGAGAGCTGCCCATACAGGGGACTGACGGACAATATTATACTGCAGAGATGATCTGCACCAGGATCGCGGCGTACTCTGGAGGTTCAGTCTATTTCCTGGCCAACTTCTGCCATTTATCCGATAGCATGAGGGCTGAAGAGGCACTGCTTTTAGATGAGTCGGGGCTGGGGGCATTGCTCCAGCTTAATCCGATGGATGAAGCCTTCCTCAAGGAGCTTGCCGACTATGCTATTCAAGCGGGTGCAAAGCTCACTGGCTCGAGATTTGGCTATCTCACCTTTATGGATGAAAGCGAGGGCATCATTTTCATGAGCCACTGGTCCAAAGATCCCCTGCCTGAGGATGGCGCGGATCGGAGCAAGATGGCATATCATCTGGGTGAGCCCTGCCTCTGGGGCGAGTCCCTGAAAAGGCGTCGAGCGGTGATCGTCAATGACAATTCCATTTATTGCGGCAAATCTCACCTCTCGCCGGATGAGGCTTGGGTCCTGCGATATATCAGCGTTCCCATCATGGATAAGGGAAAGATCGCCATCGTAGCTGCAGTCGGCAATAAGGAGGAGGAATATAATGATGCCGATGTGCGCCAGCTCACATTGCTCATGAGCGGCATGCACAAGCTCATTCAGAAGCGCAGGACCGAGGAGGAGCTGCGCCAGCGGGACCTGCTGCTCAGGAGGGTGGCCACCGCCACCACAAATCATCTTCTTGCCACCGATCCTGATGCTATCAAGAAAGCTCTGGGAATTCTGGGGATTTCAATAGGCTCTGATCGGATTACGATCCTGGAGAGCGCTGAATGGACGGGCACCGAGTCCGTATTTGAGGAGTCGATCCAGTGGCTTAGGGAGCCTGCAGAGCCATTCCGGGGAAGGATCTCCTGGGACCAATTCATCGGATGGCAGGATGCTCTCTCCCGCGGCAATCCCATTCAGGGCATAACATCCAAGGTCATCGATCCGGGACGGAAGCTCCTGGAGGATAACGGTATCATCTCCTTTCTCCTTCTGCCTGTATTCATCGAGAGGCGTTTTTGCGCCGTCATCTCCATTGATGACTGCCATTTTGAGCGGCGGTGGACGGAGAACGAGGTAGCAATTCTACAGGCGGCAGCGGAAAGCATAGGAAATGCTTTGCTGCGCCGGCGGACTGAGGTGGCCCTGAGGGAGAGCAAGAGAATGCTCACCACCCTTATGAGCAATCTGCCTGGGATGGCTTATCGCTGCAGGAACGATCGCCAAAGGACCATGGAGTTTGTAAGCGATGGATGCCTGGAGCTGACCGGCCGCCCATCACCCGAGCTTCTTCATAATAGCGCAATTTCGTATGCCGATCTGATCCATCCTGATGACCGGGATCGCGTCTGGAGTGAAATCCAGCAGGAAACGGAAAAGGGAACTCCGTTCCGTCTCACCTACCGGATTAATGCAGGCTCAGAAACGAAATGGGTCTGGGAACATGGTCAGGGGATCTTTGACGCCTCTGGAAAGCTTCTCGCCCTTGAGGGCTTCATCCATGATATCACTGAGAGGAAGCTGGCAGAGGATGTGCGGAAAAGGACCCAGGAAGAGCTGGAGATGAGGGTATCAGAGAGGACTGCCTGGCTTTTGAGGATCAACAGGGCCCTCAACGAGGAGATGTTAGAGCATAAGGAGACGGAAAAGAAGCTTCTTCAGGCTCAGCAGGCAGCGGATGCAGCATCCCGCTCGATGGGGGAATTTTTGGCCTACATGAGCCATGAGATACGCACTCCCATGAACTCTGTTATCGGTCTTGCCGGCTTGCTGCTTGAAACCAATCTGTCGCCTGAGCAGCGCGATTACGTGCAGACCATTCACAGCAGCGGCGATGCCTTGCTGAGCATCATCAATGATATCCTCGACTTCTCCAAGATCAACGAGGGAAAGATGAAGCTGGAGCTCGAGCCCTTCTCCCTGCGCAAGTGCATTGATAGATCTATCAACATGGTGGCGGCAAAGGCGGCTGAGAAGGGTCTGGAGATGGGGTTCTATCTGGATGATCTCGTCCCTCAGACCGTAGTTGGAGACTCAGTCCGGCTGCAGCAGATCCTGGTCAATCTCCTGGGCAATGCGGTCAAGTTCACAGAAAGGGGCATGGTATCCCTTGAGGTGAAGATGGGTGACGAACCAGGAATGCTACACTTCTCAGTGACCGATACCGGCATCGGCATCTCCAAAAGCGACATGAAAAAGCTGTTTCACTCCTTCAGCCAGGTAGATGCCTCCACCAGCAGAAAATACGGTGGCACTGGCCTGGGCCTGGCCATCAGTCGCATGCTGGTGGAGCAGATGGGGGGAAGGATATGGGTGGAGAGCGAGATGGGGAGCGGCTCCACATTCCATTTCCAAATAAAGGTTGAGGAATCATCCGGGGATGATGCATCCAATCGAATCCTGGCGGGCAAGAGGATAAGCGCGATAAAACCCGGCTATCAGGAGGTTGATCACCGGGATTTGAAAATTCTGCTGGCTGAGGATAATCCGGTCAACATGAAAGTTGCTCTCCTCATGCTCAATAAGCTGGGATACAAGGCAGATGTGGTCTCCAACGGGGAAGAGGCGGTTCAGGCTCTGAGCCATAAGCATTATGATGTGGTTTTAATGGATGTGCAGATGCCTAAGATGGATGGCCTGGAGGCGACAAGGGCTATATTGGATATGAATCTGGCTGCACGCCCACGAATCCTGGCAATGACCGCTTATGCTCTGGAGGGGGATCGGAAGAGATGTCTGGACGCCGGCATGGATGGCTATATCTCCAAGCCAGTGCAGATCGATGAACTCCGGGCCGCCCTTCAGGCATTAAATATCGGCCGCCAGAGGGCGGATTGAGCGGGGGAGGATCCCCTCACCGGAGCATCACCTTGCTCATGGTCACCAGGAAGAGGGCCATTAGCAGCCATCCGGCCAGGGTCTCAAAAACGGTCAGGAACTCGAAGCCCTCAATGATGCTGATGTTCTGGGGGGCCCGGCCAAGAAACCACATGCTGCTGAAGTAGAAGGCATCGTTTATCGATATGCTGCTACCGGGGCTTGCAGAAGCAGAAGGTTGCAGGGCGTGTGCTCCCCAGAAGATCGCTGTGAAGAGGATGATCAGAGACAGGCTGAGGATCACGGTGTGGGATGGACGGACTCCATAGCCGCAGGAGAGCCAGGCCAGGCGGTCGATGATTCTGGGAAATGCCTTCGTGGTCCGGGCATGCTTCTCCTTTCGATACTGATAGTAACAGTCGTCCTCGTCCTCGAACTGCTCCAAGTTTCTGAAGTTCTTTATCAGGGTGAGATAGACTGAGCCGTTGTAGGGCAGATGTTCGCGGATGGTGTTCCAGCGGACCACAATGCGGTTGTAGTTCAGGTCCTTTAGGTGGATGCTGGCGTCCTCTTCGAAGATGGCGTCGGAGAGCCGCAGGGTGTACACCCTGGCATTGGAGAGGTGAAAGCTGCGATGGAATTTCGCCCGGCCGAAGTCACCATCGTTGAACCTGGCTCGGGAGAAGTTGGCCTCGGTAGTGAAATGAGCGCGGGAGAAGTTGGCTTCCCCGTGAAACTGGGCCTGGGAGAAACCGGCGTCTTCCTGGAAGAAGGAGTCAGAGAAGTTGGCCGCCTGAGAGAATACGGTGCCGTCAAAATCCACCAGCCCCTGAAAGGCGGAGTGGTCGAAGAACACATTTCCCTTGATCACAGAGTACTCTATCTTGATTATCGATTCTACGATCTTCCGCTTGTTTCTGTTCAAAGGTAGGTCCAGATTGTGCAGGTCCAGGTCACCGTAGATGATGACATTCTCATACTCAACCGGCTTGCCCTCTTCTATCCTTTTGTGGATCTCCTCTGCCTTGATCATCAGAAGGCTATCGACCATAAGCGTAATGAGTATTCGATAAATGCAGATATGCCTTTCGCTCGACCGGTCTATGCCTCGCCTCTTCCCAGGAGCATCTCCTCGATCCAGTCCCAGTCGTGCTCATAGATGTGGGCAGAGGAGCTGGTGGTGGAGATGGAGCCCGGCTGGGCACCCACTTCTCGTGCTGCATATTCCAGCAGCCTGGCCAGACCGTAGAGGTTGGCGGGATAGGCCCCGGCGAAGTCATGGCTGCGAAAGAAGATGGCCAGGTGCAGCCTGCCGCCGCGTAATTTGAAATCATCAACGATCATGCAGGGGACTTCATTCCTCTCCCCATCCACCGGGGGGATCCAGGTCACTGACGTGGCCCGGCGGGTGGCAGGAGATTCCTTCAGCCGTTGAATGGCCATATCGATCTGATCCAGGGGTGGGGTGCCTGGCAGGCGCCAGGCGCGCAGCCTCTCGCCATAAGTATACTCAAATCCGGGATTGTCGCCGCAGAGCAGTTGATGGGCATACTCCTCCAGCCGCTCCTCATTCCAGGAGTACTCCTCCGGAATCATCTCTTGATATGGATTCTCCACCACTACCTGCAAGGATAGAAGCTCTCGTATCTTGGTCCCTCTCTCATCCGAGATCTCTTCACCCTGTCTCCAGATGAGGTTCAGACCTCGATGCCAGGCATCGGAGATGGAGCGGGCGCGTATAAACCTGCCCAGCCCATTGCTCTTCAGCTCTGATGATGCCGTATGCGGCAAGATCTGTCCACCCCTCCGTCCATGTGTTGTTAATCCACTTTTCAACATATCAAGATAACCCTCTTCGCCAGATGACTGGTGAGATGGTGGATCGCCAAGCCCAGTTCGCTGTAGCTGAACTCTATCTCGATCAATCCTGAGTATGCCATTAACAATATGATTATCAATATTAACTCAATAAATATTAGCAAAGCTATGAGAAATAAGCCGAATCCCGGCGTGCGAATGACCTCAAATGCAAAGTCCCACAGAGTCCTTCCCACAACCATATGAATCCTCACAGAGAGCAACAGGAAGTGTTACTGTCCAAAGGCTATAAAGTGTAGCAATGAGGGAAGGGCGAAAGTGAGTTACACGGGAAAAGATACTTTAATAAGGGCTTTGAAATATCTTTGCTGATGGGTGACTTTGAGTGGGCAATGGTCAATTCTCTAAACTCCTTCTTCGAGAGGGAAGGCATTAAAGCCATAGCCTACCGGCTCCGACAGTCGCGGTTTGCCACCCAGCTGGCCGATATCCTGGTGGACTCTAAAATTGCCGAGTACTACCTGGCAATCGAATGCAAAAGCCTTGATGCCCGCAAGACCCGGTCGCTTTATTTCAAACAGCACTTCAGCGAGGCCTCCGGCGGCCATCAGATAGAGAGGGAGACGGATTTCATCACCCGTTCTGGCCGTCAGGGCATACTGGCGGTGGAGCTGCGTTATGGGGTGGGGAAGAGCAGAACTGCCCATCTCGTCCCCTGGGGGCAGATATTCGACCGCTACAATGAGGGTGAGGCGGGGATAACATTGCAGGAGGTCCAGGTCAATCCTCCACTGGAGAGAAGGGGTGGAGCTTATGAGATATCCCGTCTGGACATACTCAGGATCACCGGATACTATGATCTGGCAGGTAACGGTCTCTTGCATGAGGCCGATCTTTACCCCGAGGACCTCAGTTTGGAGGAGTAAGCGGTGCGGGACAGATCTGAAGGCCCGGAAATCAGTGGCTGGATTCCAAGCCAGCAATTTTCAAAAGCTTTATCTCACTAAAAAAACCGAATCAAATATCGACAGAATCATGCACAGGAGTGAAAGGATATGACCCGAACAGAGGATTTCTTGAGGGAGGCGTTTGCCGGCGAATCTGGAGCGAACAGGAAGTACAGCATATTTGCCGCTCAGGCGGATAAGGAGGGCTACGCTCAGGCCGCCAGGCTCTTTCGGGCCGCTGCCGAGGCGGAAGCGGTGCACGCAGCCAACCACCTGCGCGCCCTAAAGGCCATCAAGACCACCAAAGAGAATTTGCGTGAGGCGATCGCCGGAGAGACGCATGAGTTCAAGGATATGTATCCAGAGATGATAGCTATAGCAAAGGAGGAGGGCGCCCGGGATGCTGAGAGGTCGTTTAACTATGCCAATGCGGTGGAAGAGCATCATGCCTGGCTATATCATGATATGCTCGAGGGGCTGGATATCCAGAAGGAGCCATTCCCCTATTACGTCTGCCCGGTATGCGGCATGACTGTGGATCACAAGGCTCCCGACAAGTGTCCGGTCTGCGGGGTCAAAGGAAGCATGTTCAAGAAGATCGAATAGAGCAAAACGGATTTATCCTGCACCCCCATAATCATCCATATGAGATATCTAATGATTCTGGCAATGGCCCTGCTGCTTTCAAGCTCTTGCGCTTTATGCCAGTCAACTGACCGCTCCCAGGATGATCCGGTATCAACCATTTTGAGGGAGCTGGTGGTCGCATCATCGGACGACCTGAAATCCTACACCTTCTCCATGGAGATGGAGCAGGATAAGACGCTTGAGAACCTCTCTTCTGGCCAGTCTCAGCAGGTTCAAACCCGGTCCATCGGCTTTGGCCTGGTAAATGTGACCGATCAGGCCCTAAAGCTCGTCATGGCCACTCTGACTTTTATTCCCGGTGATGAAGGCAACTCCACGGCATCAGCCCTGGAAGAGTATCTGCAAAACGACACCATTTATATGAAGATGGATGGCAACTGGACCGCTATGGAGCTATCCGGATTGGGTGATGCATGGTCCCAACAGAATTCCCTGGACCAGCAGATCGATATGCTCAATCAGTCCCGGCTCACTTTAGTCGGCTCGGAGATGGTGGGGGACGAGGACTGCTATAAGGTGCGAGCAGAGATTGACATTGCCTCTTATGCTGATCCCCTTTCCCAGGAGGTGGCTTCCATTGTGCCATTCATCCCCCTGAATTTCTCCGATATCCTGCGTAATATGACCATGGAGGTCCATTACTGGATATCCAAAGAGAGTCAGCTCTTAAAGAGGGCGGATGTGTTTGAGACCCTTTATATGACTCCCCAGTCACTGGGATTGCAGCCATCAGAGGAGGAGAACATGGCGGTTCGCATGAGCTCCACCACTTCCGTGGTCTTCGATGGATTCAATGAGAGCGTAAATATCGTTCTGCCGCCCGAGGCCAGCGCTGCTCAGCTCTTCAATATGTCATCTTATCCTGAGAGCGAGGCGGTTGCAGTCTCTTTATTGGATCAGGACGGACTGAACGAGACTGCGGTCATCGAGGCGCTCCCCGCAACGGTGTCCGATGATGCTCTGCCCCAGGATGAGGCAAGCGTTGTTCTGCCGGAAAACCAGTCCCTCTCGGCCTGAGGGCTCACAATAGGACGATTGCGCCATCCGAATCGAGCCTTCACCTGTTCGATCAGCGCAGCTGATCATCCTGGGTGGGCTCAACCATACCTTTTCCGAGAAAAAACTCACAAGCTGCAGAGCCCTTGCAGCTCTATCGAATAGTTATTATATGCCATACTCCTTATCGACCTTTCAACGCTCAGCAAGCACTGATGGTGCGACAGATGGCAACCTTGGACAGAGATAAAGTATCAACGGCCGGCGATAACTGTGACCAGCAAACAGATCCTGAAATAGACAAGGACTTTGCCCACCAGGTCATGGCAACTGTAGGGCAGGGAATTGTGGTAAGCAGTGAAGGATGGCGCTTTGAATACGTAAATCCTGCCTTTGCCCGCATGGTAGGCAGGATGCCAAAAGAGCTTATTGGCAGATCCATGGATGAGTTAATCCACCTCCAGGACCTCCCTATCCTATTCAAGGCAAGGTCAAGGCGGCAGGCGGGAGAGACATCTTCCTACGAGGCCAGACTGATACGGTCCGATGGATGTGTGTTCCCCGTTCAGGTAACCGGCACGCCGCGCTGGCAGGATGGCAAATTTTTTGGATCCATTGTCGCAGTCACAGACTTAACAGAGCGCAAACGGTTTGAGGACGAACTCAAGAAAAGAGAAGCCGAGAACAGGTTGCTCCTCGATTCAATTCCCGATTCCATCTTTCTCCTCGACAAAGAGGGCAACTTCCTTGATTATAGAACCCCCAATTCTTCAATCCTTTACGCCCCTGCGGAGCTGTTCATGGGGAAGAATATACACAGTATAATGCCGCAGGATCTGGTAGAGTTAACGATGAATAATCTCGAGATGGCAAGGCAAAGCGGAAAAATGCAGGTCTTCGAATATCAGCTGCCGGCAAATGGTGAGATAAAACATTTTGAAGCGCGCATTAACCTCTGCGAAGGGGGGGATTTCCTGGCACTGGTACGGGACGTGACAGAGCGCAAAAGGTCTGATGAGATGCTCTGGAAGGCCAAAGAAGAGGCTGAGGCTGCTGCCAAAGCCAAAAGCGAGTTTTTGGCCAACATGAGCCATGAGATAAGAACCCCTTTAAACGCCGTCATAGGCCTGACAGGGCTTCTCCTTGATACCGATCTGACTCCTGAACAAAGGAATTACTTGGAGATCGTCAGGAACAGCAGTGATTCATTGCTCAGCGTCATAAACGACATACTGGACTTCTCCAAGATCGACGGAGGCATGATGGAGCTTGAGCATAGCCCCTTCGATCTGCGCAGATGCATAGAGTCTACAATGGACCTGATGGTGACAAGAGTGGCGGAAAAGGGGCTGGTGCTAAAAGTTGTCCTGGACGACCAATTGCCGACGATGCTGGTGGGCGATGCCAGCCGGCTCCGCCAAGTGCTAGCAAACCTATTGAGCAATGCCGTCAAGTTCACAGATAAAGGATTTGTAGAGGTCTCAGTTAGAGGAAATGCCATTCCGGAAGGATTTGAGCTTCGCTTCGATGTGTTGGATACTGGCATTGGCATGCCCCAGGATAAGCTGGACCGCCTGTTCATGCCGTTCAGTCAGATCGATTCATCAATAACTCGAAGATATGGTGGCACGGGCCTGGGACTTGCCATCTCAAAGCGCCTTGTGGGGATGATGGGGGGAAGGATCTGGGCTAAAAGCAATCCAGGAGTGGGCAGCACATTCACATTTACAATAAAAGTCAAACTGTCATGCATGCAGCCGGTGCAACATGAGGTCAAGGACTTAAAACCTGATATAAAGCCTCCAATCGAGGGACATTTTCAACAGGCCCTACCTTTGAGCATACTTCTTGCCGAGGATAACGCCGTCAACCAGATGGTTTTGCTGCAGATGTTGCGCAAGATCGGCTACCAGGCAGATCTTGCTTCCAATGGTTTCGACGTCCTGGCGGCCCTGGATAGGCAGGCCTACGACGTTGTTCTGATGGATATACAGATGCCCGACATGGACGGCTTTGAGGCAACCAGGAGGATTTTGGCGCGTTTCCCCAAGATGAAGCGCCCCAGGATCATCGCACTCACTGCTCATGCTTTAAATGGAGATAGGGAGAGATGTCTGGAAGCAGGCATGGACGGCTATCTCAGCAAGCCTGTAAAGATAGAGGATCTGCAGTCAGCGCTGCGGCCCACAGGGCATTGAAACAAGTCTTTCCCCAATCAGGCTTGCCTATGATCCGCCTGGTTTTTCATCTTTTGGGCATGATCCCTGCCTGAGGATCATGTTTTTTTTGGCTTTTCGCTGAATTAAGTGGGTGGGCCCAGCAGAGATTATAGCCTCTGTTTCTCTGTGTCTCTGCGGTTGGGTCAGAGCATAGCGTTTCACCACGAAGGCGAAAAGATACAGAGAATTTCCAATTCAAGTTCACCCATGCCAAGTGGCGAGGGGCCGCTCAATGTCCCGGGTAGCCAGCCGAGCCGCCCTCGATGGGGCCCGCGTCCTCGTAGCCCTGCCGCTGTCCAGTTCCTGCCAGGCGAGTGAGTGTCTGGGGATGAAACACCAGACTGAGAGCGTTCAAGGCGTGCTCTGCCGTCCTCTTCTCCGCCAACCAGGCGAGCGTCTTCTCGTCCTTGGCCTCATCCTCATGCACGAATACCTCCAGGATATGCTTGTTGGTCATGAGCTGGGCCATGATCAGGCCGCTGGATGCCTCATGGGCGCACATCTTGTCCTTATCTGCGGGGCCGGGCATCCCTAAAGCGATGACGATATCGCAATCATCTTCCTCCAGCAGCCTTTTGGCTGCCACAGGCAGGTCTTTGATTCCGGGGACGGTGTAGCGGACGATCTGGACTGATGCCTCCTTCTTGATGGTGCTCACTGCCGCCCGGGCCATATCGACCCGGGCGAAGGTGGTGTCGGCAATGCCGATGCGTTTCATAAAAGTACAGTTAGATGGGTTGGCTTTTAGGTTTATCGGCATCATCTGGACCGCAGAGCACTCTTGAGTGCCTGCTGGCTGCTAGATGAGAGGCGGCAGCATAAGCGTGAACTGAGCGAAAGAATTAATTAGTATTAATATCTTCGCTACAGTTCCGTGGCCAGGGGCGGCTTTTCCTAACAATCTTCCTCCTTTACCTTTCGCCGCTCTCGGCCCTCTTCTCATTATTTTCATTGTCAGGATGACTGGATTTGCGGTCATGTGGCTATTATGGATAGATTATGGATGTGGACCAAAAGATTGAAGCATATTTGTGGTTGGGTGAGCTTTGGCGCGTCAAATATCAGCCCGATTTTTTAGTGCCGCACTGAAATTTGTTGGATGAACGCTCCCCGGGCAGAGGGCGGGAGGCAAAAGGGCTGCTAATTCTCCCGCCCCCTGAGCGTTCTTCCGGCCCGAAATTGACTCTCTCCAGGCGTCCAGACATATAGGGCCGATGAGATCGTTCATCCTGCTCTCTCTGCAGACAAGATTGCGGTCATATCTCTGGCCGCAGAGTCGAACAGTGCTCTTTCTGAGCTTTTGCTTCCCTCTCATCTCATTCTGGATAGACGAAGGCTCCATTTTCAGTCGGATCGTAGTCCAGTTTCATCAGATCGCTGAGGAACTCTCTATGGACCTGGACCGGATCGACATCCTGGAACTGCTCCGGGTAGAGCCACTTGGCCACGGTCAATGCACCCACCACCAGCTGGGGGCCGATGGAGAAGTCTCCGGAGATGATATGGACCCGTCCATCCCTCACTGCGGATATATTTCCGAATCCCTCGGTTTTCATGATCTCATCGTAGTAGGCCTTCATCGATTCGGGGTCGCTTGACTTGTAGCCGCCCTTATAGGAGAGGCCGATGATGACCTGAGGATCCTTATCGATGACGAACTCCGTCTCCAGATCTTTGTTGCCTTCCATATAGCCGCTGGCGATGTTTATGCCGCCTGCCAAATCCACCAGATCGGTAAAGCCGGTGCCGCTGGCATAGGCCCATCGGGCAGTAGGACCGGTATCGGCGCTCCTCTCCCTCTCCATTAGGACCCTCGCCCTGTCTTCGTCCTCTATTCTTGCTGCCTTATCCTGAATCTCTCCGATGTAGCGATCATACCAATCCAGATATCTTTGGGTTGAATCGGGATCGTCCAGCAGGAATCCCAGGACTGCCATCTCCTCTCTTAAGCTGGATGATCGGGATAGGTCGAATCTGAGCACCGCCATTCCTTCTGGCAGCTTGTCCTCAAGCGCATCGGTCGATGGAGCATTGGTAAAGGTGACCACCAGATCGGGCTGCAATGAGATTATGCTCTCGATATCCGGCTCGCTTGTGGTGCCCACAGCGGGAAGCTGGCTCAGCCTGGGAAAGAGCTCCACTCTCTCTCCTACGGTATTGTCCACTCCTACCGCCTTCTCCTCCCCGCCCAGCACGGCCAATGCAATGGCATGGCGCATGTTAAGGGTCAGGATACGCTCCAGGGGCAGCTCCAGGGTCAGGTTCTGCTTGTTGCCATCGATCAGGCTGATCCTCTCCGCTCTGTCTTCTATGAGCTCCTCTGCCAGCTGAAGGTCGGACAAATCCACAGTGCCATCCAGGTTAACATCGGATAGCATGGTGGCCTCCTTTGAGCCATTGATGATCTCCTGGATGTAGTCGATATCTGTTTGGTCTATTCTGTCGTCCATATTGGCATTGCCGAAGATATTCAGGGTGAAATCGGAGCCGATCGCTATGCCAGCCATTGATGCGGTCAAGGCGATCAGCAGTGTTGAGGCGATACATATTGGTCTATTCATGAAATTCCTCCTGAGGTTCATTTAATTATACCAAACATTTGCTTCTTATTATCTTATACGAATCAAATCAGGCATTTATAGCTATCTGCGATGAATAATCCGGGCTATGTCTGTTCTCATGCCCGCAGAGCAAAAAATAGATTTTAGCGATTGAAGCTGGATTTAGATCTTGAAATTCTCCTCCCCACTGATCGCTTCCATCTGCCTCTGACAGGCTTTCAGCTCCTCGGGGCTGCCCTGCACTGCCAGCCAGACCGCTCCCTCTGCCCCTCCTACCCCGCCTGCGGCCAGGATCTCCGCTTTGGCTCCAGATAACAGCCTTATGGCCTCGATCTCGGTGAAGACCTCACCTGGCAGGGGCAGAAGCCTGTGGCCATTGCTGCCGGGGGCGTTCAATCGCGCCGCCAGATCGATCAGATCTCCTGGTATACGTTTTTCCAGCCCCACGGGAAGGATCAGACTCACCCTGCGGCCCACTGCCGCCTGCAGGGCGGCGATTGCCGTGCCCCCCTGGGGATGGCCGATTAAAACTCCTGCCTGATGGCGGACGAGATCCAGAGCATTGGCCCCCTTGAGGATGACATCCCCCTCCTTCAGTCTGGCGGAGACATCGAATATGGTAGCGCCCTTCATCCAGATCCCCTCCTCTATCACCACGTCTCCAGGAAAATGGCTCTGGTCGGCCAGCCTGCCTTCAATTGTGGTCCTTCCCGGCAGGAGGGTGACCCCGCGGAAGAACCGATTCTTAGAGAAGCCCTTCTCCTGGCCCAGTGCCTTTAAAATCTCCTCTGCAACGTAGCCGTTGGTAGTGCCGGCGATGATGACTATGGTATGGGAACGCATCGCTTCTAAAATGGCAGGGTGGGAGGCCAATGCTTTAGCAATCAGCCTTTTTCCTGCCGCCGGGGTGAGGACGAACTGGTACATACCATTAGTGTGGCATCTTGATCAAGATAAATCCAATGACCAGAGATCTGGGGGGAATTGCACTCTCTCCCTTCAACCGATAGAATTAATAAGCATAATAGCACCGCTACTGGTTTGTGGCCAGGGGCGGCTTTTCCTTACAATCTCTTCCTTTACCTTTTGCCGCTCCCGGCCCTCTCCTCATTGCATCCAACCATCCGAACGGCTGGACCGAGGAATCTTATGGCAATTATGAGAAGATCAATTTGTCGGACGAATCCCCCAGGGGCAAAAGGCTTTCATCTGATATCTTCGAGCATAAAGGAGCCTGTTCTGCTGCAAAAATGATGCCCCTGAGGCCAAAGACCAAGGTCACCGCATTCGCCACTCCAGAATCCTTCCATCCTCCTCCGGGTCTCGGCTGCGTCCTTCTATCTGGCGGCCGCAGTAAGGGCAGACCAATCCCGGCGAATGTTCTGCTTCCTTTCTCTGGGCCTGCACCTGGACAAATCCCATGGCCAATAGCCCTGCTGGCAGGGCAAACAGGCCAATTCCCAGGATGACCACCACCGAGCCGATCAGCCTGCCCCAGGGAGTGATTGGATAGATATCTCCATACCCTACAGTGGCTAGTGTCACAATGCCCCACCACATGGCATCAGGAATGGAGGCGAAGGCCTCGGGCTGGGCGTCATGCTCCGCCTCGTACATCAAGCCGGCGGATGTGATAAGCAGAACGATTATGGTGAAGAGCATAAGGCCGAGCTCCTCCTTCTTCAGCCGGAGGACGTCATCGAATGTCTGCAGGGCGCGCGAGTAATGGGCCAGCTTCAAAATCCGGAAGAGACGGAAGAGGCGCATGGCTCGAACGAACCTCAGATCGGCGATGACGAATGGAAGATAGAAGGGAAGCACAGCTATAAGGTCCACCATAGCCAGGGGAGTTATCGCAAAGCGCAGTCTGTTGCCCTGAGGAGCGCGGTATCTTGGATCTTCAATGCAGCTCCAGATGCGCAGGATATACTCGATGGTGAATATTCCTATGGAAAATACATTGAATGCTTCAAAAATGGGTCCGTAGGCGGAGTAGAGCCATTGCACCGTCTCCATGATCACCGCTACGACATTGAGAACCACTAAAAGCATGAGTGCGAGGTTGACCCGATTCGGCCAGCCGTTTGCATGGTTCTCCTCTTCCAGGATCTCATATATCCAGCGCCTATAGCTCTTGGGCATCCAGGCCTAGCTTATGTTCATCTTAATATATACGAACTTGCCTCTTTTTCAGCATGCGTGCTTTCCCTTGCAGGAGTGAGTTGCGTGGGGACATAATCTCCAAGAGCGCTGGATCAGACCTAACAATAAATTTAAATTATGCTTGATATGGGAATATTCTGAGTCTGATTCTACTTGAAAATAAAGTGGTGCGTATGATTGATATGAACGCAAAGGAAGTCTTGACCACCAAAGATTTAGCTGCTATCTGTGATAAGATATTCACGCTTTGCAGCTTGTTTGGGAATGCGGAGTACCATACATAGATCAGCTAGGACTTGAAATCCATATAGAGTCATTGGCTTGAAAAAACGCAGCCCGAACGAGCCGAATCTAGGAGTAGAACTCTATGCTCGAGCCTCTCGCCGACGAAATAATAATCCGAGTTCGCCAAGCAGCTGAGCTGTACTATCGCCTTGTCCTTCTGGTAGGCAAAGCCGGTTCTGGTAAGACCGCTGCGCTCCAGGTTGTTCACGAGCGCACATCCGCCCCCCTGTTCAACGTCAATCTCGAGCTGTCTCGGCGGATGCTCGACCTCACCGAGCGTCAGAGGGCTTTGCAGTTGCCGCGACTCCTCACAGAAATTGTGGGTACATCTGCGGATGATGTGATCTTGGTGGACAATATAGAAATCCTGTTTGATGTATCGCTCATGCTAGACCCGCTGCGGCTTCTGCAGGGGATTTCGCGGAACAAGACGGTGGTCGCGGCCTGGAATGGCTCAATCGAAAGCAATCACGTGATATACGCGACACCGGACCATGCTGAATACAAAAGATACCCTTTACTTGATTTCTTATTAGTGAGCAAAGAGGCCGTTGCATGAAGACGAATAACAAAAAGCGTAGGTGCTGATGCTATGAAATATGGAGATTTGATCCAGTTCGAGCCTATCGAGTCAGTGGTCCAGTTGAGGGATGCCGATGAGGCTACTGCTGCCCGCCAACTTGTCCAGACCTACGTCATCTCCGATGAGATGGCCGAGAAGCTGGTCAACCTTGTCGTTCCTCAGCTTCAGTTCGAGCAGCCAATGGATAACAAAGGGCTGCTGGTCGTCGGCAACTATGGCACCGGCAAATCGCATCTCTTGTCCGCGATCTCAGCCCTGGCTGAGAACGGCGATCTATTGACCTGCCTGAACAACATGCGGGTGGCAACTGCAATGGGCAAGATCAGTGGCCGCTTCAAGGTGGTCCGAGCTGAGATCGGCGCGACGACCATGTCCTTGCGCGACATCATCGTGGCTGAGATCGAGGAACACATGGCCGACATGGGTGTGTCTTATTCCTTCCCGTCGGCGGACAAAGTGCCTAACAACAAACGTGCCTTCGAAGAGATGATGACCGCCTTCCACGAGGTGTATCCTGACCAGGGTTTGCTCCTTGTGCTGGACGAATTGCTCGACTACCTACGTACGCGCAAGGACCAGGAACTTATACTTGACCTTAATTTTCTGCGTGAAATTGGCGAGGTCTGCAAGGACCTGCGGTTTCGTTTCATTGCGGGCGTCCAGGAAGCCATCTTTGACAGCCCTCGTTTTGGTTTTGTCGGCCAGGAATTTCTCCGAGTTATTAGAGCCCGTTTCGAGCAAGTCCACATCGCAAAAACAGACATAAAATTTGTAGTAGCCGAGCGATTGCTCAGGAAGACTGCTGACCAGCAGGTGAAAATTCGTGAGTATTTAACTCCCTTCTCGAAGTTCTATGGACATATGAACGAGCGCATGGATGAGTTCGTGCGGCTCTTTCCAGTGCATCCTGATTATATCGACACCTTTGAACGAGTAACAGCAGTGGAAAAGCGTGAGGTTCTTAAGACGGTGTCACTGGCTATGAAGAAGCTGATGGATCAAGAAGTGCCTGAGAACTGGCCTGGTGTCATCGCCTATGATAGCTATTGGACGATTCTGCGAGAGAATCCTTCCTTCCGCGCCATCCCGGACATCAAGGCGGTCATCGACTGCAGCCAGGTGCTTGAATCACGTATACAGCAAGTCTTCACTCGCCCTGCTTATCGGTCCATGGCCTTGAGGATCATCCATGCGCTATCTGTCAACCGGCTCACGACCGGAGATATCTATGCTCCACTAGGTGCAACGACAGTTGAGTTACGCGACGGCCTATGCCTCTTTCAGCCAGGTATTGAGGAGCTTGGTGGCGATCCCGCCGACGACCTTCTCTCTCAGGTAGAGACTGTTCTGCGTGAAATTCACAAGACAGTAAGCGGTCAGTTCATCTCTGTAAACCCCGAAAACCGCCAGTACTACCTGGACCTTAAGAAGACCGAAGATTTCGATGCACTGATCGAGAAGCGAGCCGAAAGCCTTGATTTATCTCAGCTCGACCGCTACTACTACGAGGCACTCAAGCGGGTCATGGAATGCACCGACCAGACTTATAGGACAGGGTACAATATATGGCAGCGAGAGATTGAATGGGTGGAGCGCAAAGCTATGCGCCAAGGATATCTATTCTTTGGATCGGCCAATGAGCGTTCCACGGCAATACCGCCGCGCGATTTCTATCTTTACTTCATTCAACCTTTTGATCCACCTCATTTCACAGACGAGAAAAAGCCAGACGAGTTGTTCCTGCGTTTAACAAACACAGATGATGAATTCCGCTCGTCGCTTCGAAATTACGCCGCTGCCTTGGACCTCACATCCACTGCCTCAGGTCATGCCAAGTCTACCTACGATTCCAAAGCATCACATTTCCTTCGTGACCTTGTTCAGTGGCTTCAGAAGAACATGACCAACGCCTTAGAAGTTACCTACCAGGGGCGTACCAAGTCCATGAATGACTGGGCTAAAGGCAGGTCAATCCGTGAATTTTCACCCTCCAGCCCACATGAACGCATCAACTTCCGCGACATGGTATACACCATCGCCAGCATCTGCCTAAGCACACACTTTCAGAATCAGGCTCCTGAATATCCACACTTCTCCGTGCTCATCACTGGAAAGAGTCGGCCCCTCGTTGCCCAGGACGCCTTACGCGCTATCGCTGGACCGAATCGCACAAAGCAGGCTATTGCGGTGCTGGATGCTCTGGAGCTTCTTGATGGAGATAGACTTGATCCCTATCAATCCAGGTACGCTAAGCACATACTATCACTGCTTAAGATGAAGGGTCAAGGCCAGGTAATCAACCGTTCCGAGGTGATCCAGGATATTCTCGGCGTCGAGTATCTGGCACCAGAGAACTTCCGGCTTGAGCCTGAATGGGCAGTGGTTGTGTTGGCCGCTCTGGTCTATTCTGGTGAGGTGGTTCTCTCCATTCCGAGCAAGAAACTCAGTGCAACAGAGCTTACACAATTGGCCGGCATTAGCATCGATGAACTGGTGCAGTTCAAACATATCGAGAGGCCTAAGGATTGGAACGTTCCAGCTCTCAAGGCCCTCTTTGAGCTGCTCGGACTTCCTCCTGGCTTTGTCCAACAGATTACCATGGGGAATGACGAGCCAGTGCAACAGCTTCAGAAGGATATTACGGCGACTGTCGAGCAGGTAGTGCTCGTACAGCAGAGCCTGCAGGGCGGCCTGTTCTTCTGGGGTCGAAATCTTCTGCCTGAGGATGAAGCAGAGATGATTCGCACCAAACTTAGTGCTACTAAGAACTTCCTCGAATCTCTACAGGCTTACACGACGACCGGCAAACTAAAGAATTTTCGTTATGATGCCCCAGAAGTCTCTGCCCATCGGGATGGGCTTGCTTCCCTGGCAGAGATCAAAGCGCTTGAGGACCTTATAGCCGACCTCGGACCTACAGCCTCGTACTTATCCACCGCTGAGGCTGTCCTGCCTGCAAGCCACGAATGGATTGAAAAGATGAAGACGACGCGAAATGAGGTTTTGGCATCAATCAGCGATCCAGCAAAAAGGAGCATTCCCAATTTCCGTCAGCAGACTCAGTTCAAGCTCAGAGAACTAAAGAGATCCTACTTGCTTTCATACCTATTCATGCATTCCAAGGCGCGTCTAGGTGTGAATGAGGATAAGCGCAAGGTCCAGCTCATGGGCGACGATAGGCTCAAGAAACTGCAGACGCTATCCCACATTGACCTGATGCCGCGCCAGCAACTTTTGGACTTCCGGAAACGGCTTGAGGATTTGAAGAGCTGCGCCTCACTCATTGAACAGGAGCTAGAAGCCTCGCCGGTCTGCCCACACTGCAACTTCAGACCTGGAGGGGAAGCTCCCGCTGCACCAGCAGCAACGATTTTGGATCAGTTGGACAACGAACTCGATAATCTGGTAGATAACTGGGCTCAGACACTGCTCTCCAACCTTGAAGACCCAACAATCAAAGAGGACTTGAGCCTCCTCAAGCCTGAACCGCGCAAAAAGATTGACGACTTCATCAGAACGCGGGCCTTGCCGGATGACCTGAATCAGAACTTCATTCAGGCATTGAAGGACATCCTTTCAGGACTCACTAAGGTCTCGATAAAAATAGGGGATCTGCAGGACGCTCTTCTCGCAGGCGGCTCTCCTGCTACCCCGGAAGAGATAAGGAAGCGGTTTGAGGAATACTTAGATAGACTTACCAAAGGAAAGGAACCAGGCAAAGTGAGAATCGTGCTGGAGTAGCGAAATGAATCAGGAAGAATTGATAGCTCGTCTCAAGAAGTACGAATGGAATGATATCGAATTTAAGAAAGCCCAGCATGATGTGCCGAGTGACACATACAAAAGCGTTTCTGCGTTTGCCAATACTGCAGGGGGCCATCTAGTCTTCGGCGTCGAGGACAAAAGGGGATCGTTTCAAATCGTAGGGGTAATCGAAGTCGACAAAGTTCAGAACGACTTCCTGAGCTGCTTGCGTGCTGGCGGTAAGTTTAAGCGCTCGATATCGGTTCAAGAAAGTACTGTAGTGCATGATGGAATGACTTTGTTGGTTTTTCATGTGCCTGAAGCGCGTCGCAAGGATAAACCGATTTGTTTGAACGGCGACATCAAACAATCTTACATCCGGCGAGGGGGAGGAGATGAGCGATGCACCGATTCCGAGATTAGACGCTTCCTTCGTGATGCAGGGGATATCCCATACGACAGCGGGGTCATGTCCGATCTGGATGCAGAGGATTTTTTCGACCAGGCGTCGGTCGCATGGTATCGCCGTGTGTTTCAAGAAAAACAAGCTAACCGCCATGCTGACCTAAGCGATGTTGAATTTCTTAATGAATGGGGCTTTGTTGTCGAATCGGACAATGCGCTTCGACCAACGCGAGCGGCTGCGTTGCTCTTCGGCAAGTCAAGGCTGTTACGCTATTTGTTGCCGCGTGGCATTGTGGACTACCAGCGAATTGATGCGCGATTCGACGATTGGTCACCTGAACACCGGTGGTGTGACCGGGTTGTTGTGGAGGATAATATTATCCATGCCTGGCAGTTGCTCGTCGAGAAGTATTTTCGCCTTGCTGAAAAACCTTTTTCAATTGATGCTGCCACCTTGCGCCGCCATGACGATCCGCCAGACTACATATCTTTCCGTGAGGCTGCCATTAACTTGCTTATCCACCAGGATTTTGGCGACCAAACAAGAAAGCCGGTCATCAAGATATTCTTGGACCGTACCGTTTTTTGGAATCCTGGAGATGCTTTTGTCACCATGGATCAACTCTTAGACCCAACTGAGAAAGAAGTCCGCAACCCTGCTATTGTGGCGGCTTTTAGACGCATCGGTCTGAGCGATCAGGCTGGCACGGGTGTTCGTTCTATTTTCGGTAATTGGCGGCAGTTGGGATTCGTCCCTCCGAGCATCGTTAACGACAAGCGGGAAAAGACCTTCGAAATCACATTGCTTAAGGAGACATTGTTGACCGAAGAACAACGATTATTCCAAGCCCAGTTGGGCGTAAGGCTCACCGAGCAAGAAGCAGCGGTAATTGCGTATGCCTGTCGTGCAGGTGTAGTCGGCGTCACAGATGCAAAAGCAGTGATTGGGCGCGGCTCCGGAGAGGCCGAACAAGTATTAGATCACTTGGTCACCCAAACGCTTCTTGCAGTTGTGAAGCCAAGAGTGAGCTGGGAGCTGGCGTCTCATCTTCAGGAGCGCTTCGCTCAAGATGACCAAGTACCTCCCCTTGCAAGAGACTTGGTCACTGACCAACTTAGCGGGGTGGCGGCGGTTAGCTTGGTCACTCCAAAACTGACCAAGTTTACTGAACCGCAACGAAAGATCATGGCGCTTTGCGAGGTGCCACGAACCCAGGCCGACCTCATGAAGACACTTGGCGTATCTCATCGTACCTTTTTCCGACGCACGCATTTGGAGCCATTGATTAAGGCTAATCTGGTTCGAATGACCCACCCCGAGGAGCCCAATCATCCGAACCAAGCATATGTGATCACTGAGGACGGGCTTGGCATTCTCTCTTCCTGGAGGGCAAACGCAGAGGGCAGAGGTAACTCATGAACCGCATCTTCCGGCAGAACAGACACACTCAATCAATCATCCAACCTGTGCACTGCACAAGTTCGCTCTATGGCAGAAGGTTGGTCACTTTTAAGGTCGCTAAGAATGAGGAAAACCATGAAGAAGCATAAGCGAACCGAATGCAACAGTCAAATCCTATTTGGGAATACAAAACCACAGGGCCCGGTGGAATGTTTGGGCATGAGCTTTCCGGATGATAACGCCCGCCGAGAGCATTTCCTTTGCATTCTGAGAGAAAAACTTAAGGATCCCGAATTCCGGAAGATTGAAGGATTTCCCATCGGCTCAGATGAGGACATCCTGGCGCTGTCTGACCCACCGTATTATACCGCCTGTCCGAATCCGTTTATTGCTGACTTCATCAGGTATTATGGCAAGACCTATGATCCGTCAAAGCCCTACAGACGTGAGCCTTTTGCTGCGGATGTAAGTGAAGGCAAGAACGACCCGATATATAATGCACACTCCTACCACACGAAGGTGCCGCATAAAGCAATCATGAGATATATCCTCCATTATACCGAGCCGGGGGATATCGTGTTTGATGGGTTCTGCGGGACTGGAATGACCGGAGTGGCTGCAAGAGAATGCGGCAAACCCGACTTGGATATCAAGGCAAAGATTTCAATTGACATGCCTGATGTTAAGTGGGGAACTAGATACTCTATTCAAAACGAGTTAAGTCCTGCTGCCACTTTTATTGCGCAGGGGTATAACTTGGCCGCAGTGGAGGAACAATATCTTGCTGAATGTAGAGATATTCTTAAAAAGACCAAGGCAGATCTAGCTTGGATGTACAAAACAAGGCATATAGATTCTGATGCCTTCGGCGAGATCAATTATGTAATTTGGAGTGATGTCTTTATTTGCAATGTATGTGGGAAAGAGATTACGTTTTGGGATGTCGCAATTGATCACGAGAGAGGTTGTGTCCTAGAAAATTTTGAATGCCCAAATTGCATGGCAAGACTCTCAAAAAGAGAATTACAACGAGTATGGTCCACCACATTGAACCGAGTCAAAGGTCGGATTGATAGAACACCTAAAAAAATTCCTGTTGAAATTAATTATGCGATTGGAAACAAGAGCTTTAGAAAGCGAATTGATGATTTCGATATATCAATACTTCAAAGAATTGAAGAGGCAAATATTGATTATTGGTTTCCGGATTCAGAAGTTCCAGCAGGATTGAAAACAGATGAACCACGCAGTCTAGGAATTATGCATCAAGATTTGTTCTTCACTCGACGTAATTTAATATGCTCAAGTGCCTTGTGGGCTTGCTGCAATAGCAATAAGAGTAAATTTGTATTCACAAGCCTTATTATGAGACTTTCAAAGCTTAGCAACTTGCACATATCCAACTACTTCACAGGAGGCGGTGGTGCTGCCTCTGGCAATATGAAAGGCATGCTTCACCCACCGACCATATCTCTCGAACAAAATCCTCTGAAATATTGGCCAATACGTGTAAATGCGATTAAACAAGTTCTGCGAAGAGCCTGCATGTCTATTATCGGAACTGGCTCATCAACAAAGCTAATAATTCCTGATAATTCAATAGATTACATGTTCATCGATCCTCCTTTTGGATCCAATTTAGCTTATTCTGATCTTAATACGATTTGGGAGGCATGGCTAAGGGTCTCAACAAATATTAAAGATGAAGCAATTATCAATAAAAGGCAAAATAAAGAACTATGCGACTATCAATTGCTTATTACGAATTGCTTTCGTGAATTTAGAAGGATTTTAAAGCCAGGAAGATGGATCACTGTGGAATTTTCCAACACTAAAGCATATGTATGGAGTTCTTTGCAGCAGGCTCTTGAACAAGCAGGCTTCATCATTGCCAATGTAGCCATTCTCGATAAAAAACAGGGCGGCTATAATGCAAATGTTTACGCTGGTGCAGTCAAACAAGATCTTGCAATTTCAGCATACAAACCCAACTGCGGCCTAGAGGAGCGCTTTAATCTCGAAGCCGGAACCGAAGAAGGTGTCTGGGATTTCATTCGTACACATCTAAAGCTCCTCCCTATCTTCGTCTCTAAGGACAACAAGGGACAGGTCATTGCCGAGCGTCAAAATTTCCTGCTCTTTGACCGCATGGTAGCTTTCCATGTTCAGCGCGGTGTAACAGTTCCGCTATCCTCTGCAGAGTTTTACGAAGGGCTCGTCCAGAGATTCGCTGAGCGTGATAATATGTACTTCCTTCCTGAACAGGTAGCTGAATATGATAAAAAACGCATGTCTATCCGAGAGGTTTTGCAGCTTAAGCTTTCTATCACAGATGAGTCCTCGGCCATACTGTGGCTCAAACAGCAGATTCTCAAGAAGCCCCAGACCTTCCAGGAACTTCACCCTCAATTTTTGACGCAGATCGGAAGATGGCAAAAACATGAGGCGATGCTGGAGTTATCCGAATTGCTTGCACAGAATTTCCTTCGCTACGATGGCAGGGGCGAGGTGCCAAGCCGCATTCACAGCTACTTATCCACCAACTTCAAGGACCTGCGCAGCTTGCCCAAGGATGATGAAAGGCTGAGGGCTAAAGGCAAGGACCGCTGGTACGTGCCCGATCCCAACCAGGCAGGAGACCTGGAGAAGCTGCGGGAGAGGTCGCTGCTCAAGGAGTTCGATGAGTACCGGATGTCTGATCAGAAACGTCTTAAGGTTTTCCGTCTTGAGGCCGTCCGCGCCGGCTTCAAGAAAGCATGGCAGGAACGTGATTATACCACCATAATCAACGTGGCCCGTAAGATTCCGGATAACATTCTCCATGAAGACCCCAAACTCCTCATGTGGTATGACCAGGCGCTCACACGTTCTGGAAAGGAATAAGAATGCCAAGAGCCAAGAGGGATGTTGCAGAGCTTAAGAAGCGAGCCGTTAACTCCTTGGTACTCGGAATCGAACTATTCAACCGACCACACGACAAAGGGCGCTCGGAAAGCGTCTTGATTCTATTACATCATTCCTTCGAGATGTTGTTGAAGGCGATTATCAAGGACGAGACGGGAACCGTTCATGCAAAGGGGGAGAAATACACCTATGGTTTCGATAAGTGCTTGGAGATCGCCCAGAACGAGATCAAAGTGATCTCCGCCGATGAGCGCGCTACTTTGTCGATTCTTGATGCCCATCGAGACATTGCTATTCATTACTATCAAGAGGTTTCGGAAGATCTTCTTTATCTCCAGGCTCAAGCAGCAGTCACATTATTTGATGATTTGCTGCAATTGGTCTTCGCGGAGAGGCTTGCGGATTGCATACCCAAGAGAGTTTTGCCAGTTTCGACGCGGCCGCCGAAAGATCTAAAAATTCTAATAGATAGCGAACTGAGCCAGGTCGACGAACTATTACACGCAGGGAGTCGAAAAGGAATCCAAGCAGCAGCCAGATTGAGACCTATTTTGGCTCTGGCAACGGCTACTCGTGAAAGCGCCGAGCGAGTAACTGAAAGCGAATTGCGAAAGGCCATAAGCAGAAGGCGGCAGGGGGACGATTGGAGTGTCATACTGCCCGAAGTTGCTCAACTCAAACTTGATACCCAAGGAGGCGGGATTCCGATTTTTCTTCGGATTAAAAAAGATGCCGATATTGCTTTCCGTATTGCCAAAGACAACGAGCGCGTCGTTGGAACGTTGATCAAACAAGAAATCAATATCTGGGACAAATACAACCTTGGCAGGGATGATATTGCCAAGAAGTTAGGCATATCCGGACCGAAAACTAGCGCTTTGATACTTGAGTTGAGCATTCAAAGCGATCCAGAATGCTTTAAAATATTGCGAAGAAAATCCACGACCTTCAAAGGTTACAGCAAAAAGGCATTGGAAAAGCTTCAGTCAGCAATTGTCGCTGGGGTTGATATAGAAGCCGTATGGAAAAAGCACAGAGATCGATTTGGAGCCAAAAAGCGGAAATGATGTGGTAGCTTAACAGAGATATGTGGTCCTTATGCACTTCAAAACGCATGCAATTGTAAGCGAATGGCGGTGGCATGAGTAGTTGGCGTGATCAAATCCTGAAGGAGTTCCCCCCAAAGGTCGCACCCCTCACTTTGGTGGCCGATCCAGATGGTCTTTTGCTCGAAGAAGGGATTCTCGAAGGTGTCCGCGAACGGGGCTTCGAGCTGATGCCGTTCGAAGACCACATCGCATTCCGCTACGCCTATGAATCGAAGTTCCGATCCCACTGGGACCGGGGCGAGCATACTGACCAATGTGTCGTATTGCGCTCCCAAGCCAGCGACCTCGGTGGATTGCCCGATGATCTGCTTCAGGCAGGCCGCAAGCTATCGTTCAATCTGGGAGACGTCTTCCCGAACCTCAGCTATCCGGTCATAGCCGCCCTTGATCGCGGGGACCTCGATGCTTTGTATGAGGCTCAAAGAAGGCATGCTCCGGGCCGGTTGGGCGATAACGCCACCAAGGAGTTCATCCTCCTACACGTCTTTGAAATCGTGCCCGAACTGATCAAACAGCCATCGGATCTCTTGCGGGTTTTGCTGCGCCGCCACTATCGCGGCCAGAGCATTCCGAAAATGCTGGACGAGCGCTTCATCCAACTCCTTCGCCAGAGTGCCCAATTCGATGACTGGCCGCTTGAGACACTGGTTACGGATCGAGAAGCATTCTTCTCATTCCTACAAGAGAGGTGGCCGATATTCCTCGACCGCGAAGCTGCCAAAGGAATAAACGTTGTTGGTGAAGGTAAGAAGTCCTACCGTTTGACCTTTGAGGGGCCAGTTGATCTGCCTTTCGATCACGATGATATCCGCGTCTACATCGACAACCTTTTCGTCGAGGGACTGCTGCATTCCGTACCCCACGATCATGCAGACGCATTGTCCAAGACCTGGGTAGGCATAGGTATTCGAACCGCTCCAGTCGAGGACAGATCACGTCGCCTGGACAAGCTCATGGAGAGTCTGCAAGCATCCTTTCCGGACGAAGATGCAAAGTACACTGAATGGTTCCGTTTTGCCCGCGGATGGTCAGAGCTGGTTCTGCTCATCAATGAGCAGCCCGATAGTCTCGTCGATGAAGTGAATGAGCGCGCCAAGAGATTGCAGTCGCAGACGGACGATTGTTTCACCGCCTGGCTCTTTAATCGCTATGCTGGGCTGATCAACTTGCCGCCTGTGCCTCCTGCGATGTTGCATCATATCCCGCGGTTTCTTGCCCGTCATATAGAGGATGACCCACATGCGAAGGTAGCTCTGATTGTGGTAGATGGTCTCTCCATGGATCAATGGCTGGTGGTCCGAAACACCATCTACTCATGCTATCCAAACTTCCGGTTCCGAGAGCGAGCGGTCTTTGCTTGGATTCCGTCCCTCACATCCGTTTCCCGCCAGGCCATCTTCGCTGGCAAAACCCCCATACTTTTCCCAAGCTGCATCCAGACCACGAACAAAGAAGCTGCGCTATGGAGGCAGTTCTGGTCGGATCATGGCTTAAAGCCAAATGAGATCGTGTTCATCAAGGGTCTGGGCGATGGCAGTTTGGATTCCGTGTCGGAGGCGCTATCCCATCCTAGGACAAGGATTGCTGGATTGGTCGTGGACAAAGTCGATAAGATCATGCATGGAATGGAATTGGGCACTGCAGGGATGCACAATCAGGTTAGTCAATGGGCCAAACAGCCATATCTGCTCAATCTCCTCAATCTGCTTCTGGATAATGGATTCCAAGTCTATCTAACTTCAGATCATGGCAATATCGAGGCTGAAGGCTGCGGCCGTCCTTCTGAGGGAGCAGTGGCAGATCTTCGTGGTGAACGTGTGCGCATCTACCCTGATCAAGCCCTCCGCAGCAGGGTAAAAGAACACTTTCCTTCTGCATTGGAATGGGACCCCATAGGCCTACCGGATGACTACTTGGCTCTTATGGCTCCGGCTAGACAAGCATTTGTTCAGGAGGGGCAGCATATTGTATGCCATGGGGGCAGTTCCATCGAAGAACTCATTGTTCCCCTTGTTAATATAGAGAGGATGGGCCAATGACAAGACGAACAGATCAGATCGGATTCAGTCAGCGTGTGCGGCTGGAATGGTTTGAACAAACCGCTAATTTAGTCATGGCTGGAAATGATGAATCTGTGGTCAAAGATGCTCTTCAGGAGCTTCTTAAGGACAAAGTCTCTGTGGGTGGACAGGCCAAACGCAGCAATCGCGAAAAGATCATCACAATTCTTCTAAAAACGTGGGTGACTATTCCGACCGATCTTGAGGAACTGCGTGACGAAGGGCTTGAACATTTGAAGCGTCTTCCACGATCGGATCATCTGATTATACATTGGGGCATGGCTACGGCTGTTTATCCGTTTTGGTCTAGTGTAGCTTTGCAGGTGGGTCGGCTCTTGAGACTCCAGGATTCTGCAGCCGCTGCTCATGTACAGCGCAGGATTTGTGAGCAATACGGAGAGAGAGAAACGGTTTCTCGCTCAGCTCGTCGAGTCTTGCGTTCGTACCTTGACTGGGGCGTGCTTAAGGAGACTGAGGTAAAGGGCATCTACACTACCAGGACGACATTAAATATTGAAGATCCCCTATTAATCTCTTGGCTGGCAGAGGCCTCTCTCCATTCCTGGATTTATAGATCCGCCCCGTTAAGAGAGTTGCTAGATAGCCCGAGTTTCTTTCCGTTCCGGATCAAGTCAATCCATGCGGATAGCTTAATGGCTGCATCATCAAGGCTCGAAATCTTCCGACAGGGATCGGATGAAGATCTTGTCATGCTGAAAAAGCCGATCATAAATGGTGATGACCAATGACGTGCTATCGCTTGATGCGGGCCTTCCGTATAGAATAACTCGATAAAGCTCATCTTGATATATCCGGACTTGCTTCTTTTTCATCATGCGTGCAGCCCTGCTTCAGCAAGAGATCAAGCCATGCGAGATTGAGGCGAACCTATCAAGAGCTCTCGATCTGGCCAAATTGGCTCTCGCTGCCGGCGCCGAGATCTTGGTTTATCCTGAACTCTTTTTATCCGGATTCTGCTACGAGCCCGGTAATAGGGGGACAGCCGCATTTGAGGAGCTCGATCCCTTCCGTGCTCTGGCAAAAGATTCTGACTGCCTGATCATCGGCTCGGTGCGCGGCGGCCGGTCAAACCTCGGCTTCTGCCTGGACCGCACCGGCCTGAAGCTGCGCCCCAAAATCCATCCCTTCGGCGAGGAGAAGAAGCACTTCGATGGGGGGGATTCGATCTCCCCCATAGCCACCAGGTGGGGCCGGGTGGGGCTGGAGATCTGCTACGACCTGCGCTTTCCCGAGGTGGCCCGCTCCCTTGCCCTGCAGGATGCTGACTTCCTGGTGACCGTGGCCCAGTTTCCCGCGCAGCGGGAGGAGCAGTGGCGGGCGCTAAGCCTAGCCCGGGCGATAGAGAACCAGATCCCTCACCTGGCCTGCAACTGGGCAGAAGGAGGCGGCTCCATGATCATCAGCGCCCGGGGCACTGTGCTGGCAGAGGCGGAGAGCGGCGAAGAGATCATATTCGGCGAGGTCGATCTATCCGAGAGGGACCAGGTACGAGGTGAGATCCCCTGCTTTTCCGACCGCCGGCCCGAGGTGTATTGAGGTGATGGCATAAACCCCCTGACCATGAACTTCCTCATATCGAAGTTCCGGGAGTATTATATCCAGGCCACCCTGGATGCCCCTCCAGGCCTCCAGTCCAGGGAATGGGGTTTTCTCTTCTTCGATGACTCAGGCATGCGCCGGCACAAGTCCTTCTTCAGCCGGGGGGAGCTGGTGGACTATGTGCGCTCCATGATTCCTCGCCATGTCTATCATTCCGCCGCCTATTACCAGCGGCCCGGTGCGCCGACGATGAAAGAGAAGATATGGCAGGGAGCGGACCTAATATTCGATTTGGATGCCGATCACCTGCGCGGTGCAGCCAGAAGCTATGCCGGGATGCTGGAGCAGGTCAAGAGGGAGACCCTAAAGCTCCTCTCCTTTTTGCTATCCGATTTCGGTTTTGCGGAAAGTAAAATTAGCGTCGTCTTCTCCGGCGGCCGGGGATATCACATCCATGTCCGGGACCCGCGGATCTATAGCTTCGGGGGGGATGAGCGCCGGGAGGTGGTAGACTACTTATCAGGCAGGGGCTTGGTTTTGGACCGATTCATTCACGAGGCTCCGGTTGAAGGATGGGGGCGGGAGGGGGGCAGGCGTCTTATAGCTCCTGCTCGGGATTCGCCTGGCTGGGGGGGGAGGATCAACCGCTCGATCATCTCCTTTGTGGAAGGGCTGCGCACCCTCGACGAGCCCGGAGCGGTAGCCGTCCTCACCAGGGTCCGAGGCATCGGCCCCAAGAAAGCCTCCAGCTTCTACCGCAGCCTAGAGGGTGAGGGGGTGATAGAGGAGATCCGCCGGGGGAACCTGGACCTCTTTCGGGGCAGTGCAGGCATCTGGAAGCTTCTCTTGAAGGAATGCCTGGACAGCGAAGGAGTGGTAGTGGGACTGAACCTGAACCAGGAACGGGGGGAGACCGACGAGCCGGTGACCGCTGATGTCCGTCGGCTGATTCGATGCCCTGGGAGCCTGCACGGCGGCTCGGGGCTGAGGGTGACTCCCTTATCGATTAGCGGCCTGGAGGAGTTCAACCCCCTGGAGGATGCGGTGGTCTTCGGGGATGAACCGGTTTTTCTAGAGATCTCAAAGCCCTTCAGCACTCAGATGAAGGGGAACAGCTACAGCCTGAAGGAGGGCACCGAGGAACTGCCAAGTTGCGTGGCCGTATTCCTCATGGCCAGAGGGGTGGCAGAGGCTAGGACAAGACACTAGAACGATGAAAAGCTATTATACTATCCAGCCACTTAAGATCAGTCCGCATAAATTTGATGATGAGGTGGTGAAATGGATCTGGCCAATGCGCTCCGGGAAGAGCGCAAGTCCGCGGAGCTTCAGCCGTTGGATGAGGATTTCTATCAGCAGGTTGGCACTTATCTGACCGGCATGGGCCAGGAGCTCTCTCAAATCATAGATCCCTTCAGCGTTGAGGCTCAAATCCTGCAGGATACCCTCAAGAGCGAGAGAAGCAGTCTGAACAAGCTCATCGACCAGAGGATAAAGAAGATCGTCCGCCGGGCGCTCCGCAATGCGAGATCAGCTTCTCGGGAGGAGGTCTTCTCCGGCATGACTGCAGAGGAGACGGAGATCTACCGGCAGATGCTCTCGACCATTGCCCTCGGCCGGGAGTCCATCCTCTCCCATATGACTCCCACCGAAAGGCCTTTAACGGGCAAAAAAGATATATTGCGGGAATACGAAGTCGTGCGGTTGCTGGATGATGTTCCTATGTTTGCGGGAGTTGACGGGAAGAATTACCTTCTCGCCAGGGACGACGTGGTCGTCCTCCCTGCCGTCCATGCCAGAAATCTGCGCAACAAAAATTTAGCTTCAGAAGTGAAGATCCAGAGATGATAAGAAGTGAAGATGCCAAAGAAGCTTAACGCTTACTGTCCGTTCTGCAAGAAGCACACCGCACAAACGGTGGAAAGGGTGAGAAAAGGCCGGGCTTCAACCTTGACCCGCATTACCAGGCAGAAGCTCAGAGCCAATGGAATAGGGAATCAGGGCAAGTTCTCCAAGGTTCCAGGCGGAGACAAGCCCACGAAGAGACTTAACCTGAGATATCGCTGTGGTGAGTGCAAGAAGGCCCACAACCGCCCTGGATTCAAGGCGGGCAAGTTCGATCTGGTGGAGAGCTAGATATGCCCAGCAAGTTCGTCAAGGTAAAATGCAACGACTGCGAGAATGAGCAGGTGATCTTCGCCCATGCCTCAACCGTGGTGAAATGCCTGGTATGCGGGCGCACATTGGCTGAGCCCACTGGTGGCAAGGCATTGATCAAAACTGCCGTAGTAGAAGTGCTCGAGTGATTTCTAATGCAACGTGAGGGCTGGCCAGAGCCCGGATCTCTTGTGGTCTGTACCGTCACTCAAGTGGTGGATTTCGGTGCTTTCGTCTCCATAGACGAGTATGCAGGCAAGCAGGGCCTGATTCATATCTCCGAGGTAGCCAGCGGATGGATCAAGTACATTCGCGACCATGTGCGAGAAGGGCAGAAGATTGTATGTAAGGTACTGAATGTAGATACCTCCCGCCATCACATCGATCTATCTCTCAAGGATGTGAATGAGCATCAGAGGCGGGAGAAGATCCAGGAGTGGAAGGCGGACCAGAAAGCCTGGAAATGGCTGGAGATGGCCTATAAAGACCGGCCCGAGGATGCCAAGAGGGTGGCTGATTCTCTCATGGCCATCTACGACAGCCTCTATCTGGCCATGGAAGAGGCGGCGATCAGTGGCGCCGAAGCTCTGAACGAAGCCGATCTCACCGAAGAGGATGTCAAGATCTTAGAGAGCCTATCTCGAGATAATGTCAAGATACCGTCGGTTGACATCAGCGGCTATGTGGATATCACCTCTCCCGCCCCGGATGGTGTAGAGGTTATCCGCAAGGCTTTAAAACAGGCCAGAAGGACCAAGGACAAGGATGCTACCCTCTCAGTCTCGTATATCGGAGCACCGCGATACCGCATTCATGTAACTGCTCCTGACTATAAGCATGCAGAGTCTGTTCTCAAAAAGGCCGCTCAGGCCATAGTAAGCTATATAGAACAACACGGCGGAGAGGGCGCTTTCCACAGAGAGGCATGAGATCCAAGATCCTGCGGTGCGAGTCCTGCGCTCGATACACTCTGAAGGAGATATGTCCTTCCTGTGGCGGCCATGCCATTGCGAGCAAGCCGGCGAGGTTCTCCCCTGATGATCCTTATGGCAGATACAGGAGAGCCCTAGCCTCGGAGGCATAATGAAAGAGACCCTGGTTTTTCGCATAAAAGATGTAGATCTCACCGATCCTATTATGGTTGAGGGGCTGCCTGGGGTAGGCCACGTGGGAAAGCTGGTGGCAGATCACATGGTAGAGGAGCTGCATGCCGAAAAGATCATTGAGATCTATTCCCCCCATTTTCCTCCCCAGGTGATGGTGAAGGAGGATGGAACCATCAAGCAGGTGAAAAATGAGATCTATGCGCGACGGGGGCAGAACGGGGAGCCCGATCTACTGATCATCATCGGCGACTATCAGAGTGCCACCAATGAGGGCCATTACGAGCTGACCAGCATATTTCTGGACATCGCCGAGAGCTACAAGGTTAGGCGAATCTATGCTCTGGGCGGCTATGGTACCGGCCAGTTCGTGGATAAGTCCTCGGTGATGGGCGCGGCCACCAGCATCGAGCTGGTGGAGGAGATGAAAACGCAGGGGGTCCTCTTCCAGGAGAACGAGCCCGGTGGGGGCATTATAGGCGTCTCCGGCCTCTTGCTGGGCCTGGGAGCCCTTCGTGGTCTGGATGTGATCTGTCTGATGGGTGTTACCAGTGGCTATCTGGTCGATCCAAAGGCTGCATCAGAGGTCCTGCGCGTTCTGTCCGGGATCCTGGGCTTAGAGGTGGGAATGCATGCCCTTGAGGAGAGGGCGAAGGAGATGGAGAAGATCATAGGCAAGCTCCAGGAGATGGAACGGGCCCAGTCTCCCTTCGAAGCGGGTGGGGATGAAGATCTCAGGTACATCGGATAGCCTCATTGAATCCGCCCACCGACTGCTATCCCTGGCCTTAAAAGAAGGGGCAACAGAGGCCGAGGTCTATGGTATGGTAGGACGCTCGGTCGATGTCGACCTCCGCAGGGAATACGTGGAGATGGCGAGCGAGAGCTACCACTGCGGCCTGGGATTGCGCGCGGTAGTGGATGGTGCTGTCGGATTCTCCAGCAGCAGCGACATGGCTCAGCTGAAGTTCGTAGCCATGAGCGCTGTTCGATCGGCCAGGGCACGGGGCAGGGATGACACCTGGATCGCTCTCCCTCAGCCGGAGAGGGTAACAGAGCCCGAGGGGATCTATGACCGGCGGCTGGATAAGATCAGTCCCGAGGAGTGCATCGACATCGCCCATAGCCTCTTGGCGGGCTGCAATGAGGTCGATGGTGCAGAGCCGGTCTCCGGCGGTGTGGCCTGTGTCTCAGGCACAGGATTTGTGCTCAATTCTCAGGGGATAGAGCTGGTGGAGACCTCGACCCTCATGCAGGCCTCAATGGAGGCCATTGCCCGGAGGGATGACGTGGCCACAGGCAGCGAGTTTTTCAATTCCCGCCACTTAGAGCTATCAATGCAGTCAGTGGGCCGCATGGCAGGGGAGATGGCGCGGGCCTCGTTGGGTGGAGCTAAAGGAGAAGGCGGAAGGTTCGATGTGCTGCTCAGGCCGCTAGCGGTAGCGGAGCTGTTAGAGGGAGCATTCCTCACCTCATTAGAGGCGGATAGCGTTCAGAAGGGTCGTTCTTCTCTTAGGGGTCGGCTGGGGGAGATGATTGCCTCCGAAGATCTCATGATCGTAGACGACGGCCTTCTTCCCGGGGGCATAGACTCCTCCGCCTTCGATGGGGAGGGAGTGCCCTCCCAGAGGACGGTCCTGGTCGAGCGTGGGATACTGAAGGGATTTCTCTATGATAACTATACTGCAGGGAAGGACGGCGTCCGCTCCACAGGAAACTCGGTGCGTTCGGGCTACTCCGATCTCCCTCGGGTGGGATCGAGAAATCTGATCATTGACTCACCCTCAGCCTATGACCTCCAGGCGGAGACAGAGGGCTACCTGGTCCATGGCCTCATCGGCGCTCATACTGCCAATCCCATATCTGGCGACTTCTCAGTCGAGGCGCGCAATGCTTTTCGAATCTCTCCCGGTGGAGAGGCCCAGCCGATCAGATCCTTGATGCTCGCGGGGAACATATTTGAGATCCTGAAGACGATTGAGGTGGGCACTGACCGCCGGTCAATAGGCCCCATAGTCACCCCCACATTGAAGGTTAAAATGATGGTAGTAGGAAGCTAAAGGAGAATAAAGAGTGATCATAGGAGGTCCGGCCTCCCAGCTTTTAGCGGGCAGGGTGGCAGCGATTTTGGGTGAGGTGCTGGCGTTATGCGACTACAAGACCTTTCCCGATGGGGAGTCATATACCCAGGTGACGGCACCGCTCGACGATAAGGTGGCAATAATCCAGTCCACCCCTACTGATAGGGATCTGGTCTATCTGCTCCAGCTCCTGGATATCTGCCAGGAGAGCAGCATCGATCTGGTTATACCCTACTTCGGCTATGCCCGCCAGGATAAGATCTTCAAGCCCGGGGAGCCCATGACCGCCAGGGCGGTGGCCAGAGCTCTGAATCCCTTCTTGAAAGAGGGCCGGGTCCATCTGGTAAACATCCATTCTCCATCCATCCTGAATCATTTCTGCTGTCCGGCGGACAACCTGGATGCAACGCCGCTTTTAGCGGAAAATGTGGCCTCCCTCGGCCTGAAGGACCCGGTGGTCATATCCCCGGACAAGGGAGCAGTGGCCATGGCCAGGACTGCCGCCGCCGCCCTGGGAGCGGATAGCGATTACCTGCAGAAGACCCGCCTCTCCGGCACCGAGGTCCGCATGGCTCCTAAAGAGATCGACGTCCGGGATAGAGACGTGGTGATATTCGATGATATGATCGCCACCGGCGGCACCATGGCCACGGCCATAGAGATGCTGCGTGCACAGGGCGCCGCCCGGGTCTATCTGGCAGCAGTGCATCCCGTCCTCACCGGATCGGCGGTCCTTAAGCTTTACCGCTCCGGGGTTGAGGGCGTCTTGGCCACTGACACCCTGGATAAGGGAGTGAGCACCGTCTCTGTGGCTCCGATAATTGCCCGGGCGCTCGAGTCCTGAATTTTGAGATAACTCGATTTACCCAAAGAACTCCTCCAGCCAGTCCACCTGGCCTGGAGGCATCACCAGTTTTCCCTCGATTATCTTTGCCACCAGATCGGCCACTTCCTGGGGGGTCCGTCCGGTGGCATCTATCTCGTCCACCCGCTGGCAATACTCAACGGCCTCCACTAAGATCACGTCCAGAGCCTCAGCCTCCAGGTTCTCCCTTATCTTTTCGGGCGAGTAACCTCTCTCTTCCAGCCGGGATTCCAGCTTCCGTGGAGCCAGCCGGAGGACTATCGACCATTGGGCGAAGTGATGGGAGAAGTGGCCTTCAAGGATAGAGATCTGGTCAGAATCCATCTCCGCCAGGCGCTCGGCCAGTCCATCCATGTCCGCCTCCAGACAGCCCCTTTTCGGATCGGCGCCGAAGTTCAGGCCCTCCCTAACTAAGGCGTTGATATCTATCACCCGGTAAGGCAATAGATGAGCAACGGTGGTCTTGCCCGTCCCTGGAGTGCCGGTCAGGGCGATCTGCATATCAGCGCCGGATCTCCCTGAAGGCGGCGAGGAACCGGTCGTTCTCCTCTGCCGTTCCCACTGTCACCCGGACGTGATTTTCTCCTGCACCCCGGAATGAGCGGCAGTCGCGGATGATGATACCTTTTTGCAGGAACTTCTCTGCAAATGAGTCCGAGGCTTCCTCGGTTTTCAGGTAGAGGAAGTTGGCCTGGGAGGGATAAGACCTGATCTCTTTTTGCAGGCGACTGCGTTCCATTCTTATCTTTCTCACCGATTCGTTCATAAAGTCCAGATCCGCGAGCGCTGCTGCGCCGGCAGCAACTGAGGCGCTGGAGATGCCAAAGAAGGGCGGAGCCGCCCGGCAGAACTCCTGGGCTATCCACTCGGGCATCAGAGCATAGCCCAGGCGCATCCCCGCCAGGCCGAAGGCTTTGGATAGAGTCCGTCCCACCACCAGGTTCTCGTATCTACTCACCAGCTCCGCCAGGCTCCGCTCTGCAAACTCTACATAAGCCTCGTCCAAAAAGACGATGGCTTCCGTCGTCTCCAGCAGACGGCACAGCTCCTCTTCTTTAAGGGCGTTTCCGGTGGGATTGTTCGGCGAGCAGATGAAAGCCATCTTTGCCTCCTTTGGAACCGTCTCCTGAATCCGGAAGTCCGGTCCCAGGGGGGAGAATACCGGCTCTGCCCCTGCCAGAACGGTCAGGATCTCATAGTAGCTGAAGGTGGGGGTGGGGATGAAGGTTCGGTCGCCCTTCTCCAAAAAGAGCCGGGTCAGGGTGTCCATCACCCCGTCCATGCCCGCTCCTATGACCAGCATCTCCTCCGGAGAGCCGGTGTATCTGGCCAGCCCTTCCATCAGCTCCTCGGGCTCCGGATACCTCTCCGGGGAGACATTCTGCAGGGCTTCAAAAACCTTAGGGCTGGGACCGTATGGATTCTCATTGCTTCCCAGCTTTACGATATCCGCCGGGTCGAGACCATAGCGGCGTGAGATCTCAGTGAAACCCTTGCCTGCCACATAGGGGCGCAGCCTCTTCAGGCTCTCCCTGGCGCTTTGCCTAGAGGAGCTCACCTATTACCTCCACCACTCTGTCTATCTCCTCCTTCGTAACCACCAGGGGCGGGATGAGGCGGAGGGTATGCTCTCCAGTGTTGTTGATCAGCACTCCCTTTTGCAGGGCCTTCTCCACCAGCGATTTGCAGTCGCAATTCAGATCCAGGCCGACCATCAACCCCAGGCCGCGAACCTCCCTGGGATTGAGCTTCTCTATCTCTGACTTAAGATATCTGCCCAACTCCTCTGAGCGCTCGACCAGCTTCTCCTCTCGTATGACATCGATCGTTGCCAGGGCGGCAGCACAGATCAGGGGGCCGCCGGCGAATGTCGAGCCGTGGTCTCCTTTCTGGAAGGACTCAGAAGAGCTGCCACGGGCGAGCATCGCTCCCATGGGCAGGCCTCCGGCAATGGCCTTGGCCAGGCAGATGATATCAGGGACAACCCCGGAGTGCTCCTTGGCAAACCACCTGCCGGTCCGTCCAAATCCGGTCTGCACCTCATCCAGGATGAGAAGGGCTCCTTGGTCATCGCATATGTCTCGCGCTGTTCTGAGATAGTCCCCGTCCGGCACATAGACTCCTGCCTCACCCTGTACCGGCTCCAGGAACACCGCTCCGGTCTCGGAGGTGACTGCTGCCTTCATAGCCTCGCTATCGTTGTAGGGGACGAACTCCGCTTCCCTCAGCGGCCGGAACGGCTCCCTATAAGCGGCTTTATGTGTTAGGCCAAGGGACCCCAGGGTGCGACCGTGAAAGGCCCTCTCCGCCGCCACGATCTTCGCCCTGCCCGTTGCCCGGCGGACGAGCTTGAGCGCCGCTTCTATGCTCTCCGCTCCAGAGTTGCAGAAGTATGCCCGGTCCATGCCGGTGAGCCCCTTCAGCTCTTCCGCTAAAAGGACCTGGTTTTCGGTGTAGTAGAGGTTGGAGGTGTGGATGAGAGCTGCAGCCTGGCGGCTGACCGTCTCCACCAACTTCGGATGGCAGTGGCCTATGCTGTTCACCGCTATGCCGGCGACGAAGTCCAGGTATTCCCTGCCTTCGCAGTCCCAAACATGAGCACCGCTTCCCTTGACGAGGAGCACGTCCTGGCGGCCGTAGGTCTGGAATATGGATTCGGATTCCCTTTTCACTAGATCTTTCTTGTCTGTCATGAGATTGACACCCATCCCGCTAGATGCTCTTGGCAAACCTCAGGCTCATTTGAATCTGGCGATTGACATTTTGGCTGGTTATATCCATATGGCCGGGATACATAACCTTGACATCCAGCTCTGTCAGCCTCTGGATGGAGCGGACCAATTCGTCGGTGCTTCCGCCGAACATATCCGTCCGGCCGATGTTCCCGTCAGGGAATACTGTATCCCCGGAGAAGAGCACCTTTTCCGTTCGCTCATAAAGACACAGGCTTCCGGTGGAGTGCCCTGGGGTCTCCATGACCTCCAGCTTCCATTCCCCAATATCCAGGACCATCCCCTCTTTCAGGGTCTCGTCCACTTTGTACTCCGGGGCCTGCTGGCCGAAGAGGTATGCAACCGATGCCAGCTCATCTCCTATGCAGCCCACCTCCTTCTCGCTCAGCATCAGGCGTGCTCCTGTCGCCTCCTTAAGGGCGGGAGCGGCACCGGAGTGATCGTGATGGCAGTGAGTGAGGACGATCAGCTCGATCTTGGCTGGATCGATGAATTTCTTGATGTTCTTTAAGGTCGGCCCTGCCATCATGCCCGCGTCCACCAGAATGGGCTTCTCATCCAAGACCAGGTAGACATTGCCATCGAAGGCGGCACCGCTAACCTTATGCACTTCAACCATTGATAAACACCTGCAGCGAGAAAGTTGCTCCTACAATATATTAGTTGGTAACAATGACCCTGATGGAAGAGGCAAGCAGTGGGCGCGTGCCCCAAAGTATCGAACGGGTGGCAAGAAAAGAGGGAATAGATCCGGCAAAGCTGGCCCGGCTGGTGGCCGCGGGCAGGGTGGTCATCCCGGGAAATGTCCGCCGCGAGGGGCTGGATCCGGCAGGCATAGGGGAGATGCTAGCCGTTAAAGTGAATGTCAACCTGGGCACATCCCAGAACCTCGACTCCGCGGAGGTAGAGGTGGAAAAGGCTCTGGCTGCATCTGAGGCGGGAGCGGATGCTGTGATGGACCTGTCCACTGGAGGTGACCTGGACCTGGTGCGCAAGAAGATCTTGGCAGCAGTGAAGGTGCCTCTGGGCACAGTGCCCATCTACCAGGCCGCCGTCAAACAGGAGCTGACCAGCCAGGGGATGTTTGATGCCCTGGAGCGACATGCTCGAGATGGGGTGGACTTCGTCACCGTTCATGCCGGGGTGAACAAGATATCCCTGGAGCGGCTCAGGCAGGACCCTCGACTGATGGGGCTGGTGAGCCGGGGCGGCTCTTTGACCATGAAATATATCGCCGATACTGGAGAGGAGAATCCCTACTATCAGGAGTTCGACTACCTGCTGGAGATAGCTAGGGAGTATGAATTGACCCTCTCGCTGGGCGACGGTCTGCGGCCAGGGTGCATCGAGGATGCATCTGACCGGGCCAAGTACATGGAGTTCATCATGCTCGGTGAGCTGGTTAAAAGGGCGCGAGCTGCGGGAGTGCAGGCCATGGTGGAGGGGCCGGGGCATGTGCCCGCGGATGAGATCGAGACCAGTGTGAGGGCGATGAAGCATTTGACCGGCGGAGCGCCCTTATACCTTCTCGGACCCCTGGTGACGGACGTCGCCCCCGGGTACGACCATATCACCGCTGCCATGGGTGGCGTGATCGCTGGCATGGCGGGAGCGGACTTCCTCTGTGCCACAACCCCCTCCGAGCACCTCGACCTGCCCAATAGAGAGGACGTGATCGAGGGAACCTATGTCACCCGGATCGCTGCCCATGCAGCCGACCTCACCCGGCCGGGGGTGCGAGAAAGAGCTAGATCCTGGGATCTGCAGATGTCCCGGGCGCGAGCCGCTCTGGACTGGGATGGCCAGTTCCAGGCGGCGATAAATCCGGCAAGAGCTAAGCAGATCAGACACAGGCGAGGATTGGAGACCGACACCTGCACCATGTGCTCTGAGCTGTGTGCCATCCGGCTGGCAAAAGAGGCGATGGAGAAAGAGAGGGATAAGGATCCGAAGCGTGCCTGATACAGCCATCCCGGCTCTTGTCGGGACACTGTCGTGATCTTCTGGACCCCTTCTCCCCATAATCTTTAGCGGCCCTTGATCATCTCAGCTTATCTGCTGCTTGGCAAGGGAGCTGGATGATCTGCACCGGCTCGATGATTATGTTGGAGGTGGCGGTGGCCTTCCCCCCTTCCACGGTGTTGATGGCGCGAACGGATATTCCCGATACTCTTATGTCCAGGCGGTTTCGAAGCTGGCCCTCAAGGCCTATATCCTGGCCGCTGAGATCCGGATCGCTGCAATTGCTGCTGCTCTTCTGGAGGCTGTTGGGAAAAAGCTCCCCTTGCCTCTGGGCGTAGGCTGCGGATAGATTTTCCAGTTTTGCGGTTAAAGCAGCCATATCTGGCATGAGCATCTCTCTGGGTTGTGAGAGCAGAATGGAATCTGTTCTTGGGCCGATGAAGGCATCGGTTGGCGTTTGATCAAGGTGATTTGAGATCTCACATGAGGTGATGGGCCTGTCTTGGCTCTGCCCGGCTAAGACTGGGCCCGATAAGAGAAAAACTATTAGAAGACCCGCTTTTATTGCATCGGCGGGTCTCCTTGAAATCTTCATGTCCAATCCTGTCTGATTCGACTGGCTTGATATCACTGCTGGTTGGCTATCACCTTGACGTTGTTGGTGGCGGAGGCAAATCCGAATGCAAGAGCGTCTCTATTGCCGATCTTGATCTGGTCTATATTGACCTTGATGCAGCAGTCCTGGCATTCTTCCTCGCAGCATTCACAGTCACCAGTGTCTTGGTTCTTTATGACCTCCAGGTTATTGGTAGCCAAAGTTACGGGAGCCCTGTGCCATGGCACTCCAAAGGCCATTGCTCTGTCATTTCCGATTACCATCGTATCCGCATTGGTATCCTGAAATTCCGGGAAAAGGTATGCTGAACCTTCTGTCTGGAATATCACGCCGTTCTTTCCGAAGATATCTATGCTGCCACTGCCGCCCATGCCCTGTGCAAATGCAGGTATTGACAGCATAGCTATGGCCAGCACTAAAATAACACCCTTCTGTCTAATAATTTCACCCCTTTCGTTGTTTGATATCGATACAATTTCTCTCTATAATATTTATCTTTTTTGGTAAGAGATACTAACCGCCAACGATTGTACCTGCAGTTTGAGGAGCACTCATTGCCCGGTGATTTATTCCGCCATATTCGTATTCCTCCTACCTATGATCGTATTCGCCGGATATACTACTCTCTCTATTACTATAAAAATTTTTTTGTTGTGTTTATAAAGATGAATCAGGCGAATATTAGCTTTCGAACCTTTAATGTGGCCAGGTCTACCATTGGCGCCACTGCACAAACCGGCTGAATGTTCATCTTCTTCTGAAAATCAGTCTGCGACTGCCAAGTGCCACTGTTTATCGCTGCCACTCCTTTATAGCGGGCGATTCCCACGGTATGGACGTGCCCGCAATGGAGAATTGCCGGGGGATGGGAGATGACATAATGATCCTCGTTCTCCGGTGCGATAGACACCCGGCTGCCATAGATTGGGGAGAGGTGCCTTCTTCTCAGCATCTCTATCATCGCCTTCTCTGGGTTGGCATAGGCGATTCCGGGCAGGCGGAGGACGAGATCGTCTATGCTCCGGCCATGGTAGATCAACACCGATATGCCGCTCAATGTAACCCAAGCGGGATTGCCCACGAAGAGCATATCAGGTCGGAAGTATTTCTGCACCTCGGGAGGGAGAGCGGGCTGGGGTTCCGCCTGGCGCACTATGTCGTGATTGCCCGGGGAGATGATGATCTTGATGTCGCTTCTTATGGCATTTAGCAGCCCTGCAGCCGCCTCGTACTGGGAATAGATATCCATTATCGCCAGATCGTTCTGCTGGCCAGGATAAATTCCAATCCCATCCACCAGGTCTCCGGCGATCACCAGGTATTCCACCTGGGAGGCAAGCCCACTGGGATCATCCGCTTCTCCGTTCAGCCAGTCGGAGAACCTCTGCCAGGCCTCATCCATGAAATACTTGCTCCCCACATGAAGATCGGATATGAGTATGGCATGGCCGCTACCTTTCTCCAGGGAGGCGGTCTGATTGGGCATATCGGGCCAGAGCAGCGATTTGACGAAGATCCTTCCATTACCGTCTGAAATGCCCGTGACTCCTATGACCTCATCCGGAATTATCTGTCCTGACTCCTCATAGGCCTCCCCATCCTTTTGGATGACCGCCACTATCATCCCGGTGGGATCCTCCAGCTCTATCACCCGGTTGCCTTTGGAGGTATTTCTGATATCCAGGACCATGCCGATTAGAGAGACCTCTCTGCCCGATGTGCTCTTGCTCAAGGACTCTATCGGCCGGGAGTTGATCCGGCGGGAGAGGATCTCTCTGATCTTTGCATATCTGTCCCGAAAGTAGCAGACGAAATCATCGTACTCGCCTACACAGGTCGACCGCCCGGTTATGTCGCAGCTCAATTGAGCAGAGCCCTGGGTATGAGGATCGGAGGGCGCTGAGTCCAAGGTGATCTCAGATGCTGATGGTTCGATCGAGGAGGGCGGGGTCCTGGAGGCGGAAGGGAAGGATGGACGGGAAGGAGTTCTGGATGAAGCTGGCAGGATGTGGGTGCTCCTTCTCTGGATGGGGGTGGTGGATGCGGCATGACCAATTCCATTTTTTGGAGAGGACTGGATGAGGCCGTTGATGTGCTGCATTCCGATCACCGCCAGGGATCTATCTATGCTGCCGATTATGCGCCGGAAGAGCTCTTCCTGGCTGCCCTGATAGCGGCATATGGCCTCAAGGGCCTCCGGCTCCAGCTGGTAGCCCTGTTCGGCGAACCTCTGCACAGTCTCCCTGCCCTGGGCTGGAACGCTCTTGGCCGACTTGGGGGATATCTGCAGCATCGAAAGGAGTATAAGAATGTACCAACTGATAAATGTGGCTGATGAAGATCGGAGAATGGTTTGACAGTCTGCCTATCCCCCAGCTGGCCAAAGATATAATTTTCGTTGTAGTGGTGGTGGGAGCCATATCCCTCCTCTCCCAGATAACTCTGGGCCTCTGGACGCCTATGGTGGCTGTGGAGTCGGGAAGCATGGTGCCCAATCTCAATGTGGGAGATATTATCCTCGTTCAGGGGGCAAGCCGCACCGAGGTGATTCCCTGGGATGAGGGAGAAAAGATGAACTACACTGCATTCAACAATCCTGGGGACGTCATCCTCTATCGGCCTTATGGCAAGGAGAGCCTGAACCTCTTCGACCAGCTCAAAATGGTCCTGGGAATGCCTCCCGGCCAGGGCAAGGCCATACCCATAATCCATCGTGCTCTATATCACGTGGAGGAGAATGAGCCGATGTGGGAGGGAGGGCCTGGAGCGCCGTTTGCTGGCTATATCACCAAAGGGGATCATAATGAGGTCATCGACCAGATGGCAGGCCAGACCCTGGGCATGGCAAATATGTCGTACTTCGATCAGCATCGCGATGATATCATGCGGGTGGGCGATGACGTGTATCTGGACAAGAACACCGGCCTGCTCCTTTACCAGACCGAGAATGGAACCTTTGTGGGAGATGGGATCAGCTATCTGACCCCGGTGAAGGATGAGTGGGTCATAGGGGTGGCCAGGGTGAAGATACCATTGGTGGGCTACGTCAGGCTGCTGCCCAATATAATCTCTGATGAGATTCACAAGATAATCGGTTAAATAAAATAAATATAATATCCGGGTATCAATGGCCCTCTTCTGATGGGCCCGGATTCCACCTGGCCCGCACCGCCCAGTGGTCCAGGTGGAATGGCTCCAGGTTCATGATCTTAATAAGCTCCAGCCCTTCCAGCTTTTTTAGCTCTGACTGGAGAACTGCTTGAGGCGGGGCGGTCGTGTCCACCGAGCGGCTCTTGAGCATGAGACACAGCTCGCCTCCCTGGCCCAGGTACCTCGCGCAGTTGAGAGAGGCGATCTGGGCCTGATTCTTCTGAGCTACATCCTGGTAGACCAGATCCACCGGTTCCAGGAGAGGAGCATACTCCTCCGGCTTTGCCGCATCGGCGAGGATGGGAATGATGTTTTTGCGTCTCTCGCACAGCCGGACCAGGTCGCGCATGGAGCGGGCCGAGAACTCCACCGCATAGACCAGGCCTTCTGAGACAATATCCGCCACGTGGCTGACGGTGGTGCCAGTGGATGCTCCCAGGTAGAGTACCCGGGAGTTGCTCTTCAAGGGGAGAGTCTGCCATTTTCCCTTCAGGATGAGGGCGGCGAGCTTCGAGCGATATGGGTCCCAGAGGCGATATCCATTGTGGATGCGTTCGCCGTAAACGGGCACGGGATCGGACGATCTCGTCGCTAGCCGCGCACCATCCCTTTCATGCAGGATATATATCCCTGGAGCAATCTCTTCCGGTGGCATCGGGATATTGCTTTTCTCTTGGGTGCCAACTTCTCGATGCAGAGCCTACAGCTCCTTTCCCATGGAGGTGGTGGTCAGTTTGACATGCTTCACACCCTTCAGGGACATCATCTTCTCCGCCGCCACTCTCACGTCCTTGCCCTCTCCCCGCAAGACAATCACCTCCAGGCAGTTGTCGTGGTCCAGATGGACATGGAGGCTGGACTGGATGATATCGCCCGAATCATGCTGGATCTCAGTCAGATTCTCCACCAAGCCCCTTTGGGAATGGGAATAGACCAGGGTGATGACCCCTACTCTCTCCCCCTGCACGTCGCTCATCCATTCGTAGTGGACGATGTAGTTTCTGATTGCATCCCTTATACCCTCGGAGCGCGAGGAGTAGCCGCGCTTCAATATTATCTCGTCGAACCTGGAAAGAAGCTTTTCAGGTAGCGAGACGCCTATCCTCATTAATTCCTGTTCCATGTATAATCGCGTTTAAAATACAGGTGATATTTAGTAATAAGCTTTATGGAGCAAAATCATAATTGCAGAGATATTAAACCATGGGAACCATAAAGATTTTCCCCTTGCCTGGCTAAGATAATGGCATATGCCAGACATCGCACTCATCGGCCAGAGGACTCTGCTCTTCGAGAAGCTCTTCCAGGATGTAGGGGCCAGCTACCAGTTCCTGTCGCCAAACATCCTGGGAAGCCCATTTTTGCCCCAGTACAAGATGGTGATGATTCCCTCCGGCTTTGCCAATCCGGATTATTCCCAGATCCTTCCCGGTCTGGAGAGGATGAAATCGAATATAGAACGCTTTGTCATGAATGGCGGGGTGCTGACGGTGTTCGGCCCCCTGGTCCCGGAGCATGACTTTGATTGGCTACCTCTCCCCTTGAAATACAAGTGCGAAATGAGCACTCAGAGTGTCAATCCCTCTGAGGGGGATTGCTCCTGCCTGATCTGCACCACCAACCCGGAGTGCGACGGCTACCTCATTCCAGGAGAGGGCTTCGAGACGGTGATAAAGGACGATAAGGGCAGGGCCATTCTGGTCATGGCCAGGCACGGAGAGGGTCTCATTGTGGTCACCACGGTGCATGAGTTTCCTGCGGCAGAGTACATAAGGTGGGCTTTGGAGTTGGCCAGGCCCGCCCGTATATGAGGGATGCGGCGGCGATGCCAGACTGCAGTCCTGAGAAAGAGCATCTCCTGATCAAAAAGAAGAGCAAGCTGCGCCAGGAGGTCGAGGATTTGCTGGAACAGAAGGGATTCGTCATGGAAAGGAGGATCTCTGTGATAAATTTGGATAGTGGAGAAGCTCATTACTTTGAAGACTATGCGGCATCCATGGAGTTCCTGAAAGGCAAGAAGGGAAGGTGGTATATTACTACACCTGGTTTAAGGCACTCCAGAAAAGATCGCTAATGCCGCAGATAACATTCTTCTATATTTATTCAATAAGATTTATTCTAAGTGATCGCTGCTATATGCAAATGTAGTTCTCCATGTCGGAATCCTCTCGCATCACCTCAAGCGCGCCAAGAGGTCTTTGGTTTTTGAGGTTATTGCAGCTTGCATCCCTTGTTTCCTCCTGGAGGGATAAGTTTCCTCATCGATGCTTAAAGCCAGAGCATCCAGCGCTTCAATAGCCTCTGATTCATCTATTCCCCTGATCCGGCAGACTTCGGGCAACACCTCTTTGGGATCTTTTTGTTTAGATTTGGCGAGTACTATGGTCTCCCTGCATACCGCGGCATATTTGCGAGGAAGCTCCATCCGTCCAGGAAACTCAGGGTCCCAGGATCTGGCCGCCCTAGCGATCAGCTCGTCTTGAGAATGTGAAGTCTTAGACCTCACTAAATGCAAGATCTCCATGCTATTTACTCCAATCATGATCAATAACATTTATTAATTAAGAAGTTTTCGCCAATCTCGTTGAATTTATCAAAAACAAAAAGATAATTATCATGTTGTGCGTTTGGTTGCAGGTGACGTCTGCTGAAATCATCGCCGGAAAGCAGTAGCAAAAGGTATATTTCTTCCAGCAATATTCACCATCTCGTATGTTGGCGGTTTTCAGCCACTCCTGTGCGCGACCAGGGATTCGATAGACTCCGAACTCACATCTACGAGTCGATATGCATTAACTCAGGCGACTTATCAATTACACTGTTATTATCATTAAATCTATATTCCTAAATTCAATATTTACAAGGATCATCATCTCACTGAGCTAGTAAATTAATTTAGTTTCAATTGACACGATAAATTATTGACTAAGTGCAGATAATTGTTCGCAGAGACTCGTCGAATCTATATATATTTCCAATTAAGAATATACATATCGTCGAACACGGCTTCGAAAACTACATATATAAGTATTATCAACATTATCAGTGATGATTATCCCATTTCTTGTCGTTGGAATTATAATAGCGAGCACAATTCTAGTGTGCTCGTACAGAGCTATCTATGGACCGGGGACGTTCAACCGTATCGTTGCTGCGAATGTGATAGGCACGAAGGCGATTGTGCTCTTGATCGTGGTGGGCTATATCATCGAAAGACCGGAATTCATCGACATTGCACTCATGTATGCTGTAATTGCATTTATTGGAACGATAATTATCGCCAAATATGCAGAAAGAGGAGAACTATGCTTGCGATAGACTTGGTAGCTACAATGTTTTTGGCGGCAGGAGCCTTCTTCATGATAATTGGAACAGCGGGGCTGTTGAGGTTTCCTGATTTCTATACCAGGTTGCATGCTACGGGAAAATGCGACACACTTGGACAGATCCTCATAATAGTAGGTTGCATGACCTATGAAGGATTGAGCTTTATCACGATTAAACTGATCTTCGTGTCGGCTTTTTACCTGTTGGTCGGTCCTACAGGTACGCATGCCTTGATGAAAGCTGCATATGCTAGCGGCTTGCCGGTTTGGAGGAAGGGCGACAAGAGGATGTGATGGAGAGATGACAGCTATGAAAAAAGAAAGCATGGCCTTCTCAATTGCCCTGACTTTTTGCGTCATGTTCGCATTCTGGATGCTCCTATCTGCCTGGACCGTTTATCTTCTCGAACCCTACGATCTCTTAAAAGTATCGTCAAGAGGTATATTGGCAGCATTGATTGTCTCATTCCTCACCTACGAGATCTTCGTGCCCAGCCGAGGCGAGAATGTGCTCTTGAAGATACGAAGATTAATTCCTTATATCGGATGGGAGTTATGGCAAATTTATCTGGCCACTATTGATGTGACAAAACGTGTCCTGGGCATTCTGCCGGTAGACCCCAGAATCATAGAATTTGATACAACTCTGAGAAGCGACTTCGCCCTAGTCACATTTGCAAACTCCATCACATTGACTCCAGGGACAATAACCATAGATATCGAGCCTGAGAAAGGGAGATACATAGTGCATGCCATTGCCAAAGAGCCTGCAGAATCTCTTACCGTAGACCAGACCATGCAAAAAAAAGTGGGTCATGTCTTTATGGAGGAATAAAGGAGGCAAAGAAATGATACTTCCTATTGACTTATTGTTACTGTTATTCCTTCTTATTATTGCCGTGGCAGCGTTATGGGTAAAGGACCTTTTGGCTGCCATCGTCCTGATGGGTAGCGTGCCATATCTGCTGTAATTTCACAGTGGCCCTGTATCCTGATTCCACTCTACTCTTCCAATGATAAATACCTTTTACCTGTTATCCAATCCTCGTTAATGTCCATCATGATGCAAAC
>Ga0228536_1000187_pt1 | contig 154883 bp, 132 predicted proteins | sample SJ1Smetagenome_FD_168611 | JGI IMG/M metagenome (GOLD analysis project Ga0228536, IMG submission 168611) | Enriched culture of PCE-dechlorinating microbial communities from Ithaca, New York, USA - SJ1.S | ecosystem: Engineered > Modeled > Simulated communities (microbial... > Unclassified... | reverse complement strand
TGATTTGTCGCTATTTCAATTATACCACTTAAGGGGCTTTCCTCTTGTTTTTATCGCTTGATCCTATATGTATTTTTCAAGGTTCAAATCTTCCTTCCCATCTATTCTTGAGGTGGGAAAGTTGAGTAAATTATCTTAAAAGAGCTTAATATCTAAAAACATGTACGGTATAAAACGGAGGTATCTGTTTGCGACTCGACTTTCAAGATATAGAACTTAAGGACGCGGCGTTATTTATGGACTATTGGGAGCTTACGGACCAGCGCGCGTCGGATTACAGCTTCCCTATACTATGGGGCTGGGCTTCCGACTACGGCTATCAAGCCGCGGCGGACGAATCGGAGCACCTTTTCTGGATCAGACAGACGACGCCCGCGCTTTACAATTTGGCGCCGATAGGCAGCTGGCACCATGACGACTGGCAATCTATAATCCGCGAGCGCTACGGAAATGAGCCTGAATTCTGGCTGGTGCCGGAGCGTTTGCTCTTGATATGGCAGGAGCAGTTCAAAGATCGCATAGAGGTCGAAGGAGACAGGGGCAACTGGGAATACCTTTACGACATCAGAGAACTTGCGACGCTTGCGGGCAATCGCTACATGAGGAAGCGCAATCGGGTAAATAAGTTTTGCCGCACCTATAACTACACTTACAGGCCGATAACGCATGAGATAATCCCCGCCGTGATGGATTTTCAGGACGCATGGTGCAGGGCGAACAAGTCCGGGCACGTGCCGGGACTCGTCCAGGAAAACCACGGCATACAGAGGATATTGCGGCACTGGGACGAGATACCGAACCTGCGAGGCGGTGTCATAGAGATAAAGGGACGCATTGTGGCCTATACGATCGGCGAACTGGCGTACGATATGATAGTCGTGCACTTCGAAAAAGCGAGTCTGGAATACAAAGCGGCATATCAGGCCATTAACAAGGAATTCCTGTCGCATATGCTTGAGGAAAACCCTGGCCTGGTCACGGTCAACAGGGAGGAGGACATGAACGATCCCGGCCTGCGCGACGCAAAGATGTCTTACCTGCCGAAGGGGTTCATAAAAAAATTCCACGTAAAGATAAGCCTCTGATGCAAGGGTTCAATAAAAACTCTCATTTTTGAGGGAGACTATGATAAAATGTCTTGGTTTGCGCCATATCCGGGCAAACAACAAATGGAGGGGAAACAGATGAAAATAATTACGGTGGCGGCAATAGCGACTTTACTGTGGGGCTGTGCTCCGATGCTTGCGGCAAGCCGTGCGCAGGCATCAGAGAAGCGTCAGACGGCGGTCTTCAAGACCAACATGGGGACCTTCAAAATAGAACTTTACAACGACCTGGCTCCAAACACCGTCAAAAACTTCACGACCCTTGCGGAAAAGAAGTTCTATGACGGAATAATATTCCACAGGGTCATCGACGGCTTCATGATCCAAGGCGGCTGCCCGCGCGGCAACGGCACGGGAGGGCCGGGATACGAAATCCCCGATGAGTTCGGCAAGGGGCTGAAGCATGACGGACCAGGTGTTTTATCAATGGCTAACGCGGGTCCCAACACAGGCGGATCTCAGTTTTTCATCACGCTTGTCCCGTGTCCTTGGCTTGACGGCAAACACGCTATCTTTGGGCACGTGACAGATGGTATGGAAGTAGTTGAGACGATCGGCAAGGTCCCTACGGACTCAAGCGACAGGCCGCTTAAGAAAGTTGTCATAGAGAGCGTCGTCATAGAGTAATTCGAAACTGTGCAGCGAGTCTTTCTCGGATTAGATTGGCGAACTTAGAGATATCGCGGGGTGTTTCCGGAAATAAACGGATCCCCGTGATTTTTTTACAGTGTGCGATTGCGCTTGCCGATCTTTTTATTTGCCCGGGCTGCCCTTTGTGCTAAAATGATGTGATGGAGTCATTTGTTCTGAGTTTATTAAAAATAGGCCATATGTTTTTTTAAGACTATTGCGTCATTTAACGGGGAGGGGCTTTTTCATGGGTATAACTGTCACATTCCGTGATCTTCCGGATATCAGGAGCGATTTCCCCTTGACGGCGCGTGAAATATTGGCGAGGGTTGATTTCTCCAAGAAAGATTGCGTTGTCGCGTGCCGCGTCAACAGGGTGCAGCGCCCGCTTTCGTGGTGTGTCAGCATGGATTCGTACATAGAGTTTATAACGACCGACAGCGTGGAGGGCATAGAGGTGTATATTTACACCATTTCATTCATGCTCACTTCAGCGGCGACCAGGGTCTGCGGAATAAGGCTCCATATAAGGCAGTCCATGAACTACTCATATTTCTATGAATCTCCGGACGGGCCCATCACGGAGGAACAGCGCGAAAAGATAGCGAACGAGATGCGGCGTATGGTGAGAGACGGCGCCCCGTTCGTGAGGGAGGAGGTGCCGATCGACAAAGCGCGGGCCATAATGAAGGCACAGGGTTATGACGACAAAGAACAGCTTCTGCGCTGGACGAACGATGACCCCATAGTCCTTTACAGGTGCGAGGGCATATATGACTTTTTCGGAGGAGCGCTTGCGGATACGGCCGCCATAGTACCTACGTTCAGCCTGCACCTTTACAAAGGAGGGCTTTTCCTCTCCGGGCCCACTCTTGCGATGCCAACGAAGACGATGGACCTTAACATATCGTCTAAAACATTCAAGCTTTTCCAGAGCTACGGCAAATGGCTCGATCACATCTCGGTCGGCACGATGGATTCTATCCATAAACTTGTAGCCGACGGAAAGTCAAGGGACCTCATAATGGTATGCGAGGCCCTGCACACTAAAATTCTAAGCGATATCTCAACGGCCATAGAATCACGACGCCCATCGGTGCGGCTTCTCTGTCTTGCGGGGCCGTCGAGCTCAGGGAAAACGACGTCCTCGCGCAGGCTTCGGGTTCAGCTCTTAACAGCCGGCATAAACTCCGAGACGATAGAGCTTGATAACTATTTCGTAGACAGAGATAAGACGCCCAGGGACAAGGACGGGAACCCCGATTTTGACGCTTTGGAAGCGCTTGATCTCGCGCTGATAAACGAACATTTAGCCGACCTTTTTGCTGGGAAAGAGGTGGAGATACCAAGGTTCGATTTCATAACGGGAAAGAGAATGCCGGGGCGCAGGCTTAAGCTTGAGGCGAATCAGCTGCTAGTCATAGAGGGTATACACGGCCTGAATGGCAGAGCGACAGAAAGCATCCCTGCGGAGAATAAATACGGCATTTTCATATGTCCCCTGACCGGTACCAACCTTGACCTGCACAACAGGATCGGGACGACTGACACAAGGCTGCTGCGCCGCATGGTGCGTGACTATCGCACAAGAGGACACTCGCCCGAATCAACTCTCCTGCAGTGGCCTTCCGTTGTCCGCGGCTCCCACCGATACATCTTCCCGTACCAGGACAGCGCCGACACCCTTTTCAACACCGCGCTGGCCTATGAGCTGCCTGTGATAAAGGGTTACGTACAGCCTATGCTGAAATCGGTGCCCGAGGATTCGCAGGTCCATGGCGAAGCGCAGAGGCTTTTGGCTCTTCTGCGGTACGTTCCGGTCATACCGTCAGACGATATTCCAAACGTCTCAATAATCAGGGAATTCATAGGAGGAAGCTGCTTCGAATAGAGCCGCTGCAATATTGTGAAATGTTGATAATACACACCGCATACGCCGAACGCAGATTCTTTATATGGGGAGAGCGTTCGTTTGAGACAGATGAGATAAAAGACGAAAAAGGCACGGATCCATCCGCCGGGGAAGTAAACATGACTTCGCATCCTTGGGACGCAGGCGTGCCTGTGTTGGAGGAGGCGCTGAGGCGCATTGGGGTTCGCGTCTCCCGCAGACGCGCGGCAAGCGATGACGGCATCGACGCTTTTGTCGCTCTCCCGTCGCGCGGCAATATACCGATTCCGTCATCGCCGCTATTGGGAGAGGTCCCGAAGGCGAAGGATGGTGCCGGCTTAGCTGAATTTAAAGTCTCGGCGCTTCGCGTATCGCTCGAGGATCTGCTTTTGATGTCACGCATTCTCGACAGAAATGAGGAGAAACTCTCCGTACCCGGGCTGCTGTTTGCATATGACGCGGCTTTTGTTTCAAAGGCGTTGGAGTACGCGTCGCTAATGGCGCTCCGTGGGAACTTCATCCCTGATATGAGACTGACTGACAAGGGATATATCTCCGTGTGGAAGCCTCTGCACCTGGCAAAATATCAGGACGAGTACATCTCATACCTCAACGGGATGCCGCCTGTGCTGCGCGGCTTCTCGCTGAAACAGGGGCAAGGAATTTCAGCGGCCGGCGAATATATCGCGGAAGAGATATTGGAGACTCTGCTTGACGACATCGTCAGGACGGCGCAGATAACCGGCGGATCCAAAGGTAAAAAGGTGGATCCTGACAACCCTCACGAGATATGGCTTCGTTCCCTCGCATGGCCGTGCGGACTGCTTGACAAATGGAGCGACGCTATGGAAGCGCTCTATCCGCAGGTACGAGCTTGGGCCGATTCCCTCAAAACAATGACATTACAGCCTTGGAGGCTTTTCATACGCCTTGAGGAACCCATACCGGCGGATGACGATGGGGGAAACGGGAAAAGCTGGACATTATCGTGGCACCTCCAGTCAACGAGGGATCCCAGCCTGATAATACCGGCGTCTAAAGCGTGGAGCCCAGGGGTGGCGGAACGCAGGCTGTTCGATTACACGGGCGCAAACCCAAGGCGCTACATGCTGCAGATACTGGGCCGCCTTGCGTCGATAGTGCCGGCGATAGCCAAAAGCCTTGACGGCCCGGCTCCTGTAGAATGCAGCCTTGATCCTGACGAGCTTTTTGAATTTCTGAACGACCATGTGCCCGGCATACTCGACCAAGGCATACAGATACAGTTCCCTTCCTCCTGGGCGGCGTCCCGGCCCGATCGGACCAAGCTTGCCGTAAAGGGGCGCGTGATCGATGAACCGGCGTTTTCGCCGGGTGGCGGCATTGACATGAATGACCTGCTTGAGGTGGATTGGTCGGTCTCATTGGACGGGGATGTATTGACAGAGGACGAGCTTGAGCTTTTGACCAACCTCAAGGCGCCGCTTGTCAAAATACGCGGCAAATGGGTATTGCTCCGCCGCGAAGATATCGACGCCATCCTGTCAGGAATGAAAAAACTCCCGGAACGGATAGGTCGCAGAGAGGCTCTTTTATACTCTGTCAGCGAAAGCCGGGGGGACGTGCCGTTGGCGGGCATCATGGATTCGGCTTGGCTCGACGCCGTAAGATCTGTGCTCACGGGAAGGGACAGGATAGAGGATATCGCTCAGCCCGAAGGGTTTAAGGGAAACCTCAGACCGTACCAGGTTAGGGGGTTTTCATGGCTTGTGTGGCTCGCTAAACTCGGACTAGGCGGCTGCCTCGCGGACGACATGGGGCTTGGCAAGACGGTGCAGACACTGGCCCTTTTGCAGCACCTCATGCTTTCGGGCGAAAGACGCCCCGTTCTTCTTATATGCCCGACATCAGTCATCGAAAACTGGCGCCGAGAGGCAGAACGTTTTGTGCCCGGGCTTTCAGTCATGGTGCACCACGGGAGCGGAAGGCTCAAAGGGGATAAATTTGCTGAAAAAGTTGTCAAAAACGCTATGGTCATATCCTCATATGCGCTTTTACAGAGGGATTGCGCGGTTTTTTCCAGGATGGACTGGGCCGGTGTCGTCCTGGACGAGGCTCAGAATATAAAGAACCCCGAAACATACCAAGCGCGCGCCGCGCGCTCCATTAAGGCGGATTGGCGCATAGCCCTTACAGGAACGCCGGTAGAGAACCATGCGGGTGATATGTGGGCGATAATGGAATTTCTGATGCCGGGCCTTTTGCCCAATAGGGCTAAGTTTATACGCGAATTCCTGTACCCGATCCAGGCCGGTGAACAGCATGCGATGGACAGACTGAGACGCATCACCGGTCCGTTTATACTTCGCAGGCTCAAGACGGACAAGTCCATAATAAACGACCTGCCTGAAAAAATTGAGTCGGAAGTATTCTGTCCTTTGAGCCGTGAACAGGCGAGCCTGTACAGCGCGGTCCTCGGCAGCCTTGACGAAGCCATGAGCGGTGCGGAGGGCATCAGGCGCAAGGGTATCATCCTTGCCGCCATCACATCACTTAAGCAGATATGCGACCATCCCGCGCTTTACCTGAAGGACGGCTCGAATCTCAGCGGCAGGTCGGGCAAGCTTGCGCGCCTCGCCGAGCTTGCGGAAGAGATGCTCTCCGCCAAAGATAAGATGCTGATTTTCACGCAATATGCTGAGATGGGATCACTTCTTAAAAAGTTCCTTCAGGAGAATTTCGGCAGAGAAGTCCTTTTCCTGCACGGAGGGGTGCCTCGCGAGAAACGCGACGAGATGGTGACTCGTTTTCAAGGAGAAGCGGAAGCCCCCCCATTCTTTGTGTTGTCGCTGAAAGCGGGCGGTACCGGTTTGAACCTCACATCGGCAAACCAGGTGATAATGTTTGACCGCTGGTGGAATCCGGCCGTGGAACAGCAAGCCGTTGACAGAGCTTACAGGATAGGACAGAAAAACAGCGTTCATGTCCACTATTTTTGCTGCAAAGGCACCTTTGAGGAAAAAATAGAGAGGCTGATAGAATCAAAGAAGCAGATAGCGGACGCACTTGTGGGGACAGGAGAGAATTGGCTGTCGGAGCTTTCGGAGGACGAGCTCCGTGAGCTGTTCGCGTTGGATTATGAATCTGTGGAGGACATCAAATGACGTCTGACAGATGGCACAGATGGGACTACAAAAAACCTGTCGCGATAAGCGGCGGGATAAAATCAAGGTATGCGCGCGGGAGGACGAACTGTTCAAACTGGTGGTCATGCCGTTGGATGGAGATACTCGAAGAATCCATAGACCCAGGCCGCTTATCGCGCGGCAAAGGGTACGCGCGCAAGGGACAGGTCGTGGATATTGAGATAGAACCCGGCCTTGTATCAGCTTCCGTTCAGGGAACGAGAAAGAAGCCGTATAAGATAAAACTTGGATTTGAGACGATTTCCGACGAAGCCAGAGAGATGCTTCTGCTGCGCTTTCAGGAGAGGGCCTCTTTCGCGGCGTGCCTCCTTGCCGGCGAAATGCCCGAAGAGATGGAGGAAGTGTTCAAAGAGGCGGGTATCCCTCTCTTTCCTGACAAAAGCTCCTTCAAGCGGTTCAAATGCACCTGCCCCGACGAGGCAACGCCATGCAAACACATAGTGGCGGTGCTTTCCCTTCTCGGCGAAGTGTTTGACGATGATCCGTTCCTGTTGCTAAGGCTGCGCGGAGTTGAAAAAAACGAGCTGATCAATCTGCTGACAGCGGAGTCGAACGAAGGCGGCGACGATTTAGATTTTTACGAAGACGCTGCGGAATGCGCCTGCGGCCTGCCTGCCGTAAGCGGCGGCGCTCCTGCGGACGTATCCGTATACGGCGATGCGGCAAGGGACGATGCTCCACTGGATGAAAACTGGTACAGAGCTAAGCTCCCGGCCCTCTCTTACTTGAAGGGGGAGGAGATGCGCAGGACGGCGTCTCCCGATCTGCTAAACGAGTTCCCGTTCTGGCGCGGCACGCTTCCATTTCGGGAGTCTCTCAAGCAGTACTATGAACGCGCGTATGCCCTTGCGTCAGAGATACTCACAGGCGAAAGGCGCAAGCCGGTGGGGCGTCCTAAAAAGCTTTCATAGCGCCGCGCCCGCTGACATCGCCGCAAGCGCGTGCGGAAGACAAAACGCCCGCTTCCTTTGCGCGCTATAGAGACGTGGGGTTGCGCGTTGACGGAGATTTATTGAGCTATCCCACTGCCAAAAACGCAACTTTTTAATATAAATTTAATAAAAAGTAAACCCATGCGCTGTACAACCGCTGCGGCATGTGCTATTTTGTGCATGTAAAAAGAAGCGGCGATGTTTTTTTATCAAAATTGTTTTTTTACTTCTTGCGGTGACCGGCGTATTTCAGGGGAAGGTTGGGGCTATGTGTGCCAGGCTGCATCGGGCATGTTCCAATGACGCGTAAAACATTGAGACGCATTTTTAATTTGTGTCAGCGAAACTGAGGGCGCTGCGCTTTTTCCTTTTACGGTGCCCTAAGCCGGGTTCGCGGGGAAAGACGAACGGTGGTTTATTATGACGGCCTTAAACGGGAAGAAGATCAGCTTCATAGGGGCGGGAAAGGCGGGAGTCTCCTTAGGCTCATACTTTTACAGCAAAAACCTTGCGATCGGCGGCTACTTAAGCAGGAGTGCCGCCTCCGCTGAGTCGGCAGCCAGGATCACTTCTTCAGAGGTTTTTACGGATGTGGCAAGGCTTGTGGAACATAGCGCGATAATTTTCATAACGACGCCGGACGGCCTTATAAAAGAAGTGTGGAACGATATGGCCGGTTGCGATATAAAGGACAGGGTCATATGTCATGCAAGCGGATCTCTGTCCTCGGCCGTATTTGACGGCATAGCCGAACGCGGCGCATGCGGCTGTTCAGTGCACCCGATGTACGCTTTCGCGTCAAGGGACGGCGACTTTAAAGGGCTTGAAAACGCGTGTTTCACATTGGAAGGCGATGCCTGCGCGCTTGAGCGCATAAAAGACATTTTTTTTACGACAGGTAACAGGACCATGGTTATAAGCCAGGACGCCAAAACTCTGTACCATGCGGCCAACGTGGCTGTCTCCAATCTCGTTCTGGCGCTTGTAAGCATAGGCTGCGACTGCCTTGCGGGCTGCGGCGCCGAAGGGGCGGAACCACTGGACGCGCTTATGCCTCTTGTCAAAGGCAACGTCGATAATATCGCGCGCATGGGATTGATACGCTCTCTTACCGGGCCGGCTGAGCGGAACGACATTGCTACCGTGGCCGGGCATATTGAAGTCTTGCCCGCTGAATACAGGCTTCTGTATAAAATTTTGACCAAGAGGCTCGTAATGTTGTCACAAAAAGCGCATCCGGAGCGCGATTATTCAGACATGCTTGAGATCCTTGAATAAAAAACTTCCAAGCTATAATTACGTTTTACAGAAATGGGAGGATAGGGTTATGAAAAAGACTGTAGCCACATTCCTGGAGGCCAGGGCGGAAAAGAGAAAGCTCGTGATGCTCACGGCTTATGATTACTCCATGGCGAAGCTGGCCGATTCCTGCGGCATCGACGGGATACTGGTGGGCGACTCCCTCGGTATGGTTTGCCTGGGATATAAGGACACTCTCAGTGTGACGGTTGAGGATATGGTTCATCACACAGCGGCTGTGTCGAGGGGCGCTAAGGAAGCTCTGTTGATAAGTGATATGCCGTTTATGTCGTACCACGCCTCGCTCTACGACGCTGTCAAAAACGCCGGCAGGCTTGTTCAGGAAGGGCATGCGGAGGCGGTCAAACTTGAAGGCGGAGCGTCCGTTGCGAGACAGGTGCGCGCCATAGTTAAAGCGCAGATACCCGTAATGGGGCACATAGGGCTCACGCCGCAGTCAGTAAATGTGTTTGGCGGCTTCAAAGTGCAGGGGAGACGGCTTGATGCCGCAAGGAGGCTGATAGACGATGCGAAACGTCTTGAGGACGCCGGCGCTTTTGCCATAACGCTCGAATGTATACCGGCCGCGCTTTCTGAGAAGATAACCGAAGCCGTATCCATACCCACCATAGGGATAGGTGCGGGGCCTAAGTGCGACGGACAGGTCCTTGTTTATCATGATATGCTTGGAATGTTCCCCGACTTTAAGCCAAAATTTGTGAAAACCTATTCAAATACGGGCGATATGATAACGGACGCCATAAAAAGGTATGCGGAAGAGGTGCGAAGCGGAGCTTTCCCGGCTCAGGAGCATTCTTTTTCCATCGAAACGGACGTTCTCGAAAATCTTTAGCCATAAATAATGCCTGTGACGCAAACAGGCGGATTTAGCCTTGGGAGGGTGCGGTGTAATTGAAGATAGTCAGGAAAATAAAGGATTTACGCGAAATAACTGAAATCGCCGGCAAAAAGGGGCTCTCGACAGGATTGGTCCCGACGATGGGCTTTCTGCACGCCGGGCATTTGAGCCTGATAGAGAGGGCTAAAAGGGAGAATGACCTCGTGGTCGTAAGCGTGTTTGTAAACCCGATACAATTCTGTCCGGGCGAAGATTTCGAAAAATATCCGCGCGATATGGACCATGACGCGAAAGCGTGCGAAAGGGCCGGCGCAGACGTCGTTTTCGCGCCTGAAACAGACGAGATGTATCCGGTGCAGAACCTTGCCTACGTCGATATCAGCAAGCTTGGGGACGGGCTCTGCGGCGCAAGGCGTCCCGGGCATTTCCGCGGCGTATGCACGGTAGTCTCGAAGCTGTTTAACATCGTCTCGCCGGACAGGGCGTATTTCGGAGAAAAGGACGCCCAGCAGCTTGCGGTTATCAAGCGCATGGTCATGGATCTGAACTTCAAGACGCAGATCGTCGCCTGTCCTATCGTGAGAGACCCGGACGGCCTTGCCATAAGTTCGAGGAACGTCTACCTTTCGCCTGAGGAAAGGGCCTCCGCTCTTGTGATATCAAAAAGCCTGAGGCATGCGCAGGAGAGCGTGATGAACGGGGAGAGGGACGCCGCTAAGATCAGGAAGTCGATAATTGACGAAATATCGTCAGAACCTCTGGCGCGCATAGACTACGTTGAGATTGTTGACGCAGAGACGCTCGAGCCCGTATCAGAGATCAAAGGGCCTGTGCTGGCGGCTGCCGCGGTATATATAGGCGCTACCAGGCTGATAGACAACTTCACATTCAAAGGGGAATAAACGCATGCTCCTTACGATGCTTAAAGCGAAGATACACAGGGCGACAGTGACTGAGTCCAATCTGCATTACGTAGGCAGCGTCACCATAGACAGCGACCTGATGGCCGCGGCCGGCATATATGAGTACGAACAGGTCAGCGTCGTGGATATAGACAACGGCAGCAGGCTTGAGACGTATGTAATAGAAGGGGCCGCGGGAAGCGGCGTTATCTGTCTCAACGGAGCCGCCGCCAGGCTTGTGCATAAGGGGGACAAAGTCATCATAATGTCGTACTGCCATGTCGATGAGAAGGAGATGAGCTCCTACAGCCCCCGCATCGTCTTCGTCGATTCCGAGAACAGAATAGCCGAGGTCAAGCGTATCGAAAGACACGGCGAAATAAAATAGTGCGGGCCTCTCGGCTCATGCATGAGCCGAGAGGTTTATGTCAACGCATAAAATCGTCCGCGCGGCATAACCGCATCCCACGACGCGCCATCTCCTCCACAAAATCCGTTGCCATACCCTCAAAGCCCGCAACGGGGCTGGTTGTGTTTGTCAGCAGCACTATCTTTTTAAGGACGTCGTCTTTAAGCTCAGATGCGATGTCGCGTATGGTGTTTGCCACGCAGTGGGAGAGGGCCTGTCCTGATATCGCCGTTACGTCCGCGCTTTGGACGGCGCGTATCAGTTCCGCATTGATCTTTGTTCTCGGATCGTCAGGGTCCTCCACTTCGGCTTTCACCGCTGAATAGTGCTCCGTCCATATGTTTGTGCCTTTTACCATGTAATTGACAATTTTAAATCCGCTTTCCCATTCGATCAGCGCGTCGTAAACGGGCTTCACGACGTTGCTGCCCCACGAGCCTATAAGACAGTGAGGCGGCCATATGCACAGGCTGTATCTGCCGTTTGTCCGCAAGGCCTCTACATAATCCGCGGCCCTTTGCATATGGCGGGGATCAGTTGTCCTCCATGTTCCGTTTTTTAAATCATCGCCTGTGATGACGGTAAAAGCTGACGGATGGCAGCCGCTTGAGTCGATCCAAAATATCGGATGCGCAATGTCTACCAAATGGTGGGTATCCAGCGTAACGTAGATATTGTCTATCTTGTCCTTAAGCCGAAGGATCGTCCCGCTGAGTTTTGCGGAGTCCTTGTCAGCGCCATGGACGAACAGGCTGCCGCGAGGGTCGCAAAAATCATTCTGCGGATCGATTATCAGAAAATTCAATCTGGCTGTCCTCACTGTAAAACCACTCCCTTGCCATGCTTTCATGGTGAATTGCACGCCTGTATTATAAGCCTGCGATCAGTTTTTTTACTGAAATAATTTTATCGATATAAAACTTTTGTTCCCATATTCCATTTATAATGCCGTCATTTTAGAAATTTGTGTTAAATCTCTTTGCCCAAAGCCGCGCTTGCCTTATGCAAAAAAGCGGCCTTCGCGGGACAATATTTCGTTTTTCAATTATAATTATCGAGATATAAACATAACAGGCGCGCGGATAGTTTTGAGCATTTATCGTGAGCTATGCTCGTTGTTGCAGAGTAAGGAGATGAAGGCGCTTGTTTCGCATTGGCGCAAGGTTTAGGTTTCTTCCTTATGTCTTGCTGATTTCTCTGTTTATATTCCAGATATGCGCCATAGCCTTGGCGGAGCAGAACATAAGGATGCGATTCGGCCAGGAGTCGACGAAAGCTATGCTGGATGCTTTCAGTACCTCGTCCGGCGGAGTTTTCGCCACGCTGCGCTTTACACTGGCGCGGTTTAGTCGGGCGTCGCATTTTGGAAACACGCTGGCAACATATATCCTGCCGAAAAACTTTTGTGATTGTACTCCTAAGATCCTTTCTTGCCTGTCTGCCTTCGACAGATGGATAGCCTTGATAGGAGCGGAGCAGAAAGCCGTTCCTCACTCCGATATGGTCCTTCTGATTTAAAAACAGGTCCCGGCTCTCTCTTAAATTAAATACGATCTTATGGAAACGGCTGTCTTTGCGCAGCCATTGTTCTGTTACACATAAGAGGGGGATAAATAACATGCAGCTGCTGCATGTGGGGCTTGACATAGGTTCTACGACGGCAAAGGCGGTCATTTTGGACGGGGATGATTCCTTAATCCATAGCCGTTATTACAGGCATTTCTCGGATATAAGGACGACGGTGACTAAACTCATGAGCGAGATAAAGGCAAGCTGCGGAAGTTCTGACGTGACACTTGCCGCAGCCGGGTCGGGCGCCATTGCTCTTGCCGAGGAGATGGAAATTCCATTTGCTCAGGAGCTGATAGCCTGTTCCGCGTCGGTGGAAAGATATATACCTACAGCGGACGTGTGCATCGAACTTGGGGGCGAGGACGCAAAACTGACTTTTTTCGGCAAAAACGGTGCGGACCAGCGCATGAATGAAACTTGCGCCGGCGGGACAGGCGCGTTTCTCGACCACATGGCGACGCTGCTTGGCACCGATGTGTCCGGGCTCAACGAGCTTGCCAAAGGGTACAAGACGATATACCCCATAGCTTCGCGCTGCGGGGTATTTGCAAAAACCGACGTTCAGTCGCTGATGAAGGACGGCGCGGCAAGAGAGGATATAGCGGCCTCCGTGTTTCAGGCTGTTGTGAACCAGACTATAAGCGGGCTTGCATGCGGCAGGAAGATCAGAGGCAATGTGGCCTTTTTGGGCGGACCGCTATATTTTCTGTCCGAGCTCAGAAAACGCTTCACCGAGACGCTTGGCCTGACGCAGGAACAGTGTATATCGCCGCAGAACTCTCATCTTTTTGTCGCCATCGGGGCTGCCATAATAGGCAAAAAGAGCGAGACCGTAGATATGACGCAGCTTCGCAGAAGGGCGGCTAAATTTTTCTCTTTAGGCAGGATCTCGAATTTGGAGACGCTGCCGCCGCTGTTTTCGGACGATCTTTCAAAGACGGAGTTTAAGGAACGCCACTTAAAGCAAGTTGTGAAGAAAAAAGAGATCGCGGACTGCCGCAAAGACGCGTATCTTGGAATAGACGTCGGTTCGACCACCACAAAGATAGTGCTTATAAACAGCGACGGCGATATTTTGTTTTCGGATTACAGGGCTGTCGGCGGAAGCGAACCGGTCCAGACCGTCAGAGAGATGCTGAAGAGGCTTTACTCGCTGCTTCCGAGCGGACTTGGCATAAAGAACAGCTGTGTGACAGGCTACGGCGAAAAACTCATTCAGGCCGCTTTTGGTGTGGATATCGGAGAGATAGAAACTGTGGCGCACGCGAGGGCCGCGGAGTTCATTGATCCAAGCGTCGATTTCATAATAGATATCGGCGGCCAGGACATGAAATGCCTCAGGATTGAAAACGGCGTCATCCGTCAGGTGTTTCTCAACGAGGCCTGCTCCTCCGGATGCGGTTCTTTTCTACAGACTTTCGCTGAATCCCTTGGAATGACGATGCCGGAGTTCGTCGCCTCAGCGCTTAACGCAAGGAAGCCTGTCGACCTCGGTTCGCGCTGCACGGTTTTCATGAACTCAAGGGTACGGCAGGCCCAAAAGGACGGCGCGAGCGTAAGCGACATCGCCGCCGGACTCGCCTATTCAGTTGTGCGCAACGCTCTTTACAAGGTGCTTAAGATGCGCAACGCCGATAAAATAGGCGACCACATCGTCGTTCAGGGAGGAGCTTTTAAAAACGACGCGCTGCTGCGTGCTTTTGAGCTTGTGACCGAAAGAGATGTCATCCGGCCCGAGATATCGGAGCTGATGGGAGCTTTTGGAGCCGCGCTCTTGGCAAGGGACAGGTATTGCGGACAAAAAAGTGCGCTAGCGGACAACAGCTCGTTGCTATCGTTCAGCGCAGATACGAGGACTGTGAGGTGCGGCGGGTGCGGCAACAAGTGCATACTCACGCATACGATGTTTGGCGCCGGACATAGCTATACGACGGGCAATATGTGCGAGAACGGCAACATGAACAGGAAAGACAAGCAAGAACTGCCTCCCAACCTCTATGCGATCAAATATAAAAGGCTGTTCGGACATTATGAGCCACTCCCCGCGCACAGCGCGGCACGCGGTGTCATAAGCATACCGCGCGTTATGAACATGTACGAGAACTATCCTTTCTGGTTCACGCTTTTCACAGCGTTGAAATTCAGGGTGGAGCTTTCCTCTTCGCATCCCGATGAAACGCTTGGCATAGACACAGTCCCCTCGCAGACCGTCTGTTTCCCAGCAAAGCTGGTGCATAGGCATATAGCGGAACTTTTGGCCGGAGGGGCCAATTTAATATTCTATCCCGGCGTGCAGAAAGAGACGGATGAGTTCGCATGTTCCGACAATCACTATAATTGTCCGGTGATAGCCGGATATCCCGACGTTGCGTGGCTTAACATAGACGGGCTGCGTCACCCCCGGGTGCGCTTCGTTCGCAGGTTTTTCCCGATAGACTCCCCCGAGAGGATGGCCGACGTTTTGAAGGAAGAGTTTAAGGGCTACGGTGTTGGGACTGACGAGGTGAAAACGGCCCTTAATGCCGCCTATGACGAGCAGAGGCGGTTCAGGCTCGATATTGAGTCGTACGGCGCTGACGTCGTTGAATATGTCAGAAGGCACGACATAACCGGCATTGTCCTGGCGGGGCATCCGTATCACCTTGATCCCGCGGTTAACCATGGGATACCGGAACTCATCAACGGGTACGGGATAGCTGTGTTCACCGAGGATTCTCTCTGCGGCATGGCTGACGACAGGCTCGTGGCCGAGGAGATGTCGGTGGTCGACCAATGGGTCTATCACTCGAGGATTTACAGGGCGGCTTCTGCAATAGCGTGTGACCCTGCTTTAAAAAACATCCATATGGTGCAGCTGAACTCCTTCGGCTGCGGGCTGGATGCCATAAGCGCGGACCAAGCGGCCTCGCTGCTTCAGCGTCACGGGCGCCTCCACACGCTTCTGAAAATAGACGAGAGCAAAAACAACGGCGCAGTAAGGATAAGGATACGCTCGCTGCTGGCCGCGATAGAGCGTTCGCAGCCTGCGCGGGATAGTAAGCCGCTGCTTCTTGCAAAGCAGGCTGCGCGCACGCCCTGTAATAAGGAGAGGACGATACTCTGTCCGCCGCTTTCAGAATATCACTTTCAGTTCATAGAGGCGATAATGCGCGCTGAAGGTTTCGATTTCCGTGTCTTGCCCGAGGGAGGGCGCGAATCTGTGGAGCTTGGGCTTGGCTATGTAAACAACGACGCATGCTACCCGGCTATGGTCGTCGTTGGGCAGTTCCTTAAAGCGCTGAAGAGCGGAGAGTTCGACCCTGAAAGGACGGACTGTTTCTATGTGCAGACAGGAGGAGCTTGCAGGGCGAGCAACTATGTATCGCTTTTGAGGATGGCGCTGGATGAGGCAGGATTTGAAAAAGCCCGCATATTGGCTATAAACGCCCAGGGGAGGAACGCGGAAAAATTCAAGCTGTCGCCAAGAGCCACGTTTCGTGCGGCGTTAGGGCTCCTTTACGGCGATCTGCTTATGCGGCTGCTTTTGCGCACGCGCCCATACGAGCTTCGCAAGGGTTCTGCGCAAGCCCTTTACGAAAAGCGTTCGCGGATGTTCAGGGACAGCATAACCGCAAACGGGTGGAGGGGCTTTAAAGAGCAGCTGTTTGACACTGCGGCGGAGTTCGCTGCATTGCCCGTCTCTCAAACAACGAAGCCCAAAGTTGGGATAGTCGGTGAAATACTTGTAAAGTACCATTCAGGGGCAAACGAGCGGCTGATCGACATAATTGAAAGCGAGGGAGGGGAGGCCGTATTGACCGACCTGGCCTCGTTCCTTCTCTACTGCCTCTACGACCCGATATATTCGCACAAAGAGCTTTCGGGGGGCCTTATTGCTAAGTTCGCGGGCCAAATCGGCATCTCTGCGCTCGAATTTTTGCGAAGGCCCGTTAAGCAGGCCCTGTCGCGTTTCGGTTTCGGCGGTATCCATGACATATATTCCCTCGCAGGTAAGGCGTCAGACGTTGTTTCATGCGCCAACCAGGCAGGCGAAGGGTGGCTTTTGACGGCGGAGATGATGTCCCTTCTGGAGAGCGGAATAAAAAATATAATATGCATACAGCCGTTCGCATGCCTGCCTAACCACATAACCGGCAAAGGCGTGGCAAAAGAGCTCAAACTGCGTTATGACGGCGCTAACATACTGGCGCTTGATTATGATTCAAGCGCCAGCTCCGTGAACCAGATGAACAGGATAAGGCTTTTAATGGCTACTGCAAGGGGGTAATCGTCCGCCTCGGATTTAACCGCTTTACGCAAGGAGCCTCCTCACGCTCTCAAGCTTGGGCGCTCTTGCGTAAAGCGGCGTGTCGTCGCCGTCCGCATATGGCGGCTGAAGCTCCTCGAAGGAAGCCCTTCCTGGGCGCTCGTAGAAGACGCCTAAAAGATATGGGTCTGTACGCATGGCAAGATCCATGGCCGTGAGCTTATCGGACGCGTCTCTGTCCTTGTCCAGCCATTTTGTGTTGCCCATCAGCCACTGCCAGGTGTTCACCTTGTTGAAAGACACGCAGGGCTGAAATATATCGACTAACGCATAGCCCTTGTGCCTTATCGCGCGGACCAGTATGTCTTTTGTGCGCGCTGCGTCGGCGGCAGAGGCCCTAGCCACAAAGTCCGCGCCGCACGACAGCGCTACAAGCAGCGGGTTCAACGGCTGGCTTGTCACGCCGAACGGCTGTGTCGGTGTTTTCATGCCAAGCGGGGTCGTCGGCGACCCCTGCCCTTTTGTGAGCCCATATATCATGTTATTGCACACTATGTTGGTTATGTCAGGGTTGCGCCTTATGGCGTGCATGAAATGGTTGCCGCCTTCCCCGTACATATCGCCGTCGCCGCCCACGGCAATTACGGTAAGGCCTCTGTTGGAGGCCTTGATTCCCGTGGCTAGCGGCAGAGCCCTGCCGTGCAGCCCGTTTACGGAATGACATCTGAGATAGTGCGGCATCTTAGCCGCTTGGCCTATTCCGGATACGACCACCACGTTGGCGGGAGCAAGTCCGATCTCCTCAAGCGCCGCCTTGAGCGACTCCAAAATTTTATAGTCGCCACAGCCAGGACACCAGGATATTTCCCCGTTGTAATCAAAAGCAGTCTGAGCCATTGAAATATGTCTCCTTTCAGGTTGGCGCCTATAGCAGCCTGCCGATTTTTTCAGCGAGCTCATCCACGGTGAATTGAAAACCGTTGTATTTAAGCACAAGTTCGTCCGCCTTTGCGCCCGTAAACGACCGGACGAGCCTGGCAAATTGCCCCGTTGCGTTTCCCTCGACGAATATTTTTCTCGCTGGTCCTGACATAAGATCGCAAAATTCAGAGGAAAGAGGATAGACCTGTTCGCACGCGACAATAGCGGTATCGCTTGGGTTAAGCGAGGAGTCAATAGCCTCTTTCAAGGGTTCGAAGGTGGAGCCCCAGCAGACGATAAGGGTGCCGCGCCCGCCGTATTCCGTTATTTTAGGAGGGATTGCTTCCGCTTTGATATGATCTGTTTTGCCGAGCCGCTTCTCCACCATCCTCCTGCGGAGCTCTCTATCCTCCGTGATGTGCGCGTCCTCGGTGTGTTCGTGGCTGTCAAACGATACGAATCCATCGCCTAGCCCGGGTACCGAGAACGGAGAAGTAACCTCGCCCGCTTTTGGAAAAGCGTAGCGTTTATAACCGGCGTCTGCGACAACGGGCCGCATAGGGGCAGGAATGCCGCCTAAGTCAGGTATTTCCACGTCATATCCGCTGTCCAGGAAATACTGGTCGGTAAGTATTATCGACGGGATCTGAAATTTCCAGGCCGTATGAAACGCCAGCCTCGTTACTCGAAAAGCGCTTTCTACGTTGATCGGAGCGTATATGGCTCTCGGAAATTCTCCATGCCCGGCATGCAGGGCCAGTTCAAGGTCAGCCTGCTCGGTCCTTGTTGCAAGCCCGGTAGCGGGCCCGGGCCTCTGCGCCAGATGTATTACGATCGGCGTCTCCGTAATGCCGGCGAGGCTCAACCCCTCCGTCATCAGCGCGAACCCTCCGCCGGAAGTCGTCGTCATAGCCCGCGCGCCGGCGTATGCGGCGCCTATAGCCATATTTACGGCGGATATTTCGTCCTCCACCTGTTCCGCAACGCAAGAGAAATCTTTAGCGTGCTTTGCGAAGAAAGTGAAAACCCCCGTGCCCGGCGACATCGGATATGCGGTTATATAGTTGCACCCCGCAGACGCTGCCCCAAGCGCCACTGATGTGACCCCGTCAAGGAATATTTCCTTTGCGCCGTCTTTTTTAGGAACGTCAAGTATTGCTTTGCCGCCAGTGTGGTAAAGCCCCAGCGCATGTCCATCCCTGAATGCGAGCTTGTTTGCCGCCGCAGTGTCCCGTTCCTTAAAACGCATGTCTATGAGGTCGTCTGCAGTGTCTTCCGGCAGCGCGAATATCCCGGCAATGAAGCCGGCCACGATCATAGAGGAATATTTGGGGCTGCCGAGCTTTGCGGCTCTGTTTGCAAGATCCATATCTATCAGCTTGTACCCGAGCGCTGATATCTCTTCCTCAATCACGGACGCGTCTCCGGCGATATTTGTTTGGTCGGAGATGTTCTCCGTTATATTTGCGTGAAGGCCCGAAGACAGCGCGAACAGCCAATCGATCCTGTCGATTTGTGCCCGCACGGGCCTTGTCGCCACCCTTATCTGGGTGGAGTTGTTTCCGCCTCGGACGCGCGACATGTATTCCCTTGACGAGAACACATAAAACCCGGCCCTGGACAAAAACTGCCTTGAAAGGTCTTCAGCTGTCTGCAGACCGAGCCCTGCGGCCGCACAAAACGAGATAGCGACATCGGATACGGACGAACTTTTAATATTCACGCTGCCTCCCCCTTAATTTGTTTTCAAAAAATCAATTAATTTGCCGGGAACTATACGAAGATGAAACTGAGCTTGTTTGAAATATTTTCAAATTATATTCTAAGGCGTTCCGTTTATCTAGTCTACGATGAAAAGTTTAGCGCCCGTCTCAGTGTGCGAGCGGTGAGGGTTAGCCTCGTCGTCTGAAGCGACGTAGCCCTCTCCTGAAGACAGGACGCGGCTGCTGCCGTCTTTTAGCTCCGAAACAAGCGAGCCCTCAAGCACGAACAGGACATGCCCCCGCGAGCACCAGTGGTCGGCGCGGTACCCGGGAGAATATTCCACGACACGGGCCCTAACGTTCCCGCTTTCAAAAGTCCGCCATTTGGCTATCCCTGTCTCTCCTTTATGTATTTCCTCAGGCATAGAGTTCCAGTCAACGTTTATATAAGGAATCCCCTCGATCTTCAACTAATGCTCCCCCCTCAAATAATATTTAATACTGATGGCAATCAGACATAAAAAGCGCAGCTGCTGTGTTAAAGAGAATACCACACATGTGAGCGCTTATCCATGTGATCGTACGCTCTTTGGATGATAACTCTGTGTCTTAATCCCGCGCAAAGAGGGCTATGATACCGGATAAGAGCCTTACTTGTTTTTGCTGTTTTTGCGCTTCAAGCCTTTTGTAAGATCGTTTGCGGCATTTGGCTGCGTCTCATGCCTACCTCATTATCCATAAAATGACCGATACGGCCGCCGACGCTATTCATTAGAATTTGCCAAGAACAGGAAAGCGAGGGAAATGTGATGAAAAAGAAAAAGTTAGTCGCAGCGGCATTGATAGCCACGTCGCTGTTTGTCTCGGTTCCTTTTGCGGTGGCGGATATCGGGGACGTCCTCAAAAAAGGGGCAATAATAGTAGGCGGCGGAGCGCTTGTACACGAGCTCGGACCACAGCTTAACGATTTCATCAATACCATAACCTTCAACAAAGGCGTCAAATACGAGGGCTATACCAAGGTTGTCCCCATACTTTCAATAGGCACAGGCACGCGTATAGGTATGGCTCAGGTCGGGGGCGTTACGCAGGCGTCAGTAGACAAAACAAAGGCCGTCGCCCAGCTTGAAGGAGATTTCAACAGGGTCAGGGCCAAAGCGCTTATACCGATAGATTCCGAAAACCCAATAAAACAGTTCAAGCGCGTCCAGGGCGTAGGCGTGACGGCGATAATCGACGTCAAACTTTAGCCTTTGCCGATGTCTTTTAGATGGGGAAGAAGCGTATGACGCGTGTTTTTGCGCCTTGCGAAGCGGAGGAGCGAGGCGGCTCTTGCGAACGAAAGACGGCTTCGGAAGAGAAGGATAATGCTATGACCCGCGAGGAAATAGATTTCTTCGGGGTCTGCGGCGAAGGATGAGGGAAAGGCCGCGGGCGGACTTATGCGTTCTGCCGGCGGCCTTTTGTTTATAGCCGGCTGTCGGGCTTGAAGACGGGCAGCTTCTGCAGGTAGATGAGGTCGCCGCCAAAGTAGCCGCCCTCTTCAAGAAGCACTGCTACCTTGCTTACCACTCTGCACCCTGTTTTATGCAGCACGTTTTCAAGAGAATTGATGGACCCTCCGGTCGATACGACGTCGTCGACGATGCAGACATCCCTGCCGTTCAGTCGGGCGGCGTCCGGGCCGTCTATCACTATTATCTGTGGCTCTTTTGTAGTGATGGATTTAACCTCGGCGACTATGGGCCGGTCCATGTAGCTTTTTACTGACTTCCGCGCGACCACGTAGTCCACATCCAACCGTACGGCAAGCGCATGCGTGAGAGGTATCCCTTTGGCTTCGGGGCATACGAGCATGTCCGCCTTGACGGAATTTCTGATTTTTTCGTAAAGCGCGTCAGCGCATCGCTCGATGAGCTTCGTGTCTCCGAGCATTACGAAAGACGCTATCACAAGGTCAGGCGCCACCTGTATTTTCTTGAGCTCACGCTTGAGCCCGCAGATTTCAAGGGTATAAATCCCCTCCATTTTAAAGCCTCCTATAACGAGAATAAAATTTTAATCGCCACTCCGGCCAGCAGACCAAAAAACGGATTCCATCTCGCAGATACGAGCACTGTAGCGCCTATGACCATTCCCCATGGGGAGAAACCGAAAGGTCCGGCAAATGCAGGTGCGGACGCTATTGCGGCCTGTATGTTGGATGTGAATGTGACGAAGGTGCCAAGCACGAATAGAAACCCAGCTATAGACGCGCTGTGGACATATCTGCCGATGGTCGGCAGCAGCCTTAAAAGCAGTATGGCGGCCATTAAAAGCATCATTATGACAGAAGAACGCACAGGGTTAGGTGCTGTGGCTGTACCCGATATTATAGCTTCCACCGGGCCTCCTCCGAAGAACGATGACACGAGGTCGGCCAGCGAGGAGTAGATGGCGAGGTGATCTATGTTCGTGTTGACGCCGGCGATGCTTCCTGTAATTTTCCCGAAGCTTATGTTTGCCCCTATGTTCAGGCATGCGATAGCCAGACCGTTTATGATTATGTTAGGATGCCGCCATATCTTCCATTCGATGTTTCCTAAAGTGAACCTCTCCCTTTCGAGGTCGTGCACGAGAGCGTGGTTTTCTGCCTTGCCGTATTTTTTAAGGATATTGTAGGCCGCAGTCGATAAGAGCACAGAGATGATTATCGTCTTTGCCAAATCCAGCGTCGTGAACCATACCGCAAGCCCTGTGACCATTGATACCGCGCCCGACAGCCTCTCCGAGTTGAAAAGCTCGATCGCTACGTAGGCCAGCATGATGCCGACCCCCGCCATCATTGAGCTCACCACAGTCGGGCCAATGAAAGACACTATTTTTTCATTGAGCCCTAGGATTGACGGGATCAGAAGAAAAAGCGCGCCCCAGAAGACGAGGCTAAGCCGTTCGCGGATGTTTTTGCCCATTTTACCGGCCAGCGTTATCGTCTCGGCCTGGAAGGATATGGTCGCTACCGAATTAAAGGCTATCGAGCCTGCCGCTCCGACCAAAAAGGCAATGCTTGTCGGGAACGCGGCGAACCCGAAGCTTAACGCCAGCAGGCCCTGCGGAATGCCGTTGACCACAACGGCGAGGGCGGTAAGGATATCTGTTAAAAGCGTTTCCATTTAAATGCCTCCAGTGCATATAAGCTTTTAAACAACACCGAAGTAAGTTACCGCAGTCTCATATATTTGTCAATTATGTGTTTGATATATCAAACAATATCTTAATATATGTAAATAAATTTTTATGGGAAACGCAATTATGTCGGGAGGTTTCTCGCTCTTTCAGTGCCCAATCATTTGGAAAGATATAGTATTACGTTAAGCAGTGTAGCTATAATATATAAAAACCATAAGGCTTGAAAAAACGTATAATGTGTGTTTCTTAGAGGGAAGGCGGGCTGACAAAGGGCGTAATCAAACGCCGGCTCTGTCTGCCCGCATAGATTAGGCTAATTTTGACTTGCTCTTGAAATTATATCGCGGATAATTTCGCAGCCCTTAGGGGTCATATTCACAATATCCTGAAGATCCTCATCGGTAAAAGATGAAAAATCAAAATTGGCGCGCTTAAGAATAGCTGCTCCTATATGATGCACAGCCTCCTTATTCTTTTTGTAAATGCGAGCCTCTAGCTTCTTCATTTTTGTATCTAGCTCTTTCATGAGCACCTCCGGGCTTCTTCTTATCCTCTTTGTCGATTGCCCCTCTTTTTTTACTCTCACCATCAAATTCATTCCTTCCTGAACGTGCATTTAATATTATCTGTCTTTTTAGATTTATCTAACACATAGGAAGAGTGTATATCTATTTTTATTAAATGTAAAGATGTGCTCAATGACAAGCATCAAAATACGTATAAATGACTAGTTTTGGGGAACTCTCCACAGTAATGACGTTATATCGGGCGTTGTCCTTATCAATTTTTCTTTTTGGAGATATTTAATGGTTTTTTTAAGCTCATTAACATCTTTTTGTGTAATATTTATATTAAAATCATACCAGCTCATCATTTCTCTTGCTTCGCTCTCGGACATTTGCGTCTCATTGGCTGCAATGGGTACGAATTTTTCAGGATGTTCTGCTATCTCTGTGCAAATTTTCATGCGCGCGTTTAAATATTTTCTTACCGCCTCGGGATGTTTTTCCAAAAATGCGGTGCGCGCCGCGATGACGCTCAGGCCGCTTAAACGTCCGCGTCCGTCGGCCAGGATTACGGCTCCCCCTTTTTGCGCACGCCTTATCTCTGTGCCTACGAGAAGGGCAGCGTCGACTCGTCCCGCAAGCAGCGCCGATGCCGCTGCTTGCGGCGGCATCGGGAAAAATTCTATGTCGTTTTGTCCAAGCCCGTTTGTCTCAAGCAGTTCGACCAAAAGCTGATGTACGACGGATCCCCTGAGCCCGGCCACTTTCCTGCCTTTGAGGTCTTTTATGCTCTTTATGGAGGGATCCGACGCCATTATCGCAAACGCTCGCGGAGATCTGCCGCTGGCTCCTATTATCGTCAATTCTACTCCGTTGGCCCTGCCAACTAAAGCTGCGGCTGCGCCTAGGCCTTCTGCGATATCGAGCTCCCCTGCGGCCATGGCTTCTATCTGCTTCGGGCCCGAAGGAAGGCGGATGTAACGCACGATATACTCTCCTGCGAAAATCTTCTCGTAAGTCTTATCATGGATCGCCGCCATCAGAGGAACGTTCATGGGCAACTTCCACAGCGCCATGCTGATCTTTTGTTCACCTGCCTGCGCGCAGCCTGACGCGGCTAGAAGCACGATCGCTAAAAGGGCGAAAAATCTCCTCACGCATATACCTCCAAAATATAATATCAAAAATTTTCGGGCAAAAAGACGGAAATTATGCCAAACGGCAAAATGTTCTGACACGTCCCCTTGCCCTAACGTTTATTTTTGCTTGCCGAGCGCCTCTTCCACGGCCACGGCGATCGCGACGGAGGCGCCCACCATGGGATTGTTGCCCATGCCGATGAAACCCATCATCTCCACGTGCGCCGGCACTGAGGATGAGCCTGCAAACTGCGCGTCGCTGTGCATGCGCCCCATTGTGTCCGTCATGCCGTAGCTTGCGGGTCCGGCTGCCATGTTATCCGGGTGCAGCGTACGTCCGGTGCCGCCGCCGGATGCGACGGAAAAATATTTGTGGCCGTTCTCTGCCGCCCATTTTTTATATGTCCCCGCTACCGGGTGCTGGAAGCGCGTCGGGTTAGTAGAATTGCCTGTTATCGAGACATCGACGCGTTCGTGTATCATGATGGCCACGCCTTCGCTGACGTCGTCTGCGCCGTAGCAACGGACTTTCGCCTTCTCACCGTCGGAAAAAGGCCGTTCTTCTATGACATCCAGCCTGCAAAGGTCATGCTCATATTTTGTCTCTACAAACGTGAAACCGTTGATGCGCGAGATTATATAGGCCGCATCCTTACCGAGGCCGTTCAATATTACAGCAAGAGGGCTTTGGCGGGCTTTGTTCGCAGTGCGCGCTATTCCCATGGCGCCTTCCGCGGCCGCGAAAGATTCGTGCCCGGCGAGGAAACAGAAGCATTTGGTCTCTTCCCGAAGGAGCATTGCGGCAAGATTGCCATGTCCTATGCCGACTTTGCGCTGGTCCGCGACGGACCCGGGGATACAGAAGGCCTGAAGCCCGGCCCCCAATCTCTCGGCGGCCTCAGCGGCTGATGCTGCCTTTGACTTTATCGCGTATGCCGCGCCGAGAGTATATGCCCATACTGCGTCGTCGAACGCTATCGGCTGGACCCCGCGCACGATAGCCTCTATATCGATGCCAATTGAAGCGCAGACATTCTTTGCTTCCTCCAGGCTTTCCATCCCATGTTTATCAAGAAACGCCTCTATTTGTGCAGTCCTTCGTTCCATCCCTTCAAATACTGCCATGATCTGTCCCCCCAGCTACTGTTTCCGCGGGTCGATGACCCTGTCGGCTTCGGCAAACCTGCCGTAAGTGCCTATATTCTTCTCAAACGCCTCTTTAGGATCCGCCCCACTTCGTATGGCCTCCATCATTTTCCCTATTGAGACATACTTATAGCCTATAACCTCGCCGTTTTTGTCTAGGGCTTCCTCCAACACATATCCTTCCGCCATCTCGAGGTAGCGTGCCCCTTTCAGCAGAGTGCTGTACATTGTGCCGACCTGTGAACGCAGCCCTTTGCCAAGATCCTCAAGGCCTGATCCGATCGGAAGGCCGCCCTCTGAGAAAGCGCTTTGGCTCCTGCCGTAAGCTATCTGCAGGAAGAGCTCGCGCATTGCGGTGTTGATAGCGTCGCACACCAAGTCGGTGTTCAGTGCTTCAAGGACTGTCCTGCCAGGCAATATCTCGGCGGCCATCGCGGCTGAGTGTGTCATGCCGGAGCAGCCGAGGGTCTCGATCAGCGCCTCCTGTATGACGCCCTCTTTTATGTTAAGAGTCAGTTTGCACGCTCCCTGCTGCGGCGCGCACCAGCCCACGCCGTGAGTGAAGCCGGATATGTCGCAGATGTGCCGCGATTCTACCCACTTCCCCTCCTCGGGTATCGCGGACGGGGAATGTCTTGCTCCTTTTGTCACGCATTCCATCTCTTTGACTTCTTTTGAGTACTCCATCTAGAATGTCCTCCCTCTTGTCTTTTTTTAAAAATTTAAAATCGCTTGTCCTGCGTGCCTGAAACTGTGTTTCACCTAAGCGCGCCATGTAGGGCGCCAGAGACTAATTTTTGTCTGTAAGGCATGCCTTCAGTACTCCCACTCAAACTCCGGGCTTCCGGCCTCAAGCAGGCGGCGCTTCATGTCGGCACAGATGCGGGCAAGAGCTTCTTTGGTCCGTCCCTCGCAGCGGGCTACGAGCACCGGCTGTGTATTGGATGCGCGCACGAGCCCCCACCCGTCATCGTAGACTATACGTACTCCGTCCACGGTTATCATCTCGAGCCCCTCTTTTTGTGCCTGTGCTTTGACGCGGTCTACGACACCGAATTTAACATCGTCGGGGCAGTCATAGCGTGTCTCGGCGGTGGATGGATAGTCGGGTATGTCCGACATGACAAGAGAGAGCGGCCTGTCTGTATTTGAGAGTATTCGCGCCAGGCGTCCGGTTGCATAGAACGCGTCGTCATATCCGAAGTATTCGTCCGCAAAAAACATGTGCCCGGATACTTCCCCGGAAAAAAGTGCTTTTTCCTCCCTCATCTTAGCCTTTATAAGAGAGTGCCCCGCGTGCCACCATACAGGCCTGCCGCCTAGCTTTATGATTTCCTCAGGCAGCGCCATAGAGCTCTTTACCTCGCATATGGCCACGGCGCCAGGATGCTTCGGAAGTATCTCGCGCCAATAAAGCGCCATCAGCCTGTCTCCCCATATGACATTTCCCATGTCGTCGACCACACCGATCCTGTCGGCATCTCCGTCGAAGCCGACGCCAAAGTCAGCCTTTTCTTTAAGGACCGTATCGACCAGATAAGCGAGGTTTTCACGTTTCGTAGGATCGGGGTGGTGGTGCGGGAATCTGCCGTCGGGTTCGCTGAACAAATCGATGACGTCGCACCCTATGCGGCGGAGGAACCGCGGAGCGTAGAGCCCTCCCGTGCCGTTGCCTGAATCGCAGACGATTTTGAGTTTTCTTGTCCCTAGCGTTATTTTTGAGACAAGCATGTCTATATATTCGCTGTTTATGTCGGCGATGCTGACGGAACCCGGCACATCGGCAGCGGCATATCTGTCGTCGCGTATCATCCTCAGGAACTCCAATATGCCGTCTCCCCATAGCGTGGTTTTGTCATAAGCGATTTTAAGGCCGTTGAACTCTTTAGGGTTATGGCTTCCTGTCACCATGATCCCGCCGTTTACGCCAAGCCGGTACATGCTCCAGTAGAAAGTCGGCGTCGATACCATGCCGATGTCTGTTACATCTATGCCGGCCGCAGTCATCCCGGCCGCCGCCGCGGCTTTGATGCGCTTCGTAGATATGCGGGCATCCCCTCCGAGCGTGACCTTGTTTGTCCCGCGCTCACACAGCCAAGTCCCGTACGCCATGCCTATAAGCCGCACCGTTTCATCAGTCAGCTCGGTTTCAGCAACGCCCCTTATGTCGTATTCGCGGAAAATATGTTCCGGTACAGTTGCCATATATAAATCCCCCGTTCTTTTTAAAAAAGAGAGTTTTTATAAAAATATCGTCTGTTTATTATAGTATAACGAAAAAATACATTTGCTAATTTTGAGCCGTAAAAATATTCAATATAAGTTTAATCCTTGATCGCCTCGCTTTATGTGACACGAAAGCGAGGCGATATATGTATGCCATAAAAAGCGATATGTATATACATAACTAGAGGCCTTGATCTGCGGTGCATACAAAATACACAGACGGCTTCATTGAGGTGTTCAAAAAAACGTGACCGGGACAGGGTTCGTTTTCTGATATGCCGGCGGCCTGGCCGTAAACGAGACGGTGCGATCGAGCGGCGCCGCCGACGGTTCGTTATAGGCTTCGGCCGGCTGCGGTTGTATCAGTAGCCATCTGGCAGACGTTCTTTTAATGCGAACGCCTTTTTGTCATACGCCAGCATCCTGTCGGCCGCGTCTTTGATTTGAGCCATAACCTGAGACGGTGCGGTACCTCCCGTGGTATTGCGCCGCTCCATTGACCTTCGCGGGGAAAGGAGCGGCAAAAGGTCTTCTTCTACCTCCGGTATCAGTGTCTGCCATTCGTCAATACCAAGAGATGTGAGTGGCTTTTTTTTCTCAATGCAGTAAAGGACGGCCTTCCCGACCTTTTCGTGAGCGTTTCTGAACGGCACTCCACGCAGCACGAGATACTCAGCCACGTCTGTTGCCAGTATCAGCCCATCGGCAAAACCACGCGCAGCCGCATCCTCGTTGACCTGAACCTCCCTGATCAGCGCGGGCAGGACGGAAAACACGCCGCTAAGACAGTCAATGGCGTCGAAAAGGCTGCGTTTGTCATCCTGAAGATCCCTGTTGTACGCAAGAGGTATTCCTTTGGTAATCACAAGCAGCGCGGTCAAGTCACCGTTAAGCTGCCCGGCCTTACCGCGCAGTATCTCGAGCACGTCCGGGTTCTTCTTTTGCGGCATGATGCTCGAACCTGTGCAGAAAGCGTCAGGTAGCTTTATCCAGCCGAATTCGTTTGAGAAATATATTATGAGGTCCTCGCACATACGGCTCACATGTCCTCCGAAGACGGCGGCAAAATAAAGGACATCCGCAAAATGGTCCCTGTGTGCGACTGTGTCCATGCTGTTTGCCGTAATTTTAGAAAAACCCAAGTCGCGACGCGTGAACTCCCTGTCCAGAGGGAGAGTGGAACCGGCCAGGGCGGCGCAGCCAAGAGGGCACTCGTCCACAGCTTCGTACGCGTCGAAAAAGCGCTTCGCGTCGCGCAGGAAAGCCTGGGCGTGGGCCATCCAAAACTGTCCCATTGAGATTGGCTGCGCCTGCTGGAGATGTGTATAGCCGGGGACCACTTTATCGACGTCCTCACCGGCTTTTTGAAGGAGCGCGGATATAAGGTCGTGCAGCCCGTCCCATATCCCAAGAAGCTCTTTGCGAAGGTAGAGGCGCACCGTCGTGTTCACCTGGTCGTTCCTGCTGCGTCCCATATGAAGTTTGGCGCCGGTCGCGCCGCACCGTTCGATAAGCCTGGCTTCTATGTTCATGTGGACGTCCTCAAGCGATACTTTTGGAATCAGCCTGCCGTTTCGGACCTCGTCGGCAATTGCCAGAAGGTTTTCTTCGATCAGCCTGGCCTCGTCCTTGCTTAGAAGTCCCTTATGCCCAAGCATTCTGACGTGTGCGACGCTTCCTCTGATATCGGCAAGCGCCATCCTCCAATCCAGATCAAGCGACTGGGTAAATTTTATAACTGCTTCGTCTGTGTCCTGAGAAAAACGGCCTTTCCACATCTTTTATGACCTGACCTTCCTTGGTTTATTGTGTTCGCGGATAGTTTTTCTTTATAGCGGTATATTCGTGACATGGGCATTATAGCAGTACGTATGTTTGTGTATCAAACCGGCGTGATTTGCGCATTGCGCCGCGCCATTTGCAAAAAACGGTACGGGGAGCGTTTCCATGCAAACCGGTCTTAAATTTTTTTAATCCCGCGGTTGGGCTGCTTCTTCCCTAACAATGTCGAACACGGCTATTTCGGGCGGAGCCATGATGCGCACCGGGGGGCCCACGAAACCGGCGCCGTTGCAAACGTAAAGCATGCCGCCGCACTTCAGTTTTTTTAGTCCGCGGGAGTGCCCTGCGACTCTGTGCCGCGACGATATAAGAGGGAATACCTGTCCGCCGTGGGTGTGCCCTGAAAGCTGAAGATCGAAATGCCCCTCTGTGCCGGCCTCGACTATCGGCCTGTGGCGAAGCAGGAGCAGAAATTTGTCTTTTTGCTCGCGCTCATAAGACAGGACGAGCGTCTCCGACCGGCTTAGATTCCATCTTTCCTTTATTAAGTGGTCTTTGTCGTCTACCCCCGCTATCAGTATGCCGCCGGCCTCCACGCATTCAGTTTGCAGCACTTTCATGCCGCACGCCTCCATAAATGCCACTGCGTCGTTTATGTCGTCGTAGTAGTCATGATTGCCCGTCACGGCATACATGCCGAACCTTGGTTTTATCCGTCTGAACATCGCTATCTCCCGTTTTCTCCCTTTGATCCGCCCGTCGGTAAGGTCCCCCGTTACTACGACGATGTCCGGTTCTGCGCGCCTGACTTTGCGCAGTATCTGCGCGAGCAGCGGTATCCCGGTAAAAGGGCCGAGATGAAGGTCAGTCAGCTGAACTATGCGAATGTGATCGCACCCCTCAGGCAGTTTTGAGGTTGGGACCTTTATGACAGTCGTTTGTACTGTATGAGCCTGCTTTATCCCAAGCGCGACCAGCACGGCGCTTAAAATAAACGACAGCAGCAGACACTCCCTCTCGGAAAGGCCTATCGCCGCGGTATGTTTGGCCAGGTCCAAAATTATGAGCACGACGAACGAGATGAGCACGAAGATCATCCATACGCCGCATACGCGGTCGACCAGCCTGCGCCTGCTGCCGCTCAATTTCACCTTTTTCTTGCGCAGCAAAAACTGGACGCACATCATAAAGAGGCTGAAAGAGAGCCAGGCCAGGCTTGGGGCCCATCCGCCGAATGCTGTTCTCAGCCTGAGATAGATGAACAGGTGTATGGCTGACAGGGTCAATCCCAACACAAGCCAGAAAACATATTGTTCGGAGAATCGTTTTTGATATGGTCTGTCGTTCATATCATATCTGCGCGGAGTAAAGCCTGCCGAACGCCTCAAGCACCTTCTGCCATAGAGGACGTCTCTCCCACTCGGTTATCTCGATTTCCTCCGAGTCCCGCAAGTCGATCAGGTACTGCTCCGCTAACCTTTCGTTTACTGAGTTATCGTAAATAAAAAGCTGATCCTCGAAGTTTATTTCAAGGCTTCTTACGTCCATGTTGCACGTGCCGACAGAGCAGATGTCGTCGTCCGCGAGCAGGGATTTAGCGTGGACGAATCCCTTTTTGTAGTGAAAGACGCGGACGCCGGCGCGCAGCAGCGGTTCTACGTTGCCCCTGCTTCCCCAGAATACAAGAAAATGGTCCTTTTTCGCCGGCATTATCACGCGCACATCGACCCCTGCCATCGCTGCGGCAGTCATTGCGTTCGTCAGAAAAAGCCCGGGCACAAGATAGGGGGTCGTTATCCAGACACGTTCCTGAGCGCGCGATATCATGGCGAAATAGCCCTGCAATATCGAATGCCAAGGATCATCGGCGCTGCTTGGCACGACTTGGACCGGTATAACCGGAAGGTCTGAGAAGTCCTGTGCGGTCTCCGGGCCGCAGTCGTCGCACACCACCTCGCGCTCCAAGTCCTCCGGTTTTTCGCCTGTCCGCATGCACCAGTCGCGAAGAAAGATCTTGTGAAGTTCGGCCACAGCCTCGCCCTCGACGCTCGCATGTGTGTCGCGCCAGAAACCCAGAGGCCCCTTTCCAAGGTATTCGTCCCCGATGTTAAGCCCGCCTGTGAACGCTATTTTGCCGTCTACGACTACTATTTTCCTGTGGTTGCGAAAGTTCATCCTTCTGCGGAACATCGGAAACGAGACGGGCATAAATGAACGGCACTGTATTCCGGCGTCTATAAGACCTTGCACATAGCCGCGTTTCAGTTTCCAGCTGCCGACTGCGTCGTAGAGGACGCGCACTGAGACGCCGCGCTTTACCGCCTCAGCGAGGATGTCTCTTATCTCGTGGCCTAACTCGTCGTCCCTTATGATGTAATACTCCATATGTATATAGGTTTTTGCCATGCGCAGCGCCTCTTTTATGGCGTCAAATGTCTCTTCGCCGTCGTTCAATATACGGACCCTGTTGTGCTTGGTAAGGTTTGCGCCGCTGGATGCATGAAGCAGTCTGCCTATGAGGAAATCCTTGTCATCTGTGAACGGAGTGTTGTCTATATATTTTACCTTGGGCGGCCTAAAAAGCTTGCGGTTCTTAATGCTCTTGAAGTCTGGTCCCAGCAGCAGATAGAGGAGCACGCCGATCACGGGGACCAATATGAGCGTGACAAGCCATAGTATTGTCCTGTCCGGGTTCTGTCCTTCCATGAAGATGACGCAGCCTATGACGCACGCGTATATAAGCGTTATCTGCCAGGCATAGCCTTTAATAACTTGAAAGGCACGCAGCATACGGCCTAAGAAATCGGGATGCAGGTAAAAGCCTCTTTCCGCGGAATATACCACGATCCTGGAGAGAAAATCAATTATAGTCGGCATCAAGCCGGCTACGAACGCGGCCAAAATCAGCAGCAGGATTATTTTTGTCGCCTTCCACATATACGCCCCACGCCCTTTTGCATATTATATCTGATATAATTCAAAGGCGTAAACGAGATTTTCGCTGCATGACTGGAGATGTCCCAATGGTGCGTTTCAAACTGGAGCCACGCCTTGATAATCCTGCGTGGGTCAATGTAGTTATCCCGGCCGCCGCGGTGTCGTTTGGCCTGTTCGCCGGCGGTCTGCTTTTTGCCATGCTTGGGGTCGACCCATTTCAGGCGTACCTCGCGGTTTTGAGGGGCGCCTTCGGAAGCATTTACGGCATCGGCGAGACGGTTACGAAATCGATCCCCATAATGCTCACCGCTCTGGCCGGTCTCATATGTTACAAGATGCTGATATGGAACATCGGAGCCGAGGGGCAGCTGTGCGCGGGGGCCATAGCGACTGTTGCCGTAGTGCGCTATATTTTTGTGGATAACAGCGCCGTAATGTTTGTAATGATGTTTTCAGCCGCGGCGATATCGGGTGGATTACTTGGACTCGTCGCAGGCTTTCTCAAGGCTAAATGGAACGTCAGCGAGACTATAACGACGCTGATGCTCAACTATGTGGCCATCAATATCTCAGAATATTTTATATACGGCCCATGGAAAGACCCAACCAGCATGGGTTTCCCCTTCACGCCCAGCTTCCCGGATGCCGCGAGGCTTTGGGTGCTGGAAGGCACAAGGATACACTCAGGGCTTTTCATAGCGCTTGCTGTGGCCGCGGTATTTCACATACTTCTTAAACACAGCAAATGGGGCTACGAGATCAGGGTCATAGGCGAGAACCCGCGCGCCGCGAGGTATGCGGGAATGGATATAGCGAAGAATATCCTGCTCGTGACGTTTATAGGAGGAGCAGTGGCAGGTTTAGCCGGTATGGGCGAGATGGCGGGTCTGCATGGGCGGATGAGCCGCGGTTTCTCGATGGGGTATGGCTACACCGGGATAATCGTCGCCTGGCTTGCGCGACTCTCCCCGATCTATGTCCCCGCAGTGGCTTTCCTGATGGGTATACTCCTAGTCGGCGGCGACACATTGCAGGTGGTCATGGGGCTCCCGTTGGCAAGCACGCAGATACTGCAGGGGCTTATACTGTTTTCGGTGCTTGGCGCTGAAACGCTTTCACGTTATCGTCTGCGCATAGTGAGATCAAATCGCGCGTTTTCTCATGAGGAGGCACAGTAGATGGAATTCCTGACGGCTATCTTGGCGTCGGCGGTGCGCAGCGGAACTCCGGTCCTTTACGCGACGCTCGGCGAAGTCCTTTCGGAGCGTGCCGGGATAATGAACCTTGGACTTGAAGGGGTCATGCTTACGGGGGCGTACGCGGGCTTCTCGGTTACGAGGGCTACTGGTGATCCGTGGCTTGGTATATTGGCTTCTTTTGCGGCTGGCGCCGCCATTACCGTGATCCACGCCTTTCTCTGCATCACTCTTATGTGCAACCAGGTTGTGAGCGGACTTGCGCTTGTCCTTACCGGATACGGGCTGAGCGCCCTCCTCGGACGGTCGGTCATAGGCGAGACCATAGCCGGCATGGCTCCCATGAAGCTCCCTCTGCTCTGTGACATCCCGTTTTTAGGGCCCGTGTTTTTCAGGCATAACGCCATGGTTTACCTTTCGTATCTTCTTGTGGCGTTTCTTTGCTGGTTTCTTTTCAGAACCCGCGCCGGGCTCAATCTCCGCGCCGTTGGCGAGAACCCCCGCGCAGCTGATGCGATGGGGCTTCCAGTGGCCGCTATCCGCTATTTTTACTGCATCGTCGGCGGCGGGCTTGCGGGAGCGGGAGGAGGCTACATGTCGGTAGTATACGCTCAGATGTGGATAGAGGGAATGACTGCGGGGCGCGGCTGGATAGCTGTGGCGCTGGTAATCTTCGGGCTTTGGAATCCGGCTCGGGTGGCGCTTGGCGCATACCTCTTCGGCGGCGTGGAAGCGTTGCAGCTTCGTATGCAGGCTATGGGCTCAAGCATCTCGGCCTCGCTTCTCCTGACCCTTCCATATCTGATGACAATAATAGTTTTGACCGTGGTGGCCATACGCAAAGGAGCCGGTATTTTGCTCGGAGCTCCTACGGCGCTGGGGGTTCCATTCCGCCGCGAGGACAGGGATTGAGCGTAAAAAATCTGTGAGATTGCATATGTGGAGTGTTGGGCGGCCATTTTAGATGAAATTAATGTTTCGCCTAAGGGCCAGCTAAACAGCCGTCTTTATGGCAGGAGCTATACTAGAGCCCCGCGAGGGCGTAACGGGGGTGGATAAGAAATATGATGAGACATGGCAGGGCAGTCCTTTTCGCTTCTCTTATTTTTATCCATCTGCTGACCCTTTCCGGTCAGGCCGCTGCAGCGATGCCTGATGAGATACGAAGCGGCCGAAGGCACAACGCCGAATGGGGGTTCCCGCATAAGGAGGGGATAGTGCTCGTCCTCTCGGGAGGCGGCACGAAGGGTTTTGCGCATGTAGGAGTCCTCAAGGTGCTGGAGCGCGAGAACATACCGATAGCCGCAATCGTAGGGACCAGCATGGGAGCCGTCATAGGAGGGCTTTACGCGGCAGGATATACATCATCCGAGATGGAGGACCTGCTTTCGAACGTGGATCTTATGGAAATACTCTCGGGGCGCTCCGGCGGCATTCTTCCTGATTTTAAATACAATCAGCCCCCGTCAAGCGGTTCTTCTATATTGTCTGTACAGATGGATGAAAACAGGAATATGCGCGGAAGGCTTGGCATACTGAAGGCCAAGGATCTTTACGCTTTCTTAAGCGAGCTGACGTCGCGCGTTACAGAGACGAATTTCAACAATTTGCCTATCCCCTTTGCGGCTGTAGCGACAAACCTTGAAAATGGCGATACCGTGGTGCTGCGCGACGGCAACCTGGCGTCTGCCCTGCGAGCGTCTATTTCGATACCCGGGATGTTCGAACCATGGAAGATAAACGGGAAACTGCTTGTCGACGGAGGGCTTAAGGCAAACCTGCCGGTGTTCGAGGCAAAGAAGATATTTCCCGGACATCCCATTGTCGCGGTTAACCTGACCCCAGACGATATCACTAAGCCTGCCGATAAACTGCGTTCCACTCTTGAAATAGCCTCCCAGACGCTTGACATACTTATGATCGACCAGATACGCGCAAACGCGGCTGCCGCCGATATAGTGATATATCCAAAAGTCAGTGATTTTGGAATACTTGCCACAGGAGGGTATGACAAGATAATAGCAAGGGGCGAGGAGGCGTCTGTACCTTACGCCTCGGATCTTCGAGCGCTTTTGGAAAAACATTTGAGGGATTATGCGCCAAGGGTCCACCGGGCACCGGTTCCCAAAGAGCCGCCCATCGTCGCTGAGGTGAGGATTGAGGGGGTGCCGCAAGGGGTGGCAGAAGAGCTGCATGAAAAATTCGCAAAATGGATAGGCCGTCCGCTGGATATGGCCAAAGTGGCCGGCGCGGTGAAGAAACTCTCCGAGAGCAAGGAGTTTTTATCTGTCGACGGCAGGACTGCCAGAGTGTCAAAGGACGAGGTGGCGGTCATATTTTCAATAGAACGCCCGATGAAATATGAGTTCGGCGTGGACGGCTACGCCGGCAACATACATCCGGACAGGTGGCTGTCGCTATCCGCGCAGGTTCGCGATATTTTCATGGACGGCGACGTAGGCTCTCTTGAGTACAGGCTTGGCACTAAGTGGGGGATAATGGCACGCTATTTTACGCCGCTTGACGAAAGCGATACGCAGTTTGGTCTGGTGCTGGCCGGCCGTGAAGAGGGCGCAACCCCAAGCAACGCGCGCCGTTTTGATTTCGAGAGATACACCGGCCGAGTCTCATGGTATAAGACTTTCAATGAAAGAATGCGCGTGGGCATAGGCTATGGTGCAGAAAAGACTTCGTCATTTGGCGAAGGCACAGAGAGCGGTCCTTATTTAAGCCTGGCTTTCAACACGCTGGATGATCCCGTGATACCCACAAAAGGCACGTCGCTTTCGTCCGACATGTGGTTTCCAATAGGCGAGACGGCTGTCACACATACGGTGTTCCAAACGCACCTGCCGGTCTGGGAAAATTGGAAGGTCATACTTTCCGGCGGACTTAAGACGGGCGATATGGCGGATCCTGTTTACGCTGCGCTGCTTGGCAACAACGAAGAACTCTACAGCCTGGCGGAGCATCCTCTTATGGGAGACGAGGCGTATTGGCTGCACATAGGTGCCGCAAGGATCGTGATGAAGTCGTGGTGGGGCGGCGTAAACATAGAGTTCTTCGGAAACTACGGCGAGGTAATGCGCGAGTGGAGCAATATAGGCAGCTGGTGGGAGATGGGAGTCTCTCTATCCGTTCCGATGAATAACTTCGGCGGCAAGGCTGTTGTTGTCTATGACCAGGGCGGCGAGTTCACGTTCGGTTACTCGATAGGCATACCGCATTGGTGGGACGGTCCGCTGCCGTAGGGCATATAAAAGCGTAACCCGCAAAAAACGGCAGAGCGGGCTTAAACCGCCCGTTCTGCCGAAAAGGCTTTTATTTGACTGAGGCCCGGTGACGCGTACGGGGCTAGATGATCAGCTTCCCGCCTTTAGTTCCGCCGATGCTGTCAAGCTGGCTTAAGACGTTGGCTCCGGCGACTTCGATCTTGGGTTTCTTGGTGGCTTCCTCGCGAGCATACTCTTGAAGCTTCTTCTCATACTCGGCCATCGATTTCTTGATGCCCTCGACGTCGCCCTTTATCCACTGGAGAATGCCGTCCGCGATGGCGGAGTACATCTCCTCAGTGGGTTCGCTCTGTATCATGCCAAGTTCTTTAAGCATACGGTACTCTTCTTTTACGGACTCAAGTATATCCTCTTCGGTTATGATCCCTTTTTTGTAGAGCACGCGATAGATGATATTTGACTTTGTCTTGTTGTTCTCGTCGTTTGCCGCAAGAGACTCCATGCGTGAGAGCAGCATTGTGATTATCTCTTCCAGGCTTATCTGCATTGGCGCTACCATAACGATATTCCCCCTGTATTGTACGTGTATTATATACGCAGTACATTTTAGCATAGCCGAACGATTACGACTTAAAAATCACAGGCGCGGCGTACCGATGAAAATACGTATTGATTAATCCGCGTATAAGGGCTATCTTTGTTCGAACTCATTGAATGGGGTTGTATTTATAGTGGACACGAAACACAAATTAACGCATATCATGGTCAAGTTCAAGATTGCTTTGCTCAGCGAGTGGTCGACGTTTGTCATATCCACGCTCGGCGTCACGATCTATGTCCTTGGCGTAATAGGCTTTACCCTCCCGTACCAGTTCCCTGACGCCGGGGTTATGGGGATAGCAGTGATACTGAAATATACGCTGGGAATTTCCCCCGGTCTCGTGACCCTGACAGCCAACGCGTTTCTGCTTGCATGGGGAGGACGGGAGCTTTCAAAGCGTTTTGTCATGTGGACGATATACAACGTGCTGCTCTTGTCGTTCCTTCTTGAAGCGCTGAAGTGGGTAAGTTTCCCGCATATAAACGACATGTTCCTTGTCGCAATAGCGGGCGGCATAATAAAAGGAATAGGGCTTGGAATGGTCTTCAGGACGGGCGCGTGCTCCGGAGGGCTTGATGTCATCGTGGCTGTGCTCCGCAACCGCCTTGGCATAGAGGTCGGAAAGTACAGCTTTTATATAAACACGTTTATCCTTGCGGCATCCGTTGGGATCGTAGGGCTCGAAAGGGTGCTGTTCGGTTTTGTCGCAAGTTATGTTGTTGGGCAGACGACCGACAACGTCCTGTCGTCATTCGACAAGCGGCGCATGGTATTCATAATCGTAAAAGATACAAAGGCAGTGGTCGACTATATAAGCGACGAACTCCACAGGGGATCCACGATCCTTTATGGCGAAGGCGGATTTACGGGTAAAGAGCAACCGACCATCATGTGCCTGCTGAGTCCGAGGCAGGTCATGATCCTCAAGCGATATCTCGCGCGCAATCATCCTCGCGCGTTCATGGCGGTCTCCGAGGCATCCGAGGTCCTGGGCAACGGCTTTAAGCAGTGGAAGTCGGTATGATGCTGAAATCCCTCACTGACGGCCTATAGGCATTATGCAGAGGATACGCTCAAGCGGACCCATCTGAAGCGTGTTAGCGAGAGTATCTCGGTTGAAGGACTGCACAAACCGGGTTTTGAGGCCGAATGCCTCCGCCGCGAGATATACGTTTTGAGACATAGCGCCCGCTGCTATCTCAGCCCATCTGTCAATGCGCGGGCCGCCGCCCTTTGTGGCCAACACGAACACTGCCGGCGCTGTAGCGATAAATTCCTGCCGCCCCGCGCGGCTGATCATGTTTCTGTCGCCGAGCATCTTCAGCATGTTCTTGTCTGGGTCATAGATATATGACCCATTTTCAAGCAGTACATATACGAAGACATACGGCGATGTCCCCATCGCGAACGGGACGGTCCAGCCTGTTCCGCCGCGGTTTTTCCCTGTGGCGGCCCACAGCAGTGTCGAAAGCTCTTTCGTTGAAAGCTCATATTCGGCGAAGCTCGACGCCTTTGCGGATCCCCTGCCTTCGATTGCGCCCAAAACAGTTGGGCCCCCGTTTTTATCGGGCGATGGCAAGGTTATGTCGGCGGCGTACGCCGATGATGAGGCAAGCAGGATTGCAGAAGCTGTTGCAAGGATAATTTTGCGAAAAATTTTCATGGCCGCTCCTCCTGTTTCAATGTTATTTTTATAGCTACCACGCTTTCTCATATATCTCCCTAACCGACTCCACATCGAGTGGGCGCGGGTTGTTCGAAATCAAACGTGTCTCTTCCATGGCGGCCTTTGCCATAGCGGCCGAGGCTTCTTTGGGTATGCCGAAATCACGCAGTCTTGTTTTGACGCCTATCTCCTCGCCGAGGTTGATCATCGCTTGAAGCGCCGCTTGCGCCGCTTCCCGTACGGACATCCCGGGCCGCTTGACGCCCATCGCCTCGGCTATAGGTTCAAATTTCTCCTCGCAGCCGTCGAGGTTATACTCCATGACCCAGCGAAGGAGCGCCGTGTTCGCCTCTCCGTGCGGCACGTGGAAGCGTCCGCCAAGCGGATAAGCCAGCGCGTGGACTCCGGCAGTGCCCGACATGGAAAACGCCATGCCGGCCAGCATGCTGCCGTACGCCTGTCCTTCCCTGGCCTCCAGATTGCATCCGTCCTTAACGCAGGCAGCTAGGCATGAGTTTATCTTCCTGATTGAGATAAGCGCCAGATCCTGTGTGAAGGCGTTTGTGCCCAATGACATATAGGACTCAACCGCGTGTACGAGCGCATCCATACCGGACGAAGCCGTGATCCCGGCCGGCAGCTGAAGCGTCAGCGCAGGATCCACAAGGGCTATATCCGCAATCAGATGCGGGCTTGAAACGCCTTTCTTCATGCCGGCCTCCTCAAAAGAGAAGACGGCTACCGCGGACACCTCTGAGCCGCTGCCGGCCGTAGTGGGTATCATGATCGTCGGCAGCCCGCGCGACGGGATCTTATCGCTTCCCACGATATCAGCAATGTCGATGGCGGGGTGCTTGGCCAAGACGGCGGCCATTTTTGCAAAATCCATCGAACTGCCGCCGCCGAAACCTATCAGACAATCGTATCCTCCGGATATGATATATTCTACGGCCTCCCTAAGAAGCGCTACCGGGGGTTCTGGCTGTACGCCGTCCCAGAGCCCCGGCCTCATCCCCTTGTCCCTCATCGCGTCAAGCAAAGTCAGAAGGCGCGCGTTCTTGCCCATGCTCTTGCCGGTTATGAAAAGAGGGCTTTGGGCTTTGATCTCGGACACCTTTTCGATGACAAGTCCGCAACAGCCTGTGCCGAAGATAACCTCGCGAGGCATCCTGAAGCAAAATGGCGCCATTGTCCCGGAATATGGGCTCTCGATGACTAACATTTTTAAAGCATCTCCTTTTATCTTATCAGTTGATCCACGGCCAAGGCAATGAAAAACCGAACCATTCAAAGACAAGGCGCGCGGAAAATATCGCTGCCATGCTCCCTGCCGCAAGAAATGGGCCTAGCGGAACCGCATCCTTGCGCGAGACTTTTTTCATTAACAAAAGTGGCGTTGTCACCAGCCCTCCTATAATGAAGCCAAGGTAGAGGCATAGGATCGTCATCTTCCACCCAAAAATAAAACCTATCCCCAGCATCAGCATAGCATCCCCGAACCCCATGCCTCCGCGGCTTAATAAGACTATCAGAAGGATGGTGACAAAACCGAGCGCAGCTCCGGCCGCGCCGTCGGCCAAGGCCGGAATGCCGCCCCAAATGCGCAGCACCGCTCCGGCCGCCGCCATCGCTATGGCCCATGCGTCATAAATATAACCCGTCTCTAGGTCGGTCAGCGTATGAAAGAGCAGGAAGGCCATCGCGGTGAACGAGAAAAAAAGAGCCGGCGTAAGCCCGCAGTACGCAACTAAAGCGGCGCCTGTTATCCCTGCGCCGGTCTCGGTTAAGAAATAGCGCGGCGATATTCGGCAGCCGCACTTGCGGCAGCGGCCTTTGAGCAGAAGAAAAGAGAGCACCGGGATCAGATCTGCCGGTTCAAGGGTTTCTTTGCATCGGACACAGACGGACCGTTCATTGCCCCACCATTTTTCCCCGGCGACGGTGCGCAGCGCAACGGCGTTTACGAATGAGCCCAGACAGGATCCCAGCAGAAACCCTAATAAAATGTGCACCCATGTGATATCTGTCATATCGACACCCCGCGTCTGAGATATTACAATTGATCCGACATCCGATTTTACTTATAAAAATACCCAAGGAGAGGATATTTATGCCGATAGCGTTCATCAACATCAAACAAGGCCGTACTTTGGATCAGAAACGCGCAATGGTGACTGCCGTCACGAAAGCGCTCTGCGAGACCATGGAGGTCCAGCCTTCTTCCGTCCGCATAATTATAAACGAGATGGCAGACGAACATTTCGCAATCGGCGGAACTCTTGTCTGCGACAACTCAGCCGCGAAATCAGCAAAAAGCTAGGCACGGCTTATCTCCCTGAAGCGCCTGTGCTGCCATAGCCATTGACCTGGCGCCCGCCGGATCATCTTCTCAAGCTCTTCGTTTACGCGGGCGGTGATGTCGCGTATCGTGCTCTCCCGGTCCTTGCTCTTCTCCCATGTTATCGGAGGCTCGGCCATTATTTTAAAGCGAAAAGGGCGGAGCCTGCAGCTTTGTATTGGTATTATGGGAGACCCTGTCACGTATGCGAACACGGCGGCGCCCTGTACCGTGGATGTCTCTTGCCCGAAGAATGGCACCTTGATGCCCTCTCGTCCGCCGTGCTGGTCTGAGAGAAGTCCCAGTGTGTCGTTCCTTCGGAGTACGGCGATGGCCCTTGTCATGGGCTCCTCTTTGCCCAATATTTTGAGCCCCGTCCGCGTCCTCAGCGCTTGAATGATCTCCTTTTGCAGCGGGCTGTCCGGATGGCGCGCTATGCCCACTCCCCGGCAGTTTCTGCCTATCCACGCGGCAGTATGCTCCCAGTTGCCAAGGTGCGCCGAGACTATGATGGCCCCCTTGCCTTTCTCAAGCGCAGCGTCTATATATTGCCTGCCCTCCACTTCGACAGTCCATTTATCGACGAGCGAAGGGTCTTTTTGCCAGGCGAGAGTTTCAATGCAGGTCCATACCATGTTCTCGTATGATTCCAGAAGGATCTTCCTGCGCTCGGCAGGCGACTTCTCAGGAAACACGAGGGCTATGTTCCCTTCCGCCACGCGTCTGCGCGGGGCGGCAAGCCTAACCAGCGGCAACAGTATCCCCGCCGTTATGTTTGCCCTCCAGCCGGGTTTTATGAACCTTGCAAATTTAAGGAATAATTTTGTCCGATAGTCCATGCGAACAATAATAGCACACAACGGTTCCCGCGGTGGAATGGCAACAGGGCGAAGATAGCGTCCCAAAAAAAATGAGGCATTCTTGCCTGGACCGACGCATAAACAAAAGCCGGGCAAGCTATATGCCCGGCTGTGTTATATCTGTCTGCTTTTTTTACTATCTTTCAAATTTTACCAGCCTGAAGTCTTTTTTGCCGACCCGAAGCTGCACATAGCCGCCCGACAGGAGATCGGAGGCGCTCATCTGCCTGTTTTCCTCAGTCGCCTTTTCTCCGTTCATGTAGACTCCGCCGGCCTTTATCATGCGTTTTGCCTCGCTTTTTGACGCGCACCCTCCGGATTTTACGAGGATGTCCGTTAGCGGAGTTCCTTCAATGTCCCCGTCTATCTTTGCGGAAGGTATCTCGTTAAAGAGAGTGTCCAGAAGGTCAGCTTCAGCGGTTCTGATATCCGCCTCGCCAAACAGGACCGCGCTCGCGTCTCTGGCTCGGCGAGCGGCAGGCTCTCCATGCACGCGGCAAGTTATGTCCCATGCCAGCTTTTTCTGCGCCACGCGAAGGTCCGGTCTTTGGGCATGCACTTCCATTATCTCAGCTATTTCGCTTAGGTCCATGAATGTGAAGAGTTTATATAATTTCTCAAGGTCGCTGTCGTCGACGTTGATCCAGAACTGGTAAAATTTGTATATACTGGTCCTCTGCGGCGAGAGGTAGACTGCGCCGCTTTCTGATTTGCCGAATTTCTGCCCCTGAGCGTTGAGAAGCAGCGGGAACGTTATCCCGTAGCACTGGCCCCCTGATTTTTTTCGTGTGAGGTCCATGCCTGCTATTATGTTGACTTGCTGGTCATTGCCGCCCATCTGGAGCGTACATCCGTACTCGTTGTAGAGGTGGTTGTAGTCATATGCCTGAAGCAGGATATACGAGAGTTCCGTATATGTTATGGACTTGTCCGGGTCAAGGACGCGGCTCCGCACGTATTCTCTGTTGACGAGGAAGCTTACGGTGAAGAATTTCCCGATGTCACGCAGGAACTCTATGAATTTTATCTCCTTCAGCCAGTCGTTGTTGTTTACGAGAATGGCGCTGTTTGTGCCGCGGTCAAAATCCAGAAAATGTTTGAGCTGTTCGGCAATGCAGCTCACATTGTGCTCTATCTGCTCCTCGCTCAAGAGGTTCCTCTCCGCGCTCTTGCCCGACGGATCTCCGATCCGTCCCGTGCCGCCCCCGGCAATGGCTATGGGACGGTGCCCCAGGCGCTGGAGCCATGTCAGTCCCATGATTGCCACAAGGTTCCCCACGTGAAGGCTGTCAGCGCTTGGGTCAAAACCTATGTAGCCCGTGACCATATTTTTTGTGAAATGCTCTTCGAGCTCTTCATTGTGACTGCTCCACTCGACGAATCCGCGTTCCCTAAGCACCTTAAGCGCGTTGGCATACATCCTGTCCTACCCCCAAAAATTTTACTGTAACGTCATGCGGCGCAGCGCATAGAGCTTTAAATCTCCTGCTATGGCCTACTTTGTTGAATTACTGTACCAGTTTATTCTTCCCGATGCCGGTTTTTCCCAGATTACGGAGACTTTGCCCAGCCCGCGCAGCACGTTGCCAAACGAGTCGGTTATGCTCTGGTCGAACGGAGAAGCAGCAAACGGTCCCGCGTCCGTCCCTTCGTCCCATGCGTCCGCCCCATTGTCATTGCCTTCTTTATCGGCCTCATAGCTTTCCTCGGCAAGAGAGCTCATCTTGGTCATCTCACTGAGGGCCGCGCCTATCCTCGGAAGATCGGCAACGAGCCAGCCGATCGCCTCAACGCGGCCTTTAAGGAATTTTGAAATCTCGTCGCTGTCTTTTATTGACTCGGGTGACGTCATACCTAGCAGCGCCATATTGGCACGGCCTGCGGCTATAACCGAAAAAGGAACGTTAGCCGCGCCGCCGTACTCGAACCCCTCAAGCGGTTTAGGCTCGGCTCCGTAGAACAGCTTGTCCCAGAAAGCAGAGACAAGCTCCTCCATATCCCTTCTCTCTCCCGTGAACTCAACTGTAAAGCCAGGCAACGAAAACCACAGTATACGGTTTTGTCCGCCAAGGGAGAAGATCGTTTTCCCCCTCATCATCCTGCGAATCTGCCTGTCGCTCAGTTCCATGCCGCGGGCAAGTTCGCTTATGACATCAAGAGGGAACGGCCACTCTTTAGGCGAACCCTTAAGCTCCGGCATATTGATGCCTACTGACATAAGCAACGGCTTCGGGACGACGCATAATGACGGGTCCCACTGCGTTGGTTCAAGCGAATCAAACGGCATCGGCCCAATCTTTTTGTCCAGCCCGTCAATTGTCCACTTGGCCTCCCCCTCAGGTTCAGACGCTTTTTTACCGTCGAGTTTATGCCATGCGACCTGAAGTTTTAGTGGAGAGCCATCTTTGCCCGACATTATCCGTCCGCCGTCCGATAGCTCGACATGCCCCGGCCATGAGCTCTCCTCTTTCCATCTCTTTTTGCGCAGGCCCTTTTCGTCGCCGCGGCTTATTGACAGCAGGCGCCTGAACGGCTCGTTGCCGGCCGCGATCAGGATGCGTTTTTTTTCTGCCTTGAAGTAAATAGGTGTGTCGGCGTCCTCGGCATAGAGGGCCCAAGTGCCCTTTTCGGGGCCTTCGTCTACGCGGGGAGACTTGAACGCCCCTTTCCACAGGTCGGGGAGGTCTCCTTTGGCAAGCTGCCTCATATCCGCCCTTTCAAACCTAAGCGCAGCGTAGACCTCCGTCATGCCTTTGTCCTGTTCCTCAACGAGCATTGCACAGTCCTTTGCAAGCGAGGCTATAGCGAATATGCAGTTGCGCGATGTTCCATTGCGGAAGCGGGCATATATGCCGTCGGTCAGCAGAGATGAGAGCGCGCGCGGATACGAGTTATCCTTTGTGTATATAAGAGCGTAGGGACGAGACTCAGGCGGCACGGGCAAGGCCGCGAGCAGGTCCGACGAGCGCGACATCGCAAACAATATATACAGTCCCGCAACGGCAACAGCCGCCACAGCCAATGCACAGGCTATCATTCTGATTCGTTTGAGCATTGCGCGCCCCTCCCGCCCTTTAATTTGGCAAAGATAGATTCAGTATGCTTATATCCTCAAGGCAACCCGAGTATTATAGACCCTTTAGCCGCCGATCATGCAAAAATCACGCGGATTTTTTTTCTTTTGCGCTTAATTTCTCCGCTGTCTCAAGCAACGTTTTTGCCGATATAAGAAGCGGCATCACTGCCGAATAATCGGCTGTTCCAACAGGGAGCCTCTGCAGGTTTTCCGCGTGGGCCGCTATCGCGGCAAGCGTCTGTGAAACATCTTGCGCGCCGAGCTTCATATGGTCCAAGATACCGTGAGAAACGACCGGCATCCCCACAGTCTCTTCCGCGGGCGACAGAAGGTCTATCTCGTCTCCAACCGCCGGGACGATGGAGCGATATCCCTTGTCCTTGAGCCCCATGGCAAGCGACGTCGATGACTTGGGCTCGCCGTGGGATACTATAAAGCGTGCTTTGGCCGGAAAACTCGAAGCCCACCTTAAAAGGTCATCCCTGTCGGCGTGGGCTGAAAATCCGTTCAACGTGTGAATCTGCGCTTTGACGATGACGTCCTCTCCCGCTATGCGGATGTACTTGGCTCCGTCGACAAGACGCCTGCCAAGCGTCCCGTAGGCCTGGTAACCAACGAATAACACGTGCGTATCGGGCTTGTACAGGTTATGCTTCAGATGGTGCATTATCCTGCCTCCGGAGCACATCCCGCTTCCCGCTAAGATTATCCCGCTTTTCTGTTCGTTCAGCGCGCGTGACTCCTCGGCGGACCGTACGAAACGAAACCCTTGAGGTTCGAACGGGTCGTCTCCCTTAAGCAGCATCTCTTTGAGATCTCTCGAGAGCAGGTGTACATGTTTGCCATATATCTCTGTTGTCTTTACGCCAAGCGGAGAGTCGAGATAGATGGTTGGGGTCTTTAGCTTGGGGAATGTCTTCTGGAAAAGATCCAGCTCGTAAAGCATCCTTTGCGCCCTGTCGACCACGAACGTCGGTATCAGGATCTTGGCGCTGGAAGCGAGAGCGCTTTGCATTGTGTCCTGAAATTCAGCGCGGGTGTCGGCCAGAGATTTGTGCAGTCTGTCACCGTATGTGGACTCTATTACCACGAAATCCCCATCCTCTATGCATACAGGCGGCTTCTCGATTACTCCGTCAAACGAGCCGAGGTCCCCGGAGAACACTACCTTAACTGCCTGCCCTTCATCTTCTGACACCCACGTTTCTATTGACGAGCTGCCGAGTATATGGCCGGCCTCGCGAAAACGTACTTTGAGCCCGGGGTAAATATCTATTATTTCGTCATAGGATACCGGGGTGCGAAAAGTTAAAGCTGCCTCAACGTCGCCCTCGTCGTAAAGCGGCTCTGCTTTCTCGATGCCCTTTCTCGCGTTTTTTTTGGTCTTCCACTCCGCATCTTCCTTCATAATCTTGGCGGAGTCGCGCCACATAAGCTCCACGAGGTCGCTTGTGGCGTAAGTGCAGTATATCTTCCCCTTGAACCCCTGCTTTACGAGCAGAGGTATGCGCCCGCTGTGGTCTATATGCGCGTGCGTAAGCAGCAGCGCGTCTATGTCGGAGGGGTTGTACATAAAGGCGTCGTTCTCGTGTTTCTCCTCGTCTCGTCCTTGGTGGGTACCGCAGTCCACAAGGACTTTATAGCCCTTAGTCTCTATCATATAGTTAGAACCGGTTACTTCTCCTGCCGCACCGAATATTTTAAGTTTCAAAGCACGCCGCCCTGAGGGCTCCCACCTTTCACAGGTCAGATTCTGGTTCTATTTTACAGTCTGAAACGGAAGTTCACAACGTATAACGGTGCCCTTGCCTGAAGCGGAAGAGATCTCCATTGTGCCTCCGACGATTGACATACGCTCTTTCATGTTGGAGAGGCCCCTGTGGCCGCGCACGCGCAGCTCAGTTATGTTTTCGGGCACATCAAATCCCTGACCGTCGTCCTCTATCTGCAGGATGAGCTTCTTTCCTGTGTCGCGCAGGCTTATCTTGACACATGACGCGCCCGAATGGCGCGCCGAGTTGTTGATTGCCTCCTGTACGACGCGGAAGAAGGCGAGCGTCGCCTCATTGGGCAGCTCGGGCACTTCCTGAAGATCGGTTATAATCTTAATGCCAAGCTGTGCGCTCAGCCTCTCCGTAAGTTCTGTTATAGCCTGGGCTAGGCCAAGATCAAGCCATGGCGGAGTCAGATTGTCGCAAAGCTCGCGCATCTCACGCACGCTCGTCATCGCGACCCGCTCCGCTTCGTCAAGGCACTTTTTCCTTTCGCACGGGGAGTCTATTTCCATAGACAGAAGCCTCAGGCGCTGCAGCAGCGCAGTAATATCCTGAAGAGGGCCGTCGTGGATCTCGCGCGATATCCTTGCCCTCTCTTCCTCCTGGATCTTGACAAGATCGTTGACATACCGCCGCGCAAGCCGCTCTTTGTCTATAGCCGAGTCAGCCAGCATTACGAGAGCCTCGCGCAGCTTTTGCAGCTCATTTACAGCCTCGGGGGCCACTTTCTGGGGAGTCTCTTCACCCCACTTCAGCTGCGATATCTCCTCTTCCATGTCTTTAAGCGGGAGGATGACCTTCTGCCACATGACGTAGACAGAAAAGATGCCGACGAGGCCCAGCATTCCGATTATGAACGGCCAGATGGTTGTGAGCGTAACCATGGGGCCGAAAAGATTGTCCCACGACACAGCGGCAAGCACGAAAAGATCCGTTTCAAGGATCGGGTAGACTGCGACGGTATAGGTCTTTCCGTCAGGGCCTTTGATCTTCTGCGGCGACATCTCGTTTATCGGCTGGTCCCATATTACCGAAAGCAACGGGATATCTGATGTGCCGTACACCAGATTGCCTTCCTCGTCGAAGATGGCGAACATACCGGGTATGCTCATATCCTCGAACGTAAGGTCGCCGAGGCCCCTGAGCCTTGGGCGAAATTTTTTCAGCCGCCATGTACCGTCAGTGCGCAGATCCCATTGCGTTGATTCCAGTCTGGCAGCGGCTCCGCGCGCCAAGTTCTGCACGTAGGATCCCGCAAGGCCCTCCATTGTGTTCTCGAACTGATAGAAACCGACCCACGCCAGCAAAAACGCTCCTAAGCTTGGGAGAAAGACGGCTATCGTGAGCTGAAGCAGCAAATTTCTTCTCAATCGAGCAGTTCCTCAAGCGTAACTATGCCGTATTTTAGCGAAAGAAGCATGGCCTCAGTCTTGTTCTTAGCCCCCAGTTTATCGTAAATCGACGCCAGATGTGTCTGCACGGTGCGTTCGCTTATAAACAGCTGCGTCGCTATCTCTTTCCCCGACAGGCCGCGGGCGGCAAGCAGAAGCACCTCGCGTTCTCTTACGGATACCGGCTCAGGGACAAAATCTCCCTCTTCCTCTACGGCGTTCGCGACCTCGCTGTCGAGGTAAAATCCTCCGCGCGCGACTATTCTTATAGCCTTGCTCAAGGTTTCCATGCTGGCCGTCTTGAGAACATAACCGCGCGCGCCGGCTCTGAGGGACGCCATCACATACTGCTGCGCGTCGTAGGAAGTGAGCATAAGCGATGCCACCGGAAGCCCGGCGTCTTTTATCTTCCTGGCAAGCGCGACGCCGTCACAGCCCGGCATGCGAATGTCCAGCAGCGCGACCTGCGGCTTAAGCTCCTGTATGCCGGCCCATGCGGATTCCCCGTCGGCGTACTCCCCAACTATCTGAAAATCTGATTCCTTCGCAAGGTACCCCTTTATGCCCTCTCTCGTAAGAGGGTGATCGTCCGCAAGGATCAAAGAAATCGCCATAAAACAGACCTCCTCCAGCTATTAACGGTCTTTTCTATTCCCCGAGACCTATCTCTTTTTCAACCGGCCGAAGCGCCTCTATCGTCTTCTCGATCAGCGCTTCAAGCGGCTCGTCCAAAAGCTCGCAACCCTTTTCTATAACCTCTCGGTTCACGCCGCGCGCAAAAGCCTTGTCCTTCCATTTCTTCTTGACCGATTTGACCTCAAGGTCATCGAGTGATTTTCCTGGACGCACAAGGGCCACGGCGGTTATGAAGCCCGTGAGTTCGTCTACGGTGTAAAGGACTTTCTCGCACAGCGTTTCGGGTTTGACGCCGGAATACTCCCAGCCGTGGGCTAAAACCGCGCGGACGAAATCTTCGGGGTAGCCTTTTTCCCTTAGCATCTCCCCGCCTTTGACGGGATGGGTATCGGCGCTTGGAAATTCCTCCCAGTCGATGTCGTGCATGAGGCCGATGAGTCCCCAATAATCTGCGTCCTCGCCGTAATGCTTTGCAAAACTCCTCATCGCGGCCTCAACCGCGTAAGCGTGGCGCAGATGGGTCTCCTCTTTGTTGTGTTCCTTAAGGAATTCAAGCGATTGCTCCCGTGTCAGCATCTGACCATTACCTCCCGTTTTAAATATTAAAAATATCGTCAGGCAGTTCATCCAAAGCTACCTGCAGCACATCGGTGCCGGATTCTTTTATTATAGAGCGCGCGAGTTCGTCGAAATACGGATGTATATATACAACGCGCTTGCATCCGGCGTTGATCAGAGCTTTTGTGCAGTAGACGCACGGCTCATGCGTACAGTACAGCCAGCATCCCTGAGTTGCCACTCCGGCCAACGCGGCCTGTGCTATCGCGTTTATCTCGGCGTGAGATCCGCGGCACATCTCGTGGCGCTCTCCCGATGGAATGGCGAGCATTTCCCGCATACAGCCAACTTCATCGCAGTGCGGGACGCCTTTGGGCGCACCGTTATAGCCCGTGCTCAATATCTGCCTGTCTCTTACCAGCACGGCTCCCACGTGACGCCTGAGGCATGTGCTGCGGCTTGCTACGACCCTTGCAATCAGAAGAAAATAACTGTCCCAGTCCGGGCGCTTTGTTTGCATGTCACTCTCCCGATCCATGTTTATAATTTTTACATACATTACACTGTACCTTCTGTTTATGCGACAGGAAAATACGGATAAATAAAACACGGTGCCGCGCCAAAAACTCTTATTATTTTATCTCACCATGTCAATAAATAAAGCACGGTACGCTATGCCCTATTTTTGCCCGCCTTCTGTTAAGGCGTTTGACGCGCACATGTGAAGCAGCGCCGCGCAAACGCTGCGGAGCTCTTCAGTCGAATGGGCGTTCGACCTCGCGCACTCCTTGGCTTCCGCGTCGCACAGGATGCACCTTCTTTGAGGAAATCCAAGGCTGCTTCGGGAGATTTGCCCGTGCAAAGTTATTATGTCTATATCAAATATGCGGCACGCAGGATTTTCTTCTTCTGCGGCTACTGCCGCGCGCTTGGCGTAAATGGCGTCGGGGTATCCGTCAAAAAGCCCTAACCAGCAGGCTCCCGCGCCGTTTAAAAGCAGCTTTTCCAGCATAGGAGGCCGCCCGTACCTGCGCAAAAAAAACAACACTCCTTTGTGCAGGGCGTCCTCGTCGTGCAAAAGGCGTTTGGGATAACCTGGTATGTTCAGCGAGACCTGACATAGAAACCTATCCGGCAAGCCATCACAGATTTCGCCGTAAAGCAGTCCTATCTGAGCGGAGCGCCTTTCGTCGCGGCCGGCAAGCACAGCCCCGACTTCAGGCGAACATTGGCCGGTCATCTCTTATTCCGTTTTTTCAGAGCGAAGCTTCTCTATGACGGCCATGCCGTCCTGTGACATGAGATATTCGAGTGTTACCGGGGGCAACAGCATTTTTAAGGTCTCGCAGTCCTTATCCTTCAGCGCTTTTCTGACACGGGATGCCGAAACAGGCATCCCTGAGGCATCGTTAATGCGCGGTATCTCAACGAGTTTTACTCCGTGCGCGGGAAGGATTTTTTTCATTGCGTCGTTGTACGCTTCGGTAGTCCTGCAAAACGGCTCGGTGCCAACGAAACGCATGCTGAGCTCAAGCGCGGGCACAAAGAGATTGGCGAACAGCGTCACGTCGAGCTCCGCCTGTACCGCGGCGACTGTGTCTAAACCGCGGTCTTTAAGGAAATAGGTCGGGAATGTCGCCTTTGAGACGGCGTAGCCGGCGCTTGGCAGTACTTTCACGTTGGTTAAATCCCTTACTCCCTCGCTTACCAGCCTCATCCTGTCTTTGAACGGGAAGACAGACGCATCCTCCTGGACGACTATGACATAAAGCGCGCCGCACATTTTGGACGCGGTCTCTATAAGGTACCTATGCCCGAGAGTAAAGGGGTTGCAATTGACCACAGCGGCCCCGAACGGCGCGAAATTCGACGGGAATTTAACGGATTCCAACATTTTACGGTAGTCTTCAGCGGATGGCTGTCCCGACTCCATTAGCACGACACTATCGGTCCGGGCGAGCTCACGAAAGCCGATTGATGCGAATTTAAGCGCCATATCTGGTTTTGTATATAAGAAAAGATGAAATATGCCGTTTTCTCTTGCGTATTGGATGATCTTAGACGTTGCGGCGCCGGCAAGCCCGCTCTCTTCCCACTCGGGGTCGGCGGCCACCATTTTTATGACGCAGCCCTCTATGCTGGCAGTCGCAACTATCTTTTCCTCAAGATCCTCGATGAGGACTGTGCATTCCGGAGTTCCTTCATATGTGAGGCCGTGCTGAGCCAAAAGCTCCTCTATCCTCTTTCTCTCGCGCGGCAGGAGTTCCTTTACCATCCTTGTCCTTACGCCAAGAGCGTCAGTCATTTTGCAGTTTCCTCCTCAATATCTCGCCCATGCTCGATCTCGGCATATCGGATACGAACTCGATTATCCTCGGCACCTTGTAGTACGCGAGCTTCTTCCTGCATGACTCTATGAGCTCTTTGGAAGAGACTTTCTCCCCCTTTTTGAGAACTACGAAAGCTTTGACGATCTGTCCGCTTATCGAACGGGGCACCCCTATGACGGCGGCTTCGGCCACGGCCGGGTGCTCCATAAGCGCTTTTTCAACTTCCTGAGCGTAGACGGTGAACCCCCCCACGAATATGACGTCGCTTGTCCTTGCAACCAAGGTCATGTAGCCGTCTTCGTCGAACCTGGCGATATCGCATGTATCGAACCAGCCGTCGACAAAGCGAACGGCGGTAAGCTCGGGGTTTCTATAATAGCTTTTCGCAACAGAAGCACCGCGTATCCATAGATGGCCCTCTTTGCCCGCAGGAAGGGCTTCGCCGTCTTTGTCACGGATTTCGGCCTCTACGCATGAAATAAGAGTGCCCACCGTGCCCGGTTTCCGCTTGTCTGCGCCGGGTGCTATGCAGACCACCGACGACGCCTCTGTCAGACCGTATCCCTCTATTACAGGCACGCCTAGCGTTTCCTGCGCGCGTTTGTCAAAATCGGCAGGCAGCCTGTCTCCGCCGGAGAGTATATAACGCAGGCTGTGCGGCGGGTTAAAGCCGCGTCCTGCCGCGCCGAGCAAGAGGGATATCATGGTCGGCACCGCGGGCACTATCGTGACGTCGGCGCTCCTCATAGCGTCCATCGCGGTTTCGGGCGGCATGAAAGCCGGAAGCACGGCCTGACGCAGTCCTTTTACCAGCGGGATGAGGGCCCCGCATACAAAACCCAACGCGTTGGAGTTCGGCAGAGCGTTGAGAAATACGTCGTCGTCGGTTAGAGCGTCCATATGCTCAAGACATGCGTCTATGCAGCTTATGATGTTGCCGTGCGTCAGCGGCACGGCCTTTGGTTCCCCCGTGGTCCCTGACGTGTAAAATATTATTGCGGTATCAGGCGACTCTTCCTGCGAAAGGCGCCCCGCTATTCTCTCAACAGGCGAGTCCAGCTGCGTCAACACGCATGGTATACCCTCCTCTGAAATCAGAGGAACGAGATGAGAGCACCCTCTGAACATCACGGCCGTGAAGACGTCAGCATGCTTTATCTGTTTGACCAGCGAGACGTAGCCGCCGCGGAAATCTATAGGAGCGACCGTTCCGCCGAGCCTCCATACGGCGACTGTAAACGCAAGAAGGGCTGGACAGTTCGGAAGCAGAAGGGCCATCCTCTGGCCTGGTCTGAAGCCGCTGGCGGAAAGCACCTGCTCGCACTCCTCGACGAGTTCCAGGAACGCCCCCCTGGACCACCATGTCTTCTGCCACCAAATCGCGGGTTCGTTATGCAATGTTTTAAGATTAGACGTTATTATTTGATCGAGCCTAAGATCCAAGACATCCCCTCCGTATCAAAGCGTCAGCGCCATATAAGCTTCCCATGCGGCGGAAAAAGGGAGCATGCTTTCCGGCACGTCATACTTGGGATGGTGGAGCGCATATTCAAGGCCGGTACCCATAAGCATGAATACCGACGGGACACAGCTGCTGAAAAATGAGAAATCTTCGCCTGAAAGCAGAGGCCGTTCAAGCATCTTAATGCCGTCCTCGCCAAAAAAAGGGACCCCGATCCTTATGATTTCATCAACAAGACCAGGGTCGTTCTCAACCTGCCCGTAATTGCGGGTATACTCCACGGAGGCAAGACCTCGAAACGCCTTGGCGATAGCTGGGGCTATGGTCTCTACCCTCTCCTGCACCATATCGCGTACCTTCGGGTCGAACGCCCTGAGCGTGCCCCACAGGTTGGCCTGTTCAGGAATGACGTTATAGGCAAATCCCGACTCCACCTGTCCGAAAGATACCACAACAGGGTCGCGCGGATCGACTTCTCTTGTCAGCATAGTCTGTATCGTTATTATTATATGGGCGGCTATCATGACGGGATCCACAGCCATATGCGGTTCCGCCGCATGTCCGGCGGTGCCGCGCACGTCAATATGTATGCGGTCCGAAAGAGCTGACATAACGCCGCGTCTCAGGTACAGTTCACCATACGGCAGCTCGGACCACCAGTGAAGGCAAAGACAATTCCCGATGTCGAATGTCTCAAGGAATCTGTTTTGTACGAGCATTTTAGCGCCGCCCCTTCCTTCTCCGGCAGGCTGGAAAAGGAAGATAACCCTGCGTTTTAACATCTCTTTATGTTTGGATAGAATAGCAGCGGCACCGAGCAAAGACGCCATATGCGCGTCATGGCCGCAGGCATGCATCAAGCCGGGCATGCAGGAAGAGAACGAGAGCTCCGTCTCCTCCTCCACCGAAATAGCGTCCATTGATGCGCGAAGGGCAATAGCGGGTCCCTCTATATCCTCGCCGAGGACGCCTATCACACAGGTTGGGATGGCGAAACCGGATATCACCCTCATGCCTTCAAAAGACTCTAAGACCCTCGCGACTTTGGCGGCAGTTATGTTCTCTTCAAACGCAAGCTCGGGGAACTGGTGGAAGTCTCTCCTCCATTCCTGCATATCGGAGCTTATTCGCTCGGCTTCAGCAAGGAGCTGGGCGCCGAAGCCAGAAGATTGCAGCTGATCCGTCATGACAAAAACTTCCTTCCGCTCAAGCACGCACATCCCGACCATCAAGACTGGCATATAAAAGAAACAATGCTAAGTATAATACAGGATTACGTTTATAATTTCAATTTTGTCAAATAAAAATATCCGTCTTCAGCCCACTATTCAAAGGGAAGCCGCAAATGCGGACGAAGAATATGCTTCAGGATGCCGCATGTCCGGCCTCGGTCATGGCAAGACATAATTATATGACCTTTCAAAAAATTTGTCATTTCAGCACATATTAGCACATATCAGGCGGAGAGTGCGACACATTTCGTGCCGCCGCACAGACCAAACGAAAAACGGCGGCATAACTGCTGCCGGCGCAATTAAGTTGCATTTTTGCCGGATTTATCGGATAATCAGATGGCAGCGCAGAGCAATAAGAAGAGGTGGTGCTTGTGCGGGTAGAGAAGATATTAAGCGGTGCCGGACTGCGAATGACGCGGCAGCGAAAGCTTGTTTTGACATTGCTGCTTGAAAACGGCTCCCCTCTTTCACACAGCGAGATATCCTCAATGCTTGATGAGCCGCTCGACAAAGTGACGCTCTACAGGACCCTTCAAACGCTAAGGTCAGCCTCGATCGTCCATCAGGTCCAAGGCCTGGACGGCATATGGCGCTTTTGCGCCCATGATCCTGATACTAAGGGATGCCCGGGGGACCATCCCCACTTCCTGTGCCTTTACTGCGGGAAGATGTTTTGTCTGACAGGGCAGCATTTGCCTAGAATAGAAGTCCCCGAAGGAGTCACAGTCGAGGGCAAACAGCTGGTAGTGTATGGCTGCTGCCAGGAATGTAAACCTCAGAATCAAAAGAACGAAGGAGAGGAAATACATTAAGATGAAGATAACGACAATCCCCCTCAATGAGGCGGTAGGCAGACCGCTTGCGCATGACCTGACCCAAATTGACGCGGTGAACCATAAAAAATCGGCCCGTTTCAAAAAAGGACAGGTCATCACCGAGGCTGATATTCCAACGCTTAGGGACATGGGCAGGGAAAACATCTCGATAATGGAGATGTCGCCCGGCGATGTCCATGAAGACGACGCCGCGCTGGAGCTGGCAGAAGCGCTTTGCGGCGACAACCTGCGCATAACGGGGCCCGACGAAGGCCGGTGCAACCTCGTGGCTACCTGCTCCGGCATACTCTGGTATATCGCTGAGACCGTGAACAGAGTTAATCAGGATCCGGACTGGGTGCTCGCGGCGCTTGCCCCGCATCGTCCCGTGCTTGAGGGGCAGACGGTAGCCGGGTTTCGCATACGCCCTCTGGTCATAGAAGATTATCGCGTAGAGCGGGCCGTGGCGGCCGTAAGGGGCAGCAAGCCGTTTTCCGTTCTTCCGTTTCGGCCGCTTAAAGTGGGTCTTGTCACAACAGGCAAAGAGATAGTGGACCATAGGATAGAGGACGCTTTCAGGCCCAAATTGGACGAGAAGTTAAAGAGGCTAAACGGTTCGATGACAGGACAAAGGTTCTCTGCCGATTCGCTGGACCAGATAGCGTCTGCTATAAGGGCTTTTATGGATGAGGGGGCGAAGGTGATAATATGCACCGGGGGAATGAGCGTCGATGCTGACGACAGAACCCCGGGAGCGATACGTTCCGTCTGCAGGAGGATAGCGTTTCAGGGGACGCCCGCTCTTCCCGGCGCCATGCTGATGCTTGGCTGGGCGAAATCACCCGTAGACGGCGAGGACGTCGCGGTGATAGGCGCGCCGGCGTGTGTGGCGTTTGACGAGAGAACTGCCTTAGATAAACTGCTTCCATTCATATTTGCCGGCATCGAACCCGGCGATCTCGTGAGACGCTGGGGTGTCGGCGGGCTTTGCGAGCACTGCGCCGTATGTCACTATCCGAGCTGCTCTTTTGCGGCAGGCAGCTGATAGGCCGCGGCTCACAGCATTTCTGCGCAAAAACACGTCATAGTGCGCGGCAGACTTTGATTTCTTTTAATTAAACGGCTCATGCGCGGCCGGCGAAGCGCCGAGCCTTGATGAGCGGAGGATCGGTTCGTACTCGAAAATATCGGAGGTGTCTGATGAACAGGGAATTGCTCGATCTTATACACTCGGAGGTCGCAACGGGGCAGTTCGGTGTGCTCTGCATAGTCACGAGCGAGAACGGCTCAACGCCGCGCAGCCGCGGAGCCGCTATGTGGGTGCGTCCGGACGGCAGCATAAGCGGAACCATAGGCGGCGGCCTCGTAGAATATGAGGCCATACAGCGCGCTTTAGCTCTTTTAAAAAGCGGCGGGGCCTCCTCTGTGTGGGAGAAAAATCTTACTGAAAAAGAGGGCATGGCATGTGGCGGGTCAGTGTCGATATACCTGGAGGTCATAGGCCGTGAGGATGAGCTTGTAATATTCGGGGCCGGGCATGTAGGCAAGGCTATTGCCCAGCTCGGATCCTTCGTGGGGTTTCGCGTCACTGTTTGGGATGAGCGCGAGGAATTCGCGAACGCAGACAACATACCATGCGCCAGGACGATCTCCTGTCCTATAGAAGCCATATACGAAAACGGGATCTGCCTTCATGACAGAAGCTATGTCGTGATAGTCACAAGAGGACATTTGCTCGATGCCGAGGCTGTGGCCGTCACCGATAAAAAACCCGGAGCATATTACGGCATGATAGGCTCCCGCAGTAAAATTGCCGCGCTCCGCAAATCTCTTCTTGAAAGAGGCGTGACAGAGGAGCATATAAACCGGCTATACCAGCCGATAGGGCTTCCGATAAAGGCAGAGACGCCGGAGGAGATAGCTGTCTCTGTAATTGCTGAAATAATCGCGGTAAAGCGCGGCGGCGACGTAAGAAGGCTAAGGGGCGAGATAAGCTAGAGCTTTCGGTTCGCCGCCCAAAACCATCCCTTTCATCCGAAAGTTATTTCGGATGAAAGGGATGGTTTTTTTATTGCGCAAGGGCGGCCGCAGCGCTTTCGCAGAACGAACCCAAATTTCATAAGTTCCTCAGGTCTTGCACTATCCTGGTCTTGTCTGCTGTCTTTGCGTCCACCATCTTGATTATGCGCGCGGGCGAACCGGCTGCTACGGCTCCTGCCGGCACGTCCTTGGTGACTATCGCGCCTGCGGCTATTACGGCGCCCTCTCCTACGCGCACGCCCTCAAGGATGACGGCGTTGGCTCCTACGAGGACATTATCCTCGATGACTACCGGTACGGCGCTCAGCGGTTCGATGACCCCGGCCACGACGGCTCCAGCACCTATGTGGCAGTTCGCCCCGACCTCTGCCCTTCCGCCAATGACGGCGTTCATATCGACCATTGTTTTGGCTCCTATCACGGCTCCTATGTTTATGACGGCCCCCATCATGATGACCGCGCCGCTTCCTATCTCCGTCATATCGCGTATTACTGCTCCGGGCTCAATCCTTGCGTCATACTGAGTCAGATCCGCAAGCGGGACAGCCGAATTCCGCGCCTCAACCTCAATATGCGACGCTTTTATCTTAGGTGCGTTATCGTCCATCGCGAGCCTGACTGCCTTGTGGTCTCCAACGATGAGGCCTAACGTGTCGTTCCCTATGAAAATGACGTCCTTCCATTCGCATCCGCTCAGCTCTCCGGAGACGAATGCCTTTGTCGGAGTCTTCTTTTTTGATTCTTTTATAAGTTTTACTATTTCTTCAGCGTGCATCTCAAGACCTCCTCAAAAGAATAAAATCCGGGCTTTGCGTCAAGCGCGAACATAGCCGCACGCAGCGCCCCGATGGCAAAGACGGACCTTGATACGGCCCTGTGTGAGAGTACGAGCACTTCGCCTTCGTTTGAAAAAAGCGCATAGTGATCACCGGGAACAGCGCCAAGGCGTAAAGAGTGCATCTGGCAATCCCGCCCTGCCGCATCTCTTAAAAGCAGAGCTGTGCCTGACGGCGCGTCCTTTTTATGTTTGTGGTGGATCTCCACTATTTCGAGATCCCAGTCTGAAAGGCATGGAGAGAACTCTTTGAGCATCATGCTCAGCACGTTAACTCCAACTGAAAAATTGAAGCTCTGCACCACTGCGACATCTTGTCCCAGCTCTCTTAACCGTTCAATATCATCCTTTGAGATCGCGGTTGTCCCTATCACCAGCGCCGATTTGTACCCGCGGCATATGTTAATTGTGCGCGGCAGCGCGGCGGGACTTGAAAAATCTACTACGACCTGCGGCGTATCGTTTATTTCTTCTTTGTCGACATCCACCGCGAGGCATAGTGTGTGTTCGGAAAAAACCTTCCTGATCTCAAGCCCCATCCGGCCAAAGGCTCCCACAAGGCCATATTTCATAACAATATCCCACTCTCCTTCATAGCGCGTTCCACTGTCTCCATCGCCTTTGCTGATGCCGGCACAAGCGGCAGTCTGACTTCGTTTGCGCAAAGCCCCAGACGGCTTACCGCATATTTGGCCGGGATCGGGTTTGTTTCGCAAAAAAGACCTTTCATGAGCGGAAAGAGCAGTAAGTGAAGGTCTCTAGCCTTGCCCAGATGTCCCGCAAGGCAATGGCGTATCATATCCGATACCTTATCCGGCGCCGCATTAGAGAGAACCGATATGACCCCGTCACCGCCAGCGCAAGTCACATGAAATGCCTGGTCGTCGTTTCCGGAGAGTACCGCGAAATCAGGGCGCTCATTTCTGACGCGGCGTATCAGAATGTCTACTTGTGCCTGATCTCCGGACGCCTCCTTGATTCCGGCTATATTTTCAATCTCGGCAAGCCGCATCACCGTCTCGGGAAGGATGTTTACGCCTGTGCGCCCCGGTACGTTGTAAATAATCAGAGGGGTGCCGCCTGCTCCGGATGCCACCTTCTTAAAGTGTTCGTAAAGCCCTTCTTGTGGCGGTTTGTTATAGTACGGGGTGACGACAAGCAGTCCGTCTGCCCCTGATGAGATAGCCTGTCTCGCAAGTTCGAGAGCTGTAACTGTGGAATTGGACCCTGTTCCTGCTACCACAGGCACACGTCCGCCCACGGTTCTGACCGCAAAGCGTACTATCTCCTCCCGTTCACGCATAGTTACGGCCGGCGCCTCGCCTGTCGTTCCGAGGACCACAAGGAAATCGACGCCGCCTTCAATTTGGAAGGCTATCATCCTCTCTAAACTGCCGTAATCCACTTCTCCGTTTCTGAAAGGAGTTATCAAAGCCGTTCCGGTACCACTAAATCTTGTCATGCAGAACACCTCCCGTTATTGATAAAAAAAAGCCCGCCCCTAAAAAGGGACGAGCTTAATGAAGACACATGCCCGCGGTACCACCCTACTTAAGTATGCCAAACAGCGCATACCCCGCCTCTTCCCCCGTCACGTGGAGAGAATACGTGGATGTACTTTGGCTTTTTTCAAGCCTTTCCACCCCGGCTCCGCAGGTTTTAGGCACTATTCCGCAGTCTCAAGGATGCCTTTCAGCCGGTGAACATCCATCTCTGTTAAGAACTGAACGCGGTCAGGCGCCCTGCTTCATCGCCTTTAAAACTATTATTTTTATGGTTGCGCTGCATTATTTTTATGATTGCGCTGCATTATAAAGAACAAATAAAAGACTGTCAAGAGAAATGTAAGGTTGTTGATCAAATCTGCCCAGGGCCTTATTTCGCAATTTTGATCTCAAGGGAACGCCTAAATAACTGTTGTGTCTGTAATTTTTCTGCGGCACTTTCGGTTAATCGATGCTCTTAAGCGACGCGTGGTTTTCAGCCTTGCAGGCTGCTTTCGTGGAGCTTTTCAGAAGAAACTGCGGTTCATGAGGTTTGATGCCTTCAAACGCTTCACAGACGACAACGTCATAGAGACGTCTTTTGCAGTGTATCGTGACAGTGTCCCTGTAGCTTTGGACGATATGTATGACTGCTTTATCACGGGGAGCGACCAGGTGTGGAACCCGGTGTTCAGAAGGGGTTTTTTTGCCGATTTTCTGACCTTTGCGCCCGATGCCAAGAGGGTTGCGTATGCCGCGAGTTTCGGAGTGTCAGACATCCCAAGGGAGTATGTGGAGCTTTATGCGGATGGCCTTAAACACATAAAACATATCTCCGTCAGGGAGGACGCGGGAGCGGATATTGTGAGGGCCCTTACGGGGCGGGATTGCGCCGTTTTAATTGATCCTACCTTGATGCTGTCTGCAGAGAAGTGGCTTTCAATCGCAAAATGCTCTAAAACAAAGCCGAAAGGCAGGTATGCGCTTCTTTATTTTTTTGGCGAGGCTGTGCAAGAGTGCGAGAATACCGTGCTGCAGTTTGCTATTAAGCGCTGGCTTGATGTGGTGCGAATGTCCGATCGCAGGCGGGATGCGGCAAGGTATACTGCTGGACCCGATGAGTTCTTGGATTATGTGGCGTCTGCCGAGGTGGTTTTCACGGATTCGTTTCATGGCGCTGTCTTTTCAATTTTGTTTGGCAGGCCGTTTGTTATTTTCGACAGAAAGGACAAAGGCCCTGTAATGAATGCTCGCGTAGACTCGTTACTCTCGGCTTTCGCGCTTGAATCGAGGCGTTTCGACGGAATGATGGATGAGGAGCGTGTATTTTGCGCTAATTATTCGCATGTGCCTGCCATTTTGGAGGAGAAAAGACGCGCTGCTTTTGATTTTTTAAAGAAAGCGCTGAATGCCGGGGCGGTCTTTGACGCGCTCGGCGTCTGCCGTTTAGGTGACAAATGTGTCGGTTGCGGCGCATGCGCGGCCTCATGCCCCCAAAGGTGTGTTTCGATGGAGTGCGACGATGAGGGTTTTTTATATCCCAGGGCCGATATGAGCGTCTGCGTAAGATGCGGGACATGCTTGAAAACATGTCCCGTGGGGGCGTCGCGTGATTTTGAACAATATGACCGAAGCCCCATTTCTGTCCTTGCGTGCAAGAGCATGGACGAGGAACTTCGCAGGGCAAGCTCGTCCGGCGGAGTTTTCGGTCTCTTGGCAGAGGCCGTCATAAGTCTTGGCGGCGTCGTGTTTGGCGCGCGTTTTGATGAGTCTTTGTGCGTAAATCACGCTTTTGCGGCTACAGCGGAGGGATCGCGCGCGTTTTGCGGCTCAAAGTACGTCCAGAGCAGAACCGACGCGGCATATTGCGAAGTCATTGGTTTTTTAAACTGCCATAGGCCGGTTCTTTTCTCGGGAACACCGTGCCAGACGGCGGGACTCAAATCATTTTTGGGGCGCGAATACGACTGGCTTTTCTGCGTAGATTTCATATGTCACGGGGTACCGTCTCCTAAGGCGTGGAGGAGATACCTTGACTTTCAAGAATCCAAGTCCGGCTCCTCGGCGGTTTATGCCTCCTTCAGGGACAAGCGCCACGGCTGGAAGGCGTATGTTACCTCTATAATTTTTAAGGACGGCAGTGAGTACAGCGAGACAAGGGATAAGGACCCTTACATGAGGGCCTTTTTGAGCGATCTGTGTCTGAGGCCTTCGTGTCACGCCTGTATGTTCAAGATGCCGCGCGGGAACGCAGACATCACCCTGGCTGATTTCTGGGGGGTGCAGGACGTGCTGCCTGAGATGGACGACGACCGCGGGACATCTCTTGTCTTTGTAAACAGCGTTAAAGGGGGAGCCCTATTTGACATGATAAAGGATCGCGTCGCAAGCGAATGCGTTGATGCCGCAAAGGCAATTGCGCACAACCCCGCGGCGGTTTCGTCTGCTACGATGAAGCCCGAAAGAGAGATGTTCTTCCGCGAGCTTGATTCGGCGCCGTTTGACGAGCTGTCCGCCAAGTACTGCGGAAGCAGCAGGATGGCCAGGCTCAGGAGGAAATTTGCCGGCCTCTTCCCGGCCTAGCTAAAGGTCTCCGCCCCCTTTTTTGCCAGGTACGAGAAAAGATGCATCTCTTCTCCCCTTACATGGAAGGAAAAACCGAGATTTTGTCCGGAATCCGTGGTATATCCGAGCTCCTCCGAGTCAATAAGGTTAAGGCCGCAGCTGTAAAGGCTTTTGAGGAAGTACTGCTTGTTGAAGTTGTTCTCGTAGGATTCCGGATACTCCCTCATAAGGGTCTGCATGGACTTATGTCCGCGGCTGAAATAGAAATAGGTTCCGATGGCGGACGCGTCATGTTTGAGGTACGGGTATAGGTGTTTTAGCCAGAAAGTGTGGTGGTAGAAATTGTGTTCGTTTACGGCGAAGAAATCTATGTTTATGTCTGCAGTCCGCGGTTTAATCGGCGGATTCAGTCCGGCGTCCGCTATATAAAGGATATCTAGCCCGAAGCCTTGTTTTTCTATAAGCTTTTTATACAAGCGCAGCGTCTCGGGGAATTTATCTATCACGATTATTTTTGTGTCCCGAGGCAGTATGTTCTGATGATTGTGCAGAAAAAACCAAGCGTTGACGTAGGTCTCAAGCAGCACCTTTCCGCTCGTGCCGGTCTCCAGGAGCTTGCCGGCCATCCAGTTGTAAGAACGTTGAAAAAGGCTTATTAAATCCGGCGGCAGGTCCTTGTAGAGCTCCCTTGCCAAGTCCGGTCTGTCGTATCGGCTTCTGTTCCTGTTAGGCGTGAGCAGTATGCCGTCCGCGATTTGTGCGTGATATCCGCACGGACAATCTAACTCTCCGCTGAAGATATATTTACGGTTCATATGAACTTTGTTAAGGACAAGCTCTCTTTGGCACACAGGACAGCAGACACAGTCCAGCATCGAAATGGGGACGCCTATGTCTGATGAAGTGACCTTGGCCATTTCGTCCAGTTCCGCTATCTTTCTTTCAAGCGCTGCGCCGGCCTCGTCCAGCTTCTTTTTGTTTTTTTCGATATCGTTCAGCTGATTTTTATATATATTTTTAAGGTCGTCTACGTCCTGCTCATCAGCGAGGTTCGAGACTCTGTACAGAGAAAGTATTTTGTGGATGGTTTTAAGCGGAAAGGCTAAGCTCTTAAGTTCCAGCACAAGCTCGAGTTCGCTGACGGTCTTGTCGTCGAATTCGTACTGCCCGCCGTCTGTCTTAGGCGGGACTATGAGCCCGTAGCTTATGTAGTAGTGGATGCTGTCCGTAGATATGCGATATTTGTCCGACACCCGCCCTATGCGCATCATATCGCCTCCGTTCGCTCGCTATCCTGAGCTTATGTTTTGACCTTGCAATACTATATTATAAACGTTGAGCCGGCTCCATGTTTTTACGATTTTTGTAAAAAACGGCTATTGACGGCGAGCTATGTCAAGAGAGTACAACAGTAGTAAGAAGCTGAGCGCGGATGCTGTTTTTACAGCTGAAAAATTAAGAAAAGAGGAGGTTTTGTTATGATGGAAGAAAACAAGGTTTTGAAACGCAGCTTTGGCATGCGGGAAGCTGTGACCATTACTGTGGGGACAGTTATAGGCGTCGGTCTGTTTACTGTTGGCGCGAACGTTGTGGGGCTTATGGGGTCGTCCGTTATACTGGCGACGTTCGCGGCCATGCTGATCAGCATATATCCGGCGTTGCTTTACGCTGAGATGGGAGCAGCTCTGCCTTATGCGGGAGGAACTTACAAGTATGCTTCTTTGGGCTTGGGCAGGCCGTTTGGTATGCTTGCGGGCTGGAACTTCATAATCTCGCTTGTTTCTGTTACAAGCGGCGAGGCGCTTGCATTCAGTTTTTATTTTAAGACAATCTTCAGGGCTTTCGGCGTCGAGCTGCCGATCAGCGATGTGGCGCTGGCCGGCGCTGCCGTCGCCGTGTTCATTTATACAAACATTCGAGGAGTCGAGATGACAGGCAGGCTTCAGAACGGCTTCATGTTCTTTTTCTGGGGCGTTGCGATCATATGGTTTTTAATGATGATGCCAAACGTCAACCTGGGGTATTTTGTAAAGATTCCCGATTTTGTGGATTTCTCGGCGGGAAGCCTGATAAGCAACGTGGCTCTGATATGGTGGTGTTTCGCCGGGTTTGAGACGTGCTGTGCCATGGGCGAGGAAATCAAATATCCGCATATCAATATCCCAAGGGCGCTCTTCCTTTCCCCGTTCATAGTGTTTGCGGTCAACGCTGTCTTTCAGTGGTTTCTGGTAGGAATAGCGCCTATTGAGACGCTTCCTGCTCTGGCTGAGGCTTCTGCCCCTTATGCCGAGGCGATGATGAAGGCAGGCATACTGGGATTCCCGTTGGCATTGCTTGCTGCCGGTATTGCGTTCGGCGGCGATTTTTCCACGCTTAACGCAAGCATCGCAGTGCCGCCGCGCTATCTTTTCACAATGGCTCGCGACGGCGCCATGCCGCGCATTTTTGCCAAGGTGCACCCCAAATTCAGGACGCCCTATATATCCATCCTTGTGCTGGGGGTTCTTACTCTGCTTTTGATAACGACCAACTCCATGATATATATAGCTTCTCTCAGCCTGTTTGCGGATCTGTTTTATTATGTCATAGGCATTGCCGCGGCATGGGGGCTGAGGAAGAAGAGGCCGGAAATGGTTCGCCCGTATAAAACGCCGTTTGTGGAAATTGGCGTGCCTGTGAGCATGGTAATTTACCTTATAATGATGACGCAGCTTGACGCGGAGGCTTTTTGGACCGGAGTGGTTTGGTGCGCGCTTGGCCTGGCGATTTTCTTTGTATGCCGCAAGGTCTATGGGGAGAGCGGCGACGAAGAGCTGAGTAAACTTATAATGTCTCATGACGACCCGTCCGCTGCGGAAAAGGCTGAAATGGACAGGGAGTACCGCGTTTGGAAGATCGTGGTCAGCATAGCCTGCGCGGCCGCGCTGCTGATGTATGTTGCGCCGCAGCTTTTGAAATAGAAATTTTAAGATACGGCAGACGGAGGAATGAGGATGAAGACGATAAAGAAAGCGAAGCCGCGCGCCAATGAAGACAACCGGCAGCTTGCGGAAAATGTGTCTGAGATCATAAGGAACGTGCGGCAAAACGGAGACGAGGCACTGTTTCAATATAACGAGCGTTTCGACGGCAACAGGCGCCGCTGCCTTAAAATCAGCCGCGCGGAGGTTGAGGAGGCATATGGAAAGATAAGAGAGCGCGATTTGGCCGACATGCGCGCCGCCGCTGAAAATATAAGGGCGTTTGCGGAAGCTCAGAAAGCCGCGATGAGGGAAATCGACGCTTTTGAGACCAAGCCGGGGATATCCATGGGGCATAGGGTCATACCGGTAGATTCCTGCTGCTGTTATGTCCCAGGCGGCGGTTACCCGCTCTATTCTACGGCGCTGATGCTGACGATACCGGCCAAGGTTGCCGGAGTGAAGCGCATCGCGGCGTGCTCACCGGCCGTCCGAGGCAGCTGCGGTATCGACGCCAGAACCGTCGTTGCCATGGATATCGGAGGCGCGGATGAAATATACGCCGTAGGCGGCGCGCACGCCGTCGCCGCGTTCGCGTACGGGACGGGACAAATAGCGCCGGTGAGCCTTATAGTGGGCCCGGGGAACCAGTATGTAACGGAGGCCAAACGGCAGTGTTACGGACAGGTGGGAATAGATTTCATAGCCGGTCCGAGCGAAGTCCTCATAATAGCGGAGTCCGGAGCCGATCCGCGTATAATAGCGGCCGACCTGTTGGCCCAGGCGGAGCATGACGCGCTTGCGAAAAGCATTTTGGTTACAACAGACGCAAAATTGGCTGAGTCTGTGATCGCATCGGTCAAAGAGCAGCTCGCGGGTTTGCCCACCGCGGAGATCGCGGCTCGCTCTTGGGAGGATTACGGAGAAGTCCTGTTGGCGGACGACATCGAAGAGGCGATAGACGCCGCTAACAGGATTGCCCCCGAACATCTGGAAGTCATTGTAAATGAAGCAAAGGCAGTTGTGCCGCGCCTTATGAACTACGGCTCGCTGTTTATAGGCCAATATACTGCGGAAGTGTTCGGCGACTATGCGTCAGGCACGAACCACACACTTCCGACTTTGCGGGCGGCTCGCTACACCGGAGGTGTTTGGGCAGGAACGTTCCTCAAGGTGTGTACCCACCAAACAATGACCAGGCAGGCTATGCTGGATATAAGCGGGTTGGTTTCAAATATGGCGCGCGGCGAAGGGCTGATCGCGCACGCAAGGGCCGCTGAGATAAGAAGAGAGATCTTCGGCTGACGTGCAAGTTTTGCGGCGCCCGTAAAAGGCGCCGCGTTTTTGACCGAAGCGCCGTTTTTTCAAAGCAGTTATGCGCTCCCGTAACCTGCTTGGTTTGCCTTGGATTGAAAGCGAACTCGGCGGAGTAGTTCAGTAAGGCCTTATCTATCCCAGCGTCTTTTCGAGCACGCGGAAAAAATTACCGCCCAGTATCATGTCCGATATGTCTTCCGGATATCTCTTTCTTATTGGCTCTATGAAATTTTTTGCGGCTTCCTCGTGATTTGCGAAGAGATCGCTTTTCGATTGGGTATCTCTTTCGGCCTTAAGAGACCTTATGCAATCGCACAGGTCGAGCCCTAGCCCGACGTGTTCGGCCCCGGCTACATCCACCGCGTGGGCTAAGTGTGCCAGAAGTTTTTCAGGCGTGCGCTCCTCCGGTATGTCGGAAGAAAACGGAGCGTAGGCGTTCATCCCAATGACGCCTCCGGATCCGGCAACTATGCGCATTTGGTCGTCAGTGAGATTCCTTGCCGTCCCGCATAGAGCACGGCAGTTCGAGTGGGAAGCTATGAAGGGCGCTTCGGCAAGCTCGGCTGCTTCGTAAAACCCGGCGTCGTTCAAGTGGCTTACATCTATCACCATCTTTAGTTTCTGGGCTCTTGCGAACAGGTCTTTGCCGAATTTGGTAAGGCCTCCGGGCGTCCTGGGTGAGTCGGACCAATCGAAAGCGCTGCCGTCGGCCGCGTAATTCCTTCGTGACCATGAGATTCCAAGCAGCCTGACGCCTATGTCATGAAACGTGCGAAGCAGAAGTATATCGCTGCCGATAGGCTCGGCACCCTCAAGCGACAGAAAGATCGCTATGCGCCCGTCTTCTATAGCGGCTCTTGCCTCTTTTGTGTCGCGGCACAGTGTGAAATACCTGCCTGATTCGTCGATCTCCTCGTTCAAGGCGGAAATTTGGTCGAGCGCGTTCCTCAGCGCTCCCTCCGGCAGCAGATCGTCCATAATGAAGACAGAGCATATGAGAGCGTTGATTTCCGCTCTAAGCAAAGAATCGAGGTGCCTTCTCTCAAGCACCCTCCTCTCGCCGCGCTTCCTAAAGTGCAGGACGTCGAGGAGAACATCGAAATGGGCGTCAAGTATTATCTTTCGCATCAATGTCTCACGGGGAGTTTTATCTTCTGGAAATCCAGATGCTGAAGGTCGAACCACAGCAGCGTGCCCTTGATCTGCCCTTTTAGGCCGGCAAGTATTTTCACTGCCTCCGCAGTTTGCACGGATGCAACGAAAGCCGGTGTAAAAGGAGGATTGCCGGTGCACGTCTCTATTCCTCTGTCCGGTACGTCCTCAGCCTCCCAAAACGGCTGATCGTCACGATAAAAGACGCCGGCCTCGCAGAAGAAGCCTCCTATGGCCCCGTGGACGAAAGGGATGCCCAGCTTTTGACACGTATTCAGGGCAATGCTGCGGCTTTTGTTGTTGTCGAGCGCATCGATCGCTACATTGCAGCCATTCAGCATGTCGAAAGCATTTTTTTCGTCTATGTACTCTGCCCTCGGTATTGCGGTCACGGCTCCGTTGACGAGCCTGACCATGTACTCCGCAGCCTCAGCCTTGGACATGCCGATATTTTCTTCCCAGCACATGTGCTGGCGGTTGAGGTTGTTTTCGTCGAAGACGTCTCCGTCGGCCATGACTATCTCTCCTACTCCGGCGCGCGCAAGCAGCTCTATTATCCAACCGCCCAGGCCGCCGCAACCGAGCACCGCCGCTCGCGATCTCAGCAGTCTCGCCTGCCCTTCCATGCCGAATGTGCCGATGTTGCGCTCGTAACGCGAAGGACATATGCCGTTAACCAGAGCCAGAGCCTCTACCTCCCGCGCCGGCATGCCGCACTCCCTTGCTATCTCCCTGCATAAAAAAAATGGGATAATCAGCCTGCCGCTTTTGTTGACAGCCTTTTCCTCGATAAGACGCAAAGCTTTGTCAGACATTTTTAACACCTTCCGAAGTTTTAGAGACTTACAGAGATTATTATAATATACTTTAAACATGGACAATGAGATAAAAAATATTAAATTACAATCATCATTTGAAGGAGAGGATCGCCCATGGCACGGCAAAGGCGGTAAGCGCGCCGTTGTGCTTATGAGCGGAGGGGTCGATTCAAGCGCGGCTGCGCTTGTTTTGCTTAAACAGGGGTATGACGTCGCGGGTCTCACAATGAACATATCGCGCGGACCGGGACTGTCGGCGTGCAAGGCGGCTTCGGATGTTTGCCGGCTGCTCTCCATCCCTCACTTTTTCGCCGACATCGAAGACGAGTTCAAACGCGCGGTGATATCTCCCTTCTGCGAGGCATACAGGCTCGGCGTTACGCCTAACCCGTGCGCGGACTGCAATGAAAAGATCAAGTTCGGACTGCTTTGGGATATAGCCGAACGCGAGTGGGGCTGCGATTTTGAAGTGGCTACGGGACACTATGCGCGCAAGATCGGCAGGAATGGCCACTCATATCTTGCGCGGGCGCGAAATACAAAAAAGGATCAGTCATACTTCATGAGCGGTATAAGACCTGACCGTTTGGGCAGGCTGCAGCTGCCGCTTGGCGACTTTGAGTCAAAAGACGACACGAGACGGCTCGTGCGCGAGGCTGGACTGCCCTGTTCGGAGCGTCCAGAGAGCATGGATATATGTTTCGCGGCGGAGGATGATTATCGATCTCTCCTTGATTGCTGTCATACCCCGGGGTTTATAAAGGACACCGAGGGCAATATCATAGGCAGGCATGAGGGTATAGCGGGATATACCATAGGTCAGCGCAAGGGTCTGGGGATAGCCGCCGCTCATCCGCTGTACGTGACAGAGATACGGCCTTCTGAAAACACCGTCATAGCCGCGCCGAGGCACGCTGCCTTTCGCAGCGAGGTCTCCGCTATCAACGCCAACATCCTTGCGCCGGACTTGACCGCGGAGGGGCTGGGCTTCCGCGGGAAGGTCCGTTCGCAGCAAGAGCCGCAGCCATGCGTTCTTCTTTCAAACAGCAGAGGCCGCATCAGTGTGAGGTTTGACAAGCCCGTTTTCGCGCCGGCCCCCGGGCAAAGGCTTGTCCTTTACACGGATGACGGCATAGTCGCCGCCGGAGGCGTTATAGTGAGATAATAAACCGGCGGCGGATGAATCCGGGATATTCGCGCCGCATCCGTTGCGGCGGAGGTTTTTTAAGAGATTTTAGTGATGTTTTGTTATAATTTGATTAGTCAGAAAAGTTCGTTGATTGTGCCTGCATCTGCTACAATATAAAAGGTCCGTATCTCTTTTGGGAGGTGTGCCGATGACACTGCGCAGAAAGAATACTGTTGTGTTTGGAACAATGCTGATCATTCTGCTTCTTCTGCTTGACCTTACGTTTACGAACTTTCTGCGGAGATCAGCGGAGCAGGCGGATCGTGAAAGGATATCTTTGAACCTCTCTCGCGCGGTCGTCTCGATAAACGGTGAGGCAAAGACGCTTGCCGCTATCGCGGGCAACTGGGCCTATTCGGACGCGACTTGGAGGTATATGCAAGGACGCTATCCGGAGTATCCCGAGACGGTCCTTAACCGAGACGTGCTGACCGATATAGGCATATCGTCGATGATATTCATAGGCAACGATTATAAAGTCCGGCTGTTCAAAGATTTCAGCTCGGCGGAAGAGCCTTCTGCTCCGGAGAGCGAATTTAAGGCCATATTCGACGATCCGCGCAACATAGGCATTCTCTCGGAGATAGGGATCGGCGGAATAAGCGGCATAGTCATGAAGGGAAACGCGCCCATCCTGTTCTCGGTAAAGCCGATCCTGACCTCGGACAAGGAAGGCCCCGCAGCGGGATACCTGATAGTGACCAGAGCAGTTACATCAAAGCTCATACAGGACATTTCGAGGAACCTCCACTTCAGCTTCGCGATAGAGCCCGTTACTGCTGAAGAGAAAGAAAGCGCCGGCGCGCTGCAAAATTTAGTGATAAGGGATGAAGGAAGAAAAAGCGGCTACATCGTAGGGCGCATGCTTGTCAAGGATCATAAGGGCGAACCGTCGTTCTGGGTCGTCGGCATTACACAAAAGGAAGACATCACGGCCGCAGAGCGCAAGCTGCAGCGCATGTTCCTCTTGTTCGCAGCGATAGCCGTCCTGCTTTGCTTATTGGCCGATCTGCTGTTCAATCGCTCGTTCAGCTTGAGACTGCGCCGGCTTCAGAAAGAGATAGAGGCGATACGCGATGAGACTGCCCCGCGGGGATTCGTAACGGTGGACTCGAGGAACGACGAGATAACGAGCCTTCAAAGGGTGCTCAACGATGTCATCGCGTATCATGATTTCAAGCAGGAGAGCAAGAGCAAGTTCGACAGCATCAGCCTCATGGTTTACGAGCGCTTTGCGGAAGCCGGCAACCGTCTGTGCTACAAGACGTTGGAAGACATAGCGACGTCTTTTTCACCTGGTGACGAAAAATTCAGAAGCTCGCTGCCACGAGCCGCGCGCATGACCGAGAGGTTCTGCAGAAGGATGGGCATTGACGACGAGGAGTGTCTCTACGCGTATATGGGGGCATTGTTCAGCCGCATAGGTTTGCTCGGCGTCCCGTTTGCGATACGCAGCAAAACAGCTCCGCTTTCGCCGCAGGAACAGCGTGAATACCGGAAATATCCGATAATATCCAAAGATTATCTGGAATCCGTCGAGCTGCTGAGCCCAGCCACGCCGATACCGTACAGGTGGAATGAGAACTGGGACGGCAGCGGGTTCCCGCACGGCCTCGAGGGCAGCGCCATCCCGCTTTCAGCCAGGATATATGCGATAGTCAATGAATGGAATGAGCTTACAAGGTCATGGCCGGGGCGCAAGATGCTGTCGCAGGAAGAGGTGGAGAGCAGGATACGCGCCCAGGCCGGAACTCGCTTCGATCCGCATCTCGTCGAAGAGTTTATCCGGATGCTGCATGAAGCCTGATATTTGCCGGCAAGGGTTACACAACAACGGCGCAGAAGAGGGTGTAACGTATGTATGTGATTGACGCAAGGGGGCTCGATTGCCCAAAACCTGTCATTAAGACGAAGGAAGCCGTCGATAAAGGCAGCCGGGAGTTTGCTGTATGGGTCGACAACGATATAGCGGCCTCTAATGTGACAAGATATTTGGAGGGACAGGGGTACGATGTCAGGCGTGAGGATGGGGACAGCACAATAGTGCTGAACGCCAAGCTTCAAAAGGAGTCTGGTGCGGATAGCGGCCGGTCGGACGATTACGGCGTGCTTTTGACCTCAGACATGATCGGAGCCGAATCAGGCGGGCTTGGCGAAGTTCTTATGAAATCTTACCTCGGGACGCTGGCGCAGAAAGAACGCCCTCCTGTGGTCGTTGCGCTGATGAACAGGGCCGTTTTCATGGCGACCGATGCGTCTTCAGTGCTCTCTGCTCTTACGGAGCTTGCGGACAGAGGCTCGCTGATCTTAGTCTGCGGCACGTGTGTAAAACATTTCGGGATAATGGATGAACTGAAGATAGGTGTCGTCTCAAATATGTTTGAGATAACGGAGGCGGTATTTGGGACGCCTAAGCCTATAGTGATAGGCTGAAGAACCTGATGCCGATATATCTTAACAACGCCGCCACGACATGGCCTAAACCTGATGTGGTCGCGTCCGCAATGTATGAATTCATAACGAACCACGGGGCCAATCTGTCGAGGGGATCCGCGTCGAAGCGCGACATTGAGAGCTTGGATAGCGTGTTTTCCTGCAGAAGCGCGGTCGCCTCGTTTTTTGGCGGATATGAAAGGCGCAGCGCGAAGTATGTAACGTTCACGTCAAACGTGACTGAGTCCATAAATGTCGTCGTGAAAGGGATACTGAAAGCTGGGATGAGGGTTGTGACTTCCTCCATGGAGCACAACGCGGTAATGCGTCCGCTGCGTTCCATGGAAGCGTTGGGAGTCGATCTTGAGATAGTGCGCTGCAACCTGCGCGGGTATCTGGATCCTCATGCTTTTGACCTTGCGCTTGCAGACGGCGCCGACCTCGCGATAATATCCCACTGCAGCAACGTATGCGGCGCGGTGCAGGATATCGGCGCCATAGCCGAAGTATGTTCAAGAAGAGGCGTGCCTCTTGCGGTGGACTGTGCTCAGACTGCCGGTGTCGTGCCCATAGAAGCGGAGGCGCTAGGCTTATCGGCTCTATGTTTTACGGGGCATAAGGGGCTTTTCGGGCCTCAGGGAACCGGAGGAATAGTTTGGAACCCGGAGTTTGCATCGCGGTGCCTGCCTCTCATAGAGGGTGGCACAGGGAGTTTCTCGCACGAAGAGCGCCAGCCATCACAGCTGCCTGATAAATTTGAGGCCGGAACGCCGAACATACCAGGCATCGTAGGATTGCTGGCCGCTCTTGAATGGATAAATAAGACGGGCATGGACAGCATACGCGCCAAGGAGGAAGCGCTCGCCGCGCGTTTGGAGGACGGGCTTGCCGGTGTAAAAGGATTGAAGATACTTGGTCCCGGCAAAGGAGATTTAAGGCTTCCCGTGTTTTCCGTCAACATCGAGGGCTTTGACAACGCTTACCTCGCGCTTGGACTCTCTGAAAAATACGGCATAGAAACTCGTCCCGGCCTTCACTGCGCTCCTATCGCCCACCGCACGCTGGGCTCTTTTCCGGAGGGTGCGTTGCGTCTTTCACCCGGCTACTTCAACAGCGAAGAGGAAATAGACATCACGATAGATGCGCTGAAAGAGCTTGCGAAGCGATAAGATGTCGTTTGTCGCCTGATGTGACAGGCCTGGCCAGAGCCGTATGCGGGCGCGTTTTTTGCGGCCGCGCCGCTTTGTTTAAAAACCGCTTTTGATTTTTTTGTCCTCGTTTGGCTTTGTCAAGCCTGCGTGTCGTCGTTTTTTACCTTGCTCTGCTCCGCTTTCATCGTCTCCACGGCGGCCTTTGAAAAAGCGAGCCATGTGACGCTTATAAAGCAAGCCATGACTGGCAGCGAGAAATATTTGAACTCCACGCGTCCCTCGAAATACAGCAAAAGAAAGGCCGCAAGCCCCGATACAGAAAGGACTGAAGAAAAAACGGCCAGCTTTTTTACAAACATAGCACTTTTAAGCCTCATGCAGACCACTCTCCAGGAACAGAGGATATCCTTAAGGATATTTATCAGCAGATGATATCACAAGCGCACGCGCTAAAATGTATAATAGCTCAAAACCGCGCTTAGAGCGCAGTCGCGCTTTAAGATTTTTTTCGTATGGGAGGAATACAGATGACGACAATATGGATAGTTTCGCTGATAATAGCCGCGGTGATGATATGGCTGGTCACCACCTATAACGGGCTTGTCAGGTTGCGTAACATGAAGGATGAGGGATGGAGCGGCATAGACGTACAGCTTAGGAGGAGATCCGACCTTGTGCCAAACCTTGTTGAGACGGTTAAGGGGTATGCGGCTCACGAAAAAGACACGCTGCAGAATATAACGAACGCAAGGGCCGCCGCAGTAAGCGCAAAAGACGAGGCGAAAAGACTCAGTGCGGAGAACGATCTGTCCGGGGCACTGCGCACGCTGTTCGCCGTCGCCGAGAATTACCCTGATCTTAAGGCCAACGCAAATTTCCTTGATCTGCAAAAGCAGCTAAGCGCCATCGAAGACGACATACAGATGGCGCGGCGTTATTACAACGGCACGGTGCGCAACCTTAATATGGCGATACAGAGGTTCCCGGCGGTACTTGTTGCAAGGCGCTTAGGTTTCACGGAGGCCCCTTTCTTCGAGACTGATGATGAAAAGAGGCATAACCCTCAGATAAAGTTTTAGAAAGAGGTTCGATATGAGCAGCCAGAAGTATGGAATAACAACGGCTCTTTATGTCAGGTTGCCGTTTTTTGCAGTCATTTTACTTATTCTCTTATGCGTATGCTGTTCCGGCGCGTCTGCTACGGAGGCTATAGAGAATTATGACGTTAAAATCAGGATAAATCGGGACAGCTCGATTGAGGTAACAGAGGATATAACCGCGCGGGTCGAAAATATCGCAATACGCAGGGGCATAATACGCACGTTTCCCGTGGAGTACAGGGACAGCGACGGTAAAACTGCGGAAGTCAGCTTTGATGTCGCGGACGTAAGGCTTGACGGGGCTGCCGTTGCGTGGCGCGCCGAGCGCGCAGGTCGTAATATTGACCTCAGGATAGGCGATCCTGACAGGATACTTGCGCCCGGGCTTCATACGTTTACCATAAAATACATTACTACAGGGCAGATAGGCTTTTTTGAGGATCATGACGAACTATACTGGAATGTGACGGGAAATGACTGGGTTTTCCCTATAATGAGGGCGTCCTGTTCAGCAGCACTGCCGGACCGGCCGTTTGGCAAAGGGTTTCGTGATGTCGAGTGGTATGTCGGTGAGTACGGAGCAAAGGGCGCCCGGGGGGACGCTGTGCTCACGTCCGCCAATAGCGTCGTTACGACAAGGGCTTTGGCTCCGAAAGAGGGCCTGACTGTCGTTTTTGCCTGGCCTAAGGGCTTGGTCACTCCTCCTCCACCGAAGCCGCGGGATAATGAAAAGGCGCAGACCGCAATAGGCGCGCTTACGCTTCTGCTGGTCTCCGGATGGTTTTTATACGCTTGGCGAAAGTGGGGCAGAGATCCTGTGCGCAAAGCGGTGATCCCTGTATTCTATCCGCCTGAAGGTTCGTCCCCGGCGTTTTTGCGCTATGTGCGCGATATGAGAGTCGACCATACTGCGCTTGCTTCCGCGATATTGGGCCTGGCCGTTAAAGGCGCGCTGACAATAGAGGAGAAGGAGGATATAAAGACCTTCTTTGAGACCAAAAAAGGTGGCTACGTCCTTCACAAAGCAGCTGACGCAGCTGATGATTCAGCGCTTGAACAGGAAGAAAAGGCTCTTATGATGCAGCTGTTTTCAGGAAGCATCGAAAGCGTTGAAATAAATCAATCCTGCAGTACGCGGATCGCATCGGCTATGTCGAGTTTAAAGCGGAATTTGCGCAGGCGCGGCGAAGGCCTGTTCTTGAGGAACACTGATAAAGTCATGGCAGGAGCGCTGATTTATGCGTTGGGGATCGCCGCGCTCTATCCCTTTAGCGGCGTGCACACTATAAATTTGATGTTAAGCGGCGTATGCGGTTTTATACTGATCTCGTTGGGGATGAGGCTTAAAAGGGCCGCTAACAGCGGGATACAGAATGCGACGCAGTTCCTAAAACGTGTCCTCCCGTCCGCATTCCTGGCGTCTCTCGGCTCGGTTGCGCTTATCGACGAGGGATATTCTCCTTTGACTTTTATAATGTTCATGGCTGCCGCTGCGGTTATCTCTGTCATGCGGCCGCTCATGGTCGCGAGGACAAAGGAAGGGAGCGACCTGCTAAGTGACATAGAAGGCCTCAGACTCTATATGGTGACGGCGGAAAAGGACAGGCTTGAGATGTTCAATCCTCCTGACGAGACCCCTGAGCTTTTTGAGCGTCTTCTCCCTTACGCATTGGCGCTGGACGCCGCGAAAACATGGGGGAACAGGTTCGAAAAAGTGCTTGCCGCCGTCGGCTACAGGCCTCGGTGGTATGCCGGTCCGGCGCCGTACATCTTTATACGCGGTTCTGGTCTCAATGATTTTTCATCGGGCTTCGTTGACAGTTTAGGACAAAGCATGTCTCCTCCCGCTCCAGGCAGGAGCTCCGGCTTGGGGGGCGGGGGATTTTCCGGCGGCGGAGGAGGCGGCGGCGGCGGAAAGGGCTGGTAGCTTTTTTGCGAATACCATGCGGGACTTATGCGAGAAGCGCGTGGCCAGACCGGAAACTGTAAAAACCGAAGCCGCTCCCAAACCGAGCGGCTTCGTTATATTATATTTTTTTGAGCATCTCTTTTATGATGTTCCATACCTCCGGTTTTTCGTGCCCTTTGCGCCATGCGGCTACGCCAGCAAGCCTGTATTTGTCTACAAGCAGCAGTTTGCGCGCTATTGACGCCTCGTTTTCCACCCATACCTTGTATGTTTTTCCGTTTAACGTGTATGAGTAAAAGTACTGCCCCAGGTCGTTAAGCCATATAGGGGACAGCCCTCTTGACCTGATTATGGTGTCAGATTCCGGCATAGTAAGCGTGAACGCCTTTGTCTTCACCTTGCCGCCGCCGACAGGGGTCTCCTCCCAGCGCCTCATGTAAAACGGCACTCCTAAGAGCAGTTTTTCGCAGGGAACGCCCTCTGCTATAGTTCTTTGCACCGCCTGTTCGACCCATGGTATCGACGCGACGGAACCGGCTGTTTGCGATGTACGCCAATGCTGGTCATAGGACATGAGCACGACATAGTCCGCGTATCTTGCGATGGCTCCTCTGTCATGGCTGCGCGAAGAATCACTGTTAGCCGGAATGAATACATCGACCGACAGCGCCAGGCCTTGGGCGCGGATTTTAGGCGCTATGAACGCGACAAAACGCACGAAATTATCCCTGTCGTTAACATCCATCCCCTCGAAATCAATGTTTATGCCGTCAAGGTCATAGAGCTTCGCATAAGCCAGCATGCGCGCCGTGAAGATGCTTATTGCGCGCATGTCTTTGAAGAATGCGGATGTGTTTGTTTTGCTGAAGCCGTTGGACACCAGCCCCCAGACGCGGTAGCCCTTTTTGTGCGCCTCTTTTACGTAGGCGCATGAGGCCCTGTTAGCCATGCCGCCGCTTCCGTCAGAGAGGTTGAACCATGTGGGGCATATTACGTCGAGCCCGTCTATCTTTGGTTCGTCGCTTATATCCGGGTTGTCCCTTGTGACGTGCGCCCAAACAATGGATAGCTTGCCGCCTATGCCGTTTGAGGGCTTAAAAAAATTCTGAGGCGTGGCTGCATCGTATGACCTGCGAAAAGTGACCGACGAACCGCTTGGCTTTTGAGCTAAACCGGTCACCCGCTCCATACCCGTCACGTTGAAATATGACACGCCGCTTTCCGCGAGAGACGGGAAATAAAGCGGCAGAGTGTTTCCTGCAAGCAATCCTATTTGAGAGTCTTTGAATACCATTGCCGGGTCCTTTATTTCGATGATGAAGCCCTTACCGTTTGGCCCGTCCAAGAGCGGGACCCCCATATCGCGGACCGCGGCCGCCGGTATCCAAAGATCTCCTCCTCTGTAAAATCCGGCGTCGAGCCGAACGATGTTCTTCCCGTCGTCGAAAGTTACCGAAACAGGTATGTCCCCGGCAGCGGCAAAAGCGGCTTTACCGGTTGACAACAAGCACAACAAAGCTATCGCCGTGAATAGCCTCTTCATCCTGACATATTTCATCGATTTAAAAAAACTCCTTTCCAAATTCTTCATATACAATACCACAAATAGCGCTAATATATTAGGTAAAATTGCTATATAATGCGGCAGGTGCTAATGTTGTATAACATGACACAAGACGCAATATAAGAGATCGGGGAGATTTCGGAATGGATATTACGCAACTGATTGAGAAACTTGACGCTGCGGAGACTGACGAAGAGATACGTGAGATTGGGGAACAGATTTTAAGCATAGATCCCGGCAGCCCTTATGGGAAGCTCGCGGTATGGGAGACTATGAAGTACGAAGACTGCATGGAAAACCTTGATATGCTGCGCGAAGCATTGGACAGCATAAGGGCCGTCGTAGATGCAAAGGAGACGCCTGCAGTGCTGGAAGAGGATCGTGACGCGCAGGTCTACTGTTCGGTGATGATGAATTTGGGCTACTCTCTGCTTGCCGAGGGGGAGCAGGAGGAGGCGCTTCAGGTGGCGCGAGAGTTTGCAAATTTTGACGACGAGGGTTTTTTCCCGAGCCGCACGCTCCTCTATCGCTGTTTGCTCGACCTTCAGATGTATGACGAGATACTGAAAACCCTTGACGCGGATCCGCTGGAATCCGTGGTTGGAGAGCACGCGAGGGCTATTGCCATGCTTGAGACCGGCGCTAACGCTCAGGATGTGAGGGACGCTGTAAATTACGCGATCTCGCTTGCGCCGGATGTGCCGTTCTATATACTTAACATATGGGATATGCCCGAAGCTGACGATGACATAGAAGAGGACCTTGAGGACGTGATCGGTTACGCTGCGTATCTCGCCGAGCCGTGGTGCAGCTCCGACAAGCGCCTTGCCGCGCTGAGCGCTCCTACGTTCCTGTTTGGCTACCTCACGGGCAGGCTTTACGATGAAAAGGAGATACAGACATTAAAAGACGGTTACGAGAGCGCGGGCGTCTTAAAGAGCGTTGAGGCGGCAAAAGAGCGCATCAGCGAGATGGAGAGCGAGTCACGCGACATCGATGAGATAGACGCTTTTGCTCTTGGCGAGAGCGCCGAGATATTGGAGAACTTGTTCGGCGAAGAGTGATGCCGGCGATAAAAGCATGGTCACAAAATATTGGAGCCTTATAAGGCTCCAATATTTTAGTGCGCCCGACATGTGCACAGGCTAGACGGTGAAAGACCGTTACAGGCTTTGCAGTGGGAACTGTTAGCCGAAGGCAAGGGTGTCCATCGTGAGGTGGAATCTGAAGGAAGCCGGAGGCAAACCCTCGGTCCGACGAACAGAAACCGCATATAAGGCATATGTGGGACGGATGAGTCTGCTAAACAAGACAAAGTCCAACACTGCACGAATCCCATGGTGTAAATGCGGCGGATAGATGAGGGGAAAGTCTGTGTACTTACTCGGGGAGATCTTGAGGCCGGTCGGGGAGAGAAAAAAAAAACTCTCTCGACAACCCATGCGGGGACGTATGGCTGAAACTCAAGAAGTCAGCAGAAGTCATAGTACTCACGGAAGACAGTGAGGAAGGACAGAACGGTAACAAACTTCTCAAACGAAGGAAGGTGGGACAATGCATAGAAAGCAGAAAACTGTGAAAACAGACTATACATGCGAGGATAGGCTGGAAGCCGAAAGCAACATGAAAGTGCCGAGCATTGTCCACACGGAGAGCGCAAGGGAAGAAAGCGCAGAAATGCTGCTCGAACGCATCCTCAGCAGACCCAACATGGCAGAGGCATACAAAAGAGTGGTAAAGAACCACGGGTCATCAGGAATAGACAGAATGACAGTAGAAGCGATGTATGCACACCTGAAAGAGCACTATGCAGAACTTATCCGGAGCATCATGAATGGTGACTATAGGCCGGAACCTGTAAAACGGGTAAATATCCCGAAGCCGGACGGAGGACAAAGGAAACTTGGAATACCGACGGTAATAGACCGGATGGTACAACAAGCCATATCCCAAATCCTAACGCCCATCTTCGAAAAGAAATTCTCGGATAACAGCTACGGTTTCCGTCCGGGCAGAAACGCTCATCAGGCAATAGCGAGGGCAAAAGAATACTATGAGGAGGGCTACAAAGTATCAGTAGACCTTGACCTGTCGAAATACTTCGACACGGTCAACCACTTCCTTCTCATAAGAATGCTCAGGGAAGAGATAAAAGACGAGAGAGTCATACATCTCATTCGAAAATACCTCAAGGCAGGAGTTCTTGAAAATGGTCTGATAAGTCCGACCACAGAAGGGACCCCTCAGGGAGGCAATCTTTCTCCGCTATTAGCAAACATATACCTCACAAAATTTGACCAACTGCTAGAAAGCAGAGGACATAAATTTGTAAGATATGCCGACGACTGCAACATATATGTCAAAAGCCTAAGAGCGGCCCAAAGAGTAATGGCAAGCTGTGTATCATATCTTGAAGGAAAACTCAGACTTAGAGTCAACAGAGAGAAAAGCTGCATAGGAAGCCCAATGAAACTCAAATTCCTGGGCTTCTCCCTATATGCCGCAAACGGGAAAGTTGGAATAAGAGTACACCCCAAAAGCCTGAAAAGATTCAAGGACAATATCCGCAGTCTGACCAGCCGAAAACATGGCAGGTCAATAACAAACACCCTGCTCATCCTCAGAAGATACACGACAGGTTGGCTCGGATACTACTCCATAGCAGACATGAGAAACTATATGCAGGACATATCTGAATGGACAAGACGGCGCATACGTCAAATCTACTGGAAACAGTGGAAGAGAGTAAGAGCCAAACAAGAGAATCTTGTGAAACTCGGAATTGATAAAAATCAGGCATGGCAATGGGCAAACAGCAGACTTGGCTACTGGAGAATAGCCGGTAGCTGGATACTCAGCAGGTCATTAACAAACAAATACCTCGCATCACAAGGATATGACGACATATCCAGAAGATACGAGGCAATGCGCTTAAGTGGGCCTATTCACGGAACTGTGTAACTGGATAAAATTCAGTCCCGATCTATAACTCAAACCGGCCGCCGTAGACCAGACACATTTGATTCAAGGCGGCTTTCCAATTCTGGACAGGCAAGGTCCATTTTCTCGTGATCCTGTCCAGCGCCAGCCACATTACCTTGAGTATGGCGTCATCATTGGGGAAGGCTCCATGTTTTTTGAGCACCATCCTCATGGTGTAGTTTAACGATTCTATCGCATTTGTGGTATAGATGACTTTTCTGATTTCCGGCGGGTAGTCGAAGAATACCGTGAGCCGTTCCCAGTCTCTCTTCCATGACTGGCTTATTACCGGATATTTTTTGTCCCATTTGTCTGAGAATTCGCCAAGTTTCGTTTCAGCTTCCTGGATGGTGGCTGCTCCATATATTGCCTTGAGAGCTGACGCCACTTCTTTCATTTCTTTGTTGGATACGTATTTGAGAGAGTTCCTGACTTTATGTACAATGCAGAGCTGGACCTGGGTTTTGGGGAATACTGCCTCAATGGCCTCAGGCAGTCCTTTGAGCCCGTCAACACAGGCTATGAAGCAGTCGTTTACGCCCCTGTTCTTGAGGTCATTGAATACGGACAACCAGAACCTTGAGCCTTCATTCCCGCTGATCCATAATCCCAATAGTTCTTTCTTGCCTTCAAGGGTTACGCCCAGTGCCAGGTATACTGCCTTGTTTTTGACAGGCCCTTCTTCTCGTGATTTGACGATGATGGCGTCAAAGTAGAGTATCGGGTATATGGGAGAAAGGGGCCTGGATTGCCATTCTTTTACGTCCTCCATGACGCTGTCGGTGACGCTTGATATCAGGGCCGGCGAAACATCTGTGCCATAGGATTCTTCCAGTTCGCTCCGGATCTCGCTCACCGTCATGCCTTTGGCATAGAGGGAAAGTATCCGTTTGTCGATGCCGCTCACTCTTTTCTGGCGTTTCTTTACTATCTGAGGTTCAAAACTACCGTTACGGTCTCTGGGGACTTCTATCTCTATTTCACCAGCCTCCGTCGAAATGGTTTTAGTTGTAACGCCGTTTCGGCTATCGCCGGAATTGCGCCCTTCATAAGCATTCGGTTCGTAGCCGAGGTGCGCAGTCATCTCGCCTTGCAGCGCCCGTTCAAACAAACGCCTGGACAAATCTTTAAGCAGACCGTCCCTGCCTATGATATCCTCGCTTGATTTGCAGTCTTTGAGAAGTTCGTCAAGAACTTCGTCAAGTTTGTCTTTCTCCCTTGTTTTTCCCACTGGCAAAACCTCCTGTTGTTGATGTTAGTTTTACCAGTTACACAGTTCGTTGTATAGGCCCGCTTAAGTTACCGAACCGCCGTATACCGAACGGTACGTACGGTGGTGTGAGAGGACGGCTGCTCAAATAATGGGCAGCCTCCTACTCGATTGGCGTGCCGTTGTCTACTACAACTCCTTGGTTAGTCTCTCCGTCCATATAAGCGGAGAAGTCCCCTCTGTATATCCTTATGGCCGGATGAGGTCCGGTCTCAAACGGTTTGCCCTCAAACCAGCATCTGTTCAGCACATTTTTTTGCTCGCCCTCGAAAACAGGCATATAGAGAACGTTGTCTACCTCAAGGTCGGAGAAGAAGTGTGTGCCGTATGAAAGCTCCGGCATGAACCCAAGTCTTTGAATGCCCAGCTCGACTATACAGCGGCAGTTTGTGAGCTCGTCATACTGCACCGGTACCCCGAGAGCCGGGTTGCTTGACCCTATGCGTCCGGGGCAGACCAGTATATACGGAGTGTTCGAGAGGCTCTCGTTTACGTATCCGACGCTTCGCGCCACTGCGTAAAAGTCGGGACATGAAAAATACATGTTATGGTCGATGTATACTATAGCATGCACATGCTCAAGACATCCGGGAGTGACCATCCTGTCAGCGGCCAGCAGCACATCCCTGCCGGCGAGGTCGGGTATGCCGGAGTCAAGGCATGTCTGACACCAGAACGGACGAGACTGTATCAGAAAGAGAGAGTCATCTGTAGGTTCATACGCATATTCGATGTCGGCCGGAACCCCCATCGAGTTTTCAAGCAGCCTAAGAGTGTCCTTCATCCGCAAGAAGAACTTCGGATACATTTTGGGGAAGTTTTCGAAAGTCAGGCATATCTTTGAATTGCGCTCAAGCCCTTTCATGTTTTTCATTATCGGCATGAACATGCCTTCTTCGTCCTCATAAGTGTATAACTGCGCGTAGGCTGCGTAATCAGGATGGTAGGATATCAGCTGATTCCACTGTTTTTTTATGTCGAGATCTGTGAGTTTATCCGGGTGTTTTGCGTCTATAACATGAAACGTTTCCTGTGCGTGGGACGCTATTTTGTCCGGACTCTGACCTTCCGGCCTCAGGTTGGGGTTTGTCAGCGAAATTGTCCTCGCGTAACCGCGCTTTGTGCTCATCGTGCCAAGACCAAACACTATGCGCAGCACGCCGTCCTCCTGTTTTATTCGAGTGTTCCAGCGTCTGAAGTTTTGAGAGTAGCCGACCCCGGCCGTAGTTGGGTAGTAATATTGCCCATGCCATTTGCCGGCCATCCTTATCAGTATTATGCCCATGTCGTCATCGCCAAGCCCATGTTTTTTGCGGTAGCCGACGGCTTTTGGAAAATAAGTGCGTGCGTATATCCTCTTTATGTCGTCCTCGACCATTCGCGCGCGTTCGTCCAACGTCAGAAGACTGTTGCTCAGAAATGTGGATAGATATTTTCCCGCAAAAGAGTGTTTTATGGAGTCCTCAAGCCTGCTGCTGCTGCGGACCACTACCGGATCTTTTATCTCAGAAAGGAACTTTCTTACCGCAGATGATACGATGTCCGGAAGAGGCGTCGATAAAAAAACGCTTTCGATCCTCTCTGGATCGTTTTGCGCCATCAGCGTTTCAAAATGCGGCACGCTGTCAAGGAACTGATGAAATAAATCGATGCCGAAATATATGGATTCAGGCACCTTTGTCGCCGCAAGCACGCTATCGCCGCTGTCACGCAGCTTCCGCAGCCCGAACAGCAGCGACCGCCCCTTACCGCCTATGGTCTTCGAACCATATATCATGTGCGTGAAATCAGGATCGTCTTTGGGGTCCCAAGCGAAGTAACTTTTCAAAGCGCTGCTCTTGTCGCTCATCGTTCTCGTGCCTCCGTATCCCCTCTGTCGATTACGACGCCTATCTCGCTCTCACCGTCGAGCAGGACGTCGAAGTTCCCGGTATAATGTCTCACCGCCGGATGGTCAGACGTCAGCCATCTGCTGTTTTCAAACCATGCCCTGTTGTAAATGTTTTTCCCCAAGCCGTCAAAGACGGGGAGATATAATATGTTGTCGCCGTCAAGGTCAAGGAAGAAATGCGTGCCGTAGGAGAGTTCAGGCGCCATGCCCATATCCGGCACCCCTATCTCGACAAGGCAGCCGGAGTTTGAAAGCTCGCTGTACTGCACCGGTACGCCGAGGATGGGGTTAGAGCTTCCCCAGCGGCCCGGCCCTACCAGGATGTACTTTTCGCCTTCGAGCCGCTTGTTGATCTCGCCAATTGCCCGGGCGACCTCATAAAAGTCCTGAGAAGAGCAGTAAATATCCGAGTCGACGTACACCATATGGCGTATGCCCTCCAGCCTTCCGTTCGCGACCATCCTGTCTCCGCGCAGTATTATTTTTTCGGGGGCCACATCCGGTATTTCGACGCATCCGCGGTCGTCGTAGACGGAAAGGGGACGCAGCTGCACGAGCGTGAACGTGTCGTCCTCTGTTTCATATGTGAACTCGATGTCGACGGGCAGGCGAATCTCCTTTTCGAATAGCTTCAGCAGATGTTTTATCCTATTGAACAGCTTGGGGCACTTTTGAATCAGCTCGGCTAAAGTGAACACGGGCCTCGGAGCGTCTATTCCGTTTGTGTCGGTGTGCAGCCAGTGGAACATATTCCCGTCGTACCACTGAATATAAAACTGAGCCATCTTATGGAGCGCCGCTATCTCAAAGACGGAGCTGCCGAGAGACCCAGTCATAAAAGAGTCCTCAAGCATATCTATATAGTCGAATTTCTCCTGAGAATGCGCGATGACATCAGAAGGGCTGTTGCCCTCCGCTCTCAAGTGCGGGTTAGTCAGATAAAACGTGCGCGCGAACGAGCGGTCCACTGTTCGTGTGCCAAGGCCAAAGCAGAGCCTTGCGACGCCGTCCTCTTTTTTTATCCGCGAAGAAGGGCGCCTGAAGACCTGCGAAAACGCGGTACCGGCAAACTCCGGATAATAGCGTCGGCCACGGAGCCTGCCAGCTATCGGCTGAATGAGGACCGCCATGCGTTCTCCGCCCCACAGAATGCCGTGTTTGCGCTTGTACTCGCGCGCAGCGGGATTGTATGTCGAAGCGTACACTTCCTTTATCGCCGCCTCAAGGTTCTTGCGCCTAGTTGCCCGATCGCCCTGGTTTGTGACGAACTTTGTGGCATATTTGCCGGCAAACGACAGGTTGACGTTATCTTCGAGGATGGATGACGATCGAACCGATATAGGAACGTCGATGGCATCAAGGATGCGCTCGATCCCTTCGTCGGCGGACGGCGGGAGCTTTGCCTCCCGGCAGATTTTGTGGAGCGTCGGGGTGTCGCTGTGTTCGCGCAGGCCCAACAGCCTGTCCCATAAGCCGTTCATCTCCATAAATTCCTCAAATACAGAAGTCGTGATCACAAACGAACAGCGCGGCAGCATGACCTCGTCGCTCAGATTGCTGTCCGTAATTATGGTGTGCGCGAAGCTTAACCCCTTAGCCTTGCCGCCTACGGACCCCGTGCCTATCAGCCAGTTGCGGTCTCTGTAGTAAGGTATCGGGTCGAAGCTGCGGTAAAATTCCCCATACTCCATCGTTCCACCCCCATATATACAAAGCCAGCCCTTATCTACGAAGCGTCAATGGCAATTTCGTCAAAGGGCTGGCCGGAATACAGCGCTAGGTTATAAATGCGCGTCAATCTATAATTATATCTTCGTTGCGTGACCCTTCGGAGATCTTGTACAGATATCCGCGGTCTCTGTCCCAGGCGTAAGGCCCGTTATACGCTATCGAACCGTAGCCGTCCAAATACTGCAGGTTCAGGGAGTCAGCGGTCTCGCGGCTGACATACCCCCTGTATATCGGAAGCATCGGCATTTTCCCGCGGATCTTTTTGCTGGTCCAGTCCCCCGGCAGTCCGGTCTTTGCCAGGATATCGTCGATCACCGGCCGCATCTGAGCCGGTATCTCGTCTATGAACTTCACCTTTCCTTTTGCTGATTTGCCAAATTGATCAAGGAGGTATGCCGCACCCCAAATGCCGTCGGGCAGGTCACGAAGCGCCGCTATGGCTGTAAACAGACCGTCCATCGCAGCGATCTGACGGGGCCTCACTCCGCCCTTTGTCAAAAAACCGTTTGCCTCTTCCCACCTTGACGGGTCGCCGTTAGGGAATATGCGGTCAACCAACGCGAGCCCGGCCGCTGCGCGTGTCTTACTGTCGCCGCTTCCCAGCATCGTCCATAGCTCATACTCGGTGCCGCTTGGCTCAGCGGCGCGTATCTCGCTTAAGACCGCGGCGCCTTTTTCTTTTATATCGATGCGATTTTGCATCTCAGCCGCGAAAGCGTCCCACTCCGCGGCCATAACGGGCGATGCTGCCGCAATCAAAAGCGCGGCCATTACTGCCGCAAAGACAGATCTTTTCATGATCATCCCTCCTCGGAACATATTTTACAGATGTTCTGTTATGAGCTACGATAAAATGTGCGCCAACTCCTGCGGGACATCGTGTCCGACGTCTTTTTTTAATAGAGCTTGTCGCCTCTTACCGTTATCTCCCTCTCCCATTGGCCGCCGGGCCAGCTTTTTTCGTTGACGCCGCCTGGCAGTATCTTCCAAACCTTGACAGTGCCGCCCGGTTTTCCATAGAGGTCGACTTTAAATATCTCACCGGCAGAAAACGGGATGAATATGGCGTACCTTCCTTTGAATATACGCCCCTCTTCTTTTAAAGAGCCTTGGTCGCGGACGGACTTCCACATAACGCCGCGTCTTCTGCCGCTCGCATTGAACGAGGCTATACCTTCCTGCGTGAACATGAGGACTCCGCGCTTGCCGTAGCCGCTTAAGAAGAAACTTAAAAACCTTGCCTGCGCATCAAGGTCACGGCCTAAATAGTGCAGCGCTTCAACGCAAAAATACCCCACATATTCGCGCGAGCTCTTTTTAATGTGTCCGAAGGCTTCGCCCAAAGCCTTCGCCGCGTCGCGGTCCCTGTTCTCCGACAGGAAACCGATTATAGATGACTCAAGATCGTCTGTCTTGTATCCCTCTTGCTCAAGCATCTTAAGCGACCGCTTATATATCGGCGGCAGCTCTTTTCTCGGGACATCTGAACTCAGCGACTTTACCGCGTCGCTGTCCGGCGATGTTATATCGCATGGCACACACTGCGAGGCCTCGTCTTTGCTGATGCCAATGTACGCCTGTCCTCCGTTTTCGATGTCTGTCGCAGATGTCTCGACACTCGAGCAAAACAGCGCTGCAACAAATACTGCCGTAAATATTATTGTGCCTCTGCGGCTCTTTTTGTCTCTCATTCCTGTCATTGACACATCCTACTCGCAGTAGCTTTTATCCGTAACCGTATTTTATATTATTTTTAAATATCTATGTATCTGGTCCCGCCCTTTTCGTCTCCATCCGTATTTACGCTGTTTTTTGTCCTATATACGGGCAAGGATTTGTCAAATGCCAAAACAAGCACAGGGAAGCCCATAAGGACCGGCGTCAATATGCCCCATAACCAAAAATTCTTGCCCAGCCTTTTTGCAATGCTGCCCCACAGGTAGACGTTAGCCGCGAAACTTACAAGAGCCGTAGCAGGTTCAAAGACGGGAGCGAAAAGATAGAAGCTGACGACGTTCATCGCTAAGGTTACGATCCCGGGAGCAACTATACCCAGCGTGAACCAGCGAGATATGCCCGCGCAGTCGCAAAGCAGCATCACGTTGTATATAGGTATCAGGAAACCTAAGAAGGACCCCACGCGGAATTTTTCGCCGAGGCGATAAAAGACAAACGCCGCGAATATATAGAAACCAAAGCACATCAGCACAAAAACGACTACGGCGAACGCGCCGAAGAGAACCGTGAACATATTACTTCATCCTCCTCTCAAGTTCAGCTATGACATCGCCGAGCTTTTTTATATCTGTGCCGTAACGGGCCCAGTCCCCTTCACGCTGCGCTTTCTGCGCTGAATCGTAGAGCCGCTGAGCCGTCTTTATAAGATCGGCTATATCAGTGCCGCCGGACTCCCGGCTGACTTGAGACCCGGTCTTATCCGCAGCGGCCGTATCGCCGCCCTTGCCCGCCGCAGCTGTTTCGTCTTTGGCCATGACATTTTGTCCCATCAGCGCCTCTAACGCATCTCCGAAGGACTCTGCCCACGCCACCCGTCCGCCGGTTGAGACGATCAGACGCTTAAGCTCGGGCAGCTCTCCTTTCTCGGCTTTTAGATAGAGCGGCTGGACGTACAAAAGCGATTTGCCAACTGGGATAACGAGCAGGTCGCCCCTGATGACGTCTGACCCGCGTTGGCTCCAGAGGGATATCTGGGCGGATATCTCCGGGTTTTGGTTTATGAGAGCCTCAACCTGGACTGGGCCGTAGATAAGCTTCTGCTTGGGGAATTTGTAGACTAAGAGTTCCCCGTAGTTTTTAGGATCGCAGCGGCCGGCCATCCAGCCTATGAGGTTGTCTCTGCCAAGCGGCATATACGGCAGGATTATGGCGAACTCCGGTGATTTTTCTCCCCAGAGCTTCATCGTCACATAGTTAGGTCTTACGTTGTTCTCCTGTGTGGACGAGGTCACAGCCCACACGTCCTCACGGTTGTAGTATGTGTTGGTGTCTGTCATGTGGAACGTACGGTAAACGTCGGCCTGTACTTCGAAAAAGTCCTCCGGGTAGCGCACATGCTTCCACAGTTCAGGTGACATCTCAGATGAGCCCTTAAAGAGGCTTGGGAAAATTTTCTGCCATGTCTTGATCAGCGGGTCGTTATCGTCGACGATATAGAAGACCATCTTCCCGTCATACGCGTCCACTGTGGCCTTGACGCTGTTGCGCAAATAGTTGACGCCGTTGAAGTGAGCGAGCGTATTATCCGCCGTCATCACGGGCTTTGAATAGGGATACATCTGAGACCATGTGAAGCAATCCTGCATCCATTGGATGCGCCCGTCATGGATGACGGGGTATGTATCGCCGTCGAATATAAGGAAAGGCGCTACTTCGGCCAAGGATTCCATTACGTTTCTATTGAAGAGGATGCGGCTGTCAGATTTTAGCGCGCCGGTAAAAAGTATCTCCGTGTCGCGGAAGCGCAGCGCAAAGAGCAGCCTGCGCCACATAGAGCCTATATTCACTCCGCCGTCGCCCTGGTAGGTGGTTCTCGCGTTTGAGTCGCCCAGAGGGTAGTCGAACTCCTTGACGTCGGTTTTTACGAGCACGTACCAGTCGCCTTTGGATCCGTAATATATTTCGGGCCGGGTAAGCGGGATATCTACCACTGAACGCGGCGGGAGGTCTTTCATGAAGAACACCGGAAGCCCGCCCGGAGCGATTTCGTTTACAGGGTTCATAACTACGCCGTACCCGTGTGTGAACTCAAGATGCGTGTTGACCCATGTGGGATTTTGCAGCTGTGCCAGGTCGAGTTCGCGCACGGAGAGCATTACCTGTCTGTTTTTGCCGTTTATGTTATACCTGTCTATGTATACGTCGGTGAAGTTATAGTAAGTCCTTATCGCCTGAAGCTGCTTGTACGTGCGCAGCAGCGGGGAGTAATCCCAGAGGCGGATATTGCTGACAGTTTCCTGGTCAGCCTTAAGCTCGTCCGCAGTGACTTCGGTCTCCGGCGTCACAAACAGCGTACGCACGTTGTTTAAGCCGAACGCGCGGCGGGTGTAGTCTAAATGGTATGCCAGATATGGCTTCTCCATCTCGTATTCATTCGGCTTGACGCGGTATTGCTGCACAAGTCCCGGGATAAAAGAACGGGCCACCCATCCTGTTATTATCAGAATGCCTATGAGTATGCCCGACATCTTCCACATAGGTTTGAAGATATTTACAACGAGGAGGATTGCGGCGGCGAATGCGGCGGCTGTCAATATCATAAGCGCGGGCATCACGATGTGTATATCCGTGTAACCGGCGCCGTACACCACTCCTGTCGGTGAAAGCAGGAGGTCGTAACGCTCAAGCCAGTAACCGGCGCCCCATAAGATCAGAAAAAACGCGCCCAAAAGCGCGATATGGAACTTGGCCTTGGGTGCGGTGTCAATCCGTCCGCCATAAAAAGAGACGGAGTGCGTCAGGAAGTATGCCGCAAGCGAACCTATGATCGAAACGGCGATCAAGCCCTGGAGCCACGCGCGTAAAAATTTTATGAACGGGAGAGTGAACACATAAAAGCCTATGTCGTGCCCGAACAGGGGATCTGTCTCATTAAACGGCGACGGGTATATAAATTTTAAAAGAGTGCTCCAGTATCCCATAGAACCTATCGCGTTTATGACTGCGAAAAACAGCGCGAACGAGATCAGCGCCCATCCAACGAAGGCAGTCCCAGCAGAGTCGTCCGTGCCGCGCGAATGTTTGATGCCGCTGTTCCAGGCGAATCTCCAGTTCAGCCAGTACATCAAAAACGCGGGGATCAGCGCCGCAAAAAACAGCGCGCACTTTGCCTCGAGCCTGCGCCAGAAGACTGCCTCATATCCGTGCGATTCAAACCAGTACAGGTTTGTCATGAATACGGCAAAGGCAGGGAGGACAACGGTAAAAACTATAAATAAAGCGGCCAAGGTCAGCCATAGCTTCGGGATCTTAGGCATCCTCAGCTTTGGATACGCCGGGCGTTCGTCCTGCCAATCGCCATCGTTGTCTCCTGAACCTTGTGTCCACTCATGCCCGCGGTTCCCTAGCGGGCCAAATATATCCTTTAAGTCCATCTCTGCAGACCCCTCTCTTTTAATCGCATCGCCGTCCTATGCTATTTTTTACCAAAAACGCTGCTGTGTCCAGTTGAAATATGACAACAAGAGCCCCGTTTTTTATGAAGGGCTGGCTCTATGATGATGGGCCGGCAGGCCGGCTTGCCAGTCTATTTCTTTATATCTGCTTTCTGTCCGCCGGTTATGCGCAGCAGGTCTTCCGGGCTTATCGGGAAAAATGCGTGATCCGTCCCGGCCGCTGCCCACACAGTGTCGTGCAGGAAAAGGTCCTCGTCCAGAAATGTCTGTGGCTGTTGCGGATAACCTACAGGGGGCACTCCTCCGGGCTTGAATCCGGACCAATCGAAGCATGCGTCTGGCGTTGCAAATGAAATGTGTTTTGCGCAGAGCAGCCGCTTTACCTTTTTTGTCTCGACCTTGTTAACGCCTGACATAAGAGCCAGTGCGAAGCGCTGCCCATGATCCACGCTAAGGAGTATGCTTTTGAGTATCTTCTGTTCAGGGGCATTGACCGCTGCGGACGCGTCCGCCACAGTAAAAATAGTGGCTTCTGTTCTGAATATATTCCCCTCGTAGCCAAGCGAGCGAAGGTGCTTTTCGACGGCCGATACCGGGTCGAACCCGTCTTTTTCTCTCTTCCCCTCCATTGGTGAAGCCTCCGTTTTAGAATATTGCCGCAGCTTTTCATGAGCAGCCGGGCTGCGGATGAAATGATCACTTACGGCGTTGCGCCTGAATAGCGTTCAGCTGTGACGTGAGCCTTTCTTTCGCTCGCCATTCCGGAGTAAGTCGCGGCGTCCCGTATCCGGGACGGCCTCTCCAAAGCGATGTAAAATAACGGGCTTATCTCCATCTCGCGATACAAGAGCCTGTATATCTCTCTGTTTTCAAGCACTGAACGCACAAATTCCCGCGTTTCGGCGTACGGTATTCTCTCTATCCACTCAGCCCAGTCATTGGCGCCGAGCGTACCCCATCTGATGACCGACGATGCCCCCGCGTTGTAAGCGGCTATAGCGCGCGGTACCTCGCCGTTGAACTTTGCGTTGAGCCCCGCCAGGTGCCGGGCCCCTAAAAGGATGTTGTCTTTGGGGGCGAAAATGTCTGTCGCCGGAATGCCAAGCAGCCTGGCTTCGCCCCTGGCTGTCATAGGCATCAGCTGCATTAAGCCTATTGCGCCGGACTGGCTTTGGGCGTCCGCATTGAATTTGCTCTCCCGCTTCATAACGGCCCATACCGTATGCTTCGGGACGCCTGTGATGCAGTAAGCACGCTCCACGTCGTCCGGCCATGGGCGAGGGTATGTCCACACCGCCAGCATCAGGGAGATTTTACCTCGATAAGTGGATGCTCCGCCGTCAGGTAAGAGCAGGAACGTATAAAAATCCAAAGGATATTTTTGCGCCGCTTTTTTGCGCAAAACGTCGGCCTCGGAGTGCCTGCCTAATTTTTCCAGCGCTCGAATGCGCCAGTAATATATCTTTGCGGGACGCGGAGCCAGGCTTGTCGCGAGGCTGTTTTGTGTCCAGCAGGAAAGCGCTGTTCGCGCATCGCCGCGAGTCCATGCGCTCCATCCGTCGGACCAATTTTTAGACACATGTGCGCGCATTTCGGATAAGACACACGGGACGATGAACATCACTAAGACAAACATGACGCAAGCGCCTGTGAAAACGCGCTTGCGGGCATAAAGGAAATCGATTAAGGTAGAGAGCGAAACAAAAGAGAAGGAGGTGCTCTTTTGCATACGGATGAACCACCCTTAAATATTATTGAGGAAAGTATCCCTCAGATGCCCGATGAAGTCAAGCGCGCGCTGGCGGCGGACCTTGCCGAGGCAGCGGACCGGGCCGTGGTCGATGAGATAATGACGGCGCCAAAACCCGGGCTTGTCGATCCGCTTGGGCAGGGCTGTCATGCCGACATGGATCTGCGGACGTTCCTGCAAAGCGCGCACGCAATCAGACGTTTTTGGCATAGCCAGGCTATGGTTGGGTTGAGCGGGGTGTCTTGTGAGTCCGCGCTGCCGATGCTGAGGTCGACCGGCATCGAAATGGAGACGTCCATGTTCGCGGCGACTTGCGGTATCAACACTCACAAAGGGCTTATCTATCTTATGTCCCTTCTGCTTTACGGGGCCGGTTTTTCTCTTTACAACGGCATGGCGTTGTCTCCTGAAGCGGTGGCCGCTTTTGCCTCTTCCGCAGTCAAGGGAACGGTCGAAAAAGAGCTGCTTCCGCTTCGGCTCAGGTCTGATATAAACGGAATGACACACGGAGAGAAACTTTTCATATCGCATGGCGTAACGGGCATAAGAGGTGAGGCTGAGGCGGGCTTTCCTTCTATCCTAAACGCGGGACTGCCCGTCCTTAAAGACGCATTGTCCGCTCGCGCCGGCCGCAATGAAGCATCTCTGGCGGCGCTCCTTGCCATTATGGAGGTCAACGAGGACAGCAACGTTATACACCGCGGAGGCTTCGATTTCTGGACGCATGAATATCGCAGCATGGTTCGTGAGGCCAGGGAAAAGTTCGATCCGCTCTCGGGGTGCTATGACGCAATTTTGGATCTCGAAAAATTTTTTATGCAGCGGCGCGTAAGCCCTGGGGGAGCGGCGGATCTGCTGAGCTGTACGTTATTTTTAGATAAAATTACTTCGCCTACTTGTCAACAATAAATTTTTGTTGTATTCTTCGATGACACAATCAAGAACAGAAGGGGCGGATATGTATGAGTCTAGGCAACAGGATCAAGTCGCTTCGTAAAGCTCAGCATCTGACACAGCAGAAGCTTGCGGACAAGGTTGAGGTCAGCCGCATCTACGTTCAGGCTCTTGAGAGCAACAGGAGGCTTCCATCGATGAAGCTGCTCCAAAGGCTTGCGCCCGCGCTTAATGTGGAGGTCACGGATCTTTTGATGGACTACTCGTCGCCTGATAAGCCGGGCAGAGTGCAGCTTGAGTCCATGCTTGACAATGGCGAACTTGAAATATGGTACCGCAGCAAAAAACTCTCGGAGAAAGAGCTTAAGCGCGTATACCGCGTCATTGAAGCCGCTCTTGACGACTGGGATTCCGAGGATGGCTCCGGGAAATAACCTGGAACCGGAAGATATGGGCGATGATTGGCCTATGCCTCCGTCCGAGCTCCCTGCTTGGGCCGTCAGCGAGGGTAAAAAGTGGCAGCGCTTGGGCGAGTTTGAGATACTGGCAAAGGCCGAGGATGCGACGGGGCTTCGTCTGGAACTGAAATACGAGGCGCTGCCTCCCGGCGTATGGGGCGTGCATGTCGTTCATGGAGAACGAGGCCGTATCCTTGTAAATTCAAAACTGCCGCTCGTATGGAGGCGGTTTGCGATATTCCATGAGCTGTATCATTTGCTGAACCACAGAAGAGGCGCGCGCTTCTGGACGCGCACTTTTGAATCGATGGAGAGCTTTGAAAACCGCGCCGACTATTTTGCGTGGGCCGCTCTCTGGCCCGAGTGGTCGGAAGGAGATTATGTCGATTGGACATGACGTCGGCGACGATGAAGAAACTGCCGTTCTTTTTGCCTTTCGGAGGGTGCGAGGGACGTTGCGTATATTGCAATCAGCGCGTTATTACAGGTACCTGCGATGTCCCGTCGCCGGAATATATAAGGTCTGTCTTATCAGAACTGGACGAACCGCGGGAGATATGTTACTTTGGCGGATCGTTCTGCCGTTTCGCGCGCGAGACGATCAAGGCCTACCTTGACGCGGTAATTGAGTGCGCTCCGCCAGGAAGCCGCATAAGATTTTCGACTTATCCCGGAGATCTGCGCGACGTAAAGCTTCGCGAACTCGTAATGTCTTACCCGATAGCTTGTGTGGAGCTTGGCGTTCCTTCGCTGGACCCCGCGGTTCTGCTATCCTGTAAAAGAGACGCGGACCCGAACGCCATAATAGAGGATTTGACGACGCTGCGCGACGAGTCGGTCTCGATCGCTGTGCAGATGATGATAGGGCTTCCGGGGCAGACGGAGGAAAGCAGCATGAACGATCTCGCGCTGATGGCCGACGTTAAGGGGCCCGTTAGCTGGGAACTGAGGCTTTACCCATGCCTGGTCCTTGAAGGCACAGAGCTTCTGTCGATGTTCAAAAGCGGGCTTTACAGGCCGATATCCGTATCAGAGGCCGTGAGGTGGGGCGGAAAATTTATAGACGCGGCAGTGGAGATGGGATTTTGTCCGATACGCGTCGGGCTTCAGGAGTCGGACCTGCTTGCATCGCAGGTACGAGGCGGTCCGCACCATCCTGCTCTCGGCGAAATGATACAGAGCGAGGCTCTTGTCCGAAAACTCACGAGGAACAGCTGGACCGGTCCTTGGACGGTACCGGTCTCGCAGATGTCTAAGTTCACGGGTCACGGGGCCTTCGGATTAAGCCGTCTTGCGTATTATACAGGCCTTTCGATCGAAAAAGCGGCTTCGCTTCTGAGATACTTTCCTCGGGCAAGTTGCTGCTGACGCGGCCTTTTGGATGTCATCAGCCTCATTCTGAGAACGAGCGGCATGGTATAATGGCCGGATGTGACCGCTACATGGCGTCTGTATGCCGCCATACTGAAAGGGGCCGTTTTGAACTTGAATCAGAAGATCCTTGAGCTATTCGATAAAATTGACCGCGGTTCTTTTTCTTCGAGAAACAGATTTGTGCGTTCGGCCACATGGCTTGCCGGAGCGGACGACGAAACCGGAGAGATGTCGAAGGCCGAAATAGCCCGCCACGCCGAGATAGCGGCGGGCGGAGCCGGTGTCGTGATAACGGGAGGAGCTTATGTGAGCAGGGACGGCAAGTCTTTGCCACGTCAGTGGGGTCTTGACAGCGACGCCCGTATAGACGACGTTGCGGCGCTTGCGGCCGCGGTGCACAGATCCGGATCAAAGCTCGTAGTCGAGATATGCCATTCGGGCGGGCAGCGCGACACGCGTGTTGCGTCGCCGCGTTCCCTCTCTCCTTCCGGCGGCGTTCACCCAGGATGCGATATAGAAAGCGAACCGCTCTCGCCGGAAGAGATAGCGCGGATACGTTCGGATTTCGTAGCGTCCGCCATGCGTGCGCAAAAAGGCGGGGCTGATGCCGTAGAGGTGCACGGCGGACACGGTCTTTTGCTCACTCAATTCCTCTCCTTGCTGACCAATCGCCGCAGTGACGGCTATGGCGGCTCGTTTGATAACAGGATGAGGATATTTTGCGAAATACTTTCTGATATCCGCTCAGCTCTCGGAGAAAGGTTCCCCGTATGGTTTAAGATAAGCATCGCCGAGGGAGTAGAGCGAGGCTATAAGGCAGAAGAAGGCCTGCGCGTCGCCGAGAGGCTTTTACGCGAGGGAGTCTCGGGTATCGAGGTCTCTTCCGGTACGATGTACGCGCCCGCCCCAAACTCGCCATCAGTAGTCGGGATATCCGCCGAAGGCTCGGAGGCCCCTTTTCGTGAATATGCCGCCGAGCTTAAGAGATTTGCGTCGCGTGAACAGTTGATAATCCTTACCGGAGGGCTGAGGAGCCTGCCTGTCATGGCCGGTTTGCACGCCATTGAGGCGTGCGATCTCTTTGGCATGAGCCGTCCCTTCAATGCCGAACCCGACCTTGTAAATCGCTGGTATGAAGAGGACAGCAGGCCGTCGGCGTGCATTTCTTGCAACGCGTGCCTTAGGACAGCCGAATATGGTATGGTGGACTGTCCCGTTATGAGGGACAGAAACGAGGGATTCTGGGATCCGCTATGAAATCAAACCCGGCCATCGCATCCCGAAGCGGCCGATTCCAAATTCATAGCGCCGCGCCGAGCGCCGTTTTTTTGCTGATGAGTCACCCCCCTGTTTTTTTCTGCTGAGCATCTACCTGAAGCCTTGTCCACCGCCCTTTGAATCGTCGCGCTCAGTATTTTAACTGAACTTAGCAATAAAAAATTTGACTGCCGTTGACAAAAAAGATGAAGGATAATAAACTTGTCCTCTAAATCAGCAACGGTGATTCAAATAAGTACAATTGATAGGAGTGTTCCATATATGGACAGTGCCCAGCTAAAAAACTTGCTCGTTGAGAGAGCTCATACCATGCCGAATAAAGCCCGCAGGGTGGCGGAGTACCTTCTTGCAAACATGCGCGAGGCTTCGTTCCGTTCCATCGGAGACATAGCGGAAGAGCTCAATGTCTCAAAAGCGCAGCTTGTAAGAGTGGCTCAGATGCTTGGTTTCTCAGGATACGCGGAACTCAAAAGCTGCCTGCAGACAGCTATACTTGAACAGATAAATCCAGCGGCTCTCCTCGCGCGGGCGGTAAGCTCAAGCGATACGTTTCCCGACAGCGTCTTCCGCGCGGAGCACGCGAACCTGGACGACACAATGGCACAGCTTACCCCCGAGGCCATTGAGAAATTCTGTGATATGGCTAAAAAGGCCTGCAACATATACTGCATAGGCTGGGGAATCTCATCGCTCGTCGCCGAGCTTATGCAGATGCGCCTTGTGGTCATGGGTATGAAAGCTGTTCTTCTGCGTCGCGGCAGCCTTTCGCTTTGGGAGCAGGTGCGCTCTGCCGCGGAAGGAGACGTTGTCGTTGTATGCGAGCTGCCAAGCTACGCTGTTGAAGTTACGGAGGCTGTCGAGATAGCGCACAAAAACGGTGCAAAAGTCGTATCTATGACTGACAGCGCGGCTGCGCCCGTCTGCAGGTTTGCGGACCTCACGTTTTTTGTATCGGCCAACAGCCCAACGTTTGGGAGCAGCATAATAGGGCCGCTCTTCCTGACGCATGTGCTGACCTCCGCAATGGCCATGTCGCTTGGCGAAAGCGCGAAAAAATCGTTCGACGAACAGGCCCAATTCTTGCACGACGAAAGAATATTTCATCCGATATTCGGGCTTAAGTATTAAAGTAAAGACATTACGCAATCACGAACCAGACAAACGAATTGTCTGGTTCGTGATTCAAAGCAAATATCATCGTTTCCAGGAGAGCGTCGCGCTGCGGAGCATCTGAAAGTTCAGCAGAGTCTCGGCGCGCGGGGGTTTCCCTTCCGCCAGACTGTTAAATTCATTTAGCATCCTCACGTAAGCCAGACGTTTCATTGGGTCGAACTCTCCCTGTATCCCTGCTCTCAAAAGCACGGCCAACTGTTTATAGACGCTTGGCACCGGAACGAAAGCAGGTCCTTCCGGGGTCATCCTGACGGTGTAGACGAATGAATAGCTCTCTTTGCCGTTGAACTGTCCGGCCTTATTGTACGTAGGTGTTGACGGTGCCACATATATCGCCGTCCCCTTAGGGACTATGAGTTTTGCGGGGACAGCGTCCCAGCGAGTGTACTGGTAGGGCGATACGGAGATGAAAACCTTAGGCGGTCCTGTCGTCATCCCTATCCATAAGTGCACTCCGTTGCCCTCGAGATTGGTGAACGACACACGCCAGAGAAGGTCGTCCTTCTCGTCCTGGTCCGCTTTTGATATGAATGCGCCGTCTGAGACAAATGACAGCCCATTTGCCTGTTCTATCTCGCGTACTCCGGCCGGGGTACGCAGCCAGGCCGACGAAACCACGCCGCCCTGCTGTTCGGTCACCAGTATTACCGGAAAGTCGGCGACCCGTAGAGTCGTTATATCTGTTCTCTTTTGAGGAAGCTCGTTTTCAGGCATCACGCATACCGCTATCGCCATCAGCAGGATCAAAAACGGCAGTGCCGCCCTCTTAAAATCAAATCCTTTGAATAAGCATTTGATCCCGGCATATGCCGTATTTCCCGCAATGTTGGCTTTTGCTTCACAAAAGAGCTCCCTAACGTTTTTTTTCATATCTTGATTATCCAGTTCATCTGTTCTTCAGGCAAACAAGCGAGAAGCTCGGCAGCTGTTTTTTTAAGCAGCGGATGAACGATCTGCGGCGCTATCTCAGTAAGCGGGACCAGAACGAATGCCCTTTTATGAAACAGCGGGTGAGGCACTTTCAGCGACGGCAGGTCGATGACGGTATCTCCCAGGAGTATTATATCTATATCTATTTCTCTCGGCCCCCATCGCTCGCAGAGCGTCCTTCCCAAGGATGTCTCGATTGCCTTGACGGTCTCAAGCATCTGCTCAGGGTTGAGATCCACGGACGCGGACAGGCACATGTTCAGAAACCTCGGCTGGTCTGTAACGCCCCAGGGAGCCGTCTCCCAGACACGGCTTTTAGCGAGTATCGAAAACCCTGAGGCGCAAAGCGCGCGTATCGCGCGCTCAAGCATAAGAAGCCTATTGCCCAAATTTGATCCGAGCGATAGTATGACTGTGCTTTCAGGCATATTGAGCTCCTTTGACGGCCTCTATCATCATCAACGCTTTCTTGTTCTGCGCGACATCATGGACTCGCACGATGTCGACGCCTTGCCATGCGCAAAGCGACGAGACCGCCAATGTTCCCTCCAATCGCCCCTCAGGCTCTTTTGATCCGGTGGCAATGCCTATCGTTCCTTTTCTGGACGCTCCTATCAGGAGCGGAAGTCCGATCGTTTGAAACGCTTCTAAGTGTTTCAGTATAAAAAGGTTCTGTTCGTAAGTTTTCGCAAAACCGATCCCAGGATCTATTATTATCCGAGACGGTTCGAGTCCGTACGATGCGGCCTGATCAATGCCCTTTTCAAAGAATCTCGTGATCTCAAGAAGGATATTGTCGTACCGGCACATCGACTGCATCGTTTCGGGAGTACCTCTCATATGCATAAGCACGAGCATCGCGCCGTGTTCAGCTGTTGTCCTTGCTATCTCGGGCTCGTACGCGAGGCCGGAGATATCGTTTATGATGTCGGCCCCCTCTTCGAGCGCGGCCCGCGCCACGCCGGCTCTGGTCGTGTCTATCGACAGCGGCGCGGACGGCAGTTCTTTGCGGATAGCTCTGACCGCCGATACTATCCTCTCTAACTCAACGTCTTCCGGCACTCTTGATGAGCCCGGACGTGTCGATTCCGCTCCGAGGTCGAGTATGTCCGCACCCTCCTCTGATAACAGCAGCGCTCTTTTGACGGTCTCGTCAATGCTGCCTCCCGTGCGGCTTTTGCCGTAGAACGAGTCTTCGGTAAGGTTAATTATGCCCATAACTAAAGTCCGTTCCCCGAAATTTAGCTTTGAACCGCATGGCAGATCCGCTGTCTTTGTTTTTTTGCATAAAGAGGCCAGGGCTTTGCGAATATCGCTTGCGATATCAGGCAAGCCCCACCATGTCATTGTCTCCAGCTTATCTGCAAGCAGTTCAAGCTGTTTTTTTGTGCCGAAAAGCAGCACGTCGCTGTGCGATACTCCGCAGTCTATCGCGTGGGCGTGTACCGCGGCGTCTCCGCCTCTTGAGAGCATCTCCTGTTTTATGACGTTTGCGGCTCTGACGTCCGCGCGCGGGATGAAAAGAGTGCGCATATGGCTTCGGCTGCTGAAAAACGGAAGACTGCGCATATCCGCGCCGAGCGCCTTAAGCGCGTCAGCGAGCTCTGAAGTCTCAAGAAACCTCATCTGATATGTCGTCATGAAGATCCCCCTATTCAAACTCCTGAACGAGCGGAAGGCTTTTTAAGTGCTCTTTATAGTTGAGACCCATGAGGCAAAATCCGCGCGAATCTTCGTGGGTCAATACGCTGTATGAGGCTGTGTCGATATGTAAGCGCCAGAAGCTTGGCTTAGCTATGCCAAGAGCGTTTGCGAGCATCGGTTTTATCACGCCGCGATGCGCTATGATAGCTCCCGCGCGGCCTTTATGTTCTCTTATTACCTCTTCGAGCCCCTTCAGGGAGCGGTCGGCCACTTGGTCCAGAGTCTCCGCTCCGTCTATCCGAAGATCCTCCGGTCGGGTTATCCATGTGTTCCAGAGCTCCGGCGTCTCAGCCGCTATTTCGGATTTGAGCCGGCCTTCCCACGGGCCTAAGTGTATGTTGCAAAAGGCGTTCTTTGTACTGTACCCGATCCCAAGGCTGTCGCCCAGTATTTTAGCTGTTTCGGCGGCGCGGATCAGTGGGCTTGAGTATATGAACTCTATCCCCATGTGCCGCATTGCGTCGGCAAGAGCGTGCGCCTGTAAGCGCCCGTTATCGTTAAGCGGGAAGTCAACGCATCCGCGGATGCGGTTTTCCCTGTTGCCGGCGCACTCGCCGTGCCTGATTAGATAAATAGTGGTTTTGACGTTCATACCCTCACACCTTTTGTGTTTTTCTTAAAATACAGGCGTATAGGCGCCTTTACGGAAAAGACCATGCAGACATGGCCATATGCCCCGTCTTGCTTTTGTGTAATGCCGCTGTGTTTATCACAAGTCTGCCGCGGTGCGTCTATGGCACGAAGGCGCTGCGGCCCCGCTTCTTTGGCCAAGCTCATATATTGAGAGCATGCCGTGCGCGCATCCCGCCGTTTAGCGGAGCAAAACAACTGCCGCCGGCTCATTATACCGCATAGTCAAACATATCGAACCAGTCTGCCGTAAGGTAAATACGTAAAAACACGATGCAATTTCTCTGACCTGTATTGACATTTATGCGATGGGCTGTTATTCTATTGCCGTTAGAAATGCTTTAGCACTCTATGCTATAGAGTGCTAATAAGAGGGGGCGATTGCCGGTGCTTACGGAAAGACAGTTGGAGGTAGTCCTGTCTGTCGTATACGAATATATACGCAGCGGCGAGAGCGTCGGTTCCCGGACTGTGTCCCGCCGTTATCTCAAGGGACATAGCTCCGCCACAATCCGCAACGAGATGTCGGATTTAGAGGAGATGGGGTTTCTGCGGCAGACGCACACATCCTCGGGCCGTATCCCCACCAGTCAGGGCTACAGGCTCTACGTCGACTCTGTGCTGCAGAGGGTGGATTCGCCCAAAAGATCCGGCAGGGATTGGATGAAAAGGCTGGCCGAGCACCAAAGGGGTTTGGAGGGCGCACTTGAGTCGGCCACTGAGATTTTAAGTTGTGTCTCGAATTATGTGGGTGTTGCAGCGGTAGCGTCGCTCGATTCCGTAAAATTTCAGCGGGTCGACTTTGTGAGGCTGTCGGAGCGCAATGTCCTTCTGCTGGTGGTTTTGCAGGGCGGGCTCGTGCATCAAAAAGTTATCACGCTGCCGTGGGATATATCGCAGGACAGTCTGGACGAACTGGCGCGCAGGGTCAACCTCTTTGCGGGATACACGTGGCCTGAGATAAAAAAAGAAATTCAAAACTATATAATGCAGGAGCTGAGAGACTATAAGTCCGCATGCGCGAGGGCGCTCCGGGAGCTTGAGGAGATTATGATGTCTCCGTCGATGAAAGTTTTTACCGGCTCGATGAGCCACATGCTGAACTTGCCCGATTTTCAGGACCTGGGCCGGATACAGGCGCTGTATTCGTTCCTTGAGCAGGAAGAGGGGATAGCAGAACTCATAAACAGCTGCTCCATGGACGGGCTCAATATACTTATAGGGGAAGAGAACCAGATACCTGAGATGAAGACGGCGTCGGTTGTAGCGGTCTCCACGGGTTTTAACGGGCAGCGCGCTACGATAGGCATAATCGGCCCTGAGCGGATGGACTATGAAAAGGTGATAACCACAATAGACAGAGTGCTTCAAACGCTGGAGCCTAAGCGCGGGGAGGCGGGGACTTAAAATGAACGAGGAAAACAAAGATAAAATAAAAGAGAATTGCCGGGATGCAGATTCGAATAAACCGAAAGAAGAATTAAATTCCGAGAGCAACGGAAATCATCGCGAAGAAGGCGAAGAAAAGGATTGGAAGATGCTGTACGAGAAGATGCGTGCCGAGCATGAAACAATGCTGGCTGAATTTGAAAAGGCGAAAGATGAGATAAAGAGCCTGGCGGAAGAGGCTGCCAGAGCACGCGCGGACTATTATAACCTGAGAAACAGGGTCGAGCGCGACAGAGAGCGCGACAGCAAGCTGGCGGCGGAAAAAGCGGTGAGGGATCTGTTGCCGGTCTTTGAGAACCTGGAGCGAGTGTGCGGTGCAATAGAAGATAAGGAAGGCAGCCTTTATAAGGGCATTATGATGGTGGCTAATCAGTTCTGGAGCGCGATGGAGAACCTTGGCCTGGAGCGCATCCCGGCTGAGGGCGAATTCGATCCGGCGCTGCATGAAGCTGTGTCTGTGGAGCCGGTCTCAGACGAAGCCGACGACGGCCATATAATAGACGAGCTTAGAAAAGGATATAAACTTGCCGGCAGGGTTATAAGAGCACCGCAGGTTAGGATAGGAAAATATAAAAGCAACAGAGAGTGACGGATAGGCGGCGCTATTGATAAAATTAAAGATGGCAGAGAAACAGAAAAATCATGCGTAAGCTGTCGCACGCGGTAAAAATAAAGAAATGCCAAGCTTTTCAATTGGGTATTGAGCCGCTTGCATGTATAACGAAGAGAAAGACAGCTATATAATTATAAAATCTAAACATCTAAAAAGGTGGAATGGGCTATGGAAAAAATCATAGGAATTGACCTGGGCACCACAAACAGTTGCGTAGCGGTAAAAGAGGGCGACAGCGTAACGGTTATACCAAACGCGGAAGGAGGAAGAACAACCCCTTCGGTGGTCGCTTTTACAAAGGACGGAGAGAGGCTGGTAGGTCAGCTCGCCAAGAGGCAGGCTATAGTGAACCCGGAGCGCACCGTCATTTCCATAAAAAGGAAAATGGGGAGCGACTATAAGGTAAATATTGACGGAAAACAGTATACGCCGCAGCAGATATCCGCGATGATACTTCAGAAGCTCAAAAGGGACGCTGAAGAGTATCTCGGAACTGCAGTAACGAAGGCCGTCATAACGTGCCCCGCATACTTCACCGACGCGCAGCGCCAGGCTACAAAAGATGCCGGCACGATAGCCGGGCTTGAAGTGCTGCGCATCATCAACGAGCCTACGGCGGCATGCCTGGCTTATGGCGTCAACAATAAAGAGGGGGACCACAAGATAATGGTCTTCGACCTCGGCGGAGGGACGTTTGACGTATCTATCCTCGATGTTGGGGACGGTGTTTTCGAGGTCCTGTCGACATCAGGCGACAATAAACTTGGCGGCGATGACTGGGACGCGAGGATAGTGGAGTGGATGGCGGAAGAGTTCAAAAAGAGCGACGGCGTGGATCTTCGCAAGGATAAAATGGCTTTGCAGCGCCTGCGCGAGGCGGCTGAGAAGGCTAAGATCGAGCTTTCGTCGATGCCGGAAACCACTATATCGCTGCCGTTTATAACGGCTGACCAGAACGGGCCTAAGCACCTCGAGATGACCCTTACGAGGGCGAAGTTCGAGGAGCTCACGAGGGACCTGCTGGACAGAACGGTTCAGCCGGTCCGCACCGCGCTTAACGATGCGGGGCTTAAGGCGTCCGATATTGACAAGATCTTGCTGGTCGGCGGATCGACGCGCATGCCGATGGTTCAGCGCAAGGTCAAGGAGCTTATGGGCAAAGAGCCTACAAAGGGCATCAACCCGGACGAATGCGTCGCTGTCGGCGCGGCTATCCAGGGAGCCATCCTGTCCGGCGAACATAAGGGCATAGTGTTGGTAGACGTAACGCCGCTCTCTTTGGGGCTTGAAACGCTTGGCGGCGTGTTTACGAAGATAATAGAGAAAAACAGCGCGATACCGGTGTCAAAGAGCCAGATATTCACGACGGCGGCCGACAACCAGCCGCAGGTCGAGATACATGTGTTGCAGGGAGAACGTGCTATGGCGGCTGACAACGTCTCGTTGGGCAGGTTCTTCCTCGACGGGATCGCACCTGCCCCGAGAGGAGTCCCGCAGATAGAGGTGACGTTCGACATAGACGCCAACGGTATAGTCAATGTAACAGCTAAGGACAAGGCCACGGGCAAGTCGCAGAACATAACGATACAGTCGTCAAGGCTCTCTGACGCAGAGATCGAGAAAATGCGCAGGGACGCGGAGATGCATGAGGAAGAGGACAAGAAGAAGAAGGCGCTCATAGAGGCCCGCAACGAGGGAGACAGCGCAGCGTACAACGCGGAAAAGACGCTGAAGGACCTCGGACAGGATGCCACGCCGGAAGAGAGGGCCGCAGTAGAGGAAAAGATAAAAGAGCTGCGCGATCTTCTCACGAGCGAGGATACGGATGCCATAAAGGCGGCTATAAGCGCCCTTATGAACGCGATGCACCCGATTACGCAGAAAGCGTACGCGAAATCGGCTTCTCATGGAGAGGCTGACGCATCCAACGCGGCGGCGGATAACGCTCAGGACGAAACAACAGTGGATGCAGAGTTTCACGAAGAAGACAATTAGTGTGAGGTGAGGCGCTGATGGCTGCTCCCGGCAAAAAAAAAGACTATTACGAAATATTGGGTGTTGAACGGGGGGCCTCGGCCGAGGAGATAAAAAAAGCCTACCGCAAACTTACGAGGAAGTATCACCCGGATGCAAATCCGGGTAATGCGGAGGCTGAGAAGAAGTACAAAGAGATAAATGAGGCCAACGAAGTCCTGAGCGATCCGGAGAAGCGAGCTCAGTACGATCAGTTTGGCTATGTCGGCGACATGCCTCCCGGCGGAGGCTTTGACGGTTTCGGCGGGACTGGTTTTGGCGGCGTCGACGGAAGGGGTTTTGGCGGCGCTGATTTCGGGGACCTCTTCGGCGATCTCTTTGGGAGTGCTTTCAGAAACACGGGGAGGTCGTCTGCTAACCCGAATGCCCCTCGCCGCGGTAACGATATCGAATATACCATGCAAATATCTCTTGAGGACGCCTACAGAGGGGTTACCCGCAAGATAGAGGTGCCAAGGCTGGAGACATGTCCTCACTGCGGCGGCGACGGAGCCGAACCTGGCACAAAGGCTGATACCTGCCAGACATGCGGGGGGCGCGGACAGGTCCAGCAGACCGTCAACACTCCGTTCGGGCAGATGGCTCAAATCATGACGTGCCCGTCATGTCATGGAAAAGGTAAAACCATAAAGACCCCGTGCCACGAGTGCCATGGCCAGGGGCGCGTTCGCAGGCAGCGCACGGTCGACGTCAAGATACCGGCAGGTGTGGATACGGGCAACAGGCTTAGGGTTTCAGGTCAGGGCGAGGCTGGGATAAACGGCGGACCGCCAGGCGATCTGTTCCTGCTGATAGAGGTCAAGCCCGATAGACGCTTCCAGCGTAAAGGCGATGATCTCAACACCGCAGTCGATATCACTTACCCGCAGGCGGCGCTGGGCTGTGAGGTCAGGATAGAGACCTTCGACGGTTTTGAGACGCTGGATATTCCGGCCGGTACCCAGCCCGGCTCGAGGCTTCGCATAAGGGGGCGCGGGATGCCGCGGCTGCGCGGAGGCGGGAACGGAGACATGAATATCCTGGTGCGCGTAAACGTTCCTAAGAAGCTCTCGCCGAAGGAGCGTGAGCTCTTGGAGCAGCTTGCGAAAGAGATGAAGGTGTCGGTCAAGACACGGTAATTCATGTTTTTTTAAGGGCCAAAAACGTGCGGCCGCCGAATCTTAGTTCGGCGGCCGGATCATAAAAGAGCGCTCGCCATGTTTTGTTGATATGCCATAGGTGCGGTTTTTGCGGAACGTTTGCCCCGACGCTGAAAAAACAGAACGGCGTTTCCGAGGTTAACATCATTAGAGAGTGGATTTCTAAGACTTGAACCCGTAAAAATAAACTTGCGGTTTCTTGCGGTTCAGCGAAGGACATGTTTTTAACCCGGAAAACGGATTTTTTTCTTTACATATGACAATCTGGATTATAGAATAACCAAAGCATCAGCATCGGAGCACCATTTGGATTTTGCCCACTCATTTCATTGTTGTTCCTTGTCCGCACTCTTTGTATCTAACGGGAGGTGAGCACTGGCAGTAAGTTTTGGAATCACAGGAAACAAAAAAAAATTCCTGAGTTTTTTCCACAACATTATTGGAGGTGCATCATTTTGAGGAAGGTTCTCGCAGTTCTTACGGTTCTTTTTGTCATCTGTGTGTCTGGCGCGGCTTTCGCGGCGGAGCCGATAAAGATAGGCTACTTGGCGGCCCTGACGGGAGACTTTGCAGCATACGGCATAACCGAGGTCAATATGGCTAAACTGGTCGTAGGGGACGTTAACGCGAAGGGCGGAGTTCTCGGCCGGCCGCTGGAGCTTGTGGTATATGATACAAAAACCAGAAATGAAGACGCGGTCAACGCCGTCCGCCGCATGATCGAAAGCGACAAGGTTGTTGCGATCGTAGGGGCGAACTCAAGCGGTATAAACATAGCGACAGCTCCGATAGTCAACAAGGGCAAGGTCCCCCAGATATCCACGGTCGGCACCAACCCGCTTGTCACTGTCGACAACAAAGGCAACGTGCGCCCATATTCTTTCCGCATATGCTTCACTGACCCTTACCAGGGCGCCCTTGCGGCCGATCTGGCTATGACCGACCTTAAGAAAAACAAAGCCGCGATACTCTATAACGTAGGCTCGGACTATGCTCAGGGGCTGCGCGAGTACTTCATCAAAAGCTATAATGCGCTTGGCGGCAAAATAGTCGCGGACGAGGGATATCGCGACACAGACGTCGATTTCCGCGCTCAGCTTACAAAGGTAAAGAGCTCCGGCGCAAACGTCCTCTTCCTTCCGGGAATGGGCAAGGACATGGCTCTTATAATCAAGCAGGCCAAGGAACTCGGCCTTGATGTCACGATAATCGGCGGCGACGGCTACGGCGAGTTCATGAACGAAATAGCTGGGGACGCTATGAAGGGGACCTACTGGATCAACCATACTTACCTTGAAGACCCGAACATGGCGCCGATATTCGCGCGCTATAAGAAGGTCTACAAGGATGACTGCAAAGAGTTCGTTAACGGTACGATGGCCTATGACGCGATGTACTGGTTGGTCGACGCTATAAAACGCGCAGGGAAGGCTGAGGGGCCTGCGATAGCCAAAGCTCTTGAAAACACGAAGAACCTCAAGCTCAACCACGCGACGCTCACGATCGATCCGAAGGATCACAACCCTGTCAAGAAAGCCGGAGTCATCCTTAAGGTCGGAGATGACCTTAAGGCAAAGTTCTACAAGAAAGTTCAGCCTAAATAAGGATATTCCTGCCGTGCACGGGCTTGGGGACACCCCCAGGCCCGTGTTTGGACTAAATGCCCCAATTTTTTTGCAGGTTTAAAAGAACGGTAATACCCGGAAGGTAGAGGTGTTTTGATTGGATATGGTTATCCAGCAGGTTATCAACGGACTTTCGCTGGGGTCTGTTTACGCTCTTATAGCAGTCGGTTATTCCCTCGTATACTCCATACTGCTTTTTTCTAATTTTGCACACGGAGGTTTTCTCGTAATAGGAGGATATATATGCTATTTCGCATTGCGGGCAGGCGGCATGAACATCTGGCTTGCCTCCCTGGCCGCGATAATCGGAGCGGGAATCTCCGCCGTCGTCGTCGAGAAACTCGCTTATAAGCCGATACGCGAACGCACTCCGGTGACCCTTTATATGCTCATAGCCTCTATGGGAATGAGCATAGTAATCGAGAATATTTTCGTCGTTACCGTGGGCGGGCGTTTCAGAGCCCTGCCTCCGGTCATCCCGACGCAGCCTGTAAATTTCTTTGGACTTGCCACCACCAGCGCATTTGACCTGCTTTCTCTTGTAACCGCCATAGTGTTCCTGGTTGCGCTTCAGCTCTTTCTGTCCAGGACAAAATGGGGGCTTGCGATCAGGGCGGCGTCATATAATTTAAGGACCGCCGGTCTAATGGGCGTTAATGTAAACAGGCTCATCGCCATAGTGTTCTTCGTAGCCGGGCTTTTGGCCGGAGTCGGCGGTATATTTCTCTCCGTTCGCTACACTCTGTATCCGCAGCTTGGCATGATAACGACCAAGGCTTTTGTAGCGGCTGTCATAGGCGGGCTTGGATCGCTTCCCGGAGCTGTCATAGGCAGCCTTATACTTGGGCTTGCCGAGATGCTGACTGCCGGATTCATATCAAGCCAGTTCCGCGATCTCGTTGTGTTCGGATTGCTTATCGTCACTCTGGTAGTGCGCCCCACGGGACTTTTCGGAAAATCCGTGGGAGAGAAAGTGTAGGGGCCGGGAATGGAAGGCTACGCTGGCGGTGTCATCACACTCCTTGCGATAAACTGCATCGCTGCCCTTGGTGTGTCGCTGTTTACCGGCTTTACCGGGGTATTCACGCTGGGACATGCGGGCTATATGGCCATAGGCGCGTATACCACAGCTATTTTGACGGTGGAGTACGGCGTCCATTTCGTCCCCGCCATCATTATCGGCGGGCTCATGGCCATGCTGATTGCGTATCTCATCGGTATCCCGACGCTGAAGCTTGTGGGTGACTACTACACGATAGCGTCCTTAGGGCTTGGCGAGGCAATCAGGCTGATAATAGAGAACTGGCAGAGCGTGACGCGCGGCGCCAGGGGTTACCCCGGGATAGATAATTACACGTCCATGACTGTAGCCATAGCTTTTCTGGTGGTGATGGGCATAGCGATGTTCTTCCTCGTCAACAGCAGCTATGGGCGCGTGTTCAAGGCTTGCCGCGACGACTATGTCGCGGCGTCGCTGCTTGGCTTCAATACGGCTCGATTCAGGGTGCTGAGCCTCGCGATATCCGGGTTCTACTGCGGGGTCTCTGGAGCGCTCCTTGGCGGGTACATGTCTTTTATACAGCCGGTGATGTTTGACATGGCTAAATCTACCGAACTTGTGTCCGTGGTGGTATTCGGCGGATTGGGCTCCATGAGCGGCTGCCTTATAGGAACGACCATACTCACATTGGTGACAGAGCTGTTCCGTCCGATATCTCAGTACCGCATGCTCATATACGGTCTTGTGCTTGTAATGGTAATGGTCCTGCGCCCGGAGGGTATCATGGGTACCAATGAACTCTCCGTCTCCTACATAAAGGGCCTTTTCTGCCGCAAAAAGAAAATATCCGCGACTGAAGGGGGCGTACGCTGATGTCCGCCATACTCGAGCTTAAGAACGTGAATAAGTCGTTTGGCGGCGTACAGGCCGTCAGGGATATGACGTTTAAAATAGAGACCGGAGAGCTAGCCGGGCTAATCGGCCCTAACGGGGCGGGGAAGACGACGATATTCAATCTCATCACCGGAGTGTATGACGTAACCGGAGGAGATATCGAGTTTAAAGGGAAGAACATAAACAGGCTCAAAACATATCAGGTCATCTCGCTTGGAATAGCCAGGACGTTCCAGAACCTGCGCCTGTTCACCGCGTCTTCGGTGCTCGACAATGTAATGACGGCTGCGCAGCGGCACTACAGATATAGCTTCTTCGAAGCGTTGAGCCATATGGGGCGCTGGAAAAAGATGGAGCGCGCCGCGCGCGAGGAGAGCATGACGCTTCTTGAAAGAGTCGGGTTGGCCGACCGCGCGAACCAGGCGGCCGGGACGCTGCCATATGGCCTTCAGCGCAGACTTGAGATAGCGCGCGCAATATCTTTAAGGCCTGAACTTTTGCTCCTTGACGAGCCCGCGGCGGGGATGAACGCCGAAGAGGTTGAACAGCTTAACGTGCTGATACGCGATATCCACAAGGATTTCAATCTTACCATCCTGCTGATAGAGCATCATATGGATATGGTCATGGAGATATGTCCTCACATAGTTTGCATGAATTTTGGAGCAAAGATAGCGGAAGGATCCCCGGACGAGATACAGCGCCATCCGGAAGTGCTCAAAGCCTATCTGGGAGAGGAGGAGTAGAATATGGAAGAAAGCAAACCCATCCTCTCCGTGCGGAATCTATCTGTCAACTACGGCGCGATACAGGCGCTCAAGGGCGCTAACCTCGATGTTTATCACGGTGAGATAGTCGCGGTGATCGGGGCAAACGGCGCCGGAAAGTCGACTATGATGAGCGCCATAATGGGAGAGGTGCCTCGCGCGGAAGGCGAAGTCCTGCTTGACGGAAAACCTCTGCCAGCGAAGAGCTTCCAGGTTGTTTCAGCAGGCATTAGCCTGTCTCCTGAGGGCCGAAAGGTATTTGCTCCGCTCACGGTTTACGAAAACCTGCAGATGGGGGCGTTCCCATTAAACGACCGCAGCCGGATCGCCGAACAGCTCGAGAAGGTGTACCACTTGTTTCCGCGCCTTAAGGAGCGTCAGAATCAGTATGCGGGCACACTTTCGGGCGGCGAACAGCAGATGCTGGCAATAGGCCGCGCGCTTATGGCTATGCCTCGTGTCCTGCTTCTGGACGAGCCGTCGCTCGGGCTGGCTCCGATCATCATCAACGAAATATTCAAGGAGCTCACCGAGATAAATCAGCGTTTGGGCATGACCATACTCATAGTGGAGCAGAACGCGCGCAAGGCGCTTCTGCTTTCGCATAGGGCGTATGTTCTGCAGACAGGGAAGATCACAATGGAAGGCAGGTCGGCAGATCTTTTGCACGATCCGGTGATAGAGGCGGCATACCTGGGAGGCAAGAAAAAATAAGGCTGGTATCCGCGCTGAGGACGCATAAGCTGAAAAACACGTTTTAGCCTAAAAGCGGCCGGGCCCTCTTCAAACGGGTTTCGGCCGCGAATTATTTCTGCATGTTCTTCGATGATACTTTGTTGATCCCTGTTACACCGCTTCCTAATGGGGTACAATAGCAGACGACTTGAAGGGAGTTGGAGTTCATGAAAAAAAACGAAGGATATTGGTGGTATATAACGCTTTCGGACGAAGAGGGGCGTGAAGACATCCTCTTCTCACTCGCCGATATCTCGGGAAGCATAGGCACTGAGCTTCAGGAACTCCCATCGGGGGGAGCCAGGCTCAGGGCATACTACAGAAGCGACAGCGAATTGTCATATTGGAAGAAGCGCCTGATAGACTCCATGAGGGAATGGCCGTCCATAAAGATAGAGGATTTCGGGAAAATAGAAAATCAGCCATGGAACGTCTCTTCAGAGGACGCATTCCCGCCTTTGCCGGTTGGCAAAAGCCTTGTCGTGCTCGCTCCTTGGCACAAAGGTTCTGAACCTGAGGGCTGTATTCCTCTTTACATAAATCCCGGCAGCGCGTTTGGCACCGGATACCATGAAAGCACACAGATCGTGCTTGAGCTGCTTGAGCGTTATATCAAGCATGGCATGACTACCGCGGATATAGGGACGGGCTCAGGGATACTCACTATAGGCGCGCTTAAAATGGGAGCTGCCAAGGCGTATGCGCGCGATATCGACACTACGGTCATCGACGAAGTCCGTAAAAATTTCGAGCTTAACGGCCTCGATCTCAATAAAGTGGATTTACGCACCGGAGATCTGCTCAAAGACTTCGGGCACAAGGTTGACATTCTTACGGCTAACATACTTTTGGAACCGCTTATCGAAATGGTTCCGGATGTGCCGTCCGTAATAGGCTGTGACGGGCTTGCCATATTTTCGGGCATGCTGCGTACGGAGCGGGATAAATTTATCGAATGCCTGGACGCGGCCAATATGAAGACAGTAGACGATCTGGAGAAAGGAGACTGGTGGGGTGTCGCTGCCAAGGCTTCGTCTTGAGAAATGCGCGCGCGATGGAGATACCTGGCTGATAGACGACGAACAGGCGCACCATCTTGTTCGCGTACGCCGCTGCTATAACGGGTCCCTCGTGGAAGGGCTGCTTGACGGAGAGAAAGTGGAACTTCGCCTTATATGTGACAAAGAGACTGTCCGTGCCATCGAGATATCGCGTGAGACCGAGCCTCCTGCGTTTCCCGAGATCCATCTGTTTCTGGCGCTGCTTAAAAGCGACCAATTTGACGACGCGCTGCGCTTCGCGTGCGAGACCGGCGTCCATTCCATACATCTGCTTTCCTGCGAACGCAGCGTTCCTAAGTATAGCATCGGCAGACAGGATGACAAAATGTCGCGATGGAACAAGATACTTAACGAGGCGACTAAACAGGCCGGTTCGACAAGACCCCCGATTTTGCATGCCCCATGCGGATTTGACGAATTTGATTTTTCCATTCTTCCTCGAAATCGCTTTGTTGCCATGCTGAGGCATGATGCGGCGGAGCTCAGGTCTTTGCCGCCGTGCGGTTCGCTTGCCGTGGCTATAGGCCCTGAAGGGGACTGGGCGCCGTCCGAAGCGCAAAAGCTGCTTGATGAGAAATTCATACCCGTGAGCCTTGGCAAGAGGATCCTGCGCGCAAGCACCGCTGTGGCCGTAGCGTGCGGGTGGTTTATGCTCAGATGACGGTTTTAAGAAGACGCGGTGCCGCGCGGCGGCAATATCCGCATCTTGAGAGGATAAAGAGCATCTATGTCTCAGCTTGAAAATAAAACTTACAACGTGACCGTTTATGGCTGCCGCACGAACCAGTATGAAGGCGAAGCCTTGGCCGCGTCGCTTGAGGAGGCAGGAGCGGTCAGAAGCGCGTCCGCCCCGGATATCGAGGTCATAGTTACGTGCACTATCACTGCGGCTGCGGATAGAAAGTGCCGCAAACAGATAAGAAAACTGCGCAGGGAAAACCCCCGCGCGGTGATTGCGGTATGCGGCTGTTACGCGCAGAATGTGCCCGAAGCGGAGCGCGAACTGATAGGAGCGGACATCATTATCGGCAACAGGCTTAAAAACCGCCTCGTAGAGGCCCTGTCCAGATGGTTTGCCGATGCCGGCTCTGAAAATAGCATCGCGCTTTTTGACCGCGATATACTTTCAGACGATTCATGGGACAGCCTCGCGCTTGATCGTCCGCGCATGCATGGCCGCGCGTTCCTAAAGGTGCAGGACGGGTGCGATCATTACTGCAGCTACTGCATAGTGCCGTATGTTCGAGGCAGGCCCGTGTCGCGCAGGGCGGACGAGGTCGCGGAGGAGGCGCGCCGTATAGTCGCCTCCGGCTGTAAGGAGATAATCCTGACCGGAATCCACCTGGGGCTCTACGATGATCTGCCGGGGCTTGTAAGGCGCGTCGGAAACATAGGCGGGCTCAAGCGTCTGCGCTTTGGCTCAATAGAGCCTTTCGCAGTGGACGATGATCTGCTTGACGCTATCGCTGACACAGAAACATTTTGCCCTCATCTGCATCTTCCGCTGCAAAGCGGCGACGATAGTGTGCTTGCGTCGATGAAGCGCGGCTATACATCCGAAGATTTCAGGATGATAACAAAAAAGATAAGGCACAGGCTTAATGCTGATATACACCTGAGCACTGACCTGATGGTAGGCTTCCCGACCGAGGACGACACGGCGTTTGAGAACAGTTTGAGGTTTGTGGAAGAGATAGGCTTCGGCAAGGTTCATGTATTTCCGTTTTCGCCGCGAGAGGGCACAGATGCCGCAAAGATGCGCGCGCTGCCGGAGAAGAGGGTACGCGAACGTGTGCTTAGGGCCCTTAAGCTGGCGGACAAGCTTCACAAGAACTACTGCTCGAAGTGGATAGGCAAAAGTGTCTCAGTCCTCGTTGAAGAAAAGAGAGCGGAGGCAGTCGTCGGCCTTACTCCAAACTATATGCGCGTCGCGGCGAAAGACAGAGGGTACACTATTTCCGAGGAGATAGATGTAACGCCTGAGAGATATGAGAACGGCATGCTGCTGACCGGCGGGCTTTCGCTTTCTCACCGGGACGGACCGGAGATTTCAGAATTTTTATAAGTTTGCGCTGCATTGGACGGCCCGCGCCGCTGTATCACGCATGCGGCTGTTTGAACGGTACGGTCATATTTTCTTGATAGGGGGTGAAAGCGATGAAGCACAAGGTCCGCTTTCTTGGAGCGCCGGAAATTTTTATAGACGGTCAGGCTTTGTCATTTCCTTTTCAGAAGGCGCGTATTCTCGCTTTTATTCTGATCGAGGAAAAAAGCGTATCTAAAGATAAGCTTTGTGAGTACCTTTGGGCCGATAAAACGATAGAGAAGGGGCGCCGAAATCTCAGTAACGCTCTGAGCTATATTAGGACAGTCATCCCTGTTAATGTCGCGGGAGGCAATGTCTCTTTGGCTCCGAAGCTAAAGATAGAAAGAGATATCAACTTATTGTACCGCATAGACGATATGGAATGGGACCTCGTCAAGGATTTGTGCCAGCCTTTTATGAATATAGCCGAGATTGAGGAGTGGCCCTCTTTGATGGACTGGCTCCTTCCCAAAAGGCAATACTACAATAATATACTGGTTGAAGCGCTTAAAAAAAGAGCGGCTAAAAAACTTGCCGCCCCGTCAGAAGAAAATTACGACGACGCGGTGCTGTGTTATGAAAAATTGTCTGAATGCGAGCCTTACGATGAAAAAATACATGGTGAACTTGTGAGGTTGTATATAAAAACCGGACAAAAAGTCAAGGCTGTCGATACCGCCCGCGCATATTCCATGCGCATAGAAAAAGATCTTGGCATGAAGACAGATCTGGCGGATATATCTTTTTTGATGAAAAGAAAATCAACAGACAAGCTCTCGTCTCAGAAGGAGAATATTTTTGAAGGCGCGTCTTCCGCCAGGAGCGCGGAAGTATTTAAAATGCTTGATTTTCTATGCAGAACCGGCGCCGAAAAAAGCTCCTCATGCGGGATTGTCTGGGGAGAACAGGGGATAGGCAAAACCGCCTTTATCAGCGAGGTAACATCATGTCTTAAAGAAAAAGGGTGGGAATGCTATTTTGTCAGGTGCTCTCCGGAGGAAAAAGACAGACTTGGCGTTCCTTTTATACAGCTTCTGCAGAAATTAAAATATAGCGCGTCGCAGCTCGGAAATATCGAGTCCCTTACGGAGCTGAATTACTCGCGGCTCGGCGACCTTATCTATCATGAAGTAGCGGAGAGTTCTCAAACCTCCAATAAGCTGCTCGTAATAGAAGATATTCAGTGGATGGACAACGCTTCGTGGATGATCCTTGAGACAGTGATGTGGAACCATTCTTTGCCAAGGCACATTCTAATCTCGGGGTTTGAGGACATAAGGCCGGCATTTATGATACGAACCACCCTTGCGGACGAGCCGTTTGAAAAACTTGAGGTGACGCTTAGGCGATTTGACATTGAAGAAACAGGACGCTTCTGCAGGGCGATTTGTCCGGATCGCAGTTGGCCGGATGACCTCATAAACGAAATATATATTCAGACGGAAGGAAATCCATTTTTTATAAAAGAGCTCGTTATGTTTAATGAAGGCGCGGAGTGTAAAAATACCGGCGCGGCATATAAAAACCCGTTTTTATCAGTCATTGAACGGTTCAGCGATGAAGAGAAGCTTTTTATAGAGGCGGCGGCGATCTCTTTTCCGCCGGCTTACATGCGTCATATCGCGGAAACGCTCGATATCTCTTTGCTTAGGGTATCGAATATTTACGAGAGTGTCAAAACGCGCGGCTTATTGCGTGAGAGCATGGAAGACAAAGACGTATCGTACCATTTTACGCACCTAAAAATACGGGAGATAATCCTTGAAAATATGACATCCTCCAGAAAGCGCGCGCTCCACATAAGTAATATCCGGCTTTTGGAAAAGATGGCCTTCCCTCTTTTGTACAGACACAGAAATATCTATACAAGGCTTCTATACCATTGTCATGAAGCGGGGCTTAGCCGCGAGGAACTTTTATGGCGGGTAAGGGAGCTTAAGCTGCACTTTAGGGCGGTCCATGAGGTATTCCCCACGCTCACTGACCGCGATATCATGTACTATGTGCCCTCTGTTGACGACATAAATTATACGCGCAGATCACTGAAGGAAGCATGGGATCTCATGGATGCCATTATTCGCTCTGGCGAAGGAGAAGACCGACTTGCCACGGCAGAACGAGACCTTTATATACTGCAGGGCGCGTACTGCTGGTGGGAGGGACGATACGAAGACTCCAGGCAGATGCTGACCGAGGGACTGCGTCGCGCTATTGCGATAGAAGAGCCTGAAGCTGTAGTTGAGGCGTTGGTACAGATGTGTTTTCTTGCCATTCAGACCGACGACGCGGAATTTCTCCGTTCTTGCGCGTCTAAGGCGTATGTGATCTCCGCCAAAGAGCACCTGCACTGCTGGCTTGGGGTGACACTGCGGTTTTTGGCCATAGCGAACATACTTCAGGGCAAACATAACGAAGCAAAAAGGCTTCTGCAGATGTCCTCTCTTGTCTTTGAAAAGCTCGAAAGAGAGGGAAACAGCTACACCGTATGCATCATAGCTGCCGAACACTTTAAGGGTGACATGATGCTCGCGTCAGGTTGTGTGAAAGAAGCCCTCTCTTTATACATCAACTGTATAAACATAGGAGAATCCATAGGGCTTTACAGAGGACTGGGGCTCTCGCTGGCGAAATCGGCGTTCTGCCACATGCTGCTTGGTGATTTTGACGCGGCGGAGAAGTTGTTGGTACGCATGGAAAAGTTTTATAACCTTGTGCATTCCGACCTGGACGGAGGTCTGCAGGGTTCCGGCATAGCGCTTGGGCTTATGGGGCTGATAAACGCGAGGAAAAAACAGTGGGCCATAGCCAAAGACTATTTTATGCTCGCACAAAAACTGGTAGGCAAAACGAAACGTCCGACATGGCAGGCCGCGCTTTGCTGGTCTAAGCTGGAGTTATTCAAGCTTGACTTTTGTATTCCGGAGGGCTTTGTAAAAGACGTGCTTGGCGAAGATCAGCAGTGGTACTTGACCCAAATGGAGCAAATGAAGCATAAGGTCGGGTGGATAAACGTTCCCTGACGGTGCGATAAATAACCGGCCATGACTCTGTGTCGGGGTAGATCTTTGTTGATTTTTATGGCATAGTGTAAAAGAAATGCAAAAAAAACAAATTAACGGAAGCCCCTCTTACCGGCATCGCCGAAGGGGGCTTCCGTTTTTTTGCATATATTTTACGTGCTGATGATAGCTTGTACATGTCAAGCTCAAAAAATATTTTTTGCAATATTAATTAAAACGGAGGTTGTTGAGATGTCGGTCGAAAAAATTCGTCAGTATATGGTTGACGGCGATGGGGAATCTGCCGTAGTGATGGTGAAGGACATGATCGCTCAGGGGACACCGGCCAGGGACATTATGGCCGGTTTAACGGATGAAATGGCTGTGCTTGGGCAGAAGTTCGAAAGTTTCGAAGTGTTCCTGCCCGATCTTATGGTTGCCGGGGATGCTTTCATGCAGATCATGGACGTCCTTAAAGAGCACCTCGTTGCGGCCGCCGGCGACAAGGTCCGCCGTACCGTCGTCATAGGTACGGTCAAGGGAGATTATCACGACATAGGAAAAAACATCGTTGGCATAGTTCTTCAGGCTAACGGATTCAATGTGGTCGATCTCGGCGCGGACGTAGATCCGGTGGCGTATCTTGACGCCGCGCGCAAAGAAAAAGCCGACGCCGTAGGACTCTCAGCACTCATGACGACCACGATGCCGGGCCAGGAAGAGTTTATCAAGATGGTGGCGGACGCAGGTGAAAAAGGCAAGTTCCTGATCTGCGTAGGCGGCGCGCCGACGTCCGTCGAATGGGCCGAGCGTATAGGCGCGGACGTTTGGTCGTTTGATGCGTTTGAGTTCGCGGCGAAGCTCAAAAAGCTTCTTGGTTAATAGGTTACCGGAGGAGGAATAAACGATGTCTACGTTCAGGATGTGGGAAGTTTTCGCGAAAGCGGAAGACGGGCCTTTTTACAGGGACCAGGCGGAGTGGATGATAAAGAGCTTCATCCCTAATATAAAGAGGGTGATCAAAGAGCATGACGTCAAATATGACGGCAAGACAATAGTCAACTGCGATGATGGCCTTGCCGACAGAGTGTGGGCCGCTGCAAAAGATTTCTTCATCTCAGTAGGCGTATACAACCAAGATACACATCGCGTCATGAAGTTCAGCGAGCAAGAGGTCAACGAGGTCCTATATACGAAAAGGCCTAAATATATGGTCGGTGCCGGTCATGATCAGCGTTGGCTTCAAGTGCGCTCGATAGAGGACGAAGAATGTCGTCCCTTCCATCTTTTCAGCCCTGATGCTAATTTCAGCACGGACATCCACAAAAAGGCGTGCATGGCTTATCTGAAAGAGCCTCTTTTAGACGGCCTTTGCGCGCCGCTGATCGAAGATTTTATGGGCCGCAAGGCTACTTCGCAGAGTCCTACTGAAGTCGCGGCGGCCATGGAGCACGCGATGAACTTGCGCGATGCGCAGCGTCTTGTCGGCAAACCTGATGTCTGGACCGTTTCAGTTGGCACGGCGGAAACGGATCAGGCGCAGATAGCAGCGGCAAATCCGGCGTGGGGAGTTCGCCCGTCGCATCTGGACGGCAGGATGGTGTCCATTCTCACAGAGATGACTACGAATAACGCGATGCTCAATAAAGCGTTTCACTATCGTTCATATGGCAATGTCTTCGGAAATCTCTGCGGAGCTATCTACGGCGGTCATGCGGGCGGCACGGAGGGGACAGCGATCCTTCAGACGGCATACAACATTGAGGGCGCTTGCTTATACGGCTCTTGCTGGGCGCTGAACTTCCCGTTCCATCTCAAGTGGCAGTCTACTACGACAAGAGAGCTGCTTTGGCTGCAGAGCGTTTTGAGCCAGGCGATGTCGCGCAACTCAAATCAGATATTCCTCAACAACTTGTTTGCGAACGCAGGCCCAGCGACCGACCAGCTTTATTGGGAGTGCGCCAATCACGCGCTTGCCACGGAATCCTCCGGAGGCAACCCGTGGGGCGCGGCGACGTGCCGCAACAAATTTACCGACAGGGCTACGCCGCTTGAGTCACGCTTCTACCATGAAGTTTCTGAATCTTCATTCAAAATGCGGCTGACGCGCGCTCAGGCAAATGAGATCTGCCAAAAAATAATGGAAAAATATGAGAAATTGATCCCCATAGACAATTACGGTAAGACCATCCAGGAGGTTTACGACATGGAGCGTCTCACCCCGCGCAAGGAATATCTCGACCAGTACTGGCGCATGAAGGACGAGTTATCTGCGATGGGAGTAGATTTCGTCTACTGATATTAATTTCCCGTCCTGCAAGGGCCGGCTCTCGCCGGCTCTTTGCAGGGCTTTTGTCATATGTGTTCATGATTTATGCGAGATCAAGGAACGGGGTGAGGGTATGACAGGTAAGGAAAGAGTGCTCAAGGCGCTATGTTTTCAGGAAGCAGACAGAGTTCCGTGGGTCCCTTTTACCGGTGTCCATGTGGCAAAACTTATAGGCAGCGACGCGGAAAGCCTTCTTAAGGACAGCGGTGTGCTGGTGGAAGCAGTAAGCGCGGCTGCTGAGCGTTACCGCGCCGACGGTGTTTGCTCGGCGTTTGACCTTCAGGCAGAGGCGGAGGTCCTCGGCTGTGATCTGCACTGGTCTAAAAATAACCCTCCGGCGGTCACAGGCCATGTGCTGGCGCAGGGCAAGACGTTGGAAGACCTGCCGGAGTTTACTAAAGACAAAGGGCGTTTGCCTGTTTTTTTTGACGCGACCCGCAAGCTGGTTGAAAAGATAGGGGACGAAACAGCGGTCTTCGCTCTTTGCTGCGGCCCGTTTACACTTGCGCTCCATCTTCGCGGTTCGGCGTTCATCATGGACATGATGAAAAAGCCGGAGGAAGCCCATAAAGTTCTTGCGTTCTGCGCTGAGATTACGCGCAGAATGGGAGAGTGGTATATGGAAACAGGAGCGCATGTAATAGCGGTCGTCGATCCAATGACCAGCCAGATAGCGCCGAAACATTTTGAAACGTTTGTCACGCCGTATGTCAGGCCCGTGATTGATGAAGTGCATTCAAAAGGCGGCATAGTCACGCTTTTTTGCTGTGGCAACGCAACCAAGAACATAGAGCTTATGATGCAAAGCAAACCTGACGCTATCGCTTTTGACGAGCAGGTAGACCTTGGTTTTGTCAAAGAGCTTGCAAAAAAATACAGGGTCTGTTTTGAGGGCAACATACCGCTTACTACAACGCTTCTTTTTGGATCCCCGCGCGAATGCGTCGAAGACGTCAAAAAAAGGATGGAGATAGGCGGCACAACGGGTTATATCCTTTCGCCCGGATGTGACCTGCCATACGATACGCCTTTCTACAATTTAGAGGCCATAGGCAAATATGTGGCTTTTGGCGAAGAGCCATCGGAGACGTCAGGATTCCTCTCCCTTGAAGATGCCTTGGCAAATGCCGAAGAATCGGGGGATGTATTTGAAGACGTTGCAATTGAACCAGGAAAGGTTTTCATAGAAATCGTTACGCTTGACTCCGAGGGCTGCGCGCCGTGCCAATATATGTGCGAAACGGTGAAGAATGTGGCCCCCCTCTATGGTGACAAGCTTAAGTGGAGGGAATCTCTTATCAAAAGCGCCGCAGGAATAAAGCGAACCATGGCTTTAGGCGTCTCCACCCTCCCAACCATGCTGATAAACAACGAAGTCGTCTACGATAACATCATCCCGACAGCGGAAGATTTGATGAAACAGATCGACAAGAGGCTGAAGGGATAGAGTGTAATTCTGTAAATATTTTACATCAGCATGTTCGATATTGTGCTTGGTGCGCTGACAGGATTGGATTGTTTGCTGGAGATAATGGGAAAAGGGGGAAAAGATTTTGGAAAGCCATGATAGGAAAAAGCCAAGTTTTGTTCTTGCACTGATCACGTTTGCGGGGATCGCCGGGATTATAGGTTACGGATTGCTTGGCCTCGGCCTTGACGCGCATGTGCCGATAGCTCTGGCAGCGATTTTCGCGGCGCTGGTAGGTAAAATTGCAGTGGGGATTAAATGGGAGGATATGGAAGTCTCCATTTGCAACGCCATATCCTCTTCTCTGGGAGCGCTGCTCATCCTTATAGCGATAGGTATGCTGATAGGAGCGTGGATACAGGCCGGAGTGGTCCCCGGAATGATCTACTATGGCTTCAATCTGCTTTCTCCAGGGATCTTTCTTCTGGCGACTCTCCTCATCTGTTCCATTGTCTCTCTTGCTACCGGTACGTCATGGGGCGTAGGCGGCACAGTCGGAGTGGCGCTCATAGGGATAGCCGCCGGCCTTGGCATTCCGGCGCCTCTTGCAGCGGGCGTCATAATATCCGGCGCATATTTCGGGGACAAAATGTCGCCCCTCTCCGATACGACCAACCTCGCCCCTGCTGTCGCGGGTTCTAACCTTTTTGACCACATACGCGCAATGATATGGACGACAGGTCCCACCTATGTGATAGTCGTGATCATCACGATCGTCCTCGGGATCCGCTATTCCGGCTCATCAGCCGCTTTTGACGTCAGCCGCATACGCGCGTTCCAGGCTATTATAGCGTCCGAGTTTGATATAAACCCATTTTATACAATTATCCCTCCTCTTATAGTGCTTGTGCTCGCGCTTCTAAAATGTCCGGCGCTGCCGGGCATGATGGCTGGGACGGCCGCCGCGTCAGTTATTGCCATGTTCCAGGGTAAGACTTTGGGCGAGGCTCTCGAAGCCATCCACTACGGCTACTCTTCTACTGTGGCGACGGCTCTTTCGGAATCGTCAGCTGAGGGCATACCCGCGCTATTGAGTAAGTTTGGGATATCAGGGGTGTCGGCCGATACAGCGCACGAGGTCGGCGGGCTCGTTGCCAATCTTATAAGCAGAGGAGGCCTGGACAGCATGATGTGGTCTTTGTCCTTGATCATGATAGCCCTATGCCTCGGCGGAGTCATGGAAAGATGCCACTATCTTGAGGTCCTTCTAAACCCGATACTCTTTAAAGTACGCAAGGTCGGAGGATTCGTGGCGCTTGTAATGGCCTCCTGCTTCGTAAGCAATGTATTCCTCGGAGACCAGTACCTGGCGATAGTTGTCCCCGGCCGTATGTTTAAGATCGCAGTGGACCATTCGGGGCTTTCTCCCAGGATGCTCTCCCGTACGCTTGAAGATTGCGGAACACTTACTTCTGTGCTTGTGCCATGGACCGGATGCGGCGCATTCCAGTCAAGCGCTCTGGGTGTGCCCACTCTCGCGTATGCGCCATACTGTTTTCTGAACTATCTTAACCCGTTCGTAGGCATTCTCCTCGCGTATTTAGGAATAGGAAATTATTGGGGCAGAAATCGCGACGACAAGGTGGAGAAACGGACAGATATCGATTTCAGCGCACTTGCGGATGTGGCCTGATTGATCCCGAAGCGTCAGTGGCCCCGCTGAGAAGAACGGTGTTTTATGGTGTTTGACTTGCACGGACTGGGCCCAATAGATTAAGGGGGCACGGTCCGTGCTTTTTTTATTTGATTGCGGCGCAGGTTGTTGCATAAAGAACGAGGTGCTTATATATGGGAAAAGATGTTTCTAAGAGCCTCCGGATAGTGGAGAGGGATGCCAGGGTCTTGTCACCATGTTCCAGGTCTCCATATTACCCTTTTGCTGTGAGCTCTGGGTCGGGCGCGTTGCTTAAAGACGCCGACGGCAACGGATATATTGATTTTTCTGCCGGCGCGGCGTCTTTAAACACAGGGACGTGCCATCCGCTGGTTGTAGAGGCTATCCGGACCCAGGCGGAGAAATTATTGTGTTATACCATCGGATACATGTACGAGGAATCGTCAGTCGAACTCGCGGAGAAACTTGTGAACATCGCCCCGGGGGATTTTGCAAAAAAAGTTGCCTATGGCCTGTCCGGGTCAGATTCTATAGACGGTGCGATAAAATTTGCCCGCAAATATACCGGCCGCAGTGAAATCATAACCTTTCTTACCGCATATCACGGATGTACGTACGGCGCGATCTCCGCTTCAGCCATATCTCTCAATATGAGACACGGGATAGGCCCTGTGCTGCCGGGATTCCATCATTTTCAATATCCGGACTGCGGCCGCTGTAAGTGGCATGCGTGCCCCAAGACATGCGGGCTCGATTGCCTTGAGGAGATAAAAAAAGCTTTCTGTCTGTACCTTCCGTCTGAAGACGTCGCGGCCGTTATCTTTGAGCCCATAGGCGGCGATGCGGGTATAATAGTTCCGCCTGCCAGATATGTTAAGGCGCTTGCGCAGCTTTGCAAAGAGCACGGCATAATCTTTATCTCTGATGAAGTCCAGCAGGGTATGGGGCGCACCGGGAAATGGTTCGCGATAGAAAATTTCGATGTTCAGCCCGATATCATAGCCGTATCTAAATCCCTGGCATCCGGGATGCCGCTTTCAGCCCTGATAATGAGGGCCGAAATAGCTGATTCTGTAAAAGACCCCGGCCACTGTTTCACGCTGGCCGCCAACGCGGTCTGCTGCAGGGCCGCGCTTGCGACGATAAGGGTGATTGAAGAAGAGAAATTACTCGCGCGAAGTGAATACTTGGGCAGAAAAATTAAAGAAAAACTGTCGATGATTAAAGGTGATATTCCTCTTCTTGGAAATACAAGGGGAATCGGGCTTACGATAGGACAGGATGTGATAACCGAGGACGGTGCGGCGGACAGAAGGGCTTGCGCCAAAATATGTTACCGTTCTTGGGAGAAGGGGCTCATCCTCACGTTTCTAGGAGATAACGTACTCCGCATACAACCCCCCCTTGTTATAACTGAGGAGCAGATTGATGATGGACTGCGTATTATGGCTGATTCGATAAAGGACTACGCGGGAGGCAAAATTGATGACGAAGTCCTTGTGTTCGCGAGGGGATGGGCATGATGGAAAATCAGAACGTCATAACATTTCAACCATCCGGCGTGAGCGTGGAGGCGTACGGAAACGAGCTGCTGTCCGACGCGGCTCAGCGAGCCGGAGTTAAAATCAACCGACACTGCGGCGGTGTCGGTACGTGCGGTAAATGCAGGGTGCGCGCAATTGGTGGCGGCGGTTTCCTCGGGCCTCTGACGGAGACCGAAAAAAAACTCCTTTCACCGGATGATGTCGCGGAAGGGGTGCGCTTAGCCTGTTGCGCGACGGTCAAGGGCAACGGCGGCGTATATGTAATCGACGGCATGTCGCTGTCGGACGATAGAATTTTAGACAGTATTTCAGATGAACGGATAGAGAACTGGTCGCCTGATGCCGAAGGTTACGGAGTTGCCGTTGACATAGGGACTACGACGGTAGTATGTTACCTTCTGGATCTTGAGAGACACGTCAAAATAGATAGTTTTTCATTCCTTAATCCACAAGTGGCTTTCGGCGACGATGTAATATCGAGGATCGCCTTTTCCGCCTCGGATTCCGGCAAGGGGCTTATGCGCCTGCAGGCGGTTCTTATCGGCGAAATGAATAGCGCTTTAGATGCGCTCGCCAAACGGAATGGGATAGAAAAAACGGACATACATGATGTTATGGTGGCCGGAAACACTGTTATGGAGCATATTTTTTTAGGGGTTTCGCCTGAAAGCATAGGACGCAGTCCCTATAAGCCGGTGTTTTTGGAGCACGCCCCTGTCTCGGCCGATGATATCGGGCTTGAAATAGGACCTGCCGCGGTCGTCAGGCTGCTTCCCAATGTAGCCGGCTATGTCGGGGGAGATATCGTGGCGGGAGTCGCCGCATTTGGCATGGACAAACAATTCGGCATAAAGCTTTTGATTGATATAGGGACAAACAATGAGATAGTCATAGGAAACCGCGACTCTATGTTCTGTTGTGCCACGGCAGCGGGTCCCGCCTTTGAAGGTGCAAGGATACAGTATGGCATGCGCGCGAGCTTGGGGGCAATAGAAACAGTAAGGCTGGAGGACAGCGGGCTGGTATGCGGAACGATCGGCGACGTGCCGCCTAAAGGGCTTTGCGGGTCCGGCCTTATAGACACGGTGGCCGTGCTGCTTTGCGCGAGGGTCATAGATGAACGTGGCAGGCTGCAATCCCCCGAAGAGTGCAAGGACGAACGTTTTAGCCGGAGGATCAGCAGGGATCATAACGGCATGCTTCGCTTTTTGCTGACAGATACTAAAAATCAGGTTTACCTCACCCAAAAAGATATCAGAGAAGTGCAGCTCGCTCTCGGTGCGATAAAAGCCGGAACCGACATAATACTAAATAGCATCGGCATAGGGTTGGATGATTTGGACGAGGTGCTGTTGGCCGGCGCGTTCGGAAACAATATAGACGTGCGAAGCGCGGCCATAGTCGGCCTGTTGCCTCGAGTGCACAGCGGCATGGTTCGCAGCGTGTACAATTCTTCGGGCTTAGGCGCCTGCCTTTCTCTTGCATCGTCGGAGTTTTATGAAAGTGCGCGTGCGACGGCAAAGAGAATGTCTTACGTTGAACTCTCGTTGTGTAAGGATTTCGAGAAGCGTTTTATAAGCAACATGATTTTTTCTTAAAAAAGAGTGGTGCAGATGAGAGACATCGAGATATTTTTTTCGACCCTTGACATGGACGAAGGTGAACACGGCATAGAAGTGAGACATGTCGCGATGGATGTTGACCTGTCTCCGCTTGTAAGGCACTACGCCTCTCTTGGAGAAAAACACGCTAAGAACGTTGAAAAATTTATGCTGTACTGGAATGTGAAGGGCGAGGGTTTACTTTTATCGCCAAAGGCGCGGGTGTTGAAAATGCCTCGTAAGGCGGCTGAAAAAAACTTTGGCTGCGATGCCATACAATGGAAGGACAGTTCGCCCGATGCCGTTATTATCGCTATCTGGACCATAGGCGGAGATCTTGAGAGTAAAAGCATGGAGATGATGTCCTCCAAAAGGGATGTTATGGCGGGGTTTTTGCTTGATGTCGCCGGTTCAATAGCGCTGTATAACATGCATGATCTTTTAATCCGGTGGATTGAGACGGAGCTTGCTGTGCCGGAGGGAAAAAATATAACTGAGGAGATTTATCCCGGATTGGGAAGCGCAATTCAGGATATGACACATAATATAGAAATTCTGGGAAATACGAGAGAGACCATAGGGGTTTATGAGCTAGGGTCCTCAATGTTTCATCCCAGAAAGACCCAATACTCCTTTACGGGGATAGGCTCCGCAAGAGGCGGGAGCAGTCTCAGGGCGCTTCCGTGCTCCCCCTGCAGCGCCGATAAATGTCTGTACTATCAGCTGGGCGGTTGTCATATGCGGGTATATCCCGTATCCCGATGAACCCGCGAAAGCCAAAGCCGCGAACACAAGATAAAAACGCAGGGTGCGCTTAAGTTTGAGCCCGACGCTTCGGAACTTTAAATGTCAAAAATCGCCGCAACCGCTGCGTACAGCGAGTTGCGGCGTATGAATTTTTATCCTGTTATTTAATCCGCCAAAGTCCGAGCATGGACCACTCTGCGGCGGATGCCGAACTGATGCCGCTTGCTGTGTCAGAAGTTGATGGGGTAACCTTCCTCGCGTACGAGTTTTAGGTATCTGTCCCTGATCTTTTCCGTTATTGGGCCGATGCCGCCGTTCCCCACCTCACGGCCGTCAATTTTAGCTACAGGCACGACTTCAGCCGCCGTCCCAGATATAAAGATCTCGTCGGCCGAGTAGAGGTCGAAACGATTCATGAAAGTCTCCTCTACAGGCAGCCCCATGTCTTTGGCTATCTCAATGACTGCCTTGCGCGTGATGCCTAACAGTATGCCTATGCCGGGGTGCGGTGTTTTTACTATGCCGTTCTTAACGACGAACACGTTATCTCCCGTGCACTCAGCCACGTAGCCCTCGCGCGACATGCATATCGCCTCCACCGCCCCTGCGTTGTGCGCCTCAAGCCGCGCCATTATGCTCGGGAGGTAGTTAAGGCTCTTTATCTGCGGGGCGAGGACCTCTCCGTAGTTGCGCCGCGTCGGAGGCACGATGACAGTTATCCCTTTTCTTACCTCTTCTTCTGGGTAGAGCGCTATTTGGCATGCGATGCAGAATATCGTCGGGTTTTTCTTGGTGACGGGGTTAAGCCCCATGTCACCGCAGCCGCGTGTCGCGACCAGGCGGATGTAGGCGTCCCTCATTTTGTTTCTGGCGCATGTGTCCGCAACGATCTTGCACATTTCCGGCTTTGTTTCCTTTAGTTTGAGCGATATGGCCTTGGCTGAGTCGTAAAAGCGGTCTATATGCTCCTCAAGGCGGAAGACCCGCCCGTTGTAGGCCCTTATGCCCTCGAATATGCCGTCTCCGTACAGCAGTCCCGAGTCGAACACGGAGATTTTTGCCTCGTCCTCGTTGCAGAATTTCCCGTTAAGATATATCTCCACTTATGTCACCCCTGTTTTAATAGTTTCAATAATGTTTTATGCCTGAGGCTTTTCATCGTCATGAGGTGTCTCGGCTCTAACGCGCATATATTATATTGTCCGCAGTTACCGAAGCTTGGAAGGGTCCTTGAGCACGGCGCCCTCTACCCCGGATGTCACAAAGGCTCTGTAGCGCTCCAGGAACAGGCTGCCGGCCTGCTGCGGTTTTGGTACAAAATGTTTCCTGCGGCTTTCCAGGACATCCTTATCGACCAATATGTCGAGCTTTTTTTCAGGTATGTCGATGGAGATGATATCGCCCTCCTCAACAAGCCCTATCGGTCCGCCCTCAGCAGCCTCCGGCGAGACATGGCCAATTGACGCGCCGCGTGTGGCGCCGGAAAAACGGCCATCGGTTATGAGCGCCACCGTATTCCCCTTGCCCTGCCCCATTATTGCCGAAGTCGGAGTGAGCATCTCCCTCATCCCCGGGCCGCCCTTCGGGCCCTCGAAGCGTATCACTACGACGTCACCGTCGTTTATCTCATTGTTCAGTATCGCTCTGCTTGCGTCTTCCTCTGAATCGAAGACCCTGGCAGGCCCTTTGTGGACCAACATCTCAGGAGCTACGGCGGACTGTTTGACTATAGCGCCCAGCGGGGCCAGAGACCCCTTCATGAAGGCAAGCCCGCCCTCCTTGTGGTATGGCTTGTCTACGGGGCGTATCACGCTGTCATCCGTAACCTCAGCGTACTTTAAATTTTCCCGCACGGTTTGTGTTGTGACCGTTATGACATCCCCGTTTAAGAGGTTGTTTTCAAGAAGCCTGCGCATAAGCCCCTGCACTCCGCCTGCAGCCCACAGGTCCTCTATGTGGTGCTGTCCGCCGGGGCTCATCGAACAGAGGTGTGGGACGCGTGCGCCTATTTCGTTGAATATATCGAGGCTGAGTTCAAGCCCTGCCGCCCACGCTATTGCCGGTAAGTGAAGAGATGTGTTGGTCGAGCCGCCGAGCGCGAGGTCGACCGCGACGGCGTTCTCAAAGGAGTCTTTTGTGAGGATGTCCTGCGGCCTTATGCCTCTTTCCACCAAAGACATGACGGCTCGTCCCGCCTCTTTGGCCAGCCGCACCCTACCGGCATGTACCGCGGGGACCGTGCCGTTGCCGGGGAGCGCAAGCCCCAGCGCCTCCATCATGCAGTTCATCGTGTTGGCCGTGAACATTCCGGAGCAGGAGCCGCAGCCGGGACACGCGTTGTCCTCCACCTCGCGCAGCTGTTCGTCGGTCATCTTTCCTGCGGATTTCATGCCTACCGCCTCGAAGACGCTGTTTAAATCGAGCGTCTTGCCTTTGTGCCGCCCGGCCATCATAGGCCCGCCCGAGATGACAATAGAGGGGAGGTTCAGTCTGGCCGCCGCCATGGCCATGCCCGGGATTATCTTGTCACAGTTCGGCACAAGCACGAGCCCGTCAAATGCATGGGCACGCGCCATTACTTCGATCGAATCCATTATAAGCTCCCTGCTTGGCAGAGAGAACTTCATCCCCTCGTGGTTCATGGCTATGCCGTCGCAGACCCCTATCACCGGAAACTCTATCGGAAGGCCGCCGGCCGCGTATATCCCGGCCTTAACTGCCTCTGTTATAGTCCTTAGGTGGACGTGCCCGGGGATTATCGCGTTGTAGGAGTTCGCAATGCCGATCCATGGACGGTCTATCTCCCAGTCCGTGTAGCCTGATGCCTTCATAAGGGCGCGATGGGGGCTCCTCATGTAGCCTTTTTTAGCTTTGTCGCTGTTCATCTCTCATCCCCCTAGTTCAATATCATGTTATCTATCGCATCGCCGGGCGGCACCATCGGAAGGACGAGCGCCTCCTGAGGTATTCTGAAATCCACAAGGGCCGGGCCCGGGACCTCAAGCGCAGCCTCTATGGTCTTTCTTACCTCTTGTGGTTTGGAGGCAAAGAAGCCGTTGACCCCCATGCCTTCGGCTATTTTAACAAAATCCGGGCTGCGGCCGTAGATGGTGTTTGAGTAACGGCGGTCATAGAATAGCTGCTGCCATTGGCGCACCATGCCGAGACAGGAGTTGTTCAGGATGAAGATCTTGACCGGTATATTGAAGCGCGCGCATGTGTCAAGTTCCTGTATGTTCATCATGAAACTTCCGTCTCCGGCTATGCAGCATACTTGTTGTCCCGGGCAGGCCATGGCCGCGCCTATGGCGGCCGGGAATCCGAACCCCATCGTGCCGAGGCCGCCTGAAGTGACAAAACGCCTTGGCTCCTCCACTCTGTAGTGCTGGGCCGCCCACATCTGGTGCTGCCCAACTTCAGTGGTTACTATCGCCTTGCCTCCGGTGACCTCGCGCAGTGTCTCTATGACCTGCCACGGAGCGATCGCGCCCTCAAATTCCTCTTTCGGCAGAGGTTCCCTCTTTCGCATCTGCTCTATATCCTCGAACCATATCCTACGGTCGAAGTTCCGTTTTTTTATGGACTCGAAGAAGATGTCAAGTATGCGCCCCGCGTCCCCTATAAGCCACACGTCCGTGCCTATTGCCTTGTCGATCTCGGCTTGGTCGAGGTCGATGTGAATTATCTTGGCGTCCGCGGCAAAGCGCGCCCTGTTGCCCGTGCTTCTGTCGCTGAAGCGCGAACCTATCGCTATTATTAAATCAGCTCCCATGAGCGCCCTGTTGGCCACAGGGTTTCCGTGCATGCCGGCCATTCCTAGAGACAGCCCAAGCGGATGTGATTCCGGAAAGGCGCCTTTCCCCAAAAGTGACGTCGCCACCGGTACCTCCAGCTTCTCGGCAAAGTTAATGAGTTTTGCGGCGGCGCCTGAACGTATGACGCCTCCTCCGGCGAATATGACAGGGCGCTGCGCGCGTTCAAACATGGCCACGGCTTCATCGAGCCTGCTTATATCGAAGGCTGTCTCCGGATGATAGCCCGGAAAATCGACTTTTTCCGGGTATTTGAACTCGCCGGAGCCCTTCTGAACATCGGCCGGTATGTCGACGAGCACGGGGCCGGGTCTGCCGGTTGACGCTATGAAGAAAGCTTTCTTCATAGTCGGACCTATCTGTTCCGGCGAACGGACCTGCATGCTGTGCTTGACCACGGGCAGGGTTATCCCGACTATATCGGCCTCTTGAAATGCGTCGGTACCGATCACTGTCGTCGCGACCTGTCCTGTTATTGCGACCATCGGGACCGAATCCAAATTGGCCGTTGCTATGCCTGTCACGAGGTTCGTAGCGCCTGGCCCCGAAGTGGCTATGCACACCCCGACGCGCCCGCTCACCCTTGCGTATCCATCCGCCGCGTGAGACGCGGCCTGTTCGTGCCGCATCAGGATGTGATTGATCTTTGAGCGGTATATAGCGTCGTACAGATGGATTACGGTTCCGCCGGGAAGTCCGAAAACAGTATCCGCACCCTCGGCCTCAAGCGATTTTACTACCATTTCTGCCCCGCACATTCTGGACATTGTCTCTCAGCTCCCTTGCGTACGGGAAAACGGCAGCATGCTCCGCATTCCGCGCACATATTTTGTCTTTTTGATCCGCGCGCTTATGCGAGAAAGCGTTAGAGCGCGAGGCTTATATTTTCTCCAACCTGTTCGAACGTGGCTCCGCCGCCGAACTCGAACGGAAGTTCTTCCGGGGCGGCGTTTTCAAGAAAGTTCATGACAGCCCGGCGTACGGCTTCGGATGCCCCTGTTTCCCCAATGTGCTGGAGCAAAAGAGCGCCTGATAAAATGGCCGCTATCGGGTTTGACCTGCCGGTACCAGCGATGTCGGGCGCTGATCCGTGGACAGGCTCGAACATCGACAGCCCTTCCCCTATATTGCCGCCGGCGGCTGTGCCGAGCCCTCCTGCAAGCCCGGCCTGAAGGTCGCTTATTATATCGCCGAACAGATTGGGGCAAAGCAGCACGCCGTAAGCGGCCGGGTCTCTGACGAGGTGGTAACAGAGAGCGTCTACGTTGACCATTGCATACTTTATGCCGGGGTACTCCTCCTCGATGACGCGTCTGGCCGTTTCCTCGAAGAAGCCGTAAAGTGCCGGAACAGCATTTGATTTAGACACAACTGTTAAAGTGTCCTCATTGCGTTTTTCAGCAAGCCGGCACGCATAGCGCGTTATCCTCTCTATGCCGGGTTTGCTGTTGATCGCGACCTGAGCCGCGAATGGATAGCATGGTTCGGCGGCAATTGTCAGACCGCCGGTTAAAGTATATATGCCTCGCTCAACCTCGATCGGCATATCGAGGGAGCCATTCTCTGTCACCGAGCCGATGCCCATGTAAAGGTCTTCAGTGTTCTCTCTTACGACCACCGAATCTATGCGTTTGCCGCAAAGCTGCACCGGCGTTGGTACGCGGGGGAGGGAGAACGCCGGGCGCAGGTTGACGAACTGATCGAACCGGAAGCGCAGAGTAAGCAGTATGCCGCGCTCAAGTATGCCCGGTTTTACCTTGGGGTCGCCTATTGCTCCGAGCAGCATCGCGTCGCACTTTGACATCTCTTCTATCATGGACTCAGGCAGTATTTCCCCCGTTGCCAGATAGTGGCGCGCACCGCACTCAAACTCTCTCCAGTCGAAAGAGAAAGAAAACTTTTCTCCTGTCCTGTCCAGGACCTTACGAGCCTCTCCTATTACCTCCGGGCCTATTCCATCGCCCGCTACGACCGCAATTTTATATTTTTTCATGTCCTCACATCCGCGGCTATTATTTGCCGAGCCTGGAACGGACATATGGAGCAAGCCCGCCTAGCTCTATTATGTTTTGTATGAACTCCGGAAACGGTTTTGCCGTATATGTCTCACCTTTAGTCACATTGGTTATTATGCCGTTTGATAGGTCTGCTTCTATCTCGTCGCCCTTCGATATGCGGCGCGCCTCCGCGCACTCAAGTATCGGCAGCCCGACGTTTATGGCGTTCCTGTAGAATATCCTCGCAAACGACGGCGCGATGACGCATGAAACGCCGGCGCCCTTTATTGCAAGCGGAGCGTGTTCACGGCTTGAGCCGCATCCAAAGTTGCTGCCTGCCGCGATTATATCTCCCGGTTTCACGCTTTGCGCGAACGTCGTGTCTATATCCTCCATGCAATGCCGCGCGAGTTCTTCGGGGTCGCTTGTAACAAGATACCTGGCAGGTATTATTACGTCGGTGTCTATGTTGTCACCGTAAACCCACGCGTGCCCCTTGAGTTTCGTCTCCATTTTCTTTCTACGCCTCCTGAACCTGGAAATTCCTTGGGTCGCAGATATGTCCTGCCACAGCCGCCGCCGCCGCCACAAGCGGCCCCGAGAGCACGACCTCGCTCTTTGGCGAGCCCATCCTGCCGACGAAGTTCCTGTTGCTCGTAGATATACAGCGCTCCCCCGCCGCAAGTATGCCAAGGTGTCCTCCGAGGCATGGCCCGCAGCTTGGCGTGCATACGGAGGCGCCTGATTCCACGAAGGTCTCTATGAGCCCCTCCTTTATGGCCGCGCGGAAAACCTCGTACGACGCAGGGATCACCATCAGGCGGACGTTTGGATGCACTTTGCGGCCCTTAAGTATCTTGGCCGCCTGTCTTAAATCGCCGATGCGCCCGTTAGTGCAGGATCCTATAAATACCTGGTCGACGGGCATGCCCGAAACCTCGGATACCGGCTTCACGTTCTCAGGCAGGTGCGGCATTGCGACCTGCGGCTCCATCGAAGAGACATCTATATACACCGTTTTGGAGAAGACAGCGCCGCTGTCGGCCTGAACAGGCTCAAAGGCTCTCGACGCGCGCTCTCTTGCGTAAGCGAGCAGGCTCTCGTCAGGGTTAATAAGTCCCGTCTTCGCCCCGGCCTCTATAGCCATGTTCGACAAAGTGAAACGGTCGTCGAGGGGGAGGCGCCGGATGGCGTCGCCGTGGAATTCAAGCGCCATGTAGCGGGCGCCTTCGACACCGATTTTGCCTATAAGAGCTAGGATCATGTCCTTGCCGCATATCCAATCGGGCTTCTCGCCCTCATAGACGACCTTCATGGTCTCAGGTACCCTAAGCCATGTCTCTCCAAGCGCCCAGGCCGCGGCCATGTCGGTTGAGCCGACGCCCGTGGCGAGCGCCCCTACGGCGCCGTGAGTACACGTATGGCTGTCAGCGCCCAGCACGATCTCGCCCGGCAGCACAAGTCCGTTCTCCGGCAAAAACGCGTGTTCCACGCCCACGCGCCCGACCTCCCAGAATAACATGCGCTGTTCGCGCGCGAACTCGCGGCAAGCCTTGACCTGTTCCGCTGATGCAATGTCCTTCGCCGGGGTAAAGTGGTCGGGCAATATGGCGCAGCGGCTTGGGTCGAACACTTTCTCGGCCCCCATGTTTTTAAACTCTTTGATCGCGGGCGGTCCCGTAATGTCGTTTGCGAAAGCGAAGTCGACGCTTACCCTGCATATGGCTCCCGTCTCTACGCGGTCTTTGGTATGCCGCGCTATGATCGCCTCAGCTAGCGTCATCGCCATTCAGCTTGACCTCCTTTGCAGCGGCCGCGGCGTAAAGCCTGTTAACCGCGTCTATGTAGGCTCTAAGCGAGGCCTCTATGATGTCCGTGCTTGTTCCGCGTCCCTGCGCCTGTATGTCTTTGTAGTGCAGGATGACCCGTGTTTCTCCCTGCGCGTCCGAACGCTCGCTTGTGGCGCCGATGCGGAATCCCTTCAGCTGCGGGTTGAATCCGAGTATTTTCCTGACAGCGTTGTAAACAGCGTCCACGGGGCCATTGCCTACGGCGGCCTCCGTATAGTCCACATTGTTTGATGTGAGCGTGACGCTGGCCGTCGGTTTGCATCCGGTGCCCACCTGCACGGCGAAGTCCTTCAGTGTGAACCTGCGCTCCGGTACAAAAGAGAGCACTCTGTCGAGTATAAGGGCCTCTATGTCGCCGTCCGACACGTCTTTCTTCTTGTCACAGAGATCCTTGAAGTACTTGAACGCCGTCTCCATGTCGTCGTCGCAGAGCTGATATCCAAGGTTTTCTACCCTGTCCTTGAATGCGTGGCGTCCCGAATGTTTGCCGAGCACGAGGTCGGTTGCGGGGGCGCCTACGGCCTCAGGAGTCATTATCTCGTACGTGGCGCGGTTGCAGAGCATCCCGTGCTGATGTATCCCGGCCTCGTGGGCGAAGGCGTTGATGCCTACTATAGCCTTGTTGGGCTGGACCATTACGCCGGTCAGGTGAGACACCAGTTTGCTTGTGCTGTAGAGCTTCGTCGTGTCGATCATTGTCTTTACGGGGTACTGGTCCTGCCTTGTGTTAAGCGCCATCACAACCTCTTCCATAGAGGCGTTGCCGGCTCGCTCTCCAAGGCCGTTTATAGTGCACTCGACCTGTCGCACGCCCGCCTTTACCGCCGCGAGCGAGTTCGCTACCGCGAGTCCGAGATCGTTGTGGCAGTGTACGGACCAGATTATATCCGCTGGGGGATTGACGCCTGCTATTATGTTTTTCACGAAAGCGGAAAACTCCTCTGGCTGGGCGTATCCGACTGTGTCTGGAATGTTCAGCGTAGTCGCACCGCACTCTATGGCAGTTTTGAACACCTCTATCAGGAACGGAAGCTCCGACCTGCTGGCATCCTCCGCGGAGAACTCCACGTCCTCGACGAGAGAGCGAGCAAGTGTGACGCCCTTCCTGACCTCCGCCAGGACCCCCTCCTTGTCGAGCTTGAGCTTATACTCCATGTGTATTGGGCTTGTCGCTATGAATACGTGTATGCGCGGATGCTCGGCATTCGCGACAGCCTCGGCGGCCTTGCGTATATCATCCTCTCGCGTCCTTGCGAGCCCTGCGATAATAGGGCCTCTTATCTCGCGCGCTATAGCCTGTACGGAATCAAAGTCCCCAGGGGAAGCCGCCGGAAATCCGGCCTCTATGACGTCGACGCCGAGCCTTGCAAGCTGGCGGGCTATCTGAAGCTTTTCTCCCTTGTTAAGATTTATGCGTGCGGCCTGTTCTCCGTCCCTCAGTGTCGTATCAAAAATTCGTACGCGATCCGTCATTATTTATCCCCCTCCCATGTAGACCCCAAAACCTGTCATGCGCCGGCGCGCGCCTGTGCCGTTTAATATTTTTTGATTGCGGCGCGGGCGCTCGCCGGCGCAAAACCTGCCTAGAACTTCGGAATTTCCTTGGACTCCATCCAGGGCATCATCTTGCGGAGCTCTTTGCCGACCTTTTCGCACTCCGCCTCCTGTGCTTTCTTCGCCCACTTCTTCATGCGCGGACGGCCGGTCTGGTTTTCAAGTATCCAATCGCGCGCGAACGTGCCGTCTTGAATCTCACTTAAGAGCTGCTTCATGGCTTTGCGCGACTCTTCCCCTATGACGCGCGGACCAGCCGTCATATCTCCGTACTTCGCCGTATCGCTCACGGAGTAACGCATCCAGCTCAGTCCGCCCTCAAATATCATGTCGACTATGAGCTTAAGTTCGTTGATGCATTCAAAATAGGCCATCTCCGGCTGGTACCCCGCATCTACGAGCGTCTGGTAGCCGGCCTGCATGAGTTCGCTCACTCCTCCGCAGAGGACAGCCTGTTCTCCGAAGAGGTCAGTCTCTGTCTCCTCACGGAACGTCGTCTCTATGATCCCCGCGCGCCCGCCGCCGATGGCCGATGCATAGGCAAGCGCAAAATCCTTTGTCTTGCCGGATGCGTCCTGATAGACGGCTATAAGGCATGGTACGCCTTTGCCTTCTTTATACATGCGGCGGACGATATGCCCCGGTCCTTTAGGCGCCACCATAAATACGTCGTGGTCCGGTCCGGGGACTATCTGCTCGAAGTGGACCGCAAAGCCGTGCGCGAACGCCAGCTTGGCGTCCTTTTTGATATTGGGGAGGACTTCGTTTTTGTATATCTGGGCCTGCAGGTGGTCCGGGATGAGGAACATGACGACGTCGGCCTTAGCGGCGGCCTCAGCTACGGTATAGACCTCAAACCCGTCCTTCTCCGCGACTGCCTTTGATTTGCTGGCTGAGTGGAGTCCTATGATAACCTTAGCCCCGCTGTCGCGCAGGTTCTGCGCATGCGCGTGCCCCTGGCTGCCGTAACCGAATATCGCAATCGTCTTTCCGTCAAGAAAACTAAGGTCCGCATCACGGTCATAATAAACTTTTGCCATAACAAAAAACACTCCTTCTCCCTTTCGGGTGTATGTAATTTTGGTTTATGCACGGGGTCTCGTTCCGAGGCCTAGTCATAACATTGTAGTGGGTCATTCGTTACCTTCGGGATCCTCTGTGTTTTCAGCTATAAATCCGGAACGGGAGAGCGCTACCTGGCCTGACCCTGCCGTCTCTATTATGCCATACGGTTTCAACGCTTCCATGCAGGCAGCCAGCTTGCCTCTGTCGCCGGTCACTTCAAGCGTTATCGCATCAGTGCCCAGGTCGACTACGCGGCAGCGAAATATTTCAGCTGTCTGAAGCACGTGGGGGCGCATCTCGATCGGCGCGCGAACTTTAACCAGGGCTAGCCACCTCTCTACAAAGGGTCCCTCCTGTGTGAGGTTGGTGACGTCTATTACCTCTATGAGCTTGAGCAGCTGTTTGCGGATCTGTTCATACACGCCCTCCTCACCCTCGATCACGACGGTGAATCGCGACACGCCTGGTGTGGCCGTACGTCCTACGCTCAGGCTCTCTATGTTGTAGCCCCTGCGATATATAAGCCCCGCGATCCTCATGAGCACCCCGGGATTGTCCTCCGAAATTATGCTGAAAGTGTTCTTCATCGTACTGGTCCCTCTTTTCGACAAACGTGATAAAAAAAAACCGGGACCCCTCAGAGGGTCCCGGTCCGGAAGTAACACGGCAACTAAGCGCCGGCCACCTCGGGGGACCCGCCGCTAATAAGAAGTACCAGTACGAGGACGAGATTAAGAATAAAAATCGAACCGATACCTTCCACAGCTGTCCCTCCTTCATGAGGCCGGAGCCAAAATCTACGCGCGGAAAAATTCCGCATGTTGCAGGACATAATAAGTCAACCTGTCTTTATTGTCAACTTAATTTGCGTAATTCATCAAATTTTCTTGGCATCAATTGTAAAATCGGCTTGAAGCGCCGGAAGCTGCCCTTAATTGAAGCTTGATTCACGCCCGGCGGTCAGCTGTCCTTAAGCTCGCGCGGTTTAATCTGTGTTGGCGCGCAAAACATTTCTATATTAAGTAAAAAGGAGTTTAAGCGCCGTTATTTTATTACCGGATCCGCCGTGATAGGATAAAATTGCAGATATGTGATGGCAGTATCTATGGCCGGTACCGCATGTCGGGGATGTGATAGTTTTGAAAGAGGGTCAAAAAGGCGCAGCAGCGCTTTTTGCGGCGTATGTCTGCTGGGGTTCCATGCCAATCTATTGGAAGGCCATCGGCCATCTTTCGTCCTGTGAGATCTTGGCGCACAGGGTCGTATGGTCAATGCTGTTTACGCTTGTTTTGGCCCTCGTCCAAGGAAAGCTGGAATCGATACGGGAGATCAAAAAAGACAGGCGCGGCGTTCTCTGCCTTTTGTGCGGAGGTGTTCTGATAACAGTTAACTGGTGGTTATATATATGGGCTGTCAATAATGGCAGGATCCTTGAGACCAGCCTCGGGTATTTTATAAATCCCCTTGTCAGTATGGCTTTGGGGATGCTGTTTTTCCGCGAAAAACTCAGACGGCTTCAAAAGATAGCTCTTGCGCTGGCGGTGAGCGGGGTCTGCGCCGAGTTCGTTGTGGCGCGCTCCCTTTCGGCTGTTTCGATAGGCCTTGCTTTGACGTTCGGGATATATGGCGCGCTTAAAAAAGCGGTCTCGTTCGATCCTGTCACGGGGCTTTTGATTGAGACGTCCGCGACAGCTCCATTTGCGCTTGCGTGGCTCATAATGGGGCAACGCGCGGGGCTCTTTTCCTTCCCTTATGACGCTGCCACAGATTTGCTTTTGGCGGGAACCGGAATAGCGACGTCGATCCCGCTGATTTTGTTTGCGTTTGGAGCAAGGCGAGTGCGGCTTGTGACGCTTGGTTTCGTGCAGTATGTCTCGCCGACGTTTACTTTCGCGATAGGCACGCTGATATACCGCGAGCCGCTCTCGGCCGCGCGCTTATGCACTTTTGCGTGCGTATGGACGGCCATCATCTTTTATACGGCTGACGCGCTCCTTTCAGGAGACGGACGGCAAGCCGAGGCGCATTGAGATCCTGAGAAATCCCGAGATCCCGAGATTCGGACGGAATCAGCCGTTTCTTGCTTGACATACCTACTTGGACGTATGTATAATTCCTACGCTTTGTTATTATATGAAGGCGGGAGGTTGGGATGTGGCGCGAAGGACAAAAGAGGAGGCGCAGGAAACGCGCGGCAGGATATTGGAATCAGCGCTTGACATATTCTGCGAAAAAAATTTTTCAAACGTGTCGATGACGGAGATAGCCGAGAGCATAGGCCTCACGAAAGGCGCTGTGTACTGGCATTTTAAATCCAAGAACGATATCCTGCTTCAGCTGATAGAGGAGATGTGCCGGCAGACAGAAAGAGACTTCATAGACATATACGGCACCCCTGAATCACTGGAGGGCTTGCGGTCCTACTATAAAAGCGCTATCGCTCATTTATCTCGTGATGAACGCTATCTTAAGATACACAAGCTTATGTTTCGCAGGCATGAATGGCCCGATGATGTGCAGAGAAGGGTCTCTGAGCTTGTTAAAAAATCGATAGAGCGCGAGCAAAAGATGTTAGAAATGCTCATTGCAAGGGAACAGTCCGAAGGTAAAATCAGGAAGGATGTTTCCCCGGCTGTCGTGTCAACAGTGATAGGCACGGTATTCAGAGGCATATGCCTGCTGCAGCTCAGCGAGCTTTTGGATGAAGATTTCGCAGATCACATTGATTTTCTGCTGGACGCTTTCGCAGGAGAGCTCAAAAAGGGGTTTTAAATAGTTTTCTTATCTAAATAATAAAGTTTATAGAAAGAGCAGGTGCGCGAAAGGATGACATCACCGCAGGAAAAAGAAGGCAGGACCATTGAGGTCAAGGGCAGGCCAAAGACGAAGACGGCCAAGATCATAATAATAATAGTACTTCTGGTAGCCGCAGCATTTGCGGCAAGGGCTATTCTCGGCATGAATAAAAAAACTGTCGCGCAGGCCCCGGCAGAGCCGGTTGTAGTGCTCTACACCGCGGCCGATAGCGATTTGGTCGCTCAGAGCGAGTACATAGGGAAAGTAGAGGCTATCCAGTCGGTCTTGGTAAAACCGCAGGTGGCCGGAGAGATAATGGCCGTCCACTTCAAAGAGGGATCGATCGTAAGGGCCGGGCAGCCTCTTTTTTCCATAGACAGCAGACAGTACCAGGCAACAGTGGCCCTGCGTAAGGCTGAGCTCGCTCAGGCGGAGGCCACTCTTGACCGGGCAGCGAAGTACTACAACAGGCTTAAAGCCGCGGACAAACGCAGCGTGTCCGCCTCCGACTTAGATACGGCCGAAAGCGACGTGCGTCAGAGCCAGGCTGCCGTGTCGCAGGCAAAAGCCGCTCTCAAACTGGCCCAGATAGATCTTGCCCACACAAACATCACCGCTCCTATATCGGGACAGATAGGGGCAGCCAACTTTACAAAGGGAAACTATGTCACAGCCTCAAGCGGACCTCTGACTACCATAAAACAGATGGATCCTATAAGGGTTGCTTTTGCTATGCCGGACAGGGACTATCTTGATCAGCTGGAGTCGTACAAAAAGAGCGGAAAATCCGTCTACAAGACTACGCTGCTGCTTGCCAACGGAAAAACCTTCCCGGCTGACGGAGAGCGCGATTTCGAGGACAACGAGATAGACCAGGAGACAGGGACCCTATTGATGCGCCTGCGTTTCCAAAACAGCACGGGGCTTTTGATCCCGGGCGCAATGGTACGTATAAAGGCCACCCCGATCGAGCATAAACGAATGGTTGTCATACCGCAGATAGCTGTGCTCACAGATACCAAAGGCGATTATGTCTACGTGGTGGGAAGCGACGGCATCGCCCAGCAGCGCAGGGTGACTCTGGGGGCGGAAATAGATACGATGCGTCAGGTGAAAAACGGGCTTAACCCGGGTGATAGGGTCGTAGTGCAGGGAGTTCAGGTGCTGCGGCCAGGCGTAAAGGTAAGGGTCGCGGAATCAGCGGAGGGCAGCGCCAAAACCCCTTCCGACTCAGGTGCGACCTCACCGGATGCGGGTGCCGCGTCGCCGGACAACAAGCCCGCAAAAGAGGGAAACTGACCCATGTTTGCAAAATTTTTCATAGACCGCCCCAGGTTTGCCATGGTCGTCTGTATAGTGATGACCCTGGCCGGGGTGATCGCCGGATTGTCGCTTCCTGTCGAACAGTATCCTGAGGTCACGCCTCCGCAGATAAGAGTCAGCGCTTCATACCCGGGGGCCGCCGCTGACGTTTTGGCAAACACTGTGGCAGCTCCTCTTGAAGAGGTCATCAACGGCGTTGACGGGATGATCTATATGAGCTCGACCTCCAGCAACACTGGAAACTATAGCCTTACCGTTACGTTCAAGACGGGTATGAACCCCGACATGGCGCTTGTTAAGGTGCAGAATAAGGTGCAGCAGGCTATGCCGCTCCTGCCAAGCGACGTAACCGCGCGCGGCATAAACGTCACGACCCAGTTTTCGGGGATCCTTGGTTTCGTAGCGTTTATATCTCCTAACGGCACGAGGGACAAACTGTTTTTAAACGACTATGCTAACAGCAACATCAAGAACAGGCTTAAGCGCGTCCCCGGAATGGGGGATGTGCAGGTGTTCGGAGCGAAGTACAGCATGAGGATCTGGCTGGATCCGGAGAGGATAGCCTCCCTCGGGCTCAGTGTTTCAGATGTAACTTCAGCGATACAGAGCCAGAATAAGCAGGCGTCCATAGGAAGCATCGGGGCTGCGCCCGGCAATACAGACAGCCCGCTGATATACGCACTCAATACGCGCGGAAGACTGGGGACCGTGCGCGAGTTTGAGGAGATAGTTGTGCGTACTCGCGCTCAGGGCGGGCTCGTGAAGCTCAAGGATGTCTCCAGGATCGAGCTTGGATCAGAATTGTACAACATGAAAGGCGAATTCAACGGCAAGCCCGCTGCCTTGATGGCGCTTTCCCAGTCTGCGGGTTCCAACGCGCTCACTGTAATGGCTGCTACCAAGAAGGCTATCGATGAACTCTCGAAGACGCTGCCGTCCGATACTAAGTTCATAATAGGATATGACTCTACCGACTATGTGCGTGCGACTATCACGGAGATATTTATGACATTGCTCCTTACGTTCTCGCTAGTCGTGTTCGTCTGCTTCCTCTTCCTGCAGAACTGGCGCGTGACGCTGATTCCGATGGTGGCCATACCGATTTCCATAATAACGGCGTTTGCGGGGCTTGCCGCGGTCGGCTACAGCATAAACATAATGTCGCTGTTCGGATTGGTGCTTGTCATAGGCACGGTCGTAGACGACGCCATAATCGTTGTTGAACGCGTGCTTTTCGTCATGGACAGGGACAAGTGCTCGCCGACTGATGCGACCATAAGGGCGATGAAGGACGTGACCGGGCCTATGATAGCGACTACGCTGGTATTCTTGGCCATATTCGTGCCTGTCGCGTTCATGGGAGGAATAACCGGGCAGATATATCGTCAGTTCGCGGTAACCATTTCGTTTGCCGTCGTATTTTCTTTGATAGTTGCGTTGACTCTGAGCCCCGCAATGTGCGCCCACATACTCGAACATGTAAAGCCAGTCGAGCGCGGGCCGCTTAAATGGTTTAACGTAGCGCTTACTAAAGCGACACGCAAATACGTGGCCGGCTCCGTATGGATGGCAAGAAGACAGGTTTTGACCATAGCCGCGCTTGTCTTTGTAATGGCTGCGGCGTATGGCATGGCTAAAACCCTGCCGACCGGGTTTATCCCGGACGAGGACCAGGGGACTGTGTTCGCTACCGTCCAGCTTCCGGAGGGCGCTACACAGGGCAGAGCGGAGGCGTTTTTGCGCAAAATCATGCCGAGGATCCAGAAAATCCCCGGCGTGAAGTTCGTGCTCAACATTGAAGGCCACGACATAACCGGAAGCTACGGCGAAAACGTCGCTTCCTTGATCGTGACGCTTGAGAACTGGTCGCTGCGCAAGACGCCGGAGAAGAGCCTTACATCCATAGTCGCCAAGGTCAGAGGCATCGCGGCCGAGTATCCGGAAGCTAAGGTAAACGTCTTCACTCCTCCGGCCATCATGGGTCTTGGCGTAAGCGGAGGGCTGGACCTCAGGCTTCAGTCGCGATTTGAGAACGACCCCGAGAGGCTTGCGGCCGTGCTTGCCGATTTTCTTGGCAAGATAAACCACGCTCCGGAGGTGCTGTACGCTTTCAGCTCGTATACGTCCAACACGCCTCACCTGTTCCTCGACATCGACAGGGAGAAGGCGGAGATGTTCAACGTCCCCGTAGCTACAATCTTCAGCACGCTCCAGACGTACTTCGGTTCGACATACGTAAACGACATCAACCTGGGGTCTCAGGTCAACAAGGTCATACTGCAGTCCGACTGGGAATATAGAAACAAGATCGATAATATAGGCAACATATATGTAAACAGCACGACCGGCAACCCGGTTCCTCTTCAGAGCCTCATGACCACGAGGAAGGTATTGGCCCCGCGCGCGATAGACCGTTATAACCTGTTCCCGACGGCAGCTGTCACCGTCATCATGAAACCGGGATTTTCAACGGGACAGGGCATAAAGAGGGTAGAAGAGCTTTCTAAGACGCTCCCGGAGGGATACGCGTACGAGTGGTCAGGCATGACGTATCAGGAGCAGCAGGCGTCAGGACAGGTTCTTGTTATACTTATAATAGCACTTCTATTTGGCTACCTGTTCCTTGTCGCGCAGTATGAAAGCTGGACCGTGCCTATCCCGGTTATCCTGTCGCTCTCTGTCGCGGTTTTCGGGGCTTTGGCCGGCGTATTTATAATGAGGCTGTCGCTCAGCATATACGCACAGCTCGGTATACTTCTTCTTATCGGGCTCTCTGCAAAGAACGCGATATTGATAGTAGAATTTGCGAAGGAGCAGAGGGAAGACCACGGCCTCCCGCTGATTCAGGCCGCGGCCACCGCGGCAAGCGAACGTTTCCGAGCCGTTCTGATGACGGCGTTCACATGTGTGTTCGGCGTCATGCCGATGCTCTTTGCGACAGGAGCCGGCGCCAACAGCCGAGTTGCGGTCGGAACCACGATATTCTTCGGCATGAACTTTGCCACGATCCTGGGGATATTCCTGATACCGGCGCTATACGTCTTCTTCCAGGGGACAGTTGAAAGGATAACTGGGCGGATCGGCAACAAACCGGCCGCGCCAAAGGCCTAAAGGTAAAGAGGATGAGGGATATGAAAAAAATTACAGCGCCAATAATCTCGATATTCATACTTGCGCTTTTGGCTTTCTCCGCCCTGGCGGCGACTGATGCAGTCTCGCAGGACAAAGATCTGGCAGGCGGCAGGTGGACGGATATGGCTAAGAGGTACGCCATACCCGCCGTGTCAGGCGACATAGCTGACGCTCCCAAACCTGAGGTGCTGGCCAGCTGGTGGGACGCGCTCGGCGACGAAACCCTTACGCAGCTCATAACATGGTCTTTACAGAACAACAAAGACCTTGCGTCAGCTCGCGCTAAAATCAGGGAGGCACGTGCTTCTCTCGGCATCAGCAAGGCTGAGATGCTCCCCTGGCTTGACAGCACAAGCTACTGGTATAACAAAAGAACGCCTGCCGACACGGGAGGCACCGGCAGAGACTCTGATATTTACAGGCTTGGCGTTGACGCGTCGTGGGAGATAGATGTCTTCGGCGGCAGGCGTCAGACAGTCAAAGCGGGGCAGGCCTCGCTTGAGGCGCAGTACGCGGCGATGCATTCGGCGTGGGTCACGCTTTCGTCCGAGGTCGCGCTTGACTATCTCACGTTAAGGACCCTTCAAGAGCAGCTGCGGATCGCTATGGAAAATCTTGTGCTGCAGCAGGAAACCCTTGACCTGCTGCAGTCGCAGGTCGACGCCGGACTTAAAGACCAACTCGCGCTGAACCAGGAAAAATACACTTTAGAGCAGACAAAGGCGCTGATACCTCCGCTTGAGACGAGCATAGAACAAATGAAGAACACATTGGCGGTACTTGTCGGCAACGTGCCGGGAAGCCTCGAGGAGATGCTTAAAGACGCCAAGCCGTTGCCTAAGCTGGACATGGGCATGCTCATCGGCATCCCCGCAAACGCGCTTCGCCAGAGGCCCGACATTCGTGAGGCTGAGCGTCAGCTCGCCGCTCAAATAGCGCGCAAGAAATCCGCTAAGGCCGACCTGTGGCCGAAATTCTACCTGCTGGGATCCATAGGCACAGAGTCTATTGACACGGGCAGCCTCTTCGAAGGTTCCGCCAAGTCGTACAGTTTTGGCCCGAAGATAACTTGGCCGATATTTCATGGCGGAGCGATAAGGAACAACATACGCGTCCAGACAGCGCGTCAGGAACAGTATCTTGCCGCATACGAACAAACAGTGCTGAACGCTGTGGCGGAGGTTAGGAACGCATTGACCGCGAGCATTCAGGAACGCCAGCGCAACGAGGCTCTCAGGCGCGGCGTGGAGGCTGCTCAGGCCGCGCTTGAGCTGGCTAATGACAGGTATAAAAACGGACTGACGGATTTCAACAGCGTCATAAGCGCGCAAAGGAACCTCCAGTCGCTCTCCGATGCCTACGCTATAAGCGAGGGCCAGATAACGTCTGATGCGGTGAGGCTTTTCAAAGCGCTTGGCGGCGGCTGGGCACCGTTGGCGCAGGAGAATTCCGGCTTGGCTGTCGGCGATGTGAAGTAAATAACATGCATTTTTTACGGCGCATGCATACCTTGACCGCGTCGGGCCTTGCATTCGTAAAATCGATACTGTATAATGCATTGTGCTTATCTTCGGAGATCCGGCACATGTTTCCCGGGTCTCTTTTGATGTGGTTTAATGGGATGGCTTTTAAGCTAACGGATGTATATAAAACAAGCCCTCGGGGCATACAATATAATTGAATTAATTTTAATTAAGCAGGAATCCAGGGAGGCAGGATTGCAATGGCGAAGGAGAAATACGTACGTAACAAGCCGCACCTGAACATAGGTACGATAGGTCACATAGACCACGGCAAGACGACGCTGACGGCGGCGATAACGAAGACGCTGTCGAGGCACGGCGGAGCGGACTTCACGCCTTTCGACATGATCGACAAGGCGCCGGAGGAGCGCGAGCGCGGGATCACGATCAACATATCGCACGTAGAATACCAGACGGAAAAGCGTCACTACGCGCACATCGACTGCCCGGGTCACGCGGACTACATCAAGAACATGATAACGGGAGCGGCGCAGATGGACGGAGCGATACTGGTAGTATCGGCGGCAGACGGTCCTATGCCTCAGACGAGGGAGCACGTGCTGCTTGCGCGTCAGGTAAACGTTCCCGCGCTGGTGGTGTTCATGAACAAGTGCGACATGGTGGACGACCCTGAGCTTCTTGACCTGGTGGAGATGGAGATAAGGGATCTTCTGAACAAATACGACTTCCCGGGCGACGAGATACCGATAATCCGCGGAAGCGCGCTCAAGGCGCTGGAGAGCGACAGCGACAACGAGTGGACGGACGCGATAATACAGCTGATGAATGCGTGCGACGAGCACATTCCGACGCCGGAGCGAGAAGTGAACATGCCGTTCCTCATGCCGATAGAGGACGTTTTCACGATAACGGGACGCGGCACGGTGGTCACAGGCCGTGTGGAGAAGGGTATAATCCGTCCCGGAGACGAAGTTGAGATAGTAGGCATCAGGGACACGCAGAAGACGGTTGCTACGAGCCTTGAGATGTTCCGCAAGGTTTTGGACGACGCGGAGGCCGGAGACAACGTCGGAGTGCTTCTTCGCGGCGTAGGCAAGGACGATGTGGAGCGCGGCCAGGTATTGGCGAAGCCGGGCAGCATCAAGCCGCACAAGCACTTCAAGGGCGAGGTATACGTGCTGAAGAAGGAAGAAGGCGGGCGTCATACGCCGTTTTTCAGCGGATACAAGCCGCAGTTCTACTTCCGCACGACGGACGTGACGGGAGAGATCAAGCTGGCGGAGGGCATTGAGATGGTAATGCCCGGAGACAACAGCACGTTTGAGGTCAACCTGATAGTGCCGATAGCGATGCAGCCCGGACTTCGCTTCGCTGTGCGCGAGGGCGGACGTACAGTCGGCGCCGGCGTAGTAACAGAGATACTCGAATAACATACCGCCGGGCGGCTGCAGAGCGGCCGCCCGGACAACTTAATTTTTGTCTGGAGTGAATGGAAATGGCTGATATCGTCGGTCTTCAGTGCACAGAGTGCAAACGGCGCAACTACGTGACGCTGGTCAACAAAAAAAAGGCAACAAAAAAGCTTGAGAAAAAAAAGTATTGCAAGTTCTGCGACAAGCACACCTTGCATAAGGAGTGCAAGTAGGGTAGAATATTCTCCGCACGCAGGTCTGTAGCTCTAACTGGTTAGAGCACCGCACTCCAAATGCGGGGGTTGAGGGTTCGAATCCTTCCAGGCCTGCCATTTTTTATGCGTGTTGTGTGTTTTGCCGGTTTATATTACTTTTAGGCTGAAGCAACGTTTTAAAGTCGATTGATGAGGAGGTCGGGGGATATGGATAAGGTCCTCGACTATATAAGAGAGTCCAGAGCGGAACTCAGAAAAGTTACATGGCCTACAAAGCAGCAGCTGTGGTATTCCACGCTTGTTGTGCTCGTTGTTACGTTGATGGTTTCAGCTTACCTTGGACTGGTGGATCTGCTTCTCACCAGCGTTTTTTCCAAGATCATCCAATAGCCGGGGAATGTCAGAGAAGCAATTGCGTTACGGCTGTTATCTGGAGGTGAAGAGGGCCGCGGCCCTCTTTTGGGCATGAGCGAATTATTTGGGAACACCGAGGAACGCCGCTGGTACATAGTACAGACTTACTCCGGCTATGAGAACAAGGTCAAGGCTAATCTCGAGCAGAGGATCGCCACGATGGGGATGGAGGACAGGATTTTCCGTGTCCTTGTCCCGGTTGAGGAGAAAGTCTACGTGAAAGACGGGAAGACCAAGCGCCTGCGCCGTAAGGTCTTTCCTAGCTATGTCCTTGTGGAGATGATACTGGAAGATCAGTCTTGGTATGTAGTTCGCCATACCCCGGGAGTGACCGGTTTTGTCGGGTCAGGCAACCATCCTATACCTCTCACGCATAAAGAAGTAGAGGATATAATGGGGAAGATCGGCAAAGAGGCCAAACCCAAAGTAGAGGTCGACTTCAAAGTCGGTGATATGGTGCAGGTGAAGAGCGGGCCTTTTGCCGGACAAGCCGGGCCAGTGACCGCGATAGACGCCGACAAGGGGAAGGTTAAGTTCAGCGTCACCGTGTTTGGCCGTGAAACGGTGGTTGAGGCTGATTATACCGAGCTTGAAAGAATTTAGAATAAACAGGCCTTATTTTCTTGCGGAACAGTACATTGAAAAATGAATAGTCGCCCCGGACGGGGCTTTAAATCGAGGAGGTAACATTTTATGGCAAAAAAGGTAATAGGGGAGCTTAAGCTTCAGCTGCCCGCGGGAAAGGCAACCCCGGCACCGCCGGTAGGGCCTGCGCTTGGACAGCGCGGAATCAACATCATGGAATTTGTAAAGGCGTTCAACGCTAAGACGGCGGATCAGGTGGGCATGATAATACCGGTTGTGATAACCGTGTACGCCGACAGGAGTTTTTCGTTTGTGCTTAAGACGCCGCCGGCCAGCATCCTCATCAAGAAGGCCGCCGGCAAGGAGAAAGGTTCGGCTGTCCCTAACAAAGACAAGGTCGGCAAGATAACAAAGAAACAGGTCGAGGAGATCGCTGCTCTTAAGATGCCGGACCTGAACGCAAACGATATCGACGCCGCCATGCGGATGGTCGAAGGTACGGCCCGCTCTATGGGCATTGAGGTAGTTCGTTAGCCGGCTTGCATCCGAGCTTAACGAGTGGGAGGAAGCTTTTCGCTTCCGAAAATACCACGAGGAGGAATAAACATGTCGAAAAAAAGTAAAAGGTACAGGGCGCTGCTTGAGAAAGTCGATCTCACAAGGCAATATTCGATAGCCGAGGCTGTTGCTCTCGCAAAAGATTGCGCGACAGCGAAGTTTGATGAAAGCCTTGAGCTCCACGTTCGTTTGGGCGTAGATCCCCGCCATGCGGACCAGCAGGTGCGCGGCACAATCATCCTTCCGCACGGGACAGGGCACACTAAAAAAGTGTGTGTGCTGGCTCTCGGCGACAAACAGAAGGAGGCGCTGGACGCTGGCGCGGATATCGTCGGCGGCGAGGACCTGGTAAAAGAGATCGCTGACGGCAGGCTTGATTTTGACGCTGTCATCGCGACACCCGACATAATGAAATCGGCCGGGCGTCTTGGAAAAGTGCTTGGTCCGAGAGGGCTGATGCCAAGCGCAAAGACCAACACGGTCACTTTCGATGTCGCGAACGCGATCAAGGAGATCAAGGCGGGCCGCGTGGAGTTCCGCGTTGACAAGACAGCCATCACCCACAACGCTGTGGGGAAAGCCTCGTTCGCGGTAGAGAACCTTGAGGCGAACGTAAAGGCGCTTTTTAAAGCCATTGCCAAGGCAAGGCCGGCCGCAGTCAAGGGTGCATACGTCAAAAGCGTGACAGTTGCCACAACGATGGGCATTGGCATCCCTGTCGACCCCGCGCAGGCGTTGAAGGACGTAGCCGCTGAGTAAGCCTTAAGGGGCTGTGAGCGGATAAGCTGCAAATCAATAAAATGCCCGGCACAATAACGTGCCGGGCATTTATTTAACTTAGAAGCCATGCTCGCTCTGCGACGACGAGAACGTACTGTCTGTTACCTGTCCAGCACAGCCATTACGCGCGCGGGACCGCCGTCCTGCCTGACTATTGAGATCGGAAGCGCGGCTAGGCAGAACGGCATATAACCCGTCTGCTCAAGATTGCGCAGGTTTTCTATTATAACGATGCCTTTCCCGAGCAGGATCTTATGAATGTCGCATCTCACAGAGCTCACTGGGTCCGCCGATATGGAGTCAAAGCCCACGCCCTTCAGCCTCTGCTCCGAGACCCACTCCGCGGCAAGCGGCGACAGAGTCGGGAATCCTTCGAAGTACTCGTCCTTTCCCCAATTGCGCGACCAGCCCGTCAGAAACAGCAGAAAGTCGGCGCAGGCCATCTCGTTCGAGGAGACCTTTATGTCCGCCAGCTCTATCCTGCGTCCCGCGCATCCCCTGACGTCGGCCACCACGGCTATGCCGAAGAACGTCTCGCCGGGCATCTCGTCCAAATATTTGCCGGATGCCATCATGTGCGCCGGCGCGTCCATGTGGGTCCCCGCGTGTGAACTCAACGAAAGCAGCGTGGTTCTGAACCCGTTTTCTTCAATCGTGGCGCCGGTTTTCACCGACGGGGTCACGTCCCCCGGGAAAACCGCCATACCATCCGTCACGGGCCAGCTCAAATCAATGACCCTCATCTGCGACACCATCCTCGTGAAAAAATAGCAAGGCCAAAACCATTGCGCAGTCGCGCTTTCTATGCCAATCCTGTGCGCCTGTTGAACTCCTCTATCTTCTCGTCTATCTTATCCGCCATTTTGTGCACGTTTGCCCAGTAGTCACGGTCATACCACTGCGCCTCGAGCTCTTCTACGCTTTTGCCGAGCTGTTCCACCCAGGTGAAATATTTCAGGTTATGTATGCGTTTACGATCATAGTAGCCTGTCTCCAGGACTCCGTCGATCCCGATGCCAAGCACCCAGCGCTCGTGGTCGACTGCGGCCCGTACCGGATCATATGCGCCGAGCCTCTCGCGCATCTCGGCCAGCCTCGAGCAGTACATATCCATGGAATCCGTGAGCACTGTCACTATTATATCGTCCTCTGTGAGCTCGTAATATTTGGCCATCTTTATGGCCATGGCTATGTTGGCCGCCCCGGATATTCCCATGAGCGGCAGCTTCTCTATGAAATCGTCGGCAACGCCGGCGGATTTCAGGTACTCTTTACCTGCCGGTTCATTTGCAAGCCGAATCATCGCCATGCAGATGTTATCGTCGATTGCGAAAACGAGGTCGGTGTTTTTGACGTTGTGTATCCAAGGGATATGTTTGTCGCCGATGCCTTCTATGCGGTGCTCGCCGAACCCGTTAAGGCTCATGGTGGGGCACTGCATCGCCTCTCCGACGCCGACCTTGCTCTTCGGGAACACCTCCTTGAGGTAATCGCCGCAGCCTGTGGTGCCGGCCGAACCGGATGTCACGACTACGCCGGCGAAGTTGCCGCGTGTCCCCATGGCTGAACGAATCGCTTCCTCCATCGCGCTGCCGGTAACTGTGTAATGCCAGAGATGGTTGCCCATCTCCTCAAACTGGTTGAAGACCACCGCCTCCGGGCGTGTGGCGCGGATTCTGGCCACCTCGTCGTATATCTCCTTAACGTTGCTTTCAACTCCTGGCGTGGCTATTATCTCGCCGGCAACGTTCCTGAGCCATTCGAAACGCTCTTTGCTCATGCCCTGCGGCAGAATGGCGATGGACTCGCATCCAAGGAGCTGCGAGTTGTACGCTCCGCCGCGGCAATAGTTGCCCGTGGATGGCCATACTGCCTTTTGGGCTGTCGGATCGAACTGTCCCGTGACAAGGCGCGGGATAAGACAGGCAAAGCTGGCCCCCACCTTGTGGGCTCCGGTCGGAAACCACTTGCCGCACAGCGCTATTATACGGGCCGGCACTCCCGTGAACTCTTTTGGAAACTCAAGCATGTTCACGGGGCCGTAAAGCCCGCCGCTCTTTTTAGGCTCGTTTTTCCACGTGATCCGAAAGAGGTTTGCCGGATCGATATCCCATAGTCCTGTTTTTTTGAGCTTTTCTTTTATTTTATCGGGCGTGTGCCTGTCCGGGTCTTTCATCTGCTTAAATGTAGGGATTAGGATGCCGCGCTTTCTGGCGAGCTCGACAGCGTTTTTCAGCTTATCCTCGTTTACCGTCAGATCTATCATTTCTTATGCCTCCTTATTTTTTTAAAATTGTGCGATGATTTTTCTGGTCCAAACATACTATAAAAACAAGCTTTTCATCAGATATTCGAACTCCCCGATGTCGGCTGAGCATCTTAATGGGGTTCCGGTGGCGTGCCTTGCGCCGTCTATGTCCTTTAGGCCGTTTCCCGTTACGACAACCGCAACACGCTCGTCTGCGCCGAGCAGCCCGTCCTTTGCCATGCGACGGAACCCTGCGAACGCGGCCGCTCCGGCCGGTTCGCCGAACACGCCGCTTGCGCGCGCGAGCTCCGGTATAGCGGATAGAATTTCGTCGTCCGTAACGGCGACGGCGGTACCTCCTGTAGCCCTTACTGCGCGTAGCGCCTTGGCCCAGTTGCGCGGCGCCCCTACGGATATACTGTCGGCAATGGTTTCAGCGCGCCCGAATGTGACGCGCGGATCCCCCTTAATTATAGCCTCGTATATTGGGCTGGCGCCTTTTGCCTGCACTCCCGTTATCTTAGGCATCCTGTCCGTCAAGCCAAGATCCATCATGTCGCAAAAACCCTTGTAAAGCCCGCTTATGCAGCATCCGTCGCCCACCGATATGAAGACCCTGTCCGGCACAATCCATCCCATCTGTTCAGCGATCTCCATGGCGCAGGTCTTTTTGCCCTCCACGAGGTATGGATTTATCGCGCAGTTCCTATTATACCAGCCAAACCTTTCTATGGCGCCGCTGGCAAGGCGGAAGGCGTCCGCGTAGTCGCCGCGGACAAGCACGACGTTGGCCCCATATATCAGAAGCTGCGTCACCTTAGCCGCCGGGGCGTTTTCCGGCACGAAAATAAAGCTTTTCAGGCCGGTAACGGCCGCGAAGCCCGAAAGCGAGCTTGCCGCGTTGCCGGTTGACGCGCACGCTACAATGGTCTGGCCGAAATCAAGTGCTTTGGCGACGCCAACGGCGCTTGCGCGGTCCTTGAACGAGGCTGTAGGGTTGCGTCCGTCGTCTTTAATAAAAAGTTCCTTTACGCCATATGTTGTCGCTAGCTTTTCGTTTTTGTAAAGCGGCGTCCAGCCGGCTGCAAGAGGCGGGATGTGTTTTTCGTCCGTCACAGGCAGGATATCCCGATAGCGCCACATCGTAAAATCTTTGTTACGCGAGAGGATATCGCGATCGACCCTCTTCTTCGCTTCGCCGATATCGTAGATGACGTCAAGCGTTCCGTCCATCCCGCAGGCGTCGCACAAATATCTGTCTGCCTCGGGCTCGTACTCCCTGCCGCACAGCACGCATTTAAGCAAAATCGGTTTTGGCATGCCCTCGCTCCTTTCTGTTTTTCACGGTGTCTTATCATTGTACATTATACTTTAGAGTGCCCGCGATCAAGGCATATTCGGCGCGCTTGATAGCATAATCCGCGCAAGGTCAAAACGCTGCGTTTGTATGTTACGTTCGGCTAAAAGAATATACAATATGATGGAACAGAGTGAAAATAATCAGCAAAGGGCTGATATCCGATGCTTGACCTTGTGAGAAGCGGTCCCAATGTTTTGTCGCTTGTCTTTGACGGCGATTTTAAGCGTGCGGAAGAGATATTGCTTAAATGGGGCGAACAGTCTGACGTTAGCCCGAAATGTGCATTTTGGGCGGCGGACGCGCACGTTTGCATCGTGATGACTAATACGGCGGCGTCTGGACATGGCCTCGGCGAAACGCGCGTGTTCAAGTCAGGCTCTTCGCTTGAGAGGCTGCTGTGCATGCTGCTGTCTGAAAGAGACGGCGCGTGGACTGTCGCGTGCAAACCGTGGCCCGGCTGTATCCTGTTTAGGCTCATTGGCGATATCAACAGCGGCATAGGCAGGATAAAAGAAGATTTCAACGGCTCTTTTGCGGATAAAGGGCTGATATTTTCAGGGAGCGTCGATGAAAACTCCACAGTCGTGTATTTTACGGATAAGCCGCTCAATTGCGGCGTCCCCGATGAATTTGTGCAAGACACGGCGCTTGTCATAGACGTTCCGAAGGATAGGCTGATCACCTTACTGCGCCTGAGGCAGTGTGAATATCTCGGCGATGCGCGCGGAACGCCTGACTGGAACTGCATGGAAGTCCAAATAGGCGATATACGGCGTTGTTTCTCCGTGCACCGTAAAAGGGTGTGGGAGGCTGTGCAGGGGCTTGCCGTGGGTTTAGTCCTTGAAGAGCACTGGCGACGGGAGCGAACATTTATGCACAGGGAGGCTGACGTCTACGTGCTTAAGCTTTTCACTCCGTTTGGGGCTGAAAGCATAAAGAAGGTTCTATGCGCCCTTGAATACGATGATTCAGGAAAGAGGGTGGCAGACATAGACCTCTTCTTCAATGGCGAGAAGATAAGTAAGCGTCAAATATCCCGGACCTGGATAACTTCCAGGAATCCTGGATATTTTCCCCGCACTAAAGGCAGAGAGCAGTGCTGAGTCTCATAGGTTTACTGTGCAGGGGAGATGTCGTTATGTCCGAC